>ENA-ORXR01001388-ORXR01001388.1-marine-metagenome-genome-assembly--contig:-NODE-1388-length-25696-cov-7.905149_pt1 | contig 25696 bp, 19 predicted proteins | sample MGYA00237866_ERZ511479 | MGnify/ENA metagenome assembly ERZ511479 | reverse complement strand
GGATGCTCGGAAGCGCCGAAAGGCGTCTCCGCGTCTATTCAGGAAAAGATCAAGTCGGAGTTTCCGAATACGCAGTTTACGGATTTTAATCAGACTGAATATGGATTGATTGAAGCCATGACGACGACGAACATTATTTATTTTGACCAGGACGCGAAAGCGGCCTTCATCGGAGAGATTTTGGATCTCGAGACAAAAACGCCTGTCACCATTGAACGTCGCCGTCAGCTGAAAGAGTTTGCGTCTATTGCAGGCCTTGCGGGCGGGGGATCCCCGGCAACTGATGCGCCTTCCGCGCCTTCTGCGGCGCCTGCCGCTAAAGCAGCTCCGTCCGCCCCGCAAGCGGCGGCTCCGACCAAGACGGTCGATCTATCTGTCATTACAGATGCGAATTACGTCACATATAATGAGGGGGCAGGGCAAATCCTCTACGTTGTGTCTGATTTCAACTGCGGGTTTTGCAAGAGGCTGCATGACGAGCTGGTGGGCGTAACGGATATTGAGATTCGTGAAATTCCTGTTCGCTTCTTGCGTGACGACAGCACGATCTTCGGCGCACATGCGCTTTGCTCTGACGACGAAGCGAAAGCGGCATCTGAAATCTTCGGCGGGAAACGCTCCGATATAACAACGTGTGACGAGGGCACGGCGGCTGTTGATTTCAATACATCGTGGGCCTCGCAAAACGGTATGAGCGGAACGCCGACATTAATCACAGAGGACGGCAAGGTGTCTTCGGGATATCGTGAGTTATCCCAAATCTTGGCCTTTGTCGGCTCATGATCCGCGCAGTCTTAATCCCGCTTTGTCTGGTGGGGCTGGTTGGCTGTTCTCAGGCGTCTCCCGCCGCGAGTGATGTTCAGGCGGATAATGCTCCTGAACAGCTTCAGGCAGCCGCTGTAAGCGGCGTATCAGAAGGTGTATCGTCGGCCGGGGGCTTGGCAGTCTCCGAGGCAGTTGCGCCGGAAACAAACCTGTCAGACAACTTCGATGATTTTTCCGATATCGGCGGGATGGTCTTGAAAGTAGATATCGCCGAATTGGATAGGGCCGGCCTTATGTCAGCCCCTTCGGGTGACGATGTTATCGTCTTTGAAGACCCGACTTGCGCGGGCTGTTCCGATGCGGGGACGTTGTTGTCCTCGCAAGGCGTTTCTTTCGTTAAAGCGCCTGTCGCTATTTATTCAGAGAACGGCCTGGATAAAGTGGGGAAGGAAATTTGCGCAGCCAAAGAGCTTCAAGACCCTTCAGACGAGTGTTCGGCTTTGGTTGAGGGTATGATGGCCAATACCAAATTTGTGATGCTTCAAGGGATTGTGGACTTGCCTGCGGTTCTCTTGCCTAGCGGTTGGCTTGTCGAAAGCATTGATGATGAAACCGACGTTAAGGCTCTTATTCGGGAGCGCGGTAATGAGTAGGTTTTTAGATTATTGGCAGGTTTGGCTTCATGCCGCGTTGATGTGTTTCCTGGCGCTCTTTTTGGTGTTTGCCGCGATGATCCATCCGGAAACGGGCTTTAAAATCTTTGCCGGCTTGGCGGAAGTCAAAGACGCTGCTGTTAATTTGGGACACGCGGTCTCCGGAGCGATGGAATCTTTGAAATCAGTTTTGAGGAGTTTGTAATGAGGCTTTCTTTTGTAGCGGCTGCCGTTAGCGCAGCCTTTTTGGCAAGCGGGTGTTCGAGCCTTTTGCGCAATGAAAACGTAGCCAAGGATTTTGATTGTCCGGTGCAGCAAGGGTATGGCTGTAAGTCGATTGCTGATATGCGCAGTATGATTGTTCAGGGCGGCGAGCCTACGTCCGTATATTACAACACTTCTGCGCCCGATGTGTCCGTAAGCGGCGTGCCTAAGTGGAATTCCGATGTGGTGCTTAAGGTCCATGTTGGAAATTACGTCGATTCAAATGGTGATTACCATGAGGACGGCGTCATGTATGTTGTGGCGCGCCACGGCGGTTGGGACGTTCAGTAATTATGTCCAGCTTTTTCAGAACCGCGAATGATTGGATCGATAAGAACCTCTTCGGGGGACGCATTAAGTCGAGCGAGGTGCTTCAGCGTTTGAGCGCCGACCAGATTGCGGATATTCTGGATTATAGAAGCTATGATGATGATGAAGGCGTTTTTTATAACGAGGAAAGCGTGGGGGTGGTTTTCGAATTTGTCCCCCTGCTCGGCGTTGACGAAAAGATTTATAACATCGTCAACAGTCTGTATTCGCGGGGCGTCCCGAATAACCTGAACCTCCAGATTATGACCTACAGCTCGCCGAAGGTTGGGACTGTGCTGGACGTGTTCTCAGATAAGAGGCTTGCGCCGGAAAGCATTTACGACACGGTCGGACGTCACAGAGCCCGCCACTTTGCTAACGGCGCTTGGAACAGCTTATCGAAGCGCAGCATGTTTAAGCTAAGGACCCACAGAACCTTTATCAGTGCGTCGATTGTAAAAGCGGAAAACCCTGATGCTATTCGTGACATTAAAGAATTCGCCGAGTCGCTTCAAAACATGCTTCAACAGGTGTCGCCTGATATGGAGAGGTTTAAGCCGATAGATCTTATCAGGCTGACCTCGGATATCTTGAACCCGACGCAAGAGAAACGTCCTAGCGCCGCGCGCTACGATGAGTTTGAGGATATCAATCACCAAATTATGTCTCCGGACACTTTGGTGACCCATGAAGTTAAGGGCGTGTCGTTTAAGACCATTGCGCGCTCAAATGAAATGACTGCCGATCAAGGGAATGAAGAATTTGAGAGTCAAGAGTTTGTCGCCAGGACACTCGAAGCTAAGAATTTTCCGCTACATATGTACTTCGGCGATATGAGCCGCGCGATCGGGGATTTGTTTTCATCCGGTCGTCATTCCGCGCCGGTCATTATGACCTTAAATATTTATTATCCGAATGAGGGTGATTCAAAAGCCGTTGCGCAGATGAAGCATATTCGGTCGACCAACAATGCCGCTTCGCCTGTCGCTAAATATATGCCCGAAATGCTTAAAAAGGCGCAGGATTGGAACCATGCCAGTGAGGCGCTGACCGGGGGCAACAGAATTGTTTCTGTTCGGTTTCAGGCGACAATCATTGCGCCGCCTGACGAGATCGACAAAGCCGAACGCGATACCAGGAACCTCTTGACGTCAATGGACTTTGATATGCGGGCGTCTCACCGCGCGCACATGCCTTCACTTATCATGGGCTTGCCGATGGGAATGGGAACGGGTTTTGGCAAGGATTTCCGGCGCATGAAGCGTTACAAGACAATGGTCTCCACGATGCTTCCCCACGCGTCACCGTTCTTCGGCGAATATTTGGGCTGTCAAAGGCCCGTCATGATGATGGTAGGCAGATGCGGCCAATTATATTTTTGGGACAATTACTCAAATGTTGGTGCCGGTAACCAAAATGGTTTGATCATGGCAGAGTCAGGCGGCGGTAAGTCCGTCTGGATGAATGAATTCGTTTACGGCACTTGCGCTAATGGCGGCCACGCCATTGTCTATGATGATGGCTATTCTTTCAAGAATCACTGCCTGTTGGTCGGGGGTAAACATTACAGGTTCTCGCTGAATGATGATTTCGGCCTGAATGTTTTTGACATGGTGGATTACGAAAAGGCCTCGCTCGATGAGGAATATAGATCCATGTGTATCGAGATGTGTAAGGCCGTGATTATCCAGATGGTGTTTGCGCAGCAAGCGCCTCTGAAAGAACAAGTCGCGATCATCGAAGAAGCGATTTTGGACGTCATGGCCAAGCACAAGGGAAAAGGCACAATTGACCTTGTCAGGGATTATCTGCTGGCAATGGATGATAAAGAGCTGGTGTCCAATACGAAATCTATGGCGAAGTCGATTTCAACATATTGCACCGGCGGCGTTTTCGGTAAGTTTTTCAATCATCGTAACACCCTAGATGTGACGTCGCATTTGACCGTTTTTGAGTTATCGCCGCTTGAGCAAAAGCCGGACCTGAGAAGTGTGGTTCTGACCGCGCTGCTGTTTATGACGGACCAGAAAATTGTATCGGATGTGACCAGGCGGGATCTGGTGGTGTTGGACGAGGCGCATAAGCATATCGGCAACCCCAATGTTTGCGATGCGCTGCAAGGGTGGGCCCGCCGCGTTCGGAAGTATAACGGCGCTTTGTTCTTGGCGACGCAGTCTGCGAAGGATTTTGACCTTAGTCCGGACTCACGCGCGATTTTTGAAAACTGCGGGTGGAAGGTCACCCTTAAGTCCTCGGTTGCAGGTGTTGAAGCCGCGGCTGATATGCGAGTCTTCCCGGATGAGTATTCGAAGAGGCTTGCGAAAAATGCCGATGTGTCGAGCGGCGAGTTTTCTGAATGCGTTATCATCGGCGGCGGGTCCTATAACCTGGGCAGGCTTGTCTTGGACCCCTTCACCATCAATCTGTTTACAACAACGGCCGAAGACGTCGCTGCGATTAATAATCTGGTGGCGCGCGGCATGAGTCTTGAAGAGGCGATTTACAGCGTGTCAGGTTTGGAGCCTTTGGAGCCGAAATATAAATTATCCCATACACGAGAGTATTTGGAGGCAGCGCAATGAGCGACGATAAGGCTTATGCAGGCATGAGTATTTTGACAATGGGCGGCTGGATAGAGAAGGCGCAGATGGCCGGCTATGTCGGCCGTGTGGGGCTTATGGCCTTGGGGTTCATGGTGATTGAGTTTCTTATTGCCATGAATATGGACGCGGACGAGATCTTCGGCACCATTAATATGTTCAGCGCGAAGGTTATGGCCGGGGGAGACGGCGTGGAGTCTAAGGTTATCGGGATTTTTCTCGCCTTCTTTATATTCCATGCCTTTGCGTTTTTTATTCTCGGCTGGAAAAAATTCAAAAAGACATTGGACGGAGACCTGGTGGCGCGAGAGCTTTTCGATGATGTCAATCATGTTCACACGAAAGAGAAGGCAGCGTCATGAGTGAGGAACCGAGAGCGATTAATCTGAATATGAATATTCCGGGCTATGTCCTCGGCGCGTGGCTTTTGGGAGTCACGGTCTTGGTCGCGGTTGTGATGTTTCGGCAATCCTCGCTTACCCCGGATTATAAGGCCGCGAGTGTCGACACGGCGCGGCTTGTGCAAGAGGTCAGGGCTTACGTCAGCTCGGAAGCCAAATATCCGGAGTTTGTAGAAGTGGAAGTGATGGAGATGTTGAAGCATGTCCAGGTCGAGATGGACGCACTAACGCAAACCTCCGAGGTGTCTATGGTTGTGACGTCTGATTATATCTTGTCCGGCGATGTTACGGATTATACCGACTATATTTTTCTTCACGCTAAGGAGAGTTATCTCAACACAGCGGAAGACCGTATCAATCTTACCAAAGGAGCGCCTTCTCGGATCGAGAAGAAAGCGGCCCTTATCAGATGACAGAAGCGGCCAATGACAGAAATGTTAAACTGAAAAGCGGTAGCCGTAAAAAGCTGGCCGTTATGGGCGTTTTAATTTTGGGGCTTGTGGGCGCGGTGAAGCTGTCGCCTTATCAGCTGAAAATGACGATGACGGAAAGTGTTGATCACTCGGTCTTCATCGTGAACACCGGCAAAGCCAAGGATTTGAAAATCGGCGATTATGTGAGCGTGCTGGCGCCTGATGACCCGATGTCGGGACATGAGTATGTGAAGCTTGTGGCGGGTCTGCCCGGGGACGAAGTCAAGGTCGAGGGCCGCGATGTTTATGTTGGGGGTATTTATCGCGGCCGCGCAAAGCCGGTTAGCCGCGACGGCCGTGATTTGGAAGTTGTGAAGCCGGGTATTATTCCGAAGGGGGAGATATATCTCTTTGCGCCCCACATAGACAGCTATGACAGCCGTTATCTTGAAATTGGGACCGTCCCCGACGCCTTGATTACCGGAACGGCGAAGCCGCTGCTGTGAGATCCGTCGCCGCATATTGCCTTGCGGGCGTTTTGAGCGTTTGTGCGTCCTCTCAGGCTTTGAGCAAGGATTTCGGGAAGCATGGGACCGTGTACGAGATAGACGAGACGCCGTTCTTCAAGATGATACGAGACCAGCTTGGGGTGTTGGAGGAAAACGGGCGCCTTGATGAAGTCAATGAGGAGCTGCGCCGTAATTCGATTAAAACAATTGAAGCGCCGGCACCGGTTGAGGGCTTGGGCGAAGTTAAAGAAGCTTATAATTATATCTTTGACCCGTCGATAACCGTTCAAGAAGACATTAAGGATTTGGACGGCAATCTGATCGCGCCCGCCGGTCTTAAGGTTAATCCGCTTGAACATATTGCGCTTGGCGACGAGCTGCTGTTTATAAGAGGTGATCGTGAATCCCATATGAAACTTGCCAGGCAATTGCGCGACGAGAAAAACGGTAAGTTGAAAGTTATCTTTATCAGCGGTGAGCCGTTGAAAGTTATGCGGGATGATGGCTTTAGAATTTTCTTCGACCAAGGCGGCGCAATGGTCAGGAGATTTGAGATTACCAAAGTCCCCGCTCTTGTGACGCAAGAGGATCTGCATTTGAATATTATGGAGATACCGGCTGATGGCTTATAAGCTCAAATGGCTGCTCCTGCTTATCGGCATGTTGGCCGTGCTGATGATGCCAAAGGCGGCGTCGGCGCAGGTTCCGGGTGTCCCGGACTTGAATAATCTTTCCGCAACCTGTGAAGGGGAATTTCTAAATCCTCTGACGGATGTGTGTTGGGAGTGTATGCTTCCGATCACAATCGGAAAAATCGAAGTCGCCCCGTCCTCCAAACATGATTACGGTAACCCGACTAACCCATTTTGTCTGTGCGGGATTAAGCCCGGCATAGCGATTGGCTATTGGGAGCCTCGGCGTTTGCTCGATATGACGAGAAAGCCTTGGTGCTTCCCGAACCTGGGGGGAATGAATTTGGACCCGGGCATTGGGTTTGAGGCAGGGTCTCGCGCGAATAAGCAGCTCAATAAGAATTTGGACACATGGCATAGTCATTATTACATCTACCCCGTTCTCTCTATTCTTAATCTGGTCACGGATGTTTTATGCGCTGATGTGGTCCAGTTTGATATCGGCTATGTGACCGAGCTGGATCCTGTTTGGAACAGCGATGCTTTGTCGTTAATACTGAATCCGGAAGCGATTATTTTTTCAAATCCCGTCGCGGTCATGGCCTGTACGGTTGATTGCGCCTTATCCTCCGGCGGTAAATCGTCCAAGGAGTTGTTCTGGTGCCAGGGCTGCGAGAATTCGGTTTATCCTATGAACGGGAATGTTTCAGGTGAAGAAGTGCAGGCGCGCGGCGCGCTGACTGTGGCGCAGCGTATGGCTTTTAAGCTTCACAGGCAGTTCATCATGTTCACGAGCGCAGGCGAGGAAAATCTTTGCACTAAGTCTGTCCAGCCTTTGATGGATAAACGCCAGTATAGGTTCCAGCTAACTCAGCCGAAGGCTATTACGAGCGGGCCTTTCACTTGCCCGAATATTGGGTTTCCGACGACGCCTTATGATACCGGCATCACGGTCCCGATTAAGGGAGAGGACTTCGGTGCATTGTTATTCGCAAAGAGGAATTGCTGTGCGCTTTGATCTTAGAAAATCGGTTTTGCTCTGCGTAGCGCTTCTCATTTGTCACGGATCCGCGTCGGCCCAAGATAAGGATATCGCCGACTTGGTCGACAAAAGTAAAAAGCAGTCGGAGTCATTGAAGGTTCTTAAACTGGAATCAAATGAGGACATGCTCGAGGCTGCGCGGGAGCGTGTTCGCGCTATGGAGCTGCCGGATGTAGATACCAGTAAGGCAGGGGACTTCTTCGGGACAGATTTTGAGAGCCGTAAGTTGGAAGCGCTCCAATCTAGCGCGCATCCCTCTCTGTACGTGTTTATCAGCTTCTCGATGCAAGACAGTCTTATCAATGAGTATATTGCGGACGCGGCCGATGCGGGCGGTATCGTGGTGCTTGGCGGATTGCACAATGACAGCTTCAAAGAGACGGTCGACAAGGTGTCGGAGTTTGTGATTGACCGCGACGGCGTTTCCAAAGGGGGCGTGGTTATCGACCCGAAAGCTTTTGAGACATTCGGCGTCAGCATTGTGCCGACAATCGTCTTAGCGAAGGAACAGCTGACGGCCTGTACGTCGCCCGATTGTCTGCGAGAGGTGCCGGTGCATGATCGGTTGACCGGCGCGGTCAGTCTCGAGTATGCGCTGCGCCTTTTTTCTCGGGAAGGCGAGCTCAAAGCGGAAGCTGAAGAGAAGCTCAGAAAAGTCAGCAAAGATATTTATTCGGTTTATCAGGAGTAAGTCGTGGAAGGTTTGGTCTTTCAATGGGACAAGGCGTGTGACGCAATGCCTGCATTGCGTCCGGCGGCAAAAATAGGCGGTATATTATTCCTGGTCTTTTTGATGTTCGTTGTAATACCGGCGAGCAAGAAGGTCGTGAACGAATATCGCCCGCACCCGAATAGGCCCACGGATTTCGACGCGGTGTCCGGAGAATATTTTGCGTCCGCTGACACGAACCTTGATCCGGCAGATACTTTTCACAATGTCGAGGCTGACAAGCTTAAGGCGGCTGTGAAACCCGCCTATTCCGAAGTGCCGGTAAATCGGAAAGAGGATATCGTTCATGCGGAGCTGGCGCCCGGAATAGGCGAGGGAGCGGGGGATTTTCTGAAAGAGGACGAGTGGGATTATAAGGTCGAGGTCGCTTATATTGTGGATAGCGCATATGGACGTCACCGCCTGAAAATTGATACCGGCGTGTTCGTAGACACGCGAGATCTTCATGAGGTTTCTTATCACACGCAAAAGGTTACGCTCGACCCGCCCTTTAATAATCGAGCGGCTTTGGAAAATTATAATGTCCAGGTCCGTACGTTAAAATCGCTTGTCAATTCTTGTACTTACTACAGAATGGAATTGTTCGGGCAAGAAAGATTGATCCTTGGCGGAACCGGAGGCCAGATAAATTCGTCATGCTAAACGCTAACGCTAATCTTTTTAGAATTAAGGTCAGGGAAGTGGACGGCCGCATATTCATTCCGCGTCATGTGAGCCCGCTTCAATATGTGATCACGGACCGGCTGGACGATTTTATCCAAATACAAAACTCTCATGAGTCCGTGCTGCTTGCGTGTTTGAAACGCCCCTTTTTTATCGAAGAAGTGTTTGGTCTGGAAAACGGCAAGGCTTTCGGGAGAGCCGTTGATCGCTGTCTGGTTAAGCGCGGTTCAGGTAATGTTCCTCGGATATCGGCCATGAGGCGGCTTGGACTAGAGGAAACCCACTATACTGCCTTCTTCTATGTCCCCGTTCAAAGTCTGACAGGGATTAACCTGGGGTACTGCGAAATCAGAAACGTAGATTTCCTCTTTGCTGCGGCCAGACTTGCGTTCCCGGACGTAAGGTTAGTCCAGGACCTGTAGGGAATTGAAATAGTTGAAAGCTCTTGCACCCTTTGGGGTGTTTTGTTAGAGCGGATTTGCCGATCGCTTTCTATAAGTGCCTAGCAGGTTCGGCGTTTCAAATTTGGGACGCTGATTATAAAGTATTTGGTTCATATCATCTGTTGGCTAATGTTAGCGACACCTGCCCTAGCGCAGGTTGAAGACATTGCGCCGCCCGCTCTTCCGACGGAGGAGGGAAATCCCTTTGGTGATATAGATCCCTCTCAGTTCTCAGACTATTATGACAACCCGGAGGCATTCGATGCGTGCCCCGACCCGGCCCATTGCGAGTCTATGTTGGACCTGCTTGACAGCCAACAAGAAATAGACGTCGACGCTTACCGGCAAAGCCTTGATGGGTTCTTGAACCGCGACGACCCGATGAGTATTGTTGGCGACGCTCTTGGCTCTGAGGCCGTGTGTGATAAGGCGACCGGTGATATCATGGGCGAGGAAACGGTTGTCGAGGAATATACCTGTCATTCAAGTTTTGAGACAACGGAATTTACCGATAGCTGTACGGTTCCTCTCAATGTTTATGTTGATGAGGATTACGAATATTCCTGCGACATTGTTGACGAAGAATTCTGTACGCCGGTGCGGCAGAACCGAAAATTCATCTTAGCGGATATTTGGGTGGATTATGGCGATTATTACGTCGACGGCGAGACCACTGATACCGAAGAGCAGCTGTTTCAGCAACATATCGAGGTTCCGGGCTGTTGGGTCTCCTACGATCAATTTTACGAAGAGGTTGATATTCAGCTCGAGTATAATTGTAGCTCGAGTGTTGATGTTGATAATGTGTCACTTCCAAGCGGGGTGGTTAAACTGGATACTGTTGACTGTACCGGCGAAGGAAGCCCTAGCGGGGTGACTTGTGAGACGCTTGAGGCGACGGCAGGCTGCGCACCTTCCGGTGAAGCCTATTGCGACGCGGAGGGCGGCTCAAGTTATGAGTCTTTGCATTGTGTCCCCGACGGCCAAACGGTTGACGGACTTTCCTGTGAGCGGGAATTGGTGCACGAGCTTGAAGTCAGTTTCTCATATGATTGTAATTATATCTACGATGAGGAAAGCGGAGAGCTTACGCCTGATCCAAAATGTGTCGACCTTCTAGGTGATGAGAGCTGTAGTTTAACCGACTCTGAATGTGTTCAAAACGCAGATACCCAATTTGAGGAAGTATCTTGTCAAATCGGTTACGCCTTAACCTATGAAGATCTCGAATGTGTTGCTGACAGATATGGTAAGGGTTTTGAGGAGTTCCTTTTTTCCGGCCTGTCTTCATTTAGCGCTGATACGCAATCCTTCTCGGCTGATGCGGATTTGGTCAGCCTCGAAAACACCGCCGGATGTACGCTCGAGTCAGAGACCTGCATCACTGTTGCACCTGAAACCTTTGAAGATCAAAGTTGCCGCGAGGGCTATGAAGATCGCGATACGTCGTTTGAGTGCGTTATCACCCGCGATATTACTGTTGATACTGATTATATTTATGGGACCAGGCGGACATGGGATGCCCAAGCGGAAACCCATTTAGCGGCCGATAGCTTCAAGCCTATGCTCGAGGCGTCCTGCCGCTTTGAGGGAGAGAGCTGCGAAGTTGAAACCCCGCCGTCATATTCTGAGCATATCTGTCTCATAGGCTACAGGCTTAATGATACCGAAGAGGTTTGCCAGCTTGATAGGGTAATAACCGTCGACACCGATTATGGTTATGCGGGCTTGGAGACCTATAATTATGATAGCGCTGCTTTCGTTAAGAATGTGGCGTTTGTTACGCTTGATGGTGAAAACGAATGTTCGGTATTGGACCGTACCTGTACGCGTGAGAGCGTTCCGCAATATGAGCAGCTGACGTGTGAAGTTGGCTTTGATTATGATGCAGAAATTGTTGAGCTCACGCGCCCGCGCGTAGTCGAGGTCGATACCGATTTTCTGTATTATGGTTTCTCAAATTATCAGGATCCCGAAGGGTTTATCGAGGATGCGCAGTTAACTACGCTTAAGGTGACCGACAGCTGTAATCTCGTTGAAGAGATTTGTACGATTGAGGGCGACGGCGTCTTCAGCACCCATGAGTGTAGAGAGGGCTATACGGAGGTTTATAATGATCGTCAGTGCGAGGTTCCGCTCGTCGTAAATACCGATTCAGACTATGTCTATCAAGCGTCTGAGTTATGGAACACGAGCAGCTTTACACCCGAAAGCGAATTGATTGCTCTTAGAAACGCAAATATCTGCACAATGCAGGATCGGACCTGCGTCGTGGACAGTCCCGGCGTCTTTGAAGATTACAGCTGTGATGTTGGGTATGAGAGAACATACACTGAGACAACATTCCGGCGAGACGGGGTTCCGCAATTTGATACAGACTACTATTATTTTGGAGGCCGGACATGGAACGGATATAAAAACGCTGCGCTTCAAGCGCTAGAGGCGGACAATACCTGTAATTTCGTGAATACCGTCTGCACGACGCCGACGCCCCCGCCTTATGCAGAATATACCTGCACGCAAGGTTATGAAGACGTTGTCTCTGATATGAGCTGTGTGCGCGAGAGGTTGGTTGAGGTTGACCTGGATTATACTTACACCGTGAACCGAAGCTGGGATACCAGTACTGAGCAGTGGACAGGTCAATCGGATTGGAACGCCGTTCGGAGTACCGCCGCTGCTGCTGCGTCTTGTCAGAAGACGTCAGAAACCTGTTCGGCGGACAGTCCCGGCGTCTATACGCAGCATACGTGTGAGCAAGGCTATACCATTGAGGACGAATCCATGTCCTGTGCTTATGAGCTGGGTTTCGAAGTTGAAACTGACTATCGCTATATCGGTTATGATACTTGGAACGGGAGCTCATTTGTAGACGACACAACCTTAGTACAAATAGGTCAGCAAGCTTCCTCCAAATCCTGTACCCGCGAGAGTATTGTCAATGAACTGCCATTGTCGACCGCGCAGCTTACTTCCAAATATGTATGTCTCTCCGGTACTATCACGTATGATTCCTCTTCGACCTGTTCGGTTTCAAGGAATGTGACCGTCGGTACGCAGACCCGCTATAAGTATGAGGCGAGTGAGTTCAGCGAAGCACATGATGAATTTTTAGCAGCATCGGATTGTGAGGTCACAGGCGGCAGGCAGGTAAACTGGCCGGAGCCTCATCTCATTTTTGAGTATACGTGTTCAAATACTCATTCCGGCATTGGCGCAACTTATCTTGGCTCTACGTCACAACAGATCGTAACATCTGACGTCGTTAATACCTCGGGATGTTCGGCGCAGATCAATGCGGGCGAATCCATGACAAATGAAGTCTGCACTGAAGGGCAAAGCACTAAGAACATTGACGGCCTGCCGGTGTCGCGCTCGTGTTGGACCTGGTCGAGGACATATGGGTCATCGGAGGTTCAGTCGGTTAATAGCTGTTTGCCTCCGTCCGGTTTTGTCTATAAACGTCAGACTGCCTTTACTGGCGTCCCGGCGGTAGGAACGGCGCGTTCTCTATTCAAGAAGGAATACGAGAAGGTAGAATCCCTTGCTAATGCAGTGAATATTTTGGAAGGCACAACATGTCTTTCGGGATATTGGGATACGTCTTCCGGTCAGCGTAAATCCTATAGCTGTGGTCAGCCTTCCGGTTCGTCGCAACGTTCTAAGGTATGCGCCTGGACAGACGGAGGCGGGACCTGCCGGCTTTGGGCGTATAGCCATACACAGAGCAATGGGGGCCCGCCGGGCGGTTACGCTCGTCATAAGGAGCAGTGGAAATGTGATTTGCAGGTCACCGGCTCGGGTGTTGCGGCTCCGCAAGTCTTGACGTCCCATAAAAATTGGATTTGGTGGGAGAGTAATACCTGCGTTGCCGCTAAGGCCCAATACCCCGAGGGTTGCACGCTTGATTCTCAGGGGTATTTGCCTGCTGTAACAACAAAAACTGTTGATGGTCACTCGATTACCAGGCAGTTTTCCTTTGGTCAGAACTATACGTGCGGCGTTCGCGAAAACGTTGATACGTGTTCCGCTTTGTTAGCCGAGAACGAATATTCAGACGAGGTTGTGCAATACGCATCTTTAGAGCTTGATTTAAAGCTGCCGGGTTCCCGCGCCGGCTCTGTTGGAAACAATTCGCCGCCGGAATACCTTCAACTAGCGGCTGTCGGAGACTACACCTATGACGGCCAAACCTGCATTAATTACGAGGGTACAACCTGTACGCTTTGGGAGAAGCGCTATGATCGCGAAGAGGTAGACGGCTCGGGCGGCTGTCTGACACAAGAAGAGACTTATTTCTGTGAAGAGGCGATTTCCGGTGCGGGAACGCCCGCGATCAGTCGGCACGTATCATCCAACACCTGGCAGTGGCCGTCACCGGACTGTCAAGCGAAGTTCTCGGATTATGATAGCTGTGTGTATCAGGGTCAGGCAAATGATACCTCTACTGCCGAGACTAGGGTTATAAATGGGCTGTCGGTATATCAAAGCTCTTGGCAGAAAAAACGCGACTACATTTGCACAAGCAGAGAACATACAAATACGTGTAACCCGCCGGCCGATGCGACTGTCGAGAACACAACCTGTCTCTGGCAGGACTCGAATAACATCTGCCGCTTGGCGGAATATCTGTATCATGAACCTTTAGACGACCCGACGAATGGATGTTCTGCTTATCGTGATAATTATTTGTGTGAGACCAGGAATCACGGCACTCAGTATGATACGCGGCTTGAATATTCCCATATGGCCTATCCGATTAGCACGGAGCAACGCGCGGCTATAAATAGTTCAACTTGTTCTTATAAGTCGGGGGCTTGGTTGGGCGGTAGGGAGGCCCGCACCCACGCGAACGGCGTAACTTACACGCCGGGGCCTGCGCCTCGCTCCCATTACCTCGAGCAAACCTATCGCTGCTATGAGGATGAACAGATAGACACCTGTAACGTTCCGGAGAATGCGACGCTTGTGGAAGAAGTATGTTTGGCGACAATCGACGGAGGTGCTTGCTCATTAAATCGTCAAAATTACTCGGTCGAGCTGAACGATCCTTCGGGAGGTTGTCATGAATGGCAAGAGGAGTTCCTGTGCGAGGACTTAGTGGCCAATGCGGGACAGCCGGTTGCTTCGCCGACGCAGGAATCAGGTAGCGAGCTGGATTTAAGTCAATGCGCGGCGTTCACTAATGACCTGCCGCCCGTTACCAATTCCGCAAGTGGTTCCATCCATAATTTTGTTTTGGAAACCCCTGTAGAGTCGTCCTGGATCAGAATTGAGAACAATAGCTGGCTGCATTTGGCTGAGGTCAAGATTTGGGGGACGAATGCGGCGGGGACATTGCGTCAGATTACGAACGCGCATCGCTCGGAGCTCGTGGTTACGCAAAGAGGGACTTATCAGGGTAACCAAAATTATGCGGCGAGCAGGGTTGTCGATAATGATGTAAACACATTCAATCATTCCGCGACCGCACAAAGCCCCTGGCTAAAGATTGCTTTCCCCGAGGGTTACACGCTGACAAGAGTCCAGCTTATAAACCGACACAATTATGATGGGGGACGGTTAAACGGTGCGGTTGTGTCTTATGAAAAGAACGGCAGGCTTTGCGAGGTTACGAGCCAAACCTGTATCGAGGGGCCTGAGACGCGTGTCATAAATGGGGCATCGATCACCAAAACCTGTTGGAAGTGGGATTACAATTACGAGTGCGCCAACAGGACTGACGTCAACACCTGTGAGCCGGAAGAGACGGCCGTCCTTGACGAGAGCGAGTGTGCCTTCGAGGACCGCGACGGTATTTGTAGGATGTTCGACAAGGTTTACTTGAATGAGGAGCATGACCCGTCCGGAGGCTGTGACCAATATCGGTCTGAATATTCATGTGAGGAAGAGGTCGCGGGTCTGTCACATTTTGATACGACGAAAAGCATCACTCGGGAATATTGGGATCCTCAGCCATTTTACGATATGAGGGCGGAATGGGATAGCTGCACGGCAACCGGCGAAAACACCCCGGGTATCAGAGAAATTCGCGAAGTAGACGGTTTGAACCTGAGCCGTATTTGGGATTACACCTGGGGATATGATTGTTATAACAGCACTCCCGTTGACACCTGTGACTTTGGCGACGGTGCTATTCAGCTTTCGACATCTTGCGCCCAAGAATATAATGGCTCGTGCGTGAGGGATGCCTTCGTTTATGATGTGCCGATTGAAGATAATTCGGGGGGCTGTGAAGAATATACGACAAATTACAGATGCTTGAATGAAGTTGCGGGCCTTACGCCCTATACAGAGTTTAAGTCCATTGAGAGCAATGTCTGGAATTGGGAAGCCTGCAATGAGGTCCGTGAACCCTATAATGCCTGCGTCTTGGACTCTGCGGTTTGTGTTGAAGGCCGCGAGACCAGAAATATAGACGGGCTGGACGTTACCCAAAATTGTTGGGCGCAAGAGCGGAGCTACACCTGTGACGAAATCGAAAGGTTTGATACTTGCGAAGTCCCGCCTACGGCTTTGAATCATGAAGTGACTTGCGCTTGGCAAGACCGAACGGGAACCTGCCGTTTGTTCGAACATAATTATGATGTGCTTCTGCCCGACCCGACCGGTGGGTGTACGACCTATTTGGATGAATATCGTTGTGAGGAAACCGTTTCCGGCCCTGACTTGCTTGACACTGTAAAGCACGTAGATACGGAAGTTTGGAACACCTCTGCCTGCGAGACGGATGATGACGTCGGGACCTGTACCATTGAAACGACTTGCTCAGAGGCGGGCGATACGCGTCTGATAGAAGGCTTGGAAGTTACCCGCAATTGTTGGGTGAGAACGCGGGCTAACACATGTTTCGTTCGCGATACCTATAATGAATGTCTCAGTCTCGCAGAATACGGTCCGCCGTCCGAAGAGTGTTTATGGACGGATAGCGAAGGAGCGTGCCGCTTAGTTGAAAACACATTCTCAGTGCCGGTTGATGATGGGTCTGATGGGTGCCACGTTTGGGAAAACAGTTATTGGTGTCCGCAACAGGTTGGCGATCTGGAATATTCAGAGCACGCGATTACACTGACCAGCACGGCTTTGGATAATGATGCGTGCATCGCGATTTCGAGCCTGCCGGATGTTTATCACGTTGATACGGTTTGTAGCGAAAGGGAACCAACGAACCGCGTCCCGGACGATATTCGTCACAGGGAGGGTGGTCATGGTCTTATTGTCGGTCCGCTGACAACGGTCTCTACGGTTGATGCGAATTGCTGGCAGGTAACGAGAAGCTATACGCAAGAAATATCCGAGCAGGTAAATACCTGCGTCGGGGAGATCAACGCGCAATGCACGTTGACCGAAACCGATTGCGAGCAAACGGGCTATGAGACCGATGAATGCTCCCTCGAAAATGTCACATACAGTTGCGGCATCGAGGGGTCGGATTATTGCGAGGTGGAAGAGAACCTATTTACCTGTGTTGGCCCGGCGGTCGCGAGTTCTGCGCAGCTGTCTAATCTTAATGGGGATCTCGCTATGTACGAGCCCGTTGAGATTTTTGCGGATGTTGTGAGCGCGGCTTTTGATAATGAGGCGTGCTCACAGGCCACCAGCTTTGGGACTTGCACCTTGACCGCTACTAATTGTCTCGATGATGGAAGCGAAGGTCCTCGCCAAGTTGAGCGTGCGCAGGATGAGTATTATCAGCAGTTTGTGGCTTATGCGCCGTTACAGTTTGAACAGTGTTGGGAGCAGGAGCTGGTTTATGATTGCGGCCCGCCGAGCGGTGCAGCTTATTGCGGCGAGGAAGCTGATTCTTGTACTTTTGACTCCTCTAATTGTTTGCACGAAGACGCCGCGGGCAACTGTTTGATGTCCGTGTCCTCCTTCACTTGTGAGATTGATGGTGGGGGGCTTTGCTCAGAAACGTCTCAAGGTTATGTCTGTGAAAACCCTGTAGAGGGTTATGATCCAGATGGAACGACGGAGCCTACCGTGAGCTCGTCTTATGACATGTCCGCTTGCGACAACATTGAACAAACCGATGCTTATTGTTCGGAGCCGACAGTGACCTGTACGGACCCTACGCCCGTCCGTTATTATGAGCCTTCGACGAACAACCAGGAGGCCTCTGCATTTGGTTTGGAGCCGACGGAGACCAGTGTTCCGGTGTCGTCAGAATGTTTTGAGTATGAGAATTCATATGAGTGTTCCCAAGTCGGCGACGCGGCGACGGACTGCGATCCTCCTGAAGGCTGCGTGCAGACGGGGGAGAACTGCTTAGGACAGAACGCAGAGGGCGAGTGCGTGACGACCGAGTTTGTCTATGAGTGCGTGAGCACCGAAGAGGTTGTTCTTCAAGAGGGCACGCCGGGGACTTGTGAGCCGCTTGATGACGACGAGGCTCCTCCTTCGCCGCCGGCTAACGAAGTTTCAGCTTTATCCGCATTGCTCTCCGTCGCCCAAGCGGATCGCGAGACGGGAGACTCGGAATTCACGATTTTCGAAGGTCAGGAAAAGAAGTGCGGCCGTGATGTCTTAGGGCTCAAAAATTGCTGTAAGAGCAGCGGTGTTCTTTTGAGTATTGGCCTGGGTCAATGCAGCGATGAAGAGTTTGAGCTGTCCGTCCAGAAAGAGCAGGACAGATGTGTGTCTCTTGGTTCCTACTGTTCCAAGAAAGCGTTCTTCGGCACCTGCCTTAAGAAGAAGCAGAGCTACTGCTGTTATGAGGCGGAGATTTCGCGCATTGTCGCAGAAGCGGGCCGTGAACAGTTGGGCAGAGATTTCGGGACCGCGAAAAATCCGGAGTGCGGAGGCTTCTCTGTCACGGAATTTCAACAGTTAGATTTGTCTCAAGTCGATTTCTCTTCAATCTCGACGGACATTATGGGGTCAATGTCCGGTCAGGATACGAGCCAATTCACCGACAGCATTCAAGATAGAATAAACGATATGACAGGAGGGGGCGGTTGATGTCCAAACTTTTAAAAGCATGTGCGGTGTTGGCGGCTTTGCCGTTAGCGGCATTATCATCTGTAGCGGCGGCGCAGGACACTGATTTCTATTGCGATGAACGCGAGCTTGGGGATCAATTTTACTGCGTGAGTCCCGTTGAAGAGGAGGCACCGGCGCCTACGCCCGAGCCGGTTGTGGCACCTCCAAGCGTGGACGAAGAGACAATTAAGGACTTTGATGCTTTCAAAAAGAAGCTCGATGAGTCCCGTTCAATTGCGGTCTATACTGGAAAGAGGGAAGACGTTGAGCAATATATGCGGCTTCAAAAGCAAGCTGGCGAGATGTCCTCAAAGTTCATGGAAGAGTATCAAGTATTGGGCTGGCAGGATCCTACATTGTCCTACGCGGCGTCCGTTCCGGTAGAGACTTTTGCGAAAAACGCTTATCGCGCGGAGCGTCGTCAGGAAGTTGAGAATCACATCCGAAGTATCAATGGCAGGTACGGATTTTTCTATTTTTATTCGAAGAACTGTAGTGCGTGCGTTCAAATGAGTCCGGTCGTGAAGATGCTCTCCTCTCGCTATGAAGTCAGTGTGATGCCGATTGCAAAAGCGGGCAAAGAGTCCGTCGAATGGCCCGGGACTAAACCCGATAATGGTATAGGTAAGAGGGTAGGGCTTATCGGCGATGTCACGCCGGCTATCATTCTATACGACGCCGAGCAGGACGCTGGCATTCCCATTTCTTACGGTGCGATCTCTTTGGAGACGCTCGAGGACAGAATCTACATGTTGACGCGTGAAGATAAGGTCAAATTTCTTGGAGGAGATACAGATGTTCGTTAGGTCATTTATTTCGGGCTTTATTGCTCTGGCAGCTACAGCTTTGTTCAGCGGTAGCGCGTTCGCCCAATCCCCCGTCGGTAGCATGGAGAACTTTTATTCCAAGTCTAAAGACACTCTGATCAGTGTGACCGATGCGAATGTATATAAGTCTCAAACCCGAACGGCCGTTACCGGTGGTAGCTATGTCTGGAGGGCCCCGCAGGAAAACGCACAGCTCCTGACCGCGCAGCTTCCGAGCATCAACGCAGGGTGTGGCGGTATCGATATCTTCGCGGGTAGCTTCTCCTTCATTAACGGCGATCAAATCGAGTCTCTGTTTCGGGCAATTTTGCAAGATGCGGCCGGTTATGCGTTCCATTTGGCTATTTGTCAGATTAGCCCGCAGATCTGTAATAGTTTGGAATCCCTTACGGACACGATGAACCGTATCAATGCGTCGAATATCAATTCATGCGAGGCGGGGACCGCTCTCGTTGATGACGTCGTGGCTTCATATAATGCGAAAAAGGTTGTGACCTGTTCCGTAAGAGGCACAGCGGTCGGCGTCTTCCCGGACGCGCTTGCGGGTTCGACTTGTGGTGATCAAGACCCCGGAGAGGTAGGAGATGACGTTTTTGAGGCAACCGGCGATGTTCCGCCAACCAATCAAAACTATGCCATGAAGGCGACGGCAAACAGCTCGATTAAGGATGAGCTGGACCTCCGTGAATTTTATATGTCCATCACCGGTACTCTTGTAACCTATACAGGCGATCAGACTAATTATACGTTTTATGAGCCAATATCGCTTGATGGCGGCGTTATCAGAGCGTTGATGACAGGCGGGGAAGTAAAAGGTCATAAATGTATCGCCGTTGAACCATATTCTGTTGAGGACTGTTTTGAGGTTGAAAGAAATACGAATATTATCGATATCCCTGCGTCAGCGGGGTTTCTCATCAGAGTGCAAGACACCTTGGGTTCGATATACGATAAAGCAGAGGGGGGAAGCATTCTTGCGCTGACCCCTCAAGAAGTCGCCTTCGTTGAAGACACGCCTTTGGCAGTCGCCCGAGCCGCCCAATTGTTCAGTATGGTTTATCCCGAGAACGGCCGCGATATGCTACTCCAATATTCGGAAATGATTGCCTATAATATCACGTTGAATTTCCTAAAGGAAACTTCCCGGCAGGTGTTGAATGGGGCCGGTTCGAATACGACCGCAGATCAGGATAGTTTGCGTTCGTGGCGCGATGCCGTCCAAAAAAACATAGACACTCTTACTGAGGAACAAAGTCAGCTTCAATTGAGGTTCGACAATGTTCAGACATTTATGACGCTTCTCCAGGACACTGAGACTTTGGCAAATGCGAAAGTCGCAGGCTCTCTTCTCCGCGCGGCAAATCAAGGACAGTAGTTATGGCGATCGATACTTGGGACGTTTATGTGACCGACAACGGCGATACGGTCGTAGATTTCCTTCACGGGGTATCGTCGATTATTTATAGCAACAGCATTCAAGGACTGGTTCTTGCAGTTCTATTGTTTGGTATGTTTTTGGTGGCGTTCCGGTTTGTGATAACGGGAGGTTGGAGCGGCGCGCTTCAATGGTTTGTGATAAGTACGGTGATACTGTTCGCCGTCACGCTTCCGAAGAAACCGGTCTTGGTTCAAGATTATTCCAGTGATGCGTTGGTCGCGGGTGTGGTGGAGGATGTTCCTATTGGGCTGGCGGCCGTGCTTTCCTTTTCGACGTCGGTCGGACACAAATTGACGCAGCTTTTCGAGACCGCTTTTGGTACCGTCGACGGGGATAGCAGTTATGCAGGGTTTCAGTATTCTACCGGCGGGATGCTGCAAGCGGAGCGAACATTCCAGAACCTGATGACAATAGATGCGCAGGATCCTCGGGTGATTTCAAACACGAATAGCTTCCTGAAGCATTGTGTTTATCCAACCGCCGTTCAGAACACTGATTTCAAAGACATTCTATCACAGGGAGATTTCCAGGCCTATTTCCGGGGAAACGAGGCGCAAGCCATGACCTATTATAAACCGATCACAGGGGTCGGCTCATACGTGACTTGTTCGTCGATTAAAGACGCTATTGCGGATGACATAAATACGGAGGCAGGAAAGCGTATTTCTGCCGTGGGGGTGACCGTTCATCCCGATCTGGACAGCACATTAGCTGCGTCTGAGTTTGAGGCTGATGTAGGGTTTGTGTCTGACAGGTTTCTTGGCCTTACCGATACCGGGCCGGAGCTGATATCGCAGGTCATGTCAATCAACATGATTAAACGCTCAATGTCGCAAGAGGCCGCGACTATGGGAGACGGCGCGCTTATGGATTTTGTAAATGGACAAGCGCGTGTTCAGTCCAGGCTTACAATGTCATCTATCGGAGGCCTAATGCAGACCGCGCTTCCGAAGATGCACTCAATCTTGATTATCACGCTAATCGCTCTGTTTCCGGTCGTAATTACGATGTCCTTGATGCCTGGCGGCGGCGGCGTTGTGAAAAACTATTTCTTGTTCTACCTGAACCTTCAGGTCTGGCCGCTCATGTTTTCGATTTTCACAAGGATAATTGAGGGAGAGACCCAAGAAAAAGCACTCGCGCTTACGAAAGCGGCAGCAATTAGTGCCGGCAATGCGACGCCTGTGGTCGACATGACAATACTAGATCCATTGGCATCGTTACCGTCCGAGACAAGCGCTATTGCAGCTATGATGATTGGCCTCATTCCCGGCATCGCGATTATGCTGACTAAAGGATATAGCGCAGTAGCCTCACAAGTAGAAAGCACCCTTCGCCCTATTAGTGTCGCGACAGAGAACGCGGCTGCGGCGGGTGCGACCGGCAATATTAGTCTCGGTAATGCTAACCTTAAGAACAGCAATGTCGACGGCCATTCCCGCTCTCAGGTAAAGCTGTCTCCATCCAGGGATATTGGACAGGTTCATGCGCATACAAAGGGCGGCGCGTCAGTAACTACGGCTAATGACGGCACGATAATTACAGATGGTGGTAGGAGACAGGGCTCTATGGCTATGTCAGCACAAAACTCTAATGTCATGGAGGATATGTTTAATACGCGAGCAGCGAATGCTAATAGTAGACGCCGCACGGCCACGGAAGCTCACGGGACGTCTTTATCTAAAGCATCCAGCAACATCTTGGCGGCGGGTTATGCAGAGACACAAGGCCAATCGATGAATGACACTTTTGGGTATGATGTGTCTAAACAGTCACGGAATGCTATTAGCAAAACTTGGCAGGAACTTGAGAAATATAATCAAGAAAACAACATCATGGATAGTGAAGACTTCCGGAAATATATGAACGCACAAATTCAGGGTTCAGCGGGCGGCTCTAAGTTTGGATTTGGTGGGAAATTAACGGCCGCCGCCGGTGTTGAAAAGTCTGTTAGTGAGAAGGCACAAAACATGATTTCAGACTTCTTTTCTCGGAGCGAAAACCGTGAGCAGTCGCAGCAGTTCAGTGACGCGGTTAGCGAGATAAATTCTAATAAAGACCAGCTCTCTAAGGGTTCCAATTCGTCTTTCTCAGAGAATCTTAACAGTAATCTTACGGAAGCCGAGAATTATCGGAAAGAAGTGGCTAGAGCGGATAATGACATTGCCAGTCTGGATAATGCCTATAACCAATCAAGAGGTAGTCGCTTTGCGATGAGCGCGAGGCTGGACGGGGCTGCTGCGGATATTATTCAAAAGCAGTATGGGGATAATCCAAATCTGGTAGCGGAGATACAAGGAGCGCGAGCGACTGATACCGAGGCTATGGAAATTCAAAGAGCAGCTCTTGACCAAGCTTTTGCGGAGGAGATGAAACGTGGGAATTATCTATTGAATTCTGTTTCGCAGATGAGCCTTGGAGACGTCAGGGGTATATCAGGGCAAGACCTTGAGTTGAGTGGTGTTGCGGACGATATTCGAACAGGTCATGCAGATAGTGCGGCAGGCGTCAGAAGCTTTGCACAAGACAATCAATCGCTGTCCCCACTACAGCAGAATCAGCTGAGAACACGAGTTGAAATGACGTCCGATAATCAGGCTCGAATGGCCAAAGGTGAGGTGTTGAAAAAAGAGGTGGTCGCTGGGCATAGCGGGAAAGACATCGCGACCTCGGATGAGCAATTCTCGCAAACGTGGGCGGACCATACGCCGGCAGCTATTGCCAATAGAAAACAGGAACACATTGATGCTGTTAATGACTGGCAGGATAGCGCCCCTAAAACAAAGAAGTATGGTTATAGTGGCAGTGCAGGGGGAGGGTCACAATCGGTTTATGAATACGAAGTCGACGCCAAATTGACAGATGAAGTTGTAGAAAAGTTACGACCAGAAGCGCCGACAGATTTAAGGACTGAGACACGCAATGCTCGAAATGATGCAGGGAGCGATAACCGTCCTCCGGGTACTGAATCTACAGGCGCGTTTCGGATCGATGCTTCAAACGTTTTAGGTCATCACAGAGGCGAAGACGGTCTGACGTTAACAAAAAAGCATATTAAATAAAGTGGGCAGCCAGAATGAGGGCCCTGGCCGTTACTTAGGCTGATAAGATAAACAGTCCGCCTAGTATAATTACCGTAATGACGGCCATAAACGATACTAGCCCTCCAACATTGTTAAGCTCGACCTCGTCGCTGCTGTCAGTGCCGTATAACGTGCCATCGCTTCTAGTTTGTTGACCGATCGGCACATGCCGTTCATTTGAGCTGATAGCGTGCATATCGTTTTCCATTTCTAATCTTTAAAGGAGATCCCATTTTTTGTCTACTCTTGTGCATGGGGCGCCATAATCGGCCCCGTACGTCCTGCTTGGGGGTCGATTTGCGGCCCGAACAAGTACTAAGGAAGTGCCAATTTTATTGACGAAACAGCCTCATTGTAATTCGTCCCGGTTTTCACCCGATAAATAGGGATGCCGACGGTGGCCGCGCTAATCGGGCATGTTTCAGGCATGCGAATGCGGACGCGGCGGAGACAGGAGGGGTTGGGTCTTGGGGAGGTGTTCAGTGCGAAGCAGAGCGCGTAATCGGCTACGCGTCAAAAGCGTGGGTCATTGAAGAGACGAGAGGAAAAGAGATAGTCGTCAGGGAAACTTTTGGGTTCGACGGATATGACCGGCAGGTCATTAGTTTTATTATCGACGGTAAAGACGGGAACGAGACGGCTATAGACGCAGGGGTTTATAAATCATGGGTGTTCAAACTCGGAAAACCCCTGACGCCTAAGCCGAATTACTGTCAGGAATAGTCAACCTGCATATCAGTAGTCCAAGGATTTTCGGTAATTATATAGCTCATGCGGTTAACAAAGGCGATCCCGCTAACTAGCCAGCTGTCCTCCCCCTCGCAAAGCAAAGTCCAGACGTGGTTTACGGGCTGTTTCTTGACGTGTTCCAACTCCTTGCCATAGGTTTCGACAAGGTCCGTATCGGAGTGAAACGGGTTTGGCTTTGGCCGGAATAGTGCTTCAAAGTCCTCAAATGAAATTTCAGTGACGTTCATGGTAGTGCTCCGGTTTGAGGGGTTTATGCGTTCGCGTATGATGTGACTGAGATCTTCGCCTTCTTGGCCTTTTGCGCCAGATTCTTGGTGATACCGTTGCCCGGGAAAATGATGACCTTTTCAGGTTTGGCGTCTATCATTGCGTCGTTACGCTTGAACGGTGCAGCCTTCTGGTGCTTTGCGAAATCAGGCTTGTAGATTATCTGGTCGACGTTGTTTTCTTTAGCCCATTTGCTCGCAATCAACTCGGCGCCTTTCGTTTGGCCTCCGTGCATGAGAACCATTTTGGGGACAGTGTTTCGGACACGCTCAAGAACTGTGTAAATCTCTTCGTGGTCTTTGTATGAAGCTCCCCCGCCAAATGCGACAAGGTTGCCTTCGGCTGTGTGCTTTGTAGCAATTTTGGCTTTGCGCGCGGCGATGACGTCTTTGGCATCGAGCACGGCCGATGTACCGGTGCGTGAGCGCGGGATAGATCCGTGAGTGATTGACCAAGGACGGCCCGTGATATTGCTATACTCGTTAGCGAGTGCGGAAATAATATCCTCAAATTCATCGGTGTGTTCTTCAAGGACAATTGATTTTGCCGTAAGCTCTTCCAGCTCGGTTGACTTAATTTCGGAGCCGTCCTGCTCTCTGATCACCGCAGAGGTTTTGACCTGAAGGTAATCCAGGTCTTGCGTAATTTTGGATTTCATCCGCGCAAATCCGTATATGATGCTAGACAGGATCTGAGGTGTGTAACGCTCGAGCGGTGTGTTCATGAACATCTCGTTGATGTGCTGTAGACCCAAAACCGCGTCTTGCGCGAAGTCTTCTTCGCCTGAGAGCTTGTCTTCGGTCAGGGGAATATTGCCGGCGCCGTAGAGCTTCATTGAGTCCATGATTTTTGCGGTTTGTGATGACATTCTAATCTCCTAAAAATATGCCTCTCGGAGAGGTTTAGAAAACAGGAAATCTGTTAT
>ENA-ORXR01001387-ORXR01001387.1-marine-metagenome-genome-assembly--contig:-NODE-1387-length-25713-cov-11.769738_pt1 | contig 25713 bp, 37 predicted proteins | sample MGYA00237866_ERZ511479 | MGnify/ENA metagenome assembly ERZ511479 | reverse complement strand
AGGGAAGGGGGATGATGCAGCGCGGCGGGCGCAGCTCGACTTTGCGTGTGGCGCGCGAACGCGTGGCGCGCGTGCGGCGTGGAGGAAGCCCATGGACATCTCCGAGGCCGTGACCATGGTGGAGGCCTCCATGGAGGCGAGTGCATTCGTCGAGGCCACCCCCCGTACCGTTTCCGCCTACAAGAACCCTCGATTTGGCGCCCTCCGGGCGGCGTACACCGCCTCCGCCGCGCTACTTCCCGACCCCATGCTAACCGCTACCTGTCGCTTGTGCAAGACCAAGAGCTGGTGGGCTTCATTCAGGCCTGTAAACTGAACAACGTCCCCCTCTCCACGCCCCAACTGGGCAGCCTGGTGCACCGGCTGTGGAATCTGGCCGTCCCCGAACAGTGGGTGCGGCGGCGGGTGCGGTGTCCCAAGCCACAGCTGAGCTACACGGCGTGCAAGGCCTTGGCGAATAAGTGGTTCTACCCAGATGTGATGGAAGGGGTTGAGAGCTTCAGTGGGGAGTTGAAATTGTTCCTCGAGTCTCACTCCTTCACCCCAGAAGCGCTGTTCAACTAGGACGAGACTCGTGTCGTCCATTGCTGTAAGAAAGTGGTCACCCTCCGCGTAGAGGCGCGCTTCAAGGACCGGGCCAATATCCTATCGACGCGGAAGACAACAGTGGCTTCGCTGCTGACCTTTGTTGCTTCGAATGGAACCGTCTGTTTCTCCGTGTACGTTCTCAAAGGAACAGCCGGCGACAACCCCGAGTCCGAGGAGAGGTTTGCGCGTGCTGATGCGTCTCCCGTCACACGTCGCTCCTGGTCTCGATTCTTTTTCTCGACAGAGAGTGGCTAACTGGACGCGGTCACTTATCAGGCTGTGGTGGCAACGTTTTCTGATCAATGGCGCGCCCGAAACTCCGGACGGGAGGTGCTCCTGCTGTGTGACAACTTGGGCGCCCACCAGGTGCCCGAAACGATTGAGTTTGCACTGGTTAAGGGTCTGTTTCTATTCTCCCTACCCCCCAACTCGTCTCACATCCACGAACGCCTTGATGAAGCGCACTTTGCGTCGCTCAATGCCACCACTGACCGGTCCATGGACCAGACCATCTACGACTCCATGATAATGTCCACCCCGGTGAGGGATGCGCCGCTGCTGGCGGCGTACCGAGCTAAGGTGACTGCGTTCACTCCCAAAACCAAATCAGGGGCCTTCCGGCGCTGTGGTTTGTGGCCGTTTGATGCTGAAACCATGACTCTGCGGACCCGGGAGGCGTTGGGCTATGTCGACTCGGACGGGACTATGGCGGGCGTAGCAAAGGCGGAGGAAAGACTTTTTGCGCTGGAGGATTTCGAGAGGGCTGCATCCTCGCGCAGAGCAGTGGTGGCCGGCACCGTAGTCGTCTCCCGTGGCGTGCTACACTCGCTCGAGGCGTTGAATGATCAACACCGCGAAAGGGAGAAAAACAGGCCCTAAAATGTGGCTGAGAAGGATGCTCGGCGTGACGAGCGGCTGGCCAAGCGTCAACAGCGTCTTCACGCAGCTGTTGAGAAGGCGGCCGCCCGTAAAGAGAACAAGTGCCGAGTGAGTGTAGGCCGTACTCTTAGGGGAGGGCGTGGGTGGGTGGGGCGCTCTTGTGGCAGGTGGTGGGTATGCCAAACATGCTCCAAGACGCTCGCGGCTGGTTGTAGAATTTGCGTCTCGCTCCCAAGATTGTGTGGGCGTAGTCTCGGACGAATCTGACCAATGCGAGGCGAATGGTGGGTCTGAGCGTGAATGACTCGCCTCTGTCGAGTCTCCTTCTCTGTCGATCTGGTTGCAATTTCATGATCCAATCTGCATTTTTATGATCGCACCTCCGGCGTGTCGCCAACGAATGCTCGGGTCTGACAAACTCTCACAGCAAGTCTCAGCAGTTCACAGCAGCTCACAACACAAAATAATATTTTGTGTGATTGACCTGGTCTCTCAAAGAGCCAGCCAGGCATGCATGGCAATTGATTAAATGAATGCATCTTTATTTCTTTATTTATAATAAAGAAACAAATCATTTCATGAAACACCCTCGCGTTCATTTCTGTATTTTTTGCCACGAGCTGGCCGAGAGAGGCTCGGGGCCGAGAAGAGAAGCGGCGGCGACAGCCTGCGCGGTGCCTTCCACAGACGCTCTTCCACACTTCTCCGACTCTGCAGGTGCATCCCGGGCGCCGGATGCTGCTGGAGGTTGCCACTGTCTTCGGCGGCGCTCCCCGTCTGGATGTTCCCGCTCCCCACCGCCACAAGCGCAGGCTCCTTCTCGGACGCTGTAATATGCGTGCGCCGACTGAATGGACACCCGCAGATGCGGTATCGATGGTAGCGGCGGCCCCGACTTTGCCACTGTACATGCCTCCCCAGCGCGCCTCCGCGGCCGTTTCCGCTCTCTTTATCGCTGTCGCTATCGCTGGAGACTCCTCGTCGTTCCAAGGTATCGCCGCCATCCCGTGCATGGAAAACGAAGCTCTCGGCGCCGCAACATTTGGAGGGACCACCACAACTGCAGACCTCTCGGCGGCCTCACCGATTCTGACACTCTTCTCTGCACACATTAGGCCGAGCCACCGGCCGACTACCAGCGTCCGCTACCATCTCTGGAACACAGAGGGGAATAATATGTGCTTCCCAAAGCAGAGATTTTTACGACAGCAGGCTGTCGCGCGGCGGTGCGGGCTACGGGGAGTCCGCCGGTGCCGAAGTGATATAATGCATAAAGCATGCTCTTCTAATTTAGAATGTTGCTTTTTGTCAATTAATCAATAGACTAATCAAACGAGCCCCCACAAAATGTTAAATTTTGCCATCCATGATACCGGGAGCCCTGAGGTTGCAGTTTTATTTCTCAGCACAGTCACAGAACAGTCACAGGATGCTGTGACTTTCTGTGAGCTTTGCGCAGATCCCACCTGCTTTCGTTGCCATGGCGCGCTTGGCGACGCGCCATGGCAACGAAAGCAGGTCGACAAGCCTCTGCGGTGCCATCATTGCCGATGTCGTACCGCGATGGTCCGATTCGTGCAGAAAAACACGGACTACCTGGTCCCGAACCGGGGCTCGTTGCAGGTACTATTTTGTCATTCCGCCAAAAACTGGCCGGGTCCATGTCAGGCAGTCAGGCGCATGCTGCGTTTGATTGGCTCAGATTTCGACTTGGAATCTCTGCATCATGCCAGTTCCCTCATACTTTGGGGGGAGCAACCGTACAATCGCCATATGATGGTTCGGTCAAAAGCTGCAGACACCCCAGTCAAGCAGATCGCTGTCTGGGCCATTCAAACATAGAAAGTCGCCTCTTTGTTAGGCCTGGACTTTTCATTTTTTGGCGAAAGAACAGCAGAGGGTGGAGAGCATTGCAGAAAGACTGAGCGCAACGCGATCGCGGCCCTCTGAGATCGACTTGGATGAGGTCGTTCGATTTCGGCCTACCCCCGTGAATGTCATGTTGTTGCCGATCGACGAATTCTGTCCTGGGGGACCGCGACCGAGACTGGCTGTGAAAAATTGTATTCTATTGATCTAAATCGACAGTAAGAGGGCATCGAAGCGAACAGAAAATCCAGATTGGGTGCGAGGACCCTGCATCCGGCAGAAATCTCTGTTCGTTTCCGCTTGATCTTCTTTTCTTGGCTCGGAGCTCGCTTGTCAGGCGCGATCTTGAGACTATCTACTATATCCTGCCAGAAGTGCGGAGAAAAAAAGTCCTGATGTCAATATCCAGGCCGTATGGGCAAATGTAAGTAATCAGTAGCTCCAATCAAGTCCCAGGGGCACATCTGACTGGTGGAGACTGGTCCGCAAGTCAGTCTCAGTCCACCAAGACAAAAATAGGGGATCAGAAATATCAAAATGGATGAGCACTTGTGTAGGGGCCGCGGTTTTCGTCGCGACCGGAGCCCACGGCAGCATGTTGTCCCCGTCCCCGCGTCCCCCATCGTCGTCGCCGCCACGCTTCCTGCCTTCCTTAATCCTGTTCCAGACGGAGCTTTATGGCGCCCACCCTAATACCTGCCCCTTGACCTAACACCCTCACCCACGTACCATGTATCGCCGCTGTCACCCGTCCACCTGATCTCTCGGCCCCTTCAAGTACGGGTCTGAATCGCCAGGGCATCGGTGCAGTGCGTGCCGCCGCAAAGGCCGCTGCTCAAGCGGCCGCGCACGAGGGGTACCTGAAGGCGTCCCCCGAGACCATACATGCGATTGATATCGTGGCAACGACTGCGCTGTCTGCAGCGGTCGCCACCGCAAAGCGTGCTCTCCATGTGGCCGGATCAACCTCAGTCGGGCGCTCCCGACCCCGCATCGTCATGTGCGGAGACGGGGCGACGCGCAAGCGACGGCAGTACCTGATGATCGATGAGACTATGGAGCTCATAGAGAGGAAGGAGACGGGGGCCTACCGGACAAAGGGGGACACAAAGAAGCTTTTCCCATATCTGTCTACGATTCGGCTATCAAGAACGCGTGGCGCAAGCGCGAAACGCTACTCAAGGGGTCACGGGAGGGTTCGGGATCTACACGACGGGTACCGCGCTCTTCAATTTCGGACGTTGATCGCGACCTCGGGATGTGGTACAGCATTTGTACGGGTTTGGGGGAAATCCCTGTGCCACTGACAGTGGCCGTGCTCCAGCTGCGGACACAAGATAGTGCCGCAAACCTGGGGGTCAGTGACTTCTCAGCGTCGGCGGGACTTGTGCGGCGGTAGGCGAAGCGGAGAACCTCATCAACGTCCCACTTTGAAGGATGGGCGGGTCTGCCGCGGATGCCGAAGAATCCTCCACGCATCGGACGACCGAGATCATGGTACATCTGGTGCCGTACGACGCAGAAAAAAATAGACAGCATGGACGAGACCGGCCTTTAATTTCGGTGTCTTCCAAACCGTGCATATGTTTCAGTGAGCAGTCGGTGGCGGGCTCGTGAAAGCAAGGCCATGACGGCCAAAAGTCGCGTGACCTTGATTCTTGCGGTCAATTCTACGGGCTTGCACAAGAACCCAGTGGCGATCATTGGCAAGACGGAGGTTCCCATGTGCTCCAAGCCCCTTCGAGAAGCCTGCCAGCTTCCGTGCTTCTCCCGAAGTTCGGTCTCGATGGATGATGTCTTGTACAAGAAGTGGTTCAACACCGTTTTCGTACGCGCGGTGCGCGCGAGGACACGAATACTTTGCGTCCTCGTTCTCGACCATTGCGGCGCTCACGCTGAATTCAAGCACACACAAGGCTATACTTGCCCACTCCCTCATATTGTCACCTCTGTCTTGGATCTGAAATACTTGTCGGCAGGACTCGGGAGGAATGGAAAGCATTGGATCCGGCATCCACTTTGCGCCGTTGGGTGAAGGTTCGGATATGACCCTGAGAAATAGGCCGGTTCAATAGGGGTCGAAACATCCATCACAGGGGGGTCGTTCCAGGGGATGCATGTATTGCTTTCGAGGGGGGCTGTCTGTGAATATGAACTAGTTTTGGAAAAGTTATTGATTTACACCAAGTCCGTAAAATATCTGAGCACGCAGGTGCACGAGATGCGAATCTTGTGCTCCAAAGAGGACCCCGTCGCGACCGGCAACGGGGGCGTCGTGCTGGCAACAGGGGGGCGTTCAAAAAGGTCGGTGCCACAGCGCGAGCCAACGCACACGGACAGACCGGGAGCGACGAGACTCGCGCAAGCACACTGACAACGCATCGAAATACGCACTACCACCGGCTCGTTGCCACCACCACAGCGACGCCACGGACAGTGCCATCAGGGACACGGCGCATACACGCCTGACCAGCCTCGTGTATTCGACTCGTTGTGCCTGCCACGTCGCCCTGGTGCGTCCTCATTGCGCAGTGCCCCCCATCTGAGTCCTCTGTACATAGTGCAGAGCGCTCTGGGTGCGCTGACGGGAGCGCCAGACATGGTGTCTGCCCGTCAGGCCGAGAGTTGCCGCCTGCGGGTGCTGTTGAACTGGGCGACATTTGTCGTTGCCTCGAAGCACTTCGGCGTACTTTTATCACCGCGTGTATTGTCTGAGGTGGGTGTGTTGCTTTTTGAAGCTCGGGCCCATCAGCGCATGACTCGCGTTTTGGTCACGCGCTACATGCTCTCTCGCCGCAGTCCCATCCCCAAGTGTACCGACTGGAGGGACAGAATGCTACACTCCTTGCCGCCCGAGTACTTTAGTGCGCATCTGCGGGTGGAGCCCAGCACATTTTCGCACCTCGTGTATCGCTTGGAATCGACTGCGGCCGATTTCTTTCATCCGCCGCCCGCGCGTCCGCAACTTTCCGTCCGTGTACAGCTCGCACTTTCTCTGTTTTGGTTCGGCCACTGCGGCAGCGCGGCGTCCGTCCTCCTCGTGACTCAGCGCTTCGGGGCTTCCCTGGGAACTGTGGTCAACAAGACTCGGCGGGTTATGTCTGCCATCCTGCGCTGGGAAGCCGAAGAGATCCGCTGGACGACTGCTATCGAGCGCCAGGCGTGCGCACGGGAGTCGGAGAAGAGGTACGGGTTTGAGGGGTGCGTTGGGGCAGTTGAGAGCACTACTATCCCGTTCGCATATGCACCTAGCGCTGACCCATGGTGCTGTTTCGACAGGCACCAGCGCTACAGTGATGATGTGCTAATTGCGTGCGATTCGGACCTTCGCATCACTAGTCTGGTGCCAGGGATTACCGGTGCGGTACAGGACACGGTAGTGCAGGAAGCTGCTCCGTGGCACGCTCAACCTGAGCTGTACTATTGCAGATCCCCGAATTATGTCCTGGGGGACAAACACAGAGACTGAAAGTGAATAAGAGCATTCTATTGGTCTAAAACGACAGAGAGAGGACATCGAAGCCAATAGAAATCCCGCATTTGGTACCAGGACCTTGCACCCAGCAGAAGGCACTGTTCGCTGCCGCTTGATCCGCTTTTGTTGGCACGGAGCAAGCTGCCCAGGCGAGATTTTGAGATTTTCGACTGTTTCCTTGCCAGAAGTGCAGAAAACAGGAGGAGCTGATGTCGATTTCCAGGCCGTGTGGGCACATGTAAACTCACAGAAGCTCCAAGTCAGTCCCAGAGGCGCAGCTGATTGGTGGAGAGAGTCGGTCCGCAACTCAGTCTCGGTCCACCATGACAAAAATTCGGGGATCAGCAATGTTCCGATGGCGAATACCTGGTTGGCGAAAAGGGTATGCTGAGCTCGGAGCGCGTCCGTCTTCCGCACAAAGGGCCAGCAGCTTACATTCGTGCACACCGGAACTACAACTACCAGCACGCGTGGCGTCGAATTTAGGACGAAAAGGTCACTGGAGTCCTCAAAGTGCGCTTCGGCAGCCTGAACGAGCTACGAATGCCCGTGGCGTGAGATGCTGACTTTACAAGAGTGATGAAGTGGGTGGCAGCGTGCGCTGTCCTTCACAACATCTGCATCCGGCTTGGCGACATCCCCCCTCACGATGCCGCAGCGGATGCAGCTACCAATGTCGGGGGCGAGTCTATGGCGCCCCTACCCCCCGCGGCGGGTGTAGCGAGGAGCAGGGTGCAACAGCATGTGTTACAGTTTATGATTGCATAAGGGCTTTTTCAAGGGTGATGCGAATGATAATCAGGTGTGTTTTTGTCTTTAGATGTCGCAATGCAACAGAAGTATAGTACACATCTAATAGTAATCTACCGCGGACCAGCCGCCATCTCGGTGGCCAAAAGGTCCTTGAACACTTAGTTGCCTGGCTCAGCCAAGATGTGCCGGGTAAGATCAGCCACGCGCTGGGTGTGCCGCTCATCCGACTTGGCCTGCTGCTCGCGGTCGGCCCGGGGGCTGTTCTCAACCATGGTGGTGAAGACTGCCGCCAGGATGTCGGCCATGTCCTTGTCCAGCTGGGCGGCGGCGGCAGCAGGATGTCCATCACGGCCAGGCCGCCCACTGGCACCACCCGGGGAGACCACCAGGGGTGCGCACTGCCGCCCTGGGCCGGTAGAGCGCCTTCTGCCTGCGGGGGGAGTCATCATTCCGCCCCTCACTGCAAGCCCCCCCACCTCAGTGGGTCTCGTCGCCGGCCCGCCGTCGGCACGCGGTCGCGTACTGGTCCCACAGCCTCCGACCGGCGCGCCCTCCTCCGACCCGCCCTCCCCCCCACCAGAGTTCTCCTCGTCCACATCATCGCTCTGTTGCCCGAGCAACTCCCACACATCCCTAAACATAGCTCCCCCGGCGTCATCGCTGGCGGACGCCACCCCGCTGGCGCCAATGTTGAGCGCTGCTGGCCCCCCGGTTGACGATGGTGGCGCCACTGGGAGGGCGCCACTGACGCGGACACCTGACCGTCGGGGGCTTCCAACGTAAGGCATTTTGAAGTCGACCAACTCGAGGATTTCTTGAACTTGGCTTGTGGTACCATTCCATTCGCGAGCTTTTTTTCGTATAAGGTCCGCCACACCCAACGCCACCTGGTCGCCGGTCATCCCCGTGAGCCCGCGCACGAGCTCGGCCTCACGGTAACTGTCCTGAGTGGCCTTCACGACACGGCGGAGCGCCAGCGTGTCGTGGCCGAGAGCAGTAAGCGAAACGGGCGACCCCTAGGAGGGCCCCGTCCCGTCATCGAGCTCGGCAGAGGATGAGCACAGCGTCGCGGCGGCGGCAGACGCAGCCGCCGCGCCTGCTCCCTGTCCGTCGAGGTCCGCCTTGAGGACGTCCGCCATGACGTGGTTAAAGTGCAGTTGCAGGGGGCGTGCAGACGACGTGTGAGCGTTCATGCGAGAGGCGACCGCCCCGGCCCATTTGCTGACGATGAGGAGGCGCTCTTGAATAATTACCATCATCACGCACATCAGCCCCGTCGCTGGCGTTGCTTGTCGCGTCGGCACTCCGGCGCTCCCCGACACCACCGTTCTCTTCGGAAAAACGACCGCGGCGGCAGCCACCACGGCCACGCCCGCGGGAGCCAACACCGCGGCCATCGGCTTGGCCGCCACCGCCGCGGCGGGCGACGCCGCCGCGTGCAACGCCTTGGGGCGGTGGCGTGCTGCGGTGGCGATGGGTGCCACGTGCGGATAGACCGGCACTCGGCTCCGCAGTGGCAAGATCCGCAGCCATGCGATCGTCCCGCGCTGCCTTCTCAATTTGCGAAAGGTGGTGGACTGGAGGACGTGACCGCCGCGCCGCGTGGTGGTCGACGCCAGCGTTTTGATGACGCACATCTCCGACGCGTCGGGTCTCACCAGTCCTTCTGTCTAATAGCGGTCGACCGGAAGAAACATCGTTTTCTGACGGGCTGCTGCTGTCAAAGCGGGCCGAGGACCTTGCCGATGAGCCAGAGGATGGTGCTGAGGCGTCCGACCAAGCGGCTGTTGAAGTAGATGCGCCACCACCTACTCCAGGTGTGGAAGCGCCAACGTCCTTGCTCCCCACAGCCGCGGCCGCCGCCGCTGCCGCCGCCGCCGACGCCGCCGGCACCGTGTCGGCCGCCATCGCCGTCGTCGGGCCGGCCACCGATGCGGTTGCCGCCGCCGCCTCTCTCGGCGCCATCTAGGGGCACCGGCGAAAGAGTACACGCGTTGAAAAAAAAAGAGGAGCGAGGGTGCCGTGAAGGTCACCGACGACACCAATAACTGGGATGAAAGGAGGCTCTCAAGTAAGACGGGGGTGACAGGAGGAGGGAGGGTCGTATTCAAAACGGGGGTCGGAGCGAGTTTTTAAACACGGGGGAGTTCTCGAACACCGGGGAGTTCTCGAACACGAGGAGCGTCGTCGACGTGGGGATGGAGAGCAACCAGGTGCGGAAGAGGCGACTCGAGTACGCGGATCGCCTCGGCGCAATGTGCGTCGTGGTGTCCGAGGAGCTGTGCAGCAGGAAACCCAGAGCACGACCGCGACGAGTGGGTGACACTTCAACACTAGGAATCACAACTGCAGCAGCGCAGGGCACGAGCAAGGAGGTGGTCACGCAGCAGGTGGGTGGATGCGGAGCAAGGGAAGCGCGGTGGGGCGAGGGCATCGAACGCCACGCGACTCTGGCAATGAGTGAGCGTGTACCTCGCTGCCGCGTCGCCCGCGACCGCTAAGCGCGTGCAATCGATGCGCGCGTGGTGGGGTGGCGGGAAACAGCGATCGGGAAGGCGCTCGCGCAGCGCGGGGCCGTGGCTGCTCCGCGGCGCTGGCGCCTGCTGTGTGCGTGGGGCCGCTGTGAGAGGGGTAGGTGCGCTGGTCCCACGGCCCGCGCCGTGCCCGCGCACGGCGTATGGGCAGTTGCGCCGCGGCGGCGGCCCCCGATTTGTGCGTATGGCCGCTGTGAAAGGGGTGGGGTCGCGGGCCCCACCGCACGCACCGCGCCCGCCCACGACGTGTGCGCGGTTGCGCCGCGGCGCCGGCGCCTGATGTGTGCGCGGGGCCGCTGTGAGAAGGTTAGGTGCGCTGGCCCCACGGCCCGCGCCGCGCCCGCGCACGGCGTATGGGCAGTTGCGCCGCGGCGGCGGCCCCCGATTTGTGCGTATGGCCGCTGTGAAGGGGGTGGGGTCGCGGGCCCCACCGCACGCGCCGCGCCCGCCCACGGCTTGTGCGCGGTTGCGCGGCGGCGCCGGCACCTGATGTGTGCAAGGGACCGTCGTGAGAGGGGTAGGTGCGCTGGCCCCACGGCCCGGGCCGCGCCCGCGCACGGCGTGTGGGCAGTTGCGCCGCGTCGGCTGCCCCCGATTTGTGCGTGTGGCCGCTGTGAGAGGGGTGAAATCGCGGGCCCCATCGCCTGCGCCGCGCACGCGCACGGCGTGTGGGCGGTTGCGCCGCGGCGCCGGCGCCTGACGTGTGCGTGGGGCTGCTGTGAGCGGGGTGGGGGCGCTGGGCCCACCGACGGCGTCGCGCGCTCACACGGCGTGTCGGCGGTGTCGCCGCGGCGGCGGCCCCCGATGGGTGCGTGGGTCCGCTGTGAGAGGGGTCGGTGCGCGGGCAAGAATCGATTTCGCAAGCCTCCTCGCTGCAACCGCAAAATGCCAGCGCTGGATTCCCGCGGCCGCTCGGCACGATCTGGAGACCCTCGGCTTCATGTGGGTTCGCCTTCAATTACCTTTTGACGCCGGAAGTCTGGCCATCTTCTGTTCCATTGATGCCGATTTTTGGTAAATCGTATTTAGCTGCCGCGTCCCGCCCCCATCGCGGAGGCTCAGCGACCTCGCAAAACGATGCTGCAACCGTTGTTGAATCTGCCTAATGGAGGCGTCCGTAACGGCCATGCACGGCTCATATAGACAATCTCTCCTGTTGTTTAGGACACATGTGGCGCGAGTGCTCACCATCATGTAGGGCTGATCTCTCGGCCCGCGGTGTTTTGGTAATGCGAGGCCCGTGGAGTGCGCACGTGCGGTGGAGACATGCCTAACTCTAGAAAGTGAGCGCAGGCCATCCTAAACTCAGCCGACGCCGATTTCTGCAAAGAGTCGCTCGACAGGGAGTCCGACAGAGAGAGTGGGAGTGGCTCCAGCGATGGTGACGATGAATATGTAAGAGGCGTGCATGTCTTGCAAACGAGGGATGCGATGGAAGGAAAGCAAAAGCACATCCGCATCTGCCTTGGAGAAAGCAAAAGCTTATGGTGCGTGTCCCAAAATTGAGACCTCGCGGTTTTTTCTTTCTTTTCCTGGCCCACTGGCCTTCTGCAGCGGTCCGATAATGTAGTGTGACCCACCCGGTCCCAATGTGCTTCCAGAACGGCCCCTGACATTGTTAGCAGAGATGGCACCTCCTCACGTGTCATGGGGAGAATTGTCATTCATTGCAGCTTCGACACGTGACGATCACTCCCCACAATCAAAGGAAAGGATAATAGAGCAGGCATGTATTGACAATTTGTGCACGACGAGAAAGGCTCCAACGTACCAGTAAAAACGTGAAAAGGACCGCCATGTAGCCCCCTGTGAAGAAAACACGATATGGGACACCATTCATAGAAGCTTCAGTTAGCACATGAGCTTTGGGGTTGCAAATCTGTAACCCCAAGAACCTAAAAAAGACTGGCTCCAAGATCGGGGTTATCTGAGAGGTCCACAGAACGGTGCCCACAGGCGGATACTAAGGAGTTGTGAGCCAAGAACGCCTCGGGAGAGGCTCTTCGCATGGAGGCCAGTCGAGAAATTTCTCGTACCCCACCCCACCTGCCCCCGTGCAGTGATGTGTCAGTCCTTCGGAAAATGCGCGTGCATCATTTTTGAGAGACGCACCAGATCAGAAAGCTGTCAAAGACAAGGAGAAAGAAAGCCTTATTGTTGAGCTGCCAGTTGGTATCAAATAGTCACGTCAGGCGGCGACATGCATCACGCAAAACAAGCATCGCACAAGTCATGGAATTTTGTCGCACTACGTACTTCTGACCTCCACGAAATGGCGGATGCAGAGAACGAGGATGCAGTTTACACGACGAGGCATAGAAAATCGGTTGGATTGGCCGACGCTCTGGCCTCCTGCGAACTGTTGGATCAGATCAAGTTTTAGCCTCCTCTCAAGCCAATGATTGTTCGGGTAGAAAAGTTGCAGAGCGTCCGCACGCGAGTCGAGATTATCAGACAATTCTGTAGCCGCCAATTTTTGGAGGTCAGCAATAACGAGCATCTTTTACACACAAGCACGCAGCAGTAGTGCTGGACACACTTGCCCTGAGAAGAGAGCTGACATCTCAGTCCGTGGAAAGAAAAGCAGAGGAGAGAAAGAGAAACTGACAGAGAATCACAAGCTGACGGAAGCGCAAGCAACTGACAGGAAAGCACAATCGGACGGAGGCGCAAGCAACTGACAGGAGATCTATCGGATGTCATTTTTTTGCGGATACGAACAATCGGCGCGCCACAACCTGAGGATTGATGCGACGACCCAAGCTCATCCCCCTAACTCGCACCCCCCCAACCCGCACCCACCCTCAACAAAACACCAAGCCGGCGTCACTGTTTCTGGCACAAGCGCACCCCATCTCTTGGAACCCTTCCGACTGTGGTGCCCCTTGTAGCAAAATGTGGTAGAGGATATCCATGTGAAATGAGAAAATCCCTTGAAACTCAACGCTGCTTGAAGGAAGGTGATAGTAGCCAAATGTACAGGGCTGACCAGGGGACAACCCACGACAGTATGTTCACCAACGGGGCATCGAGGACCACGCCAATGGCAGCTGAGCACGCGTACACTGTCATGAAAAAGACGTTTAGTAATACAGCCGTGCTCCAGAACATCTCGCACCCACAATAGACGCACAATGGCATCAACATTACAATTCTAGTCCAACAATTTTCGACACGGGCCTTGAAAGAATGCCTTGGCCAAAAGCACATTTTCCGAATGTGCGACATCCTGCTCATGCAGACAATAAAGACATTGAGCCGGAGACCGCGAGTCGCTCCTGAGCCACAACCAGCAAGCTCGGGTTAAGTCACAAGCAGGGCCGTGGAGCGGAGCTGAGACAACTGAAGTGGCCGAAGAAAAGCTGCACGATAGCATGAGTATCGCGCACACTCGGGCCGGGGGACTTTCAGGCTGACAGAGTGCGGTTGACAGCAGCCGTCGGTCAGGTAGGCGACAGTTGACAAGGCACACGTGACACAGACACGCAGACGCCACGACTTTGTCAGCACATTCAGGCTCGGGTCAGATGCGAGAAGGACTCCTCGGATCCGGTGGGTCAAGTTGACGTGGGACATTTCCGGTCGTTCAGTTCTGATGAGCCAAATCAAGACTCAAGCTGCTGAGGATCTGACAACTCCATTTCGACAAGGCTCCATGTCAGTTTCGTGTCTCGAAACACGTCAAATCTGGCTGCTCGGATCATCCGCAAAGTTGAAGCCAATCTAAAGGCACTCGTGTCCCTCTTTGAGATATGGCTTCTTGCCAGACGTTCATTCGAGGCCCGCTGCACGCCCGAAAGAACTGACGCGTCAAGCATGCAGCTGCGTCCAGAATCCATCAACTCTGCAACAGTTCGTGCCACTGCGGACGCCACGGCTTCATGTCAGCTGGCGCCGTACACCTAGAATGCTCTGGCCGGCATTCGATGGGGGTGCATGCCACCTGACCGGCGGCCCCCCCCCGCCAGAGGGCGCGAAATCGACCGTTTCTTACCGGCACCGCGCGCGTCGGGAGCGCCCGCAGCGCGGCGCACTAATTTGGGGCGCGCACACCCACCCTCACAAGTTCGTAATCGGCGTCCGGTGGCGGTGTGTGCCACCTCGTCGGTTGGCTTCCCCTCCCAGAGGGCCGAAACGATCATTTTTTAACGCCTCCGCGCGCGTCGGGGGCGCCCGTAGTGCGTCCCACTGATATGGGGCGCGCCCACCAACCCTCACACGGTTGTAATCAGCGTCCCGTTGCTGTGTGTGCCACCACGTCGGTTGCCCCCCCCTCCCAGAGGGCCAAAACGACCACTTTCTAACACCATCGCGCAAGTTGGGGGCGCCCACAGCGCGGCGGACTAATCTGGGACGCGGCCACCCACTCTCAGACGGCTGTAATTGGCATTCTTTGATGGTGCGTGCCACCTGACCGGCTGGCCCCACCCGCCAGAGGGGTCGGATTCGAACAGTTTCTGCCGCCGCCCCGTTGGTCGGGGTCACCTTCGCCCTCGTGAGTATATTAGGGACACCTCGTCGTAGTTCACTGCCTAGTTTAGTCTGCGTTGGCTAGCCGAAGGATATTCCCTGTCGGCCGCTGCGGCCACACCGTCTACGTCGCCCCACCCGCGCCACCGCCGTCGTCGTCATCATCCGCATAATCGTGCCCACTTCGAGCGCGGCGGTTGCTGGCGTATTGGCGATTCGCCGCCGGATGTGGCTGATTGCATGCACACGCCCCCTTTCTTTCGTACTCTATTTCCCGATCTTTCTTGCGCAATCGTGCAACCCCGTCGGTACGACATACGTGCATGCCTGTTTTCTTTTATCTTTCCGTCCCCGTGCTGCCTGATTCTTTCGTTGGTTCTTCCTCCTCTTTTCTCCTGCCTCCATTCTCGGCTTGCGCTCCTCAGCAGTGCGGCTCGTCTTGCCTCTCGAGGTTTCATTGTACCGGAGTCGAGCCCTGCCGCGGCGAGATCTTATCTGCATTGTCTTTCTTACCGTCTGCTCTTGCTTGTCTGCTGCATGCCTGGGACCCTCTTCTTCAGTAAAGCTCCTGTCTGTTTCTGTTGTTGTTCCTCTCGTCTTTTCATTGCCCTGTCCTTCTGTATCACCTCCCCCCATGGCTTCTTTCTCTCTGCGGTGCCCGCTCTCGTGCTTGGTTTTTTTTATTGTATGTGCATGTCACACTGCTCCTACCGCCTCTCATTGCATCGTGCTATGTCCCCGACGTTCGTTTTGCTACCCCTTGTTTGTTTGCGCCCCCCACCCTCGTTACGGGAACCCTTGCTGTTTCACATTTGCACGGTTCTTAACGGTACCAGGTCTGAGATGTCCTTCCCGGGCCTGCGTTGAGCCGGCCCACGGTGTCTGACGGACGTCTTGACTAACGCTGTGTCCGAACTCTTCTCTATTTATCTTGGCCGATGCGCACCCACCATCCGCTGCTTGTTACACTGGCCGGGCGTGTCTCTTCGCTGCTGCCCTCTCCTGTGTGGCAGATGCCCTCCGTCGACTTCTTTCCGTTTCTTGCGTTGCTTTCACCGTGCGCAGATTTTGTTGTGCCTGCTCCTCCCTTTTTTCTCCGTTGCCGTTATCGTTTGTAAATCCCCGACTCGTCCGATCGCCACGTTGTCGTCGGAAGGGTACGTCATCAGCACGTGTCCCATAGCAGTCCATGTGCGACGTTGCATCCCGCTGGTACAAGTGCCTTCTTTCAAAGCTCCATAAAAACGTAGAGGCCTAGTCCTTTTGCATATACAGCAGCTTTCACATTGTCGTGAGGTACTCGTGGCGCGCCTCACAGCGCGCACCGACTATTGCGTCGCACTCATTCCTGTTCCTTCCGAGCACGTTGCAAGTGCCGGGCGCACTGACAGTGGTCGCAGATATGCAGACGGATAGTCTAGGGTGTGTGTGAGGTCACTCATTACGCCGGCGCGGGTTGCTCTCTCTCTTGGAAAATACTCGCGCGGACAGTTCCTGTGCGATACAACATCAAAGAGACCTGTTTCTGTGGCACGACGCCCACGTTCGAACTTTTGTGGGCCTTTTGCGCGACGGTTACCACCTTGAAGGGCAGCCTGTCGTGGCTCTTCTCTCAGGGTTGAAGACAGACTTTCGCTGTCATGGCCGTGCTTCGGATTTCCAACCCACTGTGTGGCACCAGGGGCGCTCCACTGACAGCTCTTGTCGGCAACAGTTCTGTCGTGTTCGAAAAAGCCAGGATATGATTTACAGGCCGGCTAAGCAGCGTTGCGTGTTGTGTGTCACGCACAGTTGCTCTCCCATGCATGAAAAGGAACCTTCATTCGGGAAGGACCTGAAAAATACGGCTAACCGGAAAATTCTCATGAAGAATCGCATAACCTGGATGACAGCTGAAAGTTGGATTTCGGGTGGTAGCTAGAGGGCACGTATTTCTAAACGGGCGGTGCTGCACTTAGAAAGAACAGGATTGGCCGTATTTCTTGTTCATCCACACCGAGCGTCCAGAGACTCGCCCTCTGGCGACCACCACGACTTTCCTTCAATTCCTTCTTTCCATCCCTGCGTCGCGCACTTCCTGATGGCACGGGCTGGCGAGATTACGACTGTGGCCGGCGAGACGCTCGCCGCTCCCACTGTGGAGCGTGACGGTGCCACTACGGCAGCCGCTGGCCATCGCCAGGTAGCTGCCCCAGGTGGTCGGGCGTCTGATATCGCGCCCGCTTCTGGCGCACAGCCGTCTGGGATGCCTTCTTCGAGCGCGCCGCCGACGTCCGCGGACGACAGGGCGTCCGAATCTGATCCGGAGGACGGTGCAGGGGACGGTCACAATAGTTATTGCTGCACCGTCTGTTCGTATCATGCCCGGTACGAGAAAGAGACAGGCCATAAAACTCAACGCTGCAGTGCTGCGAGCGAAGAATGTACGTCAAGCCCAGCGGCTCCCTCAGAGATTAAGACAGAGTCTTGCTCTCGCGCTGGGAGGACGGCCAAGCAGAAGTGTACCGCCAAGTCTTTTGAAGTTTTCGGGCGACGCCTTTGGTGGTCAAACAGAGCTGTGGGACAGTCTGGTTGTCTAAAAGCAGCGTCAGTTTCTGTTGGTTGCAAGTGTTTACTCGTGGTTGCGGGTTCCCAATATCTGCATTGCAGTAGTCTGTTCTTTGATTGTCTTCGTTTCCAGCTGCGTGCTGTGCCAAAAGCAGGGACACCTCCCCATCACGATGTCGCTCGCCACGGCGTATGAGCTGAAGGTGTCGCCAACTGGCCGGCGCTCGATCCGCAAACTACGCCAAGCCACGTACACAGTCGAGTTCATGGTGTGTGTACCAGTTCATCCCGTTCACATTGCGAGCGCCGCCACGTCGGCAAGGCTCGAGGCGACGGCGGCCGCTGACGCCGATCACGCCATTGAGCGGCAGAGTGACGCGGCGCTGCAGCCCGATGTGGTGGACCTGACTGCGGGAGGTCGCGCTGACGCGATGGACCGGGCACTGGACGCGCTTCGGGACCCAATGCTCCCGCCGCAATCGCGCGCAAGCCCAAGGGTCAAACCTTTCACTGAGAGGACGCTCGCGGTCTGCACGCTGAGCTGGACCCGTGTGAAGCCAGGATTTTCGCTGAAGCGATGCAAGCGGGCGAGAGGTTTGGATCCTCAAGCATTGGTCAAGTGCCTGCCTCAGCAGCCTTGGGAGGGGCCATCCACAAGGCCATATCGTCTCGGGCGCGCCAGAAGCCCAACTAGCAGGCTGCCAGTGTCGCCAACCGCCTGGGACAGCTGAGTGGGCCAGCTGGTTCCCCTCGAGTGTACGTTGTGAGCCTCTTCGTCTTGCTTCATATTCCTCTGGTTGTCCCTGTTGTTCCGGTGCAGCATCTGTATATGGTGACCACGTTGCGTAGTTTTCCCTGCGCTGAAAAATGATGTAACACACTTGACTGGTTTCTGTCCCTGGCCGTGCTTTAGGTGGCACACTACACGTTTGCCACACACAGGAATGCTCGGTTTGGAACTGACGGCCCGGACTCTGGTGGGGTGCCCGCACCTGCCCCTGCGCGACCCAAGCCTCCTGCATTAGAGCGTCCGCTGCCCTCTCCGCTGCAGAAAATGGGTGCATCTGCTCTGACGAGCCGCATGTGTGACGTTTTCTTTCGGGACGAGGCTGATACCGACCGCGGCGAGCTTGAGCTCAAGGTGGTATCGGGAATGGGGCGCAACTTTCTCTGAGGGCACACTGTGGAGGGCTCCTCTGTGGAGGTTTCGGAGGTTGTTGGACTGGTCCTGAGCGAGTGGGGCCCAGAGGCAGGGCCACATCCAGACTTTGATAGTCTTCCCCTGGGATTGCGAGACGCTGTGGGGGCCTGGGTGGTGTCTCATCGTTGGCGTTGGCACCCGTTGCCCCCGTCTGCAGTAGTGCTGGTTGACCTGTAGATTGTTTCTATTACTTTTCCACGGGAAGAGCCGAAAAAGCATCGGCAAGCGCACCTCCCGGTCCTCCAATCTCGGGAACATTGCGGACGGCTTGCATTAAGCAATGTGAGAAGTGAGATTCGATGTGGTTGACGTCCAAAGAAAAGATGGAAGTAGCATGCAAGAACGCCTCGGAAGAGCCAGGGTAGTGGTGGTGAGGCGACTTAAGGGCAGAGGAGTATTCGCTGAAGATCTTCTCCATGGGCCGGAACTCGGGGCTGTAGCGAGGCAGTCGAAGCGGAAAAACGCCACAGGCCCGGATGAAGTCGTCAGCGGCCGCTGTGTGGATGGGAGCGCTGAAAAAAAAGTAGAACACACCGGCTCTCGTGCATTGCCCACAAAAGCCCCGGAACGAACCGGTTCATCACCGGAAGGAGACCGTTCAGGAAGAAAATCCAGTTCGCTGAGTTGTGAGCTGGGGGAGCCGGTGCAGTCCCCGCGGCAGCACCCTGGTCTGAGAACAAACTGCCATCATTGTGGACGTCCTCAACAACCCCGTACTGTTGCGAGAACGGCACTCGTAGCGTTCGCCGGTCAGCCTCCGTCCCTTTCGAAGGCGCAAATCTCCGCCGTCCCTGTGGGTCTCGTCTACTGACCCGACACACCGCGTCGGGATTGTCAAAAGTATGCGCGCAAACTCCTTTAGGCGGGCGTGATCGAGTTCGCGGCACATGCGGTACAGCTGTTCGTACGAAAAGTTGAGTGCTCGCAGCACCCTGTCCAGCGTCGCCATCGACGTCTTGTGGGAGGCCCGGTCTCCAGGAAGTGTGAAAAGGAACTAAAACACGTCCTTTACTCTTCCAATGAACTGCTCAGGGTCCGACCGCACAACAGCATCTACTGCGTGCAGGAAGTGAGAGTCGAACAGAATGTTGTCGGCGTGCCGGTTGCGGATGCCAGGGTCCGGCCACCATTCGCCCGACTCGATGTACGCGTTTATCCATCCGGAGACCGTCGCGCGGTTGCAAAATAGTCGCCGTGCCGCTGCCGTCTTGGTGACTCCCTCGAACGGCACCGAGGCGACGGCCAGCACGCGGGCGGTGTCGTCGAACATCCTGAATCAAGACCGTCCCCGGCATTGTCCCTCTGTGCGCTGAGTGTGGTTTCCGCCAGAGAGAGCGTGGTACGCTTTAAGCCCGGTAGTGAGCGAGTGGTGGTTCCCCCAAACCGAATGAACTGACTGATGCAATCAAAACAGGAGCAAGGACACAACAACAAGCAAAACATTAGACTGCGGTCATCATGTTAGTATATTGAGTTCAGAATGTACTGCGTTGGGATGAGGGCAGGACTACGCCGCCAGTGCGACCGTATCTGATTCACTCGTGGCAGTCGCTCAGGTTCAGTCAGAGGGGGCCAATCTGTCGGGCAGCTCTGTCCAGGCGCTTCGCTGTGTCTTGGTCCACCAACAAGAACTCGCGGCTGTCTACAGACTCCACCAGACGCACCTTGTCATGGAAACTAGCATGCTGGCGTCTTGCTTGCGTTCGAAATCCCGCAGGCCTGAGACTCGCGGTATAGCTTTCACGAATAGGCAAGCCTCCTGGGATACAAAAAAAAACTGTTTTCGCCGATGTGACGTCTCCGAAGCACGTCTGTGGGCGCGCCTGCACGGGTAGGCCTGCTCTTCTGGAGTTCATGATCTCAGAGAGCTCAGGCATTGCATACTTTCTTTCTGCCGCTGCATGGACACATTATTCGTGGCCGCCACACGGACTGTCATAGTACGCCGTGGCCCTTGAGGCTCACCCCGTAGCGCCGTTCACCCCTCCTGCGTGCGGCTTACCTGGGACCACTGATAGCGGCACCGAAAGCGGACAGAATGGTTGGTGCCGCGACTGTTGAAGACCCGCTGCGGGAACACCGGACCCGCTCGTGCCGCCGCCGACCGACCTCGAGGCAGAAGATGTTGGTGCTCCTGGGTTCGCGGGCACTCAGCTGGGAATTTGAGCGCTCCCAGTCTGCGGAAAAATTTTCAGGTAGTAGCAATTCCATCGTGGAGCACGTGCACACTGCGTACAGGGCGTCCTTGCACACGCTGATGCCGAGGGGTCGTGGTCTAGAGGCGATGTTCGTGGGTGCGGCAGTGGCATGGGCGGCCCACGTGTTCACTGGGCCAACCTACATGGGCTGCGTTATCGGCAGGTGCAGCGCCACTTCCAGCGGCAGCGTGATGACGTTCACACCTTTTATGCATCTGGCCTGTGCACATACGACCTAGTCGGTGAAAACCTCGTGGGTGACGTCGCTTCGGCTGTCCGGCGGCCGGCACTGGGGCCGACAGTACCGCATGGCACAGAACGGGAAGAGCTTTGTATTTTCCTGCGACATTCTTTCTTTCCGGGCACTAGTGCCTAGCTACGGAAGGAAATAGACCGGCCTCTACAGTGGCATGAGGCCCGATGGCTGTCCGCGTTCTTCGGCGACTTGCACAAATCAGGTGCCACCTAAGCGTTCGGTGACTGTCACAAGGGTGTCCAGCAATTGAGAAAGAATGTACACCAGCGTACAGACAGCATCCAAGAGTGATGATATGTGCCTTGCTCTATTCGGACCTGAACAGCTCGCCAGTGCCCGTCAGGCGCGCTTGATCGCAGGCGAACGGGCTGGCGGCCGGCTACTAGGAGGCCTCGGCGGCGCGCCCCACCACTTGGGCGACAATCCCGGGTGCCCTGGCCCCTTTCGCCCCTCTCCCAGCTTTGGCCGCGACCGCTCGCCGCGGCCGCAGCTCCGCCCACTTCAGAGTTCATCCTCTGTTGCGTGCGTTCAGCCTTCTGACCGTGCTGGCAGCATCCATGAATCCTCTCCCCATCCCGGCCCCACTCGGCCGCCGCCAAATACACGTTCTCCCCGTGCCGCCGGCTTCTCCTCTCGCAAAGGAGCCACAGCCCGCTTCTTGCCCGAGTACTGCCACGCCCCCTCGACGGATAGAAAATGTCTTGGCCCCCCATAATACCTTCTGAACCTTCGTGACGGCCAGCAGGGCCCTTTCCGCGGCAATTCGCATCACGTGGCTGACATTCGTCGAGCCGGGCTCGTCCCCGCCGCCTCTGGACGCTTTCTGTCCCGGCAGGGCCGCCACTGCGCCCCCGCCGCCGCCCGCTACCTCCTGGCCGGCTACCACTGCCGCCGACCGACCGTAAGTATGCCGGGCTAACAACCATCGCCTTTGCTTGGCTGTCGTCGCATCCCTCTGGTCAAAGCCAAGTGATCCCCCCTCCCGCCTCCTCTCGTCGTTCATCTCTGCTTCCGCCTCACAAGGCTTACTTTTGCAACTGTTGCTCCTGCTGCCTGTCAGGTTAACCATTTTCGCTCTGTATGTGTCAGCTGTGGTGTCAAAACGCGTTGAGGGACCATGTTGCAGATGCTGCGCGGCGGGTCACTGGCTGAGCGAGGTAGGAAAGCTTGCATTGGTCTTGTAAATGTTGATAGCTTGTGTGTTTCTGAACACGAAGCAGTTGTTAGGTGTGATAAGACACCAATAACACCGCTGGTAGCCCAGTAGATAGGTACAGAACCGTCAGATGCGGGAAGAAGTGATACCAGTGTCTCAGAATGATTTGCGTCGCACGCCTCCCGCCTAGGCCGGTCCGGAGTCGTTGAAGGAGCCATCCCGATTGATGGGGCACACAACACATGTTTGTGACACAGTGGCGTTCCAAGTTTTCTCTCAGGTTTTCTTGGGTTCCTCGAGCGCTTTACGAGTAATGATGCTTACCTCGCAGTCGCCTTCTTCACTTCCATCTTTCATTCCCAACGCAAAGGCCATATCTTGTCAGAAGTCCGTGTTTGAGACAGTACAGGAGTCCACCCGCGCGCGGGGCACCAACCGGGTTCAAGACGCTGGAGGGGCCTACAAGCATGCGGAGACGACGACAGTCATGAGGACCGGTGAGGCCGCCACCACCGCTGCCCAATACCGAGCTTCCACAGCGCAAAGCTATGTGTGGTGAGGCGTAGCGCCGTCTTGGGCGCTAAATTGTGCTAGAGGGCGGCTGTTCGTGGGCATGAGTGCCGTACAGAAGTGCACACTGTGTCTGCGAGCCACTCTTGCTCGAAACATTGGACGCCAAATACTTGGGGTGCCACGTCAGTGGCACCTCACCAACTATCGGTCGCTCGCACGAAAGCTGCTACGCGTCCGATCACCGGCGAGTACACAAGCGCGGCGACATCATGTCGCCGCGCTTATGCACTCGCCGGTGATCGGCACATGATGTGCCTGGCGCTTGGTGCGGACACCTGATCCGTCGGTGCGGGTGCGGCGGCATGTGAAAACGCCCAGAGAGGGCGTGCGCCGGAGCACGGAGAAGCGGCAGCGGGGAGCTGTGAGCGAAAGAGGTGTCTGGAGCGACTGGGAACGATTCCTGAACACCGGAACTTGAGGGGCGTGAGAAGCGGTCAGCGAATCCAGCCTTGTCGGTAGGGACTTCGGATTTTCCTCTGCGATTAGCTGAAGAGCGTGGATCAACACACGGCCTCGCCAGTATGCGCCCGCACGAGCTGAAGCCGGTAAGCAAACACGCGCCCCACTGCCATCTCTATCAAAGCAGCACTGCAATTTCTCGCGTTGCTCACATACACGCAATAGCACCGTAATGCCTGCACCGATGACACGTTTTGCTAAGAAACGAAGAGCGCATCCGCAACGCCACGAAGAGTACGACTACACATTGCCGGAGACGCGCCCTGCCAGTCGCGAATGATTTTTCAGCGGATTACATTGGAAGTGTGTAGTGCGCTTACCTCTCGCGACGCTCGGCTACTGGGACTGGGTCGCCTGGTCTCTGTGAGAGACATCCAACATCATCGCAGTACACCCATAGACGTTCAGGTTCGCGCGCAGCAGCAGCCTGTAGCCAAAGGCACAGCGAAAGATGCGAAGAGCGGGTCTCCTTCCGTGACATGCATAGCTTTGACACTGCATGGCCAATTCCGTGCACAGGTCTGTACAAGTTCTTTTCAGTTGCATTGATACCAGACCTCTGTGACTGCAATAGTCGTTTTCAAAATGACATGAAGCCCGCATCGAAAACGTTTAACAATCGCCATGTTGTGCTAGAGGGGCGTCCTCTTATGTATTAGCTGGACGCGCTGCTTCAAGCCACAGCTACGGAATCATGGCACCATGGCACATGGCGCACAGGTTGGGCGGAGCCTGACCACAGCGGCCGCCGAAACAGGCGCATGCTGTTCGTGAGGGGCAAGGCACGCCGACTCCCCACCAGACAAATGTAGCGCGAAAGAGGGCAGCCCGCGCCGGCGTAATGAGTGATCTCACACACACCCTAGACTATCCGTCTGCATATCTGCGACCACTGTCAGTGCGCCCAGCACACGCAATGTGCTTGGAAGGAACAGGAATAAGTGCGACGGCGGCGGGTGACCGCCGACCGCGTCGACGGGCCACGTGGACGCGGCGGCGGCGGGTGCGGTGGTCGCGGCAGCCATGGGGAGCACTGCCGCCCCCTCGTCGGCCGCGGCCGCCCCCGCTGTCACCGCAGGTGCACCGTCGACGGCGGGCGGGGGGATGCCGCCGCCGTCGCCCCGCCGCCGCCATGGTGGCTTGACCGCCCGCGCCGCCTGCCGCCGTGGCCGCAGTGGCATCGCGCCCGACGCGAGCGCGGCCACCGCCGCGTCTGCCGCGGCGGCGGACAGCGCGTTGTCGACCGCCAAAATCAGGGCAGGCGACAAAACGTAGCGGCCGCCGACGACGTGGGCGGTTGGCGCGCCGCCGTCGGCCGGTGCCGACGCAGTCACCAACCCGTCGGCGGTGGCTGTAGCCTCCGTGCCGGCCCCACCTGCTGGGGGGGGAGTCCCCGCCGCTCCTGCCGCGCCGGCGGCGCCTCCCCCTTCGAGTCACAACACGGCGGGTACGGGCCGCACGTCGAGCGCGGCCGGGCCATCCCCGGCCGCGCCTCCCCTACGCTCCCTCGCGGGTGGCAGGCCGACCGCGGCGGCGACAGCGACGGCCACGTCCGCGTCCCTCCACGCGGGCGGCAGCAGCGCGGCCGCGTCGAGGAAGGCGCCGTCGCCCTTGCCGGCGGTGAACAGCTCCTGGCGCATCGGGTCGTAGACGATGGCCTGGAACAGCCGGTCCTGGCGCATCAGCGCGATCGAGACGCTGAAGTGCGGCAGGCCGTGCAGGAAGTTGGTGGTGCCGTCCAGCGGATCGATGACCCAGCGGTACTCCGCCTCGGCCGGACCGCTCAGCCCGGATTCCTCGCCCAGGAAGGCGTGATCGGGGTAGGCGCGCTTGAGCACCGCCAGGATGTCGCTCTCGGCCTTCCGGTCGACATCGCTGACGAAGTCGTTGCGCCCCTTCTCGTCGATCTGCAGCGTATCGATGCGGCCGACGCTCTGCGTGATGACCTTGCCGGCGGCCCGCGCGGCGCGAACGCCGATGTTGAGCATCGGATGCATGGGTGTGGCGTCGGTGGTGGGCGGGCGAGGCAGTGTACGTGCTGCGTCACGCGTGCGGCCCGTCGCGGTGGCACGGCTGCCCGGCCGTGCGATCATCTCACGATGCGCATCGTCTTCGTACTGGTCGGCACGACCCACAGCGGCAACCTGGGCGCGGTGGCGCGCGCGATCAAGACCATGGGCTTCAGCGAGCTGCGGTTGGTGGACGCTTGCTCGCCGCGTTCCGAGGAAGCCATCGCCCGCGCCTCCGGGGCGCAGGACGTGCTCGCCGCGGCCGGGCGCTTCGATCGGCTGGAGGAGGCGATCACCGATTGCCGGGCGGTCTACGGTGCCAGCGCGCGGGCGCGCGGCCTGTCGGTGCCGATGCTGGACAGCCGCGAAGCCTGCGAGAGGTTGATGGACGACCTGCATGCCGGGCAGGTGGACACCGCCGCGGTGGTGTTCGGGCGCGAACGCTCTGGGTTGACCAACGAGGAGTTGGACCTGTGCACGCGTCACCTGCACATTCCCAGCGACCCGGCCTTCAGCTCGCTGAACCTCGGCAGCGCGGTCCAGGTCGTTGCCTACGAGCTGTCCCAGGGACTCGCGAGCGTGCCGCTACGGCCGCCCGAAGGGCCGTCGAAGCCCGAACTCCTGCCCGCCAGCAGTGCCGCGATGGAACACTTCTTCGCCCATCTCGACCGCGTCATGCTCGCGACCGGCTTTCTCGACCCGGATCAGCCCCGGCAGCTTCGGCGGCGCATTCGGCGCTACTTCGA
>ENA-ORXR01001385-ORXR01001385.1-marine-metagenome-genome-assembly--contig:-NODE-1385-length-25717-cov-11.908463_pt1 | contig 25717 bp, 36 predicted proteins | sample MGYA00237866_ERZ511479 | MGnify/ENA metagenome assembly ERZ511479 | reverse complement strand
TCAATCCTCCACATGAATACTGACCAGTCAGGGGGGCTACCGGGCCCAATATCCAAATATTAAGGAGATATGCTACACGAACGTGACCGACCGCCCGTCACCTAGCAGCGCAGGTAGAACGGGTAGCACGAGGTGCTTCGAGGGGGACGAAAGCACGACCGACGGATGCCTGGCACGCATGGCACCGACACGAGGGTTGGCACGACCAAAGTACGGGATGGCAAGGAGGCGCGCCGGGCGCGCAGGGCGCACCGGGCACACAGAAGGGGTACATGGCGGTGGTCGTGGCGGAAGGGAAGTGCGTGTGGCTGCACGTCTGTGGCGGATTTTGGCCTCGACGTCGATGCAGGGGGGGGAGAATATCTTGAAAATGTGAGGAACGCGGGTCGCCGTTGGCGTGTAATCGAGATTTCGTGGCATTCCACACTGCTCGGACTGGGCAATGGGGTCAGTCTCTCTCGGACACATTTCTTTGTATCTCAAAGATCTCGAATCAAAAGATAATCGCTGACAGCCTGGTATGCACCAGTAGATCACACGATTTGGTCTGAGTGACCAGTGGGACACCGAAATGGCTCTTCCGAGCCGCAGGAGCCCGAACACTGGGCCTTGACTGGGCGTGAGGAACGTTCGTCCCCAAGTGGACGGAACTCGTGCATTTCGTGGAGCAGTCTCGATGCCGGGACACATCGGACGAAAAGGCTGCCGTGCGGACGAGATTGTGAGTCGAATTCTCTAAGATCCCAGTGGACTTTTCCAAATCGCGTCAATATCAGGCACTTGTGGCACGCACGTTTTAAATAGAGAGACACGAATCGTGAACATCGTACGAAGTGCCCGCACCACGCGTCCAGAGTCACCACGGCGGGAGACACCTCGCGCACTAGTCTCCCAACCGTGTCTCACAGGACACGACAGAGGTGCTGGCGTCGGTCGAGGTCCCCTCAAAGGTTGCGTGATGCGATGCACTGTGGCGAAAAGCCCGTGCCGCGGACCGCGCGGTCCGTCCATAACCGCTCTTCAGTTGTCACCAGAAGAAACGGTGGCCGACGCCTTCTGTTGGGCCAGGCGTCGGCAGGCCCTAAAGGCGGGCTCGTGCAACTATCCATTGGGGCAGCGTCGGTGGTCCGGCGCAAGCAACGTTGCGCGGTCCCGCGACCAGTCTCACGATTTGTTGGCCAAACATGGCGAAATATTGAAAAGTTTGTATCCGTATGGAGCCTTTTCATTGGCCCCTTTAATTTCATCAGAAAAGGTCAGGCTGGAGGCGGATCCGATGCGGCCAGGAGTCAGCCGGCCCGTGGTCAGATTGTGTTGCTTCCTGTGTCGGGTGTGCCCCCGACCCGGTGTGGCCCCGACCCGACCAACCAGTCACTGGGGGGAGCCCCGTGACCGATGCTGAGCGGGAGGGGGTGTGACGCTTTAGTGGACCTGGCGGGGCCGTCGAGGGCGCGCCGGACACCGCAGGCGGTGTGAGCGCGTCCGTCCTCCTCGCTTTTTGTGCTGCGTTGCGAGGTCCTGTGTGGCTTTGAAGGCCTCTCCCGCGTATCATACCTCCTCGGGTCGCCCTCGGACACACCTCGTGTGTTTCGGGGCCGCTGTGCCCCCCTGTTCAGCGCTCACGCGGTCGTTTGTAACCCCGCGCACGCTCGAACACTGGCCCAGCTTGCGGGGACGCCCCACCCTCCCGCCCTCTCTCCCAAACGACCGCCTGCGCGCCACCGATCACGAGCTTGCCGCCGGAATTTCTTTCGGCATACGCGGCCGAAGCCGGCGGCTCCACCCCCCCCTCTGCCCCTCCCGTGGTGCTTCTCACCTGCCTGCCTCCCGTGCGCGCCTGCTTCAACCGGCACGCCGCCGGTTCATTGAGAGCTCCGGCGGCGCGCCCGTGTGCTCTGAGGCACTGCACCCCCCTTGTCCCCTCTATCTGCACTCCCGGCCTTCAAAAGCCCGGCACCTTCCACCCCTGCTTCCCCGAGCATGACCCGTAAGCCGGACAGGGAGCGCGACACGGAGCGCCTTCGTGCCCAGCGTCTTCGCCATCAAGAGCGGCTCACGGTGCTCGCGCGGTGCACGTGCTCGTGCCACCTGGGGGGTTACCCGCCGTGCTCAACGTCGGCCCCACCGCACGGGGGGGCGGAGCATCCCGTCTCTGGGCCGCCGGCGGTCCAAAGACAGTCGTTAGCCGGCGGAGACTAGGTTCCGTCGCCCAACCCTACACCGAACCAAAGAGGCGGAAATTGGGCCGCGGGATCGGGACGGTCTTCAATGCCGCCGCGCAGAAACTGGGCGCCGCCACCAAGCACTGCAGGAACCCCAGGTGGCGGCCACTGGGGTGGGGGAACAGAACGGGCGTCACTACCGTCGCGCAACGAGTGGGTGCCGCCGGCTCCCCGGCAGCGCGATCAAGCCTGCGTCCGTTGGGACCCGCCGGCAGACGACAACAGCGGCAATGGCGGTCGAGGTTGGGACTCAAGCGGCAGTCGAGGTGCTACGCGCCGCTGTGATCAAGCCGGCGACAGTTGGGAGCCGCCGGCCAGCGACATCGGCCGGCACGGCGGTCCGGCGAGGGACTCCGGCGACTGGAGCGGATCTCCCCGCCTCAACGTTTGGGCGCCGCCGGGAATTCAAGGTGAAGGACACCATTCCGGCGGCTACGTAGGTGGTGCCTTCCCTATTGGTCGTCCGCCACTACCAAGACGGAACTGGGGGCCGCCGGGCGGGCAGCGTCCCCATCAGCCCGGCGGCTTTGGGCCGCTTGGAGAGGATTGGGGTCCGGCTTGCGGTCAGGCAACTCATCAAGCCGGCGGCACAGCAACACACTATAACAGCTGGCGGCCGCCGGGTGCAGGACTCTCGCGGGCCGGCGCTTGCGAGCCGAGCCCCCACAGCTTGCAGCCGCCGCACGGTACCAGAATTCCGGACGTCTGCGGCTGTTGTGCATATCGGCCGCCCTTGAAAGACGGGCCACGAGTGCCGCCTGTTCTTTTTGGGCCACCCCCTGACCGGCGGGCGACGCCAGGTGGTGGGGAGGCGGGGCAAGCGGCTGGGGACGCGCCCCGACGCGACGGACACGCGCCGCCGGCTGTAAACCTCCCGCCGCTAGCGGCCGGCCGCGGAAAACCGCCTACCGGCGGTGACGGTGCTCGCCCAGACGGACACGCGCCGTCAGTTGCCGCCAGCTCGCCGCCGGCTGGTGCCGTCGGAACACCGCCTACCGGCGGCGCCGAGCCCCGCCCCTACGGCGAAGCACCGCTGGTTGGCGAAGTCTCATGGCTGGTCGGCGTTGGAAAACGACGGCCCACCGGAGGGGACACTGGGCGCTCCGGCGGACAAGAGCGGCCGGCTGTCGTCCGCTCGCCGCGGGCCGGTGCCGGCGGACCACTTCCTACAGGCTACCCCGCGCCCTTCCCGAACGGACAAGCGCCGCCGGCTGCCGTCCAATCGCCGCAGACCGGTCCCGTCGGCTCACCTCCTACCGGCGGCGCCGAGCCGCGCCCCGAAAAACAAGAGCCGCCGGTTGACGACCGCTCTTCGCCAGCCGGCGGCGGCGCACGACCGCCTACCGGCGGCGCCGAGCCCCGCCCTGACGGACGAGCGCCGCCGGTTGCCGTCCGCTCGCCGCCGGCCGGTGCCGGCGGACCACGGTCTACCGGCGGCGCGGAATCTCACCGCGAGGGTCAATCGCCGCCGATTGACAACCACTCGCCGCCGGCCAGTGTCGTCGGACCACCGCCTACCGGCGTCGCAGTGCCGCCCTCCGACAGACAAGCGCCGCCGGTTGACAGTCGCTCGTCTCTAGCAGGCGGTGGCGGACGACCGCCTACCGGCAGCGCGGCGTCTCGCCCCGACGGTCAAGCGCCGCCGGTTGACAACTACTCGCCGCCGGCCAGTGGCAGCGGACCACCGCCTACCGGCGGCGCGGTGCCTCCCCCCGACGGACAAGCGTCGCCGGTTGACAGCCGCTCGTCTCTGGCCGGCGGCGGCGGATCACCGCCTACCGGCGGCGCCGCGCTGCTCCCCGAAGGACAAGCGCCGCCGGTCGACAACCGGTCGTCCGTCACCGGCGGCGGCGCAGAGCTCCCTGAGCAGCGGCCGCCGTCGGCCGTCGGAGGTTCGCCGGCGGCCGGCAGCCACGGCACGTCCGTCTAGGCGGTCGCCGGGGCGGGTGGTCCATGCCCCCCTCCCCAAGCGCGGGTCGCGGCGAGGGCGCCGGCCTGCGTGCCGCAACATACGCGCCGCCGGCCATGGGTTCTGGATTCGGCTGGACGGAAGAAGAGCGCGTGGCCTTGAGCCGGGCCTACTTGTCTACGTCACTGGACGCTGGAAATGGTGCGGACCAGACTGGGCCAAACGTTTGGGCGGAGGTGGTCGCAGAGTGGAAGCGGTTACTGGCTGGCCGCCCTAGCGCGCGACAGCGCACTGAGCGCGGAGTCGGGGGGGTGCAGAAGCAGTGGGACAAGACCTGGAAGGGGGTACGCGAGTTTGGCTCCCACTACCTGGCCTTCAAGCGGATGTCTCTGACCGGAAACCCGAGCGACGAGGACTTGATCAGCGCCGCTGTGGCGCGCTGTTGTGGGCTCAACGTTTACGATGCGATGCGGAAGGACCGGGCATCGGACAATGCAAAGGGAAGGACAGCGAAGCGGAAGGCGAAGCAGATTACCTTCCCATGGGTACCGCGTTCGCGGGTGTTGCGCCAGGTCGACAATTGCAGCGGAGCCGCCGGCGCCGCCGGCGCAGACGGAGGCGCTGGCGGCGCCGGTTCCTTCAGCGCGTCCGCCGGCGGCAGTGAATCCCCAAGAGACACGGAGGACGAGCAGAACGGGCTGGTGGCGGCAGGTGTCTTCCAAGCTCGGCCGCGCGGTACCAAGGCGGAAGAGAGGGAGATGAATGACGACATACGCACGTCGCGGACGCTCAAGAACAGCTCGGACGCTCTTTCGGCTCTGGCGTGGGCGAGGACAGAGCGGACAACTGTGGCGTTGTTCAACACGGCGGAGATGCGCGACGCCGCCTCAGAGATGTTCTTTCGAAAGATGCACGCGCGCGAGCTGATGGCGGCGGCTGGGATCGACGTCTCCTCTTCCCGCCGCGGGGAGGGCCGCCGACTTGAAGACGGGCACGGGGTCGTCTACGAAACCGGCCGACGTGTCACAGGTGCATCCGCTGCCGCCGGTCGGCAGCCAGCAGGCGGCATCCGAGTCCGAGGTTGAATCGCCGCCGGTGTCTGGAGACATCACGATGGCGGCGCCAGAGACGACAGCGCCTGTTTCTAAGACGACAGGCCGAGGGATGGCAAGCCGTGGCGCTCGGTCTCAGGTCACAAAGCAGGCCAGGGCGTCGGGAGAACTTGCTGCCGCATGGACGACTATAGCAGACGATGATGAGGTCTACGTGATGCCCATGCATCAAAAAGAGGCGGCGGACAGCGCCGAATGTGCTGCGCAAGAGTCCAGTGGGAACGATGAGAATGTCGAGGACCTGAATTTTTTGATGTGTATATGCTTTGTTCTGCAGCGTGTCGAAGGTGTTTTCTTCCCCGTTGGGCAGGGTCTTTTTTTTCCTTCCTCAGTATACGGCGAATCCCACCACGAAGACTCAACACCCCACCTGCATCCCCGAACCTTCCACCCTAAAACAACGTCAAGACACCAACACAAGCGTACCCACGACACGTCTACAACCCATCGCTCACACGCCCCCAATACCCGTAGCCGCCGCTGGCCCGGCCAATGACGGCTGCAGCCGGCCACCATCTCGCCCCATCCCATGAGCCCGCCGGCGGTCTCACCAACGCCGGTGGCGGGGGTACTCCACATTCTATCTCTCCCGACCCCCGCACCGGCATCAACCCGCATGGCAGCCGCCGGCTTGTCCACAGCAGGCGGAGTCACGCCTCGTCCCAAGCGCCACATAAACTCTCGCCGCCGGTCTCACCAACGCCGGCGCCGGGGGTACTCAGAACTCTCTCTCCCCACACCGCCCCACCGACATCAACGCGCAAAGACGCAGCCGGCTTTTACAGAGCCGGTGGCGTCAAGGCTTGTCCCAAGCGCCACACACACCCCCGCCGCCAGTCTCACCAACGCCGGCGGCGGGGGTACTCAGAACTCTCTCTCCACCCACCGCCCCTCCGCCATCAATCCGCAAAGCCGCCGCCGGCCTGTACGGAGCGGGCGGCGTCACGCCTTGTCCTAAGCGCCACACACATTCCCGCCGCCGGTCCCACCAACGCCGGCCGCAGATTCCCTCAACACTCTCTCTACCCCGACCCGCCCACCCTAACCAACCCGCAGAGCCGCCGCCGGCTTATACACAGCCGGCGGCGTCACGCCTTGTCCCAAGCGCCACACACACCCCGGCCGCCGGTCTCACCAGCGCCGGCGGCGGACGCACTCCACACTCTCTCTCCACCGACCCGCCCACCGGAATCAACCCGCAGAGCAGCCGCCGGCTTGAACACAGCCGGCGGCGTCACGCCTCATCCCAAGTGAAACACACACCCCCGCCGCCTGTCTCACCAACGCCGGCGGCGGATGCACTCCACACACTCTCTCCCCCAAACCCCCAACCGCAATCAATCTGCAGAGCCGCCGCTGGCTTTTACACAGCCGGCGGCGTCACGCCTCTTCCCAAGCGCCACAGACAGCCCCGCCGCGGGTCTCACCAACGCCGGCGGCGGGGGTACTCCACACTCCTTCTCCCCCCACCCCCTGACCTCCATCAATCCGCAAAGCCGCCGCCGGCTTGTCTAAAGCCGGCGGCCGCCCGCCGCGTCCCAAGCGCCACGCATCCTCCTGCAGCCGGTCTCACCAGCGCAGGCGGCGGGGTTGCCACAACCAATCCATGTCCAGCCGCCGGCCCAGATCGTGCCGGCGGCGCTGTAGCCGAAATGGACTTCCCACCCCGCCTCCAGTCCCAATCCCGCCGCCGGCCTAACCAATATGGGCGGCGGGATAGCCAGCAAGCAACCCAACCCCCCCCCCTCTAAGCTGCCGCCCGGGCCCGGTCTCGCCACCCGCTCTTTCACTGCCGGCGGGGAGGCCGCTGGCACCGGAGACAAAAGCAGGTGTACCATGACCGCACTGCATCTGTACACCGCAGTGACGACGATTTCGAAGGAGAAGAAAATTCTGCGCAGCAGGGAAAAAAAAAGAACGCTTACACTCATAAACAGGGCGCAAGAAGCGTACTTCTTTGCACCCACACGTGCTCAGAAAGGTCATTTCTCAGGCGCTCGTGCTCCCCCTCGTCTCCTGCCTCCGCCCGAGCGTTCAGCGCATGTCCAGAGCTTCCAGCAGGAAGCGCGCCGGCCGGTGCAATGACCGGAGCGGCCCCGCGGGCGACCCGTCGCTACCCCGTGACTGTTGGCATTGCCCTGCGGACCGCCGCCGCCGGCACCGCCGCCGCCGCCGCTCGCACCACCACCAAGAGCGATCGCAGCCGTCCCACCGCCGCCACCCCCCCCAGCGCCGCCGCCGGCAGCGTCAATGCCGGCGGCGCCACCACAAACATCACCCATCACAGCTGTCCCACCGCCGCCACCTCCCCCAGCACCGCCGCCGGCTGCGCCAATGCCGGCGGTGCCGCGAACACCAGCAGCCATCAAACCCGTCCCACCACCACCCCACCCACCAGCGCCGCTGCCGGCTCCGTCAACGCCGGCGGCGCCAGCATCACCATCATCACCCGGTAAACCCGTCCCACTGACACCTCCCCCACGAGCGCCGCCGCCGGCTTCGCCAACGCCTGCGGCGCCACCAACACCAGCAGCCATCAAACCCATCCCACTAGCACCTTCCCCACCAGCGCCGCCGCCGGCACCGCCAACGCCGGCGGCGGCATCAACACCATCAGGCGTCAAACGCGTCCTACCAGCTCCACCAGCACCAGCCCCGCCGCCGGTTGCGCCATTCCGGCGGCGCCACCACCAAAATCACCCATCAAACTGGTTTCACCATCCCCAGCACCTCCAACCCCGCCTCCGGCCGTACTGCCGGCCGCACTACCGCCGGCGGCGGGCGTCTCATCAGCACCGTTCCTTACGCCCTCACCTCCGCCACCGACTGCGCCGCCGCCGCTCACGTCACCGCCAGCGTCCAACGCGGCCGCCGCCTGGGCTGCGGCGGCCATAGGAGTGTGTTATACGTACCGCCCATGTCCCTTCTCCGTCATCATAATGTGTAAGATAGCCACCGCCTTCGCAATGGTCACCATTGACTCGTCGTTGGCTTACCGAGCGGGGTGTAAAGCATTGTGGAACCGTACAGTGAGAACGGCATGTGGCCGTGCCACGTCTCTGCTCAAAGCTTCTTGGAGCCTGTTAATTGTTGTCTCAATTTCTGTGGTGGGGTCGGAGAACGGAGAAAGGAAATAGGCAAAGGGAGGGAAAATTCCATCAACCAGATAGTACAACAGCGTGCGGGTGGTGCCGTTCGCTGTGTACGAGAACGTTCGAGGTGGCCACTCGCCTCCCGTCACGGACAAATACAATGGGGAAGCATGCATAACATTGAGGTCATTTTGGGATCCAGGACAGCCAACAAACAAATGCTATATCCAGAGGTACTCATCACAAACAGTTTCCATTACCACAGTGCGTTTGCCGTGCCGATTATGGTACATGCCGGCAAACGCCTTGAGGCAGTTCGACCACTCCCAATGGCTGCAGTCCAGCGATCCCATACACCCAGGCAAGCCCCGTTGCGCATTGCGCTCCAGAATGCGCTCCAGCTCGGATGGGGTGGGAGGACGCAAATAAGCCGGACCAAACTCGTCCACGATAGAACGTGAAAGCTCTCGAACAGACATAGTAATGGTCAATGCCGACAAACGAGCGAATTCGTCGGTTCGGTCGGGCGCCTCTCCGTAAGAAATGAATCGAAAAGCAGCCACCACCATTTGCAACGGGTGTGCCCGTGGTCTGTCCGTCGCGTTGATGCGCTTCGAAAAGAAGGGGCGATCCTTCACGGCATAATAGATACGCAAAAACACTGACCGAGGCACACGAAACCGTCTTTCAAAGTCCGCCTCGTCGTACACGGGAGGGGCTCCATTCAATCCAAAATAGTCTCTGAAAACAGCGTGCAAACCTGATAGAAAGTCTCGGTGCTTGTTCGGCCGGCGTCCGGGCACCGAACCAATGTACCGCCGCCGGCCGATTCGCGACCGGCGCAGGCGACGATGATGGAACCACAGCGCCTGCGTGTGCGCCACCACGGCCGTGGCAACCTCGCCGTCGACGGGGTCCGCCAGCAACGCATCCGCAGACACGTCGAGTGGATCATCCATCATGCTACAACGACGGTCTCCTCGACAGTGACGTCGTCCGTGAACACGGGCGTGGTGGCGCGCCTGTCGCCGTCACGCAATCCCGCCGCGTGGCGCCAAAAGGACCGCGTCACACTGCCCCCCCCGACAGGACCACAACAGCACCCCGCCTTCCTGCCTGCAATATCCCCCGCCCCCCGCCGCGAGCGCGGACAGAAACAATGTCGCGAAACCGGAGACATCAACAGGGTCTGGGAAATGCCACCGAGCTACCCCCATTCACGCGGTGCGCGCCACGAAAGGCTTCGAGAAGCGACCTACCATACCCCCATAGCGCATCGAATGGGGGGTCCCGAAACAGTCAGACTCGTAGATTCTGTTCTGGGTCTCGATAGTGATCGAAATGATGGCAGACGGCCCCGGAAAGCCCCTCTTTCGGGCCGTACGATTTGCAATCTGATCATGCCACGTGAGCACGTTTTCGGAAAGGATCCGAATCCGCAACAGCCAATGGCACGCCGGGGAAAAATGGGGAGGAAGGCCAGGTCCCCCCAAATCTGTCAGAAAATGGGGGACGGGGGCGCCTCCCCCCATTTCCGACACGTGAATGTCGGAGGACTTACCTGATTCACATTAACTGTATTCGTGTTCTGTCTCAGCGTTTTGGGGTGCGTGACGTTGCTGTGGGACCCTCCCCATTCACAAGAGGTTAAATTCAGGCACGTGGCATATATATTAGACACGTTTCTGACGCGTGAGCACATTCGAACTTGTGGAAGACTTTGTTGGGTGTGCTCTTACGAGCTAAAACGGGCTCGTTTGGCGCATTCGAGCCGTTCACGTGTGCGAGATGGTCTTCTTTATCTCGCGCACGTAAACGTGTTTGGAAAGGAGTATCGAACTTGCGTTTGATGGCTTCCGTAAGAATGATTGGACAATAGGGCCCGTCACAGTTCACCTCCTGGATCTCGGGATGCCGGAAGCGTGCGTTTACACTCTGGTACTCGAGCGGTGTGGGGCCTGCGCGGTGCAGACGTGTCGCCCACGAAATGCCTGTTATGATCCTAAACTGCAGGGTCTGTGTTTTCATGTGTGCGTCAAGACAGACGGTGCCGGATCACATGTGTTGCCGCGGACTTACAACGATAGTTGTGCCGAATCACGTTCACGTCCCTGGCCGGGCAGACATGGCCTGATAGGCACAAAGGTGAACTTTTCCTGCACTGTGGTACTGGTGGTACTGCATATCAGGCTTGGAGGTTTTCGTCAGACACTCAAGGTGGCTCTTTGAATAGTTGTGCGCAAGTTCCCGACGAACAGGCATCGTCCTGCAGTGAAACATATTGATCGTCCAACAACCGACTGAAAAAGGGAGATGTACAGCACGTGCGTGCAACACACTGGCCTATGGCCACTTGAGCCCCGGGACCAGTGACCAGGGTACCCCTTTTGCTCACTCGTGGAAGCTATGCTACGTCTTGGACCGGGCTCATCATCAGACCAAGGCCGTGACAAGCTGAAATGACAACACCGACCATTGTCTCACTACCAGTGGTTTTGCAACACAGCTCCGGTAAATAACGTTAAAACTTTCTGCTTCTAAATATGTATTGTTGGCACTACTCCTTGGCAGCACATCGTCGCGAGACTGTACCACGTACTGAGAACGTCCTTGGGACTTGGCCAGCAGAATTGTAGGTTGATCTGAAACGATCCCAAACGGGTCCCCAGCATGATATTCGCCTGGTGCTTTGTCGCGTACTGGACCCCTCTTTTCCACAGTGTTCGTCCAAATGGGTAAGGTCCCAGATTCGCAAGATTGGCCCCCAGAACGATCTGACACTGATCAGAGACCTGTCCGGGAGCCATGCGCGCACCTCGCGCGCACGCAGTATGCATTCTAGAGGCACCCCGAGGCATCTTAGAGGCACCCGGAGGTACCCAGAGGCACCCGACAGGACGTCTTCATGGAGCTTCCCAGGAGTTGCGTGACGCCCTCGTGCGGCGATTCGTGGCCGCACGGCTACTCGATACGCAACGCGCGCCGGAGCACTGTCCTACGTGGCAGCGGTTCCGCCACGCTGTCCCACACTGGTAGAGAACGTTGTAGAAAAGGATACGTTTCATATGCGCTGTCACGCCTCCTAGGCAAGAGGGACCGGGTGAGGCGGGGTGGGAGCCCTATGGGTCTGATATTCCTTTCAGACCGCTTGCCAACACCACGCTTCCCCTCCCGCGTCGACTACCCCGTCGCCCCCCCTGCGTCCAGCATTAACAGGTAAAGCTACGTACAAGATGGCCACAGTAGAAAAGTCAAGGGAAAGAAAGTAACCACCAGACAGACAACAATACAAGCACGAGTAAGCATCAGACACACCACAGAACGTTAATCTCGCCCCCCACAGCACAAAGGTCCAGGTATGCACGAGTCCCTACGCCTGCTTCCAACCAACGCGGTTCGGTGAAAGTTGTAGCACTGACGCCAAAGAGGCATGGTGCGCTTTCGACGGGCACCAGCCCAAACAACCCCTCCGTGCTCTTCACTCCCGACGCCCCTCTCCCCGCCGGTGCCGCCCACACAGCTTTCACCACTCGCCCAGCTCCGCGCGCAAGTCGCCCCATCACCGCCCTGGCCGCCCCTCTGTTCACCTGCATGGATGGCCAAAGAACGGGGCAGTACATGAGATAAAGGGGCAGTACGGGGCCGTATCGGCGAGAACAGAGTAACATGGGGCATTACGGGGCAGTACGGGGCAGTAAGGCGGAGATGAGCGCAGTACAAGACACCAGCACAGAGAAAAAGCGAGAAGTTTTCTTCAAACACTCACTCAGATAGACACCCGCAGAGTCTAAAAAGACGCGCAATACTCCAGGTAGTCACCTGCACCCACAACAAGAGATGATGCACGAGCTACGGTACACACTTGACCACTTAAGCCACACAAACGGAGAGCAGACCAATAAATGTTGTGAGGGGGGGCACCGTCCAAGCAAGGCCCTCTTGTGCGATGTGTCTCGCCAAGAGGGTCTTTTCAGGCCTGATTCCGGCCTTTCTCGTGCGGTGTGCGCAGCCACGCAGTCCCCGTTCAGAGGTCTTTCGACCCCCCATGACACGAGCCAGAGGAAAACGGCAGCGGGAGGTGCAGCCTTGGCGTCCGGCTGCGCCACACAATCTGGACGATGCCTGGGAGGCCTTCCTCTCCCCCGACAGGGCGCCCTCGCGGCACCAATCAACGCGCGCCAGTAGATCGCAGCCTGCCACAGGCTCACAAAGATGAGCTGTACTCATGTGACTCCTGACCGGTATGGCGCCTCACAGTGACCCAAAATGAGAATAACGGTGCCAGCGCGGGGCCGACTATGCTTCTGTGCTCGGCGGTGCGTGACATGGGTGCGGATGAGCGGTTGCAGGCCACATTGGGTTGGGTTCCTCGTTGCGAGATGTGTTCCTCGTTGCGAGATGTGACCCGCTGGTCACTCGATCGAGGATCATTGAGGGCCACTTACGTAGTAGACAGTTCAGTCCCCTAGAATCCAGCGATCAGCGACCACAGTTGATCCGTGACCAGCCGCCGCTCGCAGGCATTCATTCGTCCCAGGAGCTGCAATTCTCGGGCAAGCTGATCGACTTGTAGCCTGCTTTCTGAGGGGTTACATCATACAGCTTCCTCGCCGGCGTTGTGGATTGATGCGGGCTCCACTGTCGGACCACAGCGTACTCTGCAGCACGCCCAGCACTCCCAGCACACCCCTGTGCACCCCCAGTAGAGTAACACGGTTTAGCAACGATGAAGACAAGCGCAACAGAAATACAAATAGATCAAACACAGAGCCCAGGTCGCTCTCTCAGGACGCCGCCGCGGAGCTCTCGGCGTCCACGTCCATCACCTGCGGCGGCGATCCGTCGGCACAGTACGCTCACTCATAGTCCACGTGCACCGGGACAACGCCCCCCCATCGATACTTCAGTGCCACGTCCACTCCTTGCCGAATACAAATGCAATACCCTCAATTACAATTGTTTTATAGTAGCCCTTCTGTAAGATCGCTGCAACATCTCATGCACTACTTCTTGTAAGCCGTCAAAGCTGACATGTCCGCCGTTCCTTCCGCAGCCGCCGCTGACCGACCTGACGAGTTTCCGGACGATGGGCCACATACTGTAGGGCGGCGTGAGCTTCTCGCGTTCCGTGTTCAACTTCTGTTTTTTGGAGGACAACATGTCATAACTCATTTAGGAGTTCAATCCTGTCCTGTTTTTGGGGTGCTACATTTTATTGCATCCGGTCGTCTGCGAAGATCGATGTACCTCTGGACGGGTCCGTCAGCTCCTCCCCTCCCCGATTGGCCACCCCCACCAAGAGGCCCGCCGCAGGATCCGGAGCCCGCGTGGGCGCGGCCCTCCGCCAGCCACCCGTACGGTGGCGCCGCCGTCGATTTGAGCCGGCGACCGCGAAGAGAGTCCGCCTTCGAACCGTGCCCCACAACCCCCCCGGCACTCAAGGCGCGAAACTGACAACTGCGGCCGGCGCGGCGCGCGAGGACGCAGGGCGCGGCTCTGGCGAGCCCGACAGCTGCGGGTGCCCCCCCCACCACCGCGTGACGCGGTGCCCCTCTTTTTGAGTGCACGGCCGGCGCCGCCGTCGGCACAGCCGCCGTCGCCGCCGCCGCTGCTGACCACGCCACCCGTACACTTCGCCACGTCCGCGTGCCGCCGCGGGCAACACGCGGTGCGACCGGCCCGCCCCGCCCTTGTCACCCTCCCACCTACCTACCGCGCCCCACCGTGCCCGTTGCGCCGTCCGCACCGTACGGCCGCACCGCTCCCGCGCACCGCCGCTGCTCACCCGACACACCGTTGGGGGTGGCGCGCACGCGCCCTGTGCACGCAGCTGCGGAGCAGCGGCCGGTGACTGTGGGTGCTCCGTGAGGTGCGTCGCCGGCTCTCCTTGGCTCTGTTTCCCTCCCGCCCGCCGCGACCTCCTGGGCTTTCCTCCCCTCCGTCTGTGTGGGTGTGCTCCGCAGCGGCCCGCCACCATGCGTCGCGGCGGCGGCGGCGGTGGCGGCGGCATGCGTGACCGCCGTGGTGGTCCGACCATCAGCCTGCACGTGCGCGGGTACGACCAGGTGCGAACCACGGCCGAGGCGTTGCGGGCCAAGTTCATGAAGTTTGGTCAAATCCTCGACGTGTACATGCCACGGGACTACTACACGAAGAAGCCGCGCGGCTTTTGCTACATTGAGTTTGAGAACGACGCGGAGGCTGACAAGGCCAAGGAGGAGACAGATCGGACGGTACGTGAAGGGACTACTCGCTGGAGAGGCGTTGCAAGAGAGGCTCGGAGGAGTGCTGTGGTCGAGCCGTGGCGGAGGAGCGACCGGCGTGACGCTTGGACAAGGCGACGTTGGCTGCGGCGGTGTGCTGGTGGGCTCGCGTTGGCACGCGGCCATACATCGGCGGGGGTCTTCGCGGGCGTCCGAGGCGTCGCGGCCGAGGTGTCGTAGCTGGTGGATCGCTTTGAGCTGACGCTGCGCCAACGCTCCTTCCTATTGCTTCCTCTTTGTGCGGCCTTTGGGCCACGCCTCCCGCGGTCCCCGCAACGGCCCTCCCCCCGCAGGACCTCTTTCGCGATGGGAACATGGTGAACGTGATGTGGGCGGCGGGGAGCCGCAAGCGCCCCGAGCAGATGCGGGCACTGGAGCACCGCGACGCGTCCCGATCCCGCTCCCGCTCTCCCGGCCGCGGGCGTGTCGGCCCTGGTGGAGCCGGCGGCGGCCGCGGCCGCTCCCGCTCCTGGTCCCGCGACCGCGTCGGTGGCGGCGGTGGTGGCGGCGGCGGTGGCCGCATGCCGTTCCGCGACTACCCGCGCGCGCCGCCCATGCGCGACTACCCGCGCGCGCCACCGCCGGGTGGTCGCATGGGGCCACCCCCGTTTGGTCCGGGTGGTGGCCCGCCGATGGGCATGGGCGGGGGCGGGGGCTTCTACCCGATGGGTGGGCCGCGCATGCGCTCCCCGATGCACCGCTCCCGCTCCCGCTCGCGGAGCATGCGCTCTCGCTCCCGCTCGCGGAGCATGCGCTCTCGCTCCCGCTCGCCGTACGGCCGTCGGTCGCGGCTGCCCCGCCGTCGCTCTCCTCCGCGCATGTCCGGGGCAGGCAATGGTCGGCGGTCGCGGTCGCCGCGTGTTCGCTCCCCCTTGTCCCGCTCGCGGTCTCCGCGCTCGCGGCCGCCCCGCTCCCGCTCCCCGCGCTCCCGCTCACCACTCTCTCGCTCTCCTCGGTCCCGCTCTCCACGGTCGCGGTCGCCGCGGTCCCGATCCCCGCTGTCGCGGTCGCCCCTGTCGCGGTCGCCTCGGTCCCGCTCGCCCCGTTCCCGCTCGCCGCAGAGCCGGAGCCGTAGCCTCTCCCGCTCCCGCTCGCCCTACGGCCGGCGGGGCCCGCGCGGGGATGGGATGGAGCGCAAGCGCTCCCGCTCACGCTCCCGCTCCCCTTTTGTGCGCTCCCCACAGCGCCGCCGTTTGTACGGACCGGGCGCGGCGGGGGATGGGCCGCCCCCTGGGCGGTCTGCCTCGGGTCGCCGGCGGTCAGGAGGGGGGCTGGGAAGCCCGCACTCTCGGTCCCGGTCCCGTTCGCCGCTGCCTCGGGGGCGGGTGGGAGGGCGCTCGCCGTCGCCACTGCCCCGCCGTGCGCGGTCGCCGCCGGGCTCCCGTCGTGCCGGACGCACACCACCGCCGAATCGGGGCGGGGGGGGCGGCCGCACGCCGCCGTCTGCCCGCCGCAACGGGGGAGGATTGCGCGCGCCGCCGAGCCCCCGTGCTCCCAACCCACGATCGCATAGCCCCCTTCGGCCGGGAGGCAGCCCGCGACGGTCCCTGGGGGGTCGGTGGTCCCGCAGCCCGCGGCGGTCCCGCTCCCCGCCCGTGCCTTGAACCATTCTTACCATATGCCTTGTGTGCGGGCTGTGGGAAGCCGCGCTTCGGGGGCTGGGGCGTGCACCAACTTTTTTGGTCGGCCGATTGTGGTGCTTAGTCGGCTGGGTGTGCTCGACTCTGGCACGCATGTGTTGAGGCGGTGCCGCGGGTGCCGTTTGGGAGGGCTTGCTGCTTACTTTTCGTGCGTGTGGTCAGATGTGCTCGGGCTCGCGGCTTGCACGGTGCGTGATCCTTGACACGCGGCACACTGGACTGGAGGCCTCTGTATGTTTTGGCGCTTCGTACGAGGGCGGATGAGCGGTGACGGACGGGCAGTCCCGCCCGCGGTCGCCCCCGTGGCTGCGCATGATGGGTGCGTAACGTGACTTGGCGTTGCGCTTGGTGTGCTTGTCTTGTGTCTGTTTGTGCATGTGGTGTCACGTCGTGCGCTGCATGTGTTTTTGTTCTTGCATGGTCGCTTGCTTGACATTGTTTGTCGCCGTGGTCAGCAGTGGCTGCTACGGGTTTCCGTTTCAAGACGCTTCGCAAGGTCCTGCGTCGCGGTGTTCTAAGTGTCTACTCGTCCGCTGGTCAAGTAGTTCGGGCTCGTGGTCGGGGGGGTGATCGGGCTGGTGGCGAGCCTCGACGTCGTAATCAGCGTTCGCACTGTCGACACGCCTGTGCGACGGCGGCTGGTCGGTGTCTGTGATAGAGCAAGGGCGTGCGTCGACGAGTCTCGCGACCCGCTCGCGGCGCCCACTACGACCGCTCCTCCCTCAGACCGTGGACACCGTCGCGGTACACCCCGCTGGCCGTGCCAGTCCCCCCACCAAGCGCAGTCGGTCTGAGCCCCTCAAGCGTCGTTTCCACCCAGGTCGTGGGGTACCAAGCGGCGGCACCCCAAGCGCACTCCTCTTCGCCCCCTCCCGTGCGGCCGACACGCGCAACCGAGCAAGGCCTGCCAAGAGCCCAAGCGCCCCAGTCCACTCCCTTGCAAGCCCCCAAGCGCAACCAGTCGCCCATCTACTAACGCAGCAGCTTCGTGGTGCGGGCGTCCATCCAGTGGTGGTGGCCGGCTCGACCGTGGTAACGTCGGCGTGGCTGCAGCCATCGTTGGGTTGTTCCTGGCGCTTGGTCTCCATCTTGCGTCTGTTGTGGGTTGCTTTCTTTTTGTGGTGACCTTTCGTGGTGGTTGGCGCAATGACGACCGCTAACCGCTGGTGTGTTCTTGCGCTGTCTCGCTATGGTATTTGCCCTTTCTGCATTGTCTGTCCGCCCTGACTTGCCTCTTCTCCCTTGCTTCCCGCCCAATAAAATCCAGTTCTTGCTCTGCGGACTCCTGTTGATGGTGCTTTTTCCGGCCAGAGCTGATAGCTGGGCCACTCGAGGACAGCACTTGACGCCACACCGTGGCATGTGTTGCATCGCGACCCACAGAGGCTCAGGCAACAAAGTTCATTTGGTGGCACCGATATCAAGACACACGATCGCCTCGTTGCAAAACGGCTACGTCCCGCAGTCGAGTCCCGAGCAAAGAGGAGTAGCGTCGCGGTGCTTGCGGAGCTGCGGGGCACAGACGAAACGACCTAAATGCGAGGGAAAATAGTAACAAACCGCCGCGTCAGCTACTTTATATACACAGCACGGATGACACCCATACATACACAGCGCCTCCTACCACTCAAACCAGGTTCTTGTCGCAAAACTTTTGGAGCCCCTCCATAGCCGGCTCAGCCATGTCGTCCATCTTGCCCTGCAGCGTAAACGAAAACGGGGCCAGGAGGTACCGCAGCCGCACATCGGCCGTGTACGACACGTCCGTGCCGGGAGCGCCGTCGGCGCCTGGCGCGTCGGTCATCTCGAGTGTGTCAATAGAGCGCACAAACGTTGCGTTGCCCGTAAAGCCGAGGGTGCTCTTGGTGCCCGACTCGCCCGCGTCATACTTGGTTGTTGTGTAATCAACTGACATAGGCTTGGAGTCGGGGGACGGTTGGAACTGGATGTTCCACTTGGTGCCAACGCCAAACGCGTCGGTGGGCTGGCCGGGCACCTTGGTCGACTCAATAATGGCCGGGTCCCAGCTTGACGCGCGGGACCAATCGCGGAGGAGCTCAAAGCACCGCGACCGCGACGCAGCGACGTGGAGCGTCTTGGAAAACTTGACCATGGCGGCGGTCGGCGGGGACGAGGGGGAGCGTGGGAGACGCGCGACGGGCGAGCGGCAGTCGGCAGTTACGAACAAAGAGAAGGCCGGAAAGGTGCGGGGGAGAGTTGCGCGGTGGGCGGAACACGACTGCGAACGCACGTCTCGCGAAGCAACGCAGAAGAGCGGCGCAGTTGAAGACTCGGGCGTCTCAGGCGAGTTTGTGTTTGAGGTTGTCCAGCAGGCCATCGCGGCTTCCACTGCAGTGCTGTGCGTGCATGCAATGCACTTAACTGGCCGGTTCAGCCACACGATCGTTGCCACCACATGTTGACGCATGCACGGTCAGGGTTGTATTGCAGTCTGCCCAATTTTGGCTGATCCGAACAGGAACACGAGTACAGCGAACAATTATGAAATTCAAAACTTTCATGAATGTTTGCCATGCTGTGTCCGTGAGAGACCTCTGAGTCATGGATGGCATGGATTAAACGAATGCATTATTTTTTGATTAGTTAATAATTTAATTACTGATTTAATCAAAGACGATCCTGTGCACTTTATTGATGTTTTTAATTGTACCTGCACCCAGTGAAGCTCGTGGCCTCATCGTAAGCAGGCGCGTAATTATCATTCGGGCAGCTCCCGCAGATGGGTCAGATCCTGCTCAACTCGATCTTTAGTATGAAGGGAATCCAGAACCAAAGACAGCTGCGCACCTGTCTGCGGAATCATCTCCGAAGCTGGCTGTGTGCCTTCCCTGCAAGTCCGGCCGCATCGCGCTTCCCAACGAGGTGCGAGAGCTGTCTGTTGATATCTCTGCAAGCAGTATGCAACCAAGATTTAGGACGTGCAGCTGAGATCTAACGAGGTGACCCTCTGGCATCGTACTCGTCCTCTCTGAAAGCCACGGTTACAATACGTCCTCAGGCCATCTTTACAACGTCCGCACAGACGACTCGCCAATAGACTCAGTCGTCGCCCGACGCCGCAGCAGCAGCGGCAGCCGCGGCTTCAGCAGCGCCTGCTGCGGCCGCTTGGGCAACAATATCCCCGCCTAAAACGCCAGGATCGCTCGAACCGCCGCATACGGCATCAACACGCACACCGCCGCCTTCGTCGTCTTGTCCCATGAGGGCATCGTACGGGTTCGACTTTACGGACCAAGGTCGGTCAACAGGGATCATTTCGTCGATACTGCCCCTGGCGGCCAAGTTGCCGTCAATCAGCTGCAGGCCGCCGTGGATGCCCCCGTCCGTTGGTCTTGCGAAATGCACCCGCTGCACCTCAAGAACCCAATGCAGTCGGTGAAGTTGAATGCTAAACTTCGGCCGCTTGACCCGCTCAATAAACTTGACGAGCTCGAGCCGCACCTGCAGTGGGGAGCGGAGCATGCACGTACAAGAAAAAGACGTGCATCATTGACCGAGGAGTATGAGAAGGGCATGAAGGGGCGAGCAATGTACGACACACCGAAGCCACAAGAGCACCACATTGATGGGGCGTGAGGATCAATACCAATCGATCGGTGAAAAGAGCACGTGCGCTACCTGAGACCACAAACAAGCCGCGCAGCCACCCAAAAAAAACGAACGAGGGAACGCGGAGACGTACCTTCATTGAGATCATGGCCACGTGACCGCCGAGCGCCCGGACATAGCCAACGTCGCCCGTCTGCTGTGGCTCCACGTAAAAGGTGCTCTTGGCGTCAAGGTGGTCAAACGCGGCAGTCACGCCCGCGACAATACCAGCCCAGCCAAGCGTCGAGCGCAAGTACTTCTCCTCGTTGAACCACTTGACCGCGGCCTCCACTGTCGGCTCCGGCACGCTCGCGTCGTCGACTGGGAAGCCGACACACTTCTTCCATGCGTCAATACCAGCCTTGCCCACGTCCATGTAGAAGCAAGAGCGCCTGTCGTTGACCGGCTTGACGTACGTGACGGGCTTGCCCGCCTCCTGCGCACCACGCTTCGTCCGTTTTAAACTCCCGTTTAGCTTCGTCTCTGCCTCAGCAGCCGAAATGTTCTGCGTTTTGAAGATGACGGCGTTGAGAAGCGGCGTCGTTGCTGCTGCATCGGGAAACACATCAGCCGTGGAGGTGGCAGCGATGTACGCCTCTGACAGGGCGTTCCCATATGCCGCCTTGGACTCTGCGACCGCCCGCGACACGCCGTCGATAGCGCCGGGGGTGTTGGCAGTCACCTCTTCCTTCCACGCCGCCAGGGAGGTCGCAATCGTGCGCGCCTCCGTGAGCGTCGAGGCGGCAGATGCCTTGGCGGCCGCGGCCGCGCGGCCTATGCTCTCGATGCGTGACACCAACCCGTTGACCGTGCTTGCCATCGATTGCAGGGTTCTTGTGCCGCACCTGGCGTGCCAAAGCAGCTCTGTGACGGCCTTAGCGTGGTCAAACCCGAAACAACGGGGACGGCATCTCGTTGCTAGCCGCGGGTGGCACTCCGAGTGGGAGCAGCGCTTGCACGGGGGGCTCAACGTCAGCAAGGGAACCACTGCCAGTAATCTCACCGTCGGCAGATGCCACCGCCGCTTCTAGTCGGCTACCTTGGGATACTCCACCGTCCGCGTTCTGGACACCATCGCCTTCCCGGCCTTGTCCGCCTCCAATACCCCCGTAGGTATTCCTTCCTTCCGCTGACAGGGCAGGAGCGCCAGCCCCACCGCCTTGGGTGGCCTCAGCGCGCCCAACCCGGGAATCGCGATGGATGGCGCTGCCGCCGTTGCCGCGGACGCCTCCAACAGCAGCTGCGTCAGGCGCGCCCACGCCATCCCTCGTGCCACCACGACCGCTTCCCACATAAGCTCCCGCAACCCCGTCGCCCAAGCAGCCATCCGCGTTCTGCTCCAATCCGTCATTCGCCTCCAGCGGCTCCTCTTCCAACAGCTCGCTGTCGCTCGGTGGCATAGGCGGTGGAGGGGGGGCGTGAAACGTGCTGCCAGTTCGAGCGCCACGCAACCTTATCTCTGCAGCGGCAGTCGAATTGGCGGCAGGCTTGGCGGGCGTCTTCTTCTGATGGGGTGGCTTGCGCGTGGATGGCTTGGACACGCCGCCCGCCGGGGCCGACGCGGTCGCCGCAGCGTCCGCCGCACCGCGAGCCGGCGCCTTCCTCGGAGGCATTGCTTGCTTCACGCACGTCACCCGGTGCACGCTCGACCGCCGCCGCGATGATCTGCACCCTCAACGTCGGATGATGAACCTGTGGCACGTCACTCCCGTTACAACCAGAGTGGCCACCCCGCCTTCCAGCCCCGTCTGGACGCGCTGTGCCCCGCCGCCCTTCACCAAGCCACGGCCTGGGTACCCGCCCCACCTCTAGCACGCAGCTGAGAAGCATTCAGCCCAAAGTAAAGTGACAGCCACACCACAGCGACAGCAACAGGAGCGAGGTTAGTTAACAGGAGCGGGGTACTGCGAGAGCGAGTGGGGACAGCACAGCTCGTGGCCAGGCAATCGGCTTCAGAGACGCGACGTAAATTAGAGGGCATCCCACCAGTACAGAGCGCATACGTACGATGCAAGGAGGCGAGGTGCTCGCCTCGTGAGATGAGCTCTCCAATTCAAGGGCGTGGCTAAGGACGTGCTGTCACCTCGTCGCGGGTGCAACGGAGAAGTGGCAGCTGTGGCTCCCAACACGTCCGCTGTGTAGCCGCGTCGCGACAGGATGCGGCGATGACACCAGGGCCAGAGGACTGCCGAGCACACAGAGTTGGCAGAGTGCGAGCCGCTGCCCAGGCATCACGGCAGGAGCGCAAGATGGTTAGGTGAGGCATGAAGCGGAGCGACGCACCGACGCGCTGCAGCTGCTGGATGCAGCAGTGGGCAGCCACGCACGGCAGCGGTGAGGACCACAGCGCCACTGAAGCGAGCGCCAGCGTCTGGCCGCGTCGCTCAGAAAGACCGCCACGTACGAGAGCCAGCAGATTCGAACAACAGAGCCAGCCACCCTTCAGGAATCTTACCAGCAGATGTAGCCCCCCATACTTGATTGGGGGGTAATCGTCCACTCTGTGCACCACTCGGCCTGTTGACGCCGCCGCTGATACGCTCTGTGTCCGGTTGGGGCACTGGTGCAGCTGCTGCTTGTTGATGTCCTTGCTTTGGCTTGCAGGTGCTGCCGTTGCAGTCGTGGGTTCCTCTTGTGCCCCCCCGTACTAACAACTCATCTCATCGGCATCATGCTTCTGTTCTGCAAGACGGCGGCGCTGCCTGCGCTGCTGCGCGGGCGTTGTTGACTTGTGTAAGATGTTGTGCAGGAAGCGGGCATCGCGATTGTCGATGAGCTGTTGCCCGTTTCACACGTTCGGCGTAGCAAGCCCGAAGCGACTCGACAGCATGTCCGTGTTGGGAACGACGTGAACGATGCGCGCAACGGCCGCCATTGGCACCATCTCCAGCACGGGCCATTCCGCCAGCTCCCCGTCAAACAGCCATCGCAAAGAGGTGTAGCCTGCCGCCGCAAAAGGGCATCCGGCCCGCGCATCCGTGCGCTCCAACCGCTGAACGACGACACACCGACTTGGTACGGTGGCAGTGCCGCCATCGACCACCAAGCGCACATATCTGTATGCCAGCAAGGGTTCCCCGTCCCTTCTATAAAGGATGTGGTCATACCACGGCGCTCCGCTCGGGGACTCGGTGCACCGAACCAGCTCCGTGCTCGGGGTACAGTCCCATTCGAACACCGCCTGAAAGTGCATGGCTGACAGCAGGTTGACGTCCCCTTCGCGCGGTACCGCCAATGCCTCTACAGCACCAGACAACCCTGGCCACTCCACAATCTGGTGGAGAGGGGTCCTCGTGCCGCCTCGTGGCCCCTTGGCGCCCGAGTGCAAAGTGTCAATGCCCGCATCCCACCGGGGTAGGTCTGGCCCGTCCACATGGTGCGCGATTACGTGGCGCGCGGCAACGTGACCTTCTACTTCCTCCTGAGCTCTGACATGCCCGCGGACGGGTCACCAAGGCGCTGCCGGGGCCGGCGTTCAAGACCTTCCGTGACGCAGCTGGTGTCGGGCCCGACTTGGGCATGGCGGCGGGAGCGCTTGAGCCGGACCCGGCGTTCTAAGGCACGTCATCACACTGCCCGGCATTGGGGCGCTAAAGAGCTTTAGCGCACCCAGCTGCGCGGGCCCGGGCGCCGATTTTCAAGATATCGGGCCCTGCTGTCGCATCCTGGAAGATTACTCCGGGCCCGACATGCGGTTGAGACGTGGCGGCGACGGGGCGGTCTCGGTGCCAGGTGGCACCGTTGCAACACGTGGCGCCGTTGCAACACGCGGCGCCGTTCCAACACGTGGAGACAGTGCAACACGTGGCGCCATTTCAACACTTGGCGGTGGGGCTAAAGGGCTTTAGGCCCTCCTCCGGTGGTGCCCGACGAACCGGATGTGGTCGTACGGGCACCCGTACGGATCGGGCGTGCTTCAGGTACCTGCTCGGACCTCCCTGGGCCCTATCCGAGGTCGGTTGAAAAACCTACTTTTGAAAGGGGTCGATAGGGCTTTAGCCCCGGGGCAGATGTGTCACTGTGGGGGGTGGTGCCCGATGGGCCGGCTGGGGTCGTACGGGAACCAGGAAGGTCCGGGAGTTCCTCTGGCACCCTCGTAGGCCGCCCTTGGCCCCATCCGAGGTCGGTTGAAAAACTGTCTTTCGGAAGGGGTCTAAAGGGCTCTAGACCTCCGGCCAGAACGGTCATTTTGGGGGTGGTGCCCGATGGACCGGATGGGGTCTTACGGGCACCAGGGAGGCCCGGAGGTGCCTCTGGCATCCTGGCGGGCCTGATTTGGCCCCATCGGAAGTCGGTTGAAAAACCGACCATTGGACATGGGGGGAGTGTGAAGTGTACTTTCGCAGTCCCCCAGGGACAACTGGCCCTTGCGTACGGCATAAGTCATTTTATTTGTCTGGTGACACTGCATGTACTTGTTTGTAGATCTTTCGGCGGGGAACCCATTAGGGGTTGAGCTCCGGGGGAGATTTGTGTGGGGAGCGGCGTCTTAAGTGTGAGGCTATCTGTGAGCGCCTTCCGGATGTGCGGGAGCTGCCCTGTGAGGTGCCGTGCGGGCCTTGTGGGCCGCGCCATTGGGGGTGCCTGAGAAGGCGCTGCGGCCGACGTGGCCTGGGGGATATCAGGCGCGCCTTCGCAGGCCTGGTGACGCCGTGCCTAGTAAGACAACGCACCCACTCAACATCATGGACTGCACAAGTACCAAGTACTTTTATTGACAAACGCAAGGGATACGACTCCCACGCCCTGGTCCATGCTGGTCTGCCACTTCTTTCATCGTTACGATGACATATAGGAAACTGGAAAGTGCACGACGGCATGTCGAACGACAGAGACAAGCAAGAGAAGAAACACCAACACAACAAGGGCACACGCCCCAGCGCACAGGCCTGACCTCCCCACCGCGGTCAACCGAACCGCCCACTTGGCAGTGGCCTTCACTCGTCCTCGTCGTCGCCCCGGCGCTAGCGACGACTGGAAACACGGTGCGAGCCAACGCTGGCCCCCGACTCCTGCGAGACACTACGCGCACGCGTGTTCCGCGCCAAAGTTGGAGCCTCTCCCGAAGGACCCCCGTCCGCATGGGCGCGACGACCGAGGATGCTCTGTGCGTTAAAGCGCGTCGGAGCGACCTCCTCCTCCGGCTGAAAAGCCTCCAGGTGATGCGCAAAGCGCTCGTAGTTGGCGTTGCCGTCAACGGCTCGAGCCACAGCCTGTCTTATAATGGACGAGGAGGACTCAACGTCTCGTCCGTCCGCACGCTCAACAGCACGACGCTGACTAGTGACCTGGTCCACCTAGGCGGTCGCTACCGCCGATAGTGCAGCCCCACGGGGCGCGCGAAGACGCACGTTGCGCACGCGCGCCGACCCAAACAGGGCGACTGCCGCGGAGGAAGAGGCTCGCGTCGGCCATGTGGCCTCCACAGCGCGAGGCGGTGACACCGACCGCAAACGATCGCGCCGCGGGGAAAGTGGGCGTAGTGACCCCCTCGGTCGTTACCAGGGGTTGTCAGGATATGCATTTTGGGCCGTAATGGGATACGGATACACGCCGATGCTTCGTATGTGATTACGGATAACTCCCTCAGCTCAGATCCGGATACGGATATCTGCCTCCGGAACCGGAATATACAGTAGATTATATGCGTATCCGGATACAATTATCGTATCCGATTATATTCCCACAGGTCCGACAGACAGCACAATTAGAGATAGAGAAGGATGCCATTCTGTGGATAAAATCGGGTCACACATCAAGACGAGGCCGGGTCCTGCCCAAGCGGGTCGGCCTGTCAGATCACACCACAACCGCAACGTGGCACCGCCCGGCCCACCACCGGCGGCGCTCAATCCAGCCAATCAGACGCC
>ENA-ORXR01001382-ORXR01001382.1-marine-metagenome-genome-assembly--contig:-NODE-1382-length-25745-cov-4.874747_pt1 | contig 25745 bp, 23 predicted proteins | sample MGYA00237866_ERZ511479 | MGnify/ENA metagenome assembly ERZ511479 | reverse complement strand
GGGCCAGCGGCCATTCAGTGCGATCACATGACAATCTGCGGGGCTGAAAATTGAGTTATGCAGGGCTGAACTAATTGCACCGGCTAGAAATTCCGCTTTTTGATAGACGCGAAGCTGTTTTTTCAATGATAATTCATGCGGATTAACGGCCTCAAAGCCAAAATCGGAAAAAATAGCCTCTACCTCGGCTTCGTTGATGAACTTGTGTTGCGCGAGGGGAAGCGTTTTGCGCGATAGGTAATAACGTTTGCGATTAGGCAATATCTGGGGCGGGGGCATCAATTTGTTAACAATAGAGAGATAATCCAGACGGGGCCCACCTTGAATGTCGAAACTGCGCGAGGGTACAATCACATGCTCCATGCGCACAGGTTTTGTAATGATTTTGATTGAATCGGTGAATTTTCCGGGACCATTCCACTCCGGATTGTAAGCTTTCAAGAAAGGTTCTGTATATCGACCCTTGAACTCATGGTAGTCGCGAATAGGTAGATAGAAAAACTTAACCGGCAAGTCTTTAAGCGTCGAAAGTGCCCACAGGCGGCAGAGTCCTTCTAGAATGAAATGTCCGTAGACTTCATTGTAATAACCCAAAAACACCCAAGTTCCGGGTAATGTCTCCTCAGGACGCTCTAGTGTTTTGTCTGGTAGTACTTGATTATTGCGGAATTGGCTTTCCGGCACTAAGTTATAGTGAGCATCATAAACAGCACCGATGGGATGAGCCCAGTTTTTACGTGCAGGCTGCCCCTCTGTCGGCAAATCTCTCAGCGTCTTTTTAGGATCTGAAATAACAGCGTTAAACACATGGGTTAAAGTGCGATCAACAGTTTCGCGTGGGCTGGTTTGAAACACAGCACTCCGCCCGTTTAGAAAATAATGCGCTACCGGATAGGTTGAATTTATGCTATCATCGCGCACGGGAAACGAGATCTGGCAATCGGCTTTGGCGCTCAAAAATTCAGATATATCCATGATATTTTGGGTGCCTAACGTACCATTTTTTCATTTTTGTCGGTGTCTAACTTGCCTCTAAATGTGGCGCAAGTGGTTATTACAACTGGCATTTTCTCTTATCATGCCACGTAGTGAACCGAGCCTGAACGCGAAGCGTTATCGAAATAAATCCAGGTTTCTCCAAGAGAGTTTAGACTGAGTAAACTCACTCAATTGGAGATTATCATGACTGCTACCCCTCGCCATAACTTACCACTTATTGTACCGGCCCAAGCTCAAAAATACATAACTCATAATGAAGCTCTGATGACGCTTGACGGTCTGACCCAGTTGAGCGTGGAGAGCCGGACAGAAACTGTGCCGCCAGAGCCGGCACCAGATGGCGCGGCATATATTATCGGACCAGACGCTGGTGGAGCGTGGCTGAACAAAGCTGGACAAATTGCGGTGCGCTCTGACGGGGGTTGGCGCTACATTGTACCCAAAGACGGTTATCTGGCCTGGTGCTTAAGTGAAAACATATTGCTAGCCCACCGCTTGGAGAGTTGGGATTTAGCCAGTGCCGGCGGCAATTTGGATGAAACAGACCAAATTGGCGTCAATGCAACACCCAGTCTTCATAACCGCTTGGTCGTTAGCAGTCCTAACTGCCTATTTACCTTTGACGAAGCACAAAGCGGGGATGCGCGCATTACCGTGAATAAGCAAAACGCGGCCAGCACAGCTTCTATTGTTTTTCAAGAGAATTATATTGGCCATGCTGAATTCGGCCTTAATGAGGCTCATAATTTTAGTCTGAAAACGTCTACTGATGGGCAATCTTGGGAAGATGCGCTGTTTCTTAAAACGGACAACCGGTACCTTGGCCTGAATACAACCAATCCAAAAGGGCCTCTTAACATTGTCCATACCGGGGCTGGAAATGTTGTCGAAATGTGGATTGAAGATGACGCTAACGCCAATGTATCGATGCGAATGCGCCACGTTGCCTGCATCAATAATGGGGTTGATTTCAGCATAAACAGTTCGTTGAGCTTTATACTTAATCAGCGTGAGAATGCGAATATCATTCTCTCCACGCATAATTCTGAAGTCATGCGACTGACGCCCGAAAAGCGCGTTGGGATAGAAAATTCTCAGCCAAAATCAACTTTGGATGTCGGCGGTGCAGTGCGGGTCGGGCAATATAACTTGGCTAATCGACCTAGCCCGGCCAGCGTAGGGGCGGGGGCGGTCGTCTATGTTTCAGACATTCCCACGGGTCCATCCTTGCAAATTAGTACAGGCGCTGAATGGCTCAGCGTGACGGTTGGTTAGCCAGCGTCTGGCGCTCTCTAAACTACAAAACTTTTGATGTGGCGGACGTCATGTATGCCATGCCCTAAAAAAAATAGACGGCTAAAGCCGTCTATCATATTTCAAGAATTTCACACCCGTAGGGGGACGGATGGTCGATTAGCAATATTGTACCGAGCTCAGCCTAAAGCTCTAAACATAACTGGTTATTTTTTCTCGCGCTTTAAGATGATGACGACACCATCCATGCGTCCTTTTGAAACAATTTCCTGCGTCGATACAATGTCCCAGCCGTCGGCGCCGAGCTGCGCCAAGGAGGACTCATTGTGCACGGTAAACTTGTAGCCGCTTTCGTTACCATCTAGGAAAGCGTAAACTTGTTTATATTCAATTTTCATTTTGGGCCCTAAATTTATAGCGCAATTTATAGCGTATCTTTTAGTAGGTGGTTAGCGTCGATCGTTCCAGGGCTCTGGAATAGGGCGCTTCTCAAACGCGACCATGCTGTCGTAGAATGAAACAGACCAAGTGTTGCGTGTGATATATGGAACCTCAACTTCGCCCGTACGCTCTTTCGGGTTTGTTTTGTATCGCGCATTATTTGGCGTGATGTGCCACCACGTCAGACGGTCGGCAATGGCGCGAGCGGTGTCGAGGAAGGTGCTGCCGTCAACGCGGTCCACATAACGCGGCCAGATCGCTGTATGAAGATCTTCAGCAATATATACGCCGTAGTCTTTCAAGACCGGGTACAGGAATTCAAAGGTACGAATATTCTGCTCCGATGTGTGACCTCCATCATCAATAATGATGTCTGCCCCCTTAACGGCCTCAGCCAATTTCTTCAGAAATTTTGGGTCACTTTGGTCACCGATGATAATCTCAAAACCATCTTTCTCGAGATTCTTACACTTCTCATTGATATCGACGCCGATGATGCGCGCGTCGGGCCCAAAATATTTACGCCAGATGTGCAGCGAACCGCCACCAGCGACGCCAATTTCAACCAAAGTTGGAGCCTTATCTTTGAACCGCTTTAAGTGGTGCTCATAAACCGGGAAGTAATGATGCCATTTCACGGTCGGCCTGGGCTTTTCGCCCATGAAAATGTCGTGAAGCTCGCCCTTAATCAATTTTTTGAAAGCGTCGTCCATATTGTTCACCACTAAATGCTCTGAAATTCAAATGTTGATTAAGGGCCCCCGTATGTAAGTCAATATGAATATCATGTAATTTAGGTCGCTACCTCATGTGTAGCTTATACGACATCTGTTTTGTGCTTAAAACTTGGCGACATTCTCGTTTCCGAGAAATTGGCCCAGAAGGCCTGTTTCAGGATAAGTTTGGGTTAAATCTGTGAAACTAAAGCCTTTATGGGGCATTTTCAAAATCACAAACTGATTAAATGGCCCTGCATAAATAGGACAGTTCATGGCTTCGGCAAAATGCACTGCAAATGGAAAGACTAAGCTGGGTTCGTATTTTTCAGGATGCTGCCAAATCGTCGGGGATAAATCATCACCGAGGATCAATCCGCCATATTTCACCTTTGGATAAAGGCTGATTAAATCGAGGGTTATGCCTCGCAGCGTATGATCCCCGTCAATATATAACGCATCCAGGGAGCCATTATCGAAATCCAGCGCTGCTTGCGTTGTAGGTTTGCGAATGACCTTGCGACGACCTTTGGCGAAGTCTGTTTCCTTCATAGCGAGTTGATAAAATTTCTCGAACCTGTCTTCTGGCACATTGGCAGGTTTGTTCCACCCGTCTAAGTGCTGCCACGGATCGACCATATAGTAGTCCGAAATGTGCGGGCATTTTTTTAGAATGATTTTGGCGAATTCACCTTTCCAAACGCCAATTTCGGCAAAGTTTGTCGCGTTTTGCGCGGTCAATAAAGCGCTGCAAAACATAAATCGATCTTTCGCTGAACGCCATGCATCGCTTGTTAAATACTCCACCATTTCATTCAACCTTTTCAAGATAGGTTACTCAACTCGCCAATAGGTTCCGACACCGTCAATCTCTTGGATTTCTGCAGTAATATTTCGGCTTTGCCTAAATTCAGTAACAGCTTGCTCACATTGTTCATAAGCATGGTAGTCGTCAATGATGCAAAATCCTCCGACCGGGACTTTATCATAAAGCGTCGTCAAAACATCCATGGTCGATTTGTAATAATCGCCATCCAAGCGCAGCACAGCTATCCTCTCCGGTCCGGTTTTTGACAATGCCGGCATTGTATCTTCAAACCAACCTTTGATAAAATGCACGTTTTCATCGAGCATATCCAGGCGTTCGAAATGCGAGCGAACTTGGGGTAAGGGTGCGGTTAATATAGGGTTTTCATTCAGTTTTAGCACGGCATCTGGTCCTTTGGACAGATCCGGCAGGCCCTCAAAAGAATCACAGACGTAAACATCGCGTGGATCGTCATAAATCTTGGATACGGCCTTCATCATAATACAGCAGCCACCGCGCCAAACACCAGTCTCGACAAAAGCGCCATCAATCTTATCCGCAACGACGGTTTCACACGCCATACGCACATTGGCGAGGCGTTTTTGTCCTACCATAGAGAAGGGAAAGCTGAGGGTTTTTGTCCACCAGTGGCGCGGGCGGTAGCGGTCGCCGAGCACCTCTTGTATTTCTGGCTCGTCGCACAGCTGCACCAATTTCGCGATTAAGCTAACGCGGTCTACAGGAGGTTTTTTGGTTACAATTTGATCAACCAAAAAATTCATTCGCGCCCCATTTTCTGGGTTTGTTTCATTCAAAATTACTTTTGAAATCAAATCTAGATAAGCATTACGCGCCATATCTGGTTCTGTCTGTTTATGCGTTTTTATCATATTCTGTGAATCCTTGCGGCGGCTGCAAAATTAGGAAATAGGGCCTAATCCCGCCAATATTTTCGCAGCTGGTCCTGAGGTGAGCATGTTGCTTTTCCAAACCACTTAGCGTAGCCGAGGCTTTGATATCAGCAAATTTTGCTTCACTACAACGCTTATTAAGAGCCAAAAATGAAAATTCTTGTAACCGGCGGCGCTGGGTTTATCGGTTCATCCGTCGTAAGAACGGCAATGGAGCAGGGCCATGAAATCGTTAATCTCGACATTCTGACATATGCTGCAAATCTGGAAAATCTGAAATCTGTTGAAAAAAATACTGGATATGCATTTGAGGAAATAGACATTTGCGACGCTGTAGCGGTTAGAAAATGTCTGGAAAGACATAAGCCTGACGCGATCATGCACCTTGCTGCCGAGTCACATGTGGACCGCTCTATTGATGGCCCGGCAGCATTTATTGAAACAAACATTATGGGGACATTCGTCATGCTCGCCGAAGCGCGAAGCTACTACGAAAATCTCCCTGCTGACCGCCAAGGGAAATTTCGTTTTCATCATGTTTCGACTGACGAGGTTTATGGTGATTTATCGGTGGATGACCCTGCCTTCGAAGAAACGACATCATACGATCCTAGTTCGCCTTATTCGGCTTCCAAGGCGGCGTCAGATCATCTGGTCCGCGCGTGGGCCCGGACATACAAATTTCCAGTCGTTATTACTAATTGCTCTAATAATTACGGCCCGTTCCAGTTTCCTGAAAAACTGATACCTGTTGTTATCTTGAAGGCGATCAATGGAGACCCTATTCCAGTCTATGGTAAAGGCGATAACATTCGTGATTGGCTTTACGTTGATGATCACGCCATGGGGCTTTTGACTGTATTGACCAAAGGTAAACTAGGCGAGACCTATAATATTGGCGGCAATAATGAGCGGACGAACCTCGAGCTTGTGAAAACAATTTGCCGTATCGTAGATGAACGTGGCGTTGGGAAAGTGAGTAAAGCGGAAGACCTTATCACATTTGTAACGGATCGCCCTGGCCATGACCGCCGCTATGCAATTAATGCCGAAAAAATTAAAGCCGATCTCGGCTGGGAACCAAGCATATCGTTTGACGAGGGCTTTGAGCAAACTGTCGATTGGTATCTAAATAACAAAGACTGGTGGGAGCCCCTCATTAATGCAGGCAAGGTTGGCAAACGTCTCGGCACAAAAGCCTAAGGCCTAAAAAGCATGTCATGTCGATTTTAGTCATAGGAAAAACAGGACAACTTGCCCGCGCCCTTGATCGTGAGCTAGCTGGACAAAACGCCACTTTTCTGGACCGCGCTGCCTTCGACCTTAGCGCGGATCCCGATGTTCTAAGAAGCGTCTTGGATGCTGGTGAAATTCCAACAGTAATCATTAACGCAGCTGCCTACACCGCAGTTGACGCCGCCGAGGAAGACGAGACGACAGCCTATGATGTCAATTCCAGAGCCCCAAAAGTGTTGGCTCAATATTGTTTAGAACATGAAATTCCTCTGATCCACGTTTCAACAGACTATGTGTTTAACGGCAAAAAGCGCATGCCCTATTTGCCGACTGACAAAGTTGATCCTTTGGGCGTATATGGTTCAACTAAATTGGCAGGAGAGGAATACATCCTGCACAGCGGTTGTAAGGGCGCTATTTTGCGTACCTCGTGGGTCTATGACGGCTATGGGAAGAATTTTTTAACGACGATGTTAAGATTAGCTCAAAGCCGCACCGAACTCCGCGTCGTCGAAGACCAGATTGGCCGCCCAACTTATACTGGCGACCTTGCCAAAGCCTGCTTAACCGCTGCAAAACACAGTCAGAAAGCTGGGGACTCTGCGAGGGTATATCATGTTAGCAATACCGGCATACCAACCAGTTGGGCTGGCTTTGCCAAATCTATCTTTGAAACTGCGGCTGAACATTTACCGCATGAGATGGACGTGACTGGAATACCCAGCCATGAATATCCAACGCCCGCAAAACGCCCCTCATTTTCTGTGATGGATTGTTCTGATTTTGAACGCGATATGAACGTAATTCTGCGAGACTGGACCGCAGGGATGGAAGATGCAATCACCGAATGGACAACACAGAAGTAATAGAGATTATTATGAAGCGTAAAGGTATTATTCTTGCTGGTGGGTCCGGCACGCGGCTGCATCCGAGCACAATTGCCGTCTCTAAACAACTCATGCCGGTTTATGATAAACCCATGATTTACTACCCGCTGACCGCTCTACTCGATGCCGGCATACGGCAGATTTTAATGATTACGACGCCGCATGACAAAGATGCATTTGTAAAGCTATTAGGCGACGGATCAGAGTGGGGAATCGAAATAGAATACGCTGTGCAGCCTAGTCCTGATGGGCTGGCTCAAGCTCTTATCATTGCAGAAGAGTTCTTAGACGGCGCGCCAAGCACGCTTATTTTAGGTGACAATTTGTTCTATGGTGAAAATTTCACCGAAGCGACAATAGAAGCTGCGAAATCAACGTCTGGCGCTACAGTTTTTGGCTATCACGTGAGTAACCCTTCCGATTATGGCGTCGTTGGATTTGACGACAATAACAAAGCGATCTCACTCGAAGAGAAACCGGAAAAGCCAGCCTCAAATTATGCCGTGACTGGACTTTACTTTTATGACGGTAATGCCAGCATATATGCGAAGCAAGTCAAACCGTCTGCCCGTGGCGAGTTAGAAATTACCGCGTTGAATGAGATATACCTAAAAGAAGGCTTGCTGGATGTGAAGCTCCTAGATGAAGGCACAACGTGGCTGGACACGGGGACTCACAGATCTTTGTTCCAGGCCGCCCAGTTTGTACATGTCATTGAGGATCGTAACGGTGTAAGAATATGTTGTCCTGAAGTGAGTGCTTATAGAAACGGATGGATTGAAAAAGCACAATTCGAAAAACTGGCGAAAGCTTTGACAAAAAGCGGTTATGGTAAGTATTTAAAAGCTGTGTTGGATCAAGATCTACGAACATGATCTTACCGACGAGAAATTTCTGACGCAAATCTTATCGAAACTCTAAACGCTCTGTTGATGCGAAGAAAAGGGAGGCGACTTCGGCGTCATCAGTGGACGCGTCAGACGGCAAATCTAGAATTTTCTTAATCGTGGATTGTCGTTGAGATAAAGCCGTCATAAAATCTATGTTGATGCGTTTAAGAGTTCCTGAGAATTCTAAATTTTTTAAGAGACTCTGATAAATATCTACGCGGCCCATCAAAAAGAAGCTTTCATATAGAATTTTGCTGGCAATTTTCTGATGAATATCCCGATATTGAAGTTGTCCCAACATTGTGTCGATGGGCTTGACGATAAAATCTAACTCTTCGCCAATGTTTGGCGACGTGAGATAAATTTTCTTGATAGTCAAAAGCTGACTTTCAATTTGAGCAATTTTATCAGGTGGTGCGGCGGTATTAGAAACAATTACAATGTCTATGTCTGAGCCGTTGATAGTGACTCCAAGTTGCTTGTGCGGCCGTTTCGTTTCATGCGCCAAATAATACGCGATATCACCAGAAATAAAGACGACACAATGGTCGTATATGACTTGTTGTAACTCGTCGTCTAGTTGGAGTAACGCCTCACGAGCCCAATTTAATTTTTTGAGGCTGGTCATTCTGAATTGATTGGCAAGAATAGTGGCCGCCTCGACGATTTGAACCCTCTGGTCTGTCAAATAAATGAGGCTGAATGTTAAAAAGTCGCGCAATATAGATGGAGAGAGACGAAGTTCGTTACCTCGCGTTACGTCATATCGAAGGTAATATCGGGCACAATTTGAGATATGAATTTCGGGAGATATGGTACATTCCCGCCAAAGCGCAATATCTGTAATAGACGAAAGTTTTTCTGAGAGTTGTGATCCCGTCAATGGACCGGCTTCTTTTAAAACTCTCTGAATTTCGTTCTCAATTTTCATAACAGATGTCGCAAAGTAGGGATGTGTATTGTTTCAAAGCGTAAGGGCTCCCACCTCTCAAATTCACCCTCAACTAGATGCCCCAACAATTTTATTTACACACCTTGTTAAAGCGTCCAGATTTTTGTTTAATTTTACAGAATCTGAGCATTCTACCATAATACGGATCAATGGCTCCGTTCCGGATGGGCGGATTATAACTCTGCCCTTGTCCGATAAATCTGCTTCTACCTCTTTGACTGCAGCCAGTAGATCAGGGTGGTTCATCGGACTATCGCCCTCATAACGCACATTCTTGAGAACTTGAGGCACAGGCTTAAAGACATTCAAAACCTCACTCGCAGGACGACCTTGCCGCAATATTTCTGCTAGAACTTGAATGGCTGCCATGATTCCGTCTCCGGTCTGGCTATAATCTGTCATTAACAAGTGACCGGATTGCTCGCCGCCAATATTATACCCGTCTTGGCGCATCTTTGCCGCGACATGACGATCGCCGACTTGCGTTCTTACAAGCGTCAATCCTTGAGAACCCAAGTGATGCTCCAGGCCTAAATTTGACATCACTGTGGCTACCAGACCTGGCTTTGATAGGCGACCTTGCGCTTTCCAGCTCGTTGCTATTAAGCCTAGAAGCTGATCGCCATCAATGATCTTTCCGGTTTCATCACACATTATGAGACGATCAGCATCACCGTCCAAGGCTACGCCAACATCGGCTTCATTATCACGAACGGTTTGCGATAACAACTCAGTCGAGGTTGATCCACAACCGTCATTTATATTCTCTCCCGTGGGGTTGTCACCTATGGAAATTAGGTTTTCTGCACCTAAAGCGCTTAAGGTGGTAGCTGCAACGAAGGTCGCTGCCCCATGCGCGGCATCGATAACTATTTTCAATCCTTTGAGGGTCTGACCGACCGGCAATGTCGATTTGCAATTTTCGATATATTTCGATTGCAGGCCGCTCGCAACAATAATACAGCCTAATGCCTTTGCTGAAACCAGCTTCTCATTATTTTCGACTAACATCGCCTCAATACCGGACTCTGCCTTGTCCGATAGTTTTGTACCGTCGGATTGGAAAAACTTCACACCATTGTCGGGAAACTTATTGTGAGAGGCGGTGACCATAATGCCCAAGTTGGCGCCAAGGGCTTTGGTCATTAGAGATACGCCAGAGGTAGGGAGGACCCCCGCTCGGGTGACGTCCATTCCTACTGATGTGAGCCCAGCGATGAGAGCTGCTTCAATCATATCGCCTGACTTGCGGGTGTCTTTACCGATTACAGCAGATGATCGTCCGCCATTCTTTTCGGCAAAATACTGACCCACCACTTGGCCCAATCTTAGCATGCTAACAGGTGTCATTTTACCTGAATTCGCGAGGCCACGAACCCCATCCGTTCCAAAAAAACGTCCCATGTTAGCCCTATCTAACTATTTAAATTAATCGGCACATTGGAGTGCGCCCTTAACCTGAATAAAGACAATAAGTTAACGTGCTCATTACGTTGCCCAACGTTTAAAGCGAATAGAGGCGGTACGAAAAAATCTTAGTCATGCGCGACATCCATAGCGGCGCCTTGACCTATTAATTCCTTACAGGCGCCGCCTTCATGGCACGACGTCTGAATCTCTTTCTCATACATATACTGGCGTTCATCGCGGGAGCGCGGCAATCCGTTCGCTTTCTGCCGCCATGCAAAGAATGTGGTAAAATGTGCTGACCGGAATCGTTTGCGCGATATTGGAACCGCACACATTAATTTGGTCTTTCCAAAGTCCAGCAGGCGTTAAGAATGTTTGGAAAAGAGCATCTATTGTCGCCGCAGCCATATCGCGCGATCCGGGCGTGCCTGCTTCCGCCATAGCCAGATGGGCCTTGATTACTTCCGTTTGCACCCACAAACGTTTAGTTTCTCGGCGAATTTCGCCTGACTTGTCTTCCTCATCATTCAAAAATTTACCTCGCCGGTACAAGGCATTTCCATACAATGCAGCTTGATATTCTCTGACATTTTGACCCGTAGCTTTGTGATATTCACCTAACAACCAAACCCACTCTACCGCATGACCAGGCTCAACCGTCTGGCCTTTAGGGCCGCTTTCCAAAGTCCAATCTGTATTGAAAAACTCGCTGATCGTGTCCACATCAAAAAAATGAGACTTAAACAGATCGAAAACCGTCTTCGCATAACATAAATGTTTCCGGTCTTGCGTTATGCCATACAAAAACAAACTGGCTTCAAAAAGGTGCATATGTGGGTTCTGACGACGAGGGGCAGCATTATCCACTTGGTTTGACTCACGCCATCCACCCGTTGGATGGAGGAGGGTCGTGTCGATCCAATCCAGTAAACTATCGGCATCGTCTAAATACTTCTTTTCCAGTGTTAGGCCGTAGAGACTGCTTGCGGCAAGAACATAGAAAGCATGATCATAGAGATCGCGCATAGAGTTTACGACTGCTCCGTCGTGCTTAACCCGGTGGACGAACCCTGTTTCTATCATCTTCTCATAGGTGGAAACAGCGATGTCTCTACCGTCAAACCAGCCCAAAGCATCCGCTTTAGCATAGACATAGACTTGTCGAGCCAAAACGCGCCAGCGCCGTTCAGCTGTGTGGTCCGCTGTTCCATCAAGATGAAGATGTTCAACCCAGCTATGGTCGGACTTTCGCGCGCGGTTCTCCCAAAGGGGGAGGGCGCAGTTAATACACCAAGCCTGCAAACGCGTGGCGCTTTGAGTCAAAGGGTCTATTGAATGGGTGTCCACTATAGTTGCTTGGCAGCGTTTTCAATAAGCGCTCGCGCGCCATCGCCAATGTCCGGATGAGTTCGCGCAAATGCTAATACAGCCTCAAAATACCCTAACCTTGATCCGCAATCATAATCCTGTCCGTCATAGATATAGGCATGAAAATCTTGAGTCTGCATCAAGCGCGCCATGGCGTCTGTAAGTTGGATTTCGCCGCCAGCACCCGCCTCTTGATCTTTTAATAGACCCATCAGCTCAGGCTGCAAAATGTAACGGCCTGTGATTTTCAGATTGGACGGTGCATCTTTGAGGGCAGGCTTTTCGACCATTCCGTCCATCGCAATCAGGGAGTTATTTTGCGTAGTTTTTGGATATGTTGGCTTTATAACTCCGTAATCGGAAACGCGCTCATCCGGGACATGATCGACCGCGACAATGTTACCGCCGACCTCATGATAAGCTTCTATCATTTGCGCCAAGCAAGACCGTGCATCCGTCTGAATTAGAACATCCGGCAGAAGAACGGCGAAAGGGTCGTTTCCGATAATATCACGGGCGCACCACACGGCATGACCAAGGCCTTTGGGCTCTTGTTGCCTAACAAAACTCATCGTTCCCTCACGGGGTTGGGTAGCCTTGAGTCGGTCGTAAATATCGGTTTTGCCTTTGCGTTGAAGTGCGTCCTCCAACTCATAAGCACTGTCGAAATAATCTTCGATCGCGATTTTGCCACGCGCGGTGATAAAGACGAAATGCTCAATGCCAGCCTCAATCGCCTCATCCACTACATATTGTAGGGCGGGACGATCCACGACGGTTAGCATTTCTTTCGGCACGGCTTTCGTCGCCGGGAGAACACGTGTCCCAAATCCGGCAACGGGAAGGACTGCTTTTTTTACTGGCTTCATGTTCAGTTTCCAATCCTGGATTTGGGCAGGGTTAGTCCCCAGTACTCGGTAAACCTAAATTTTTTGGTCAAACTCACCGATTTCTGAATAGGTCGCCAAGCGCCGTTCTATCTCTCTGAACATGCCGATCATGTTTTCTTCTGACGCCGGACTTTCGACGACGACGACAAGATTTGGAGTATTGGAGCTTGCGCGTACAAGACCCCAAGTCCCGTCTTCTAGAGTGAAGCGCACGCCATTAACCGTATTCACTTCAGTAATTGACTGGTCCAAGATCTTCATCCCTGCATCTGAGTCTGACTGAACCTCGGCAATTATCTGCTCGATGACGCCGTATTTTTCCTCATCGGCGCAGTAAGGGCTCATTGTGGGACTGCCCCAAGTTTTAGGAAGTGCTTTGCGCAGGTCAGCCATCGTATTGTCGGGGTTTCGGTCCAGCATTTGTAAGATTGCGATAGCCGACACGAGACCGTCATCATATCCGCGACCGATAGGAGCATTGAAAAAGTAATGCCCGGATTTCTCAAATCCAACCAAGGCGTCCAAATCATGAACGCGGCGTTTTATATAAGAATGACCGGTTTTGTAATAATCCGTTTTAGCACCATTCGCCTGTAACACAGGGTCGGTATGATAAAGTCCCGTTGATTTCACATCGACGACGAATTGCGCGTTTTCATATTGTGCAGACAGATCGCGGGCCAGCATAACGCCGACCTTGTCAGCGAAAATTTCTTCGCCTTCATTGTCCACAACCCCGCAACGATCGCCATCGCCGTCAAAGCCTAAAGCAACTTCGGCTTTATTGGCCAAACAAGACTCTCTCATAGCATGGAGCATTTCCATGCTTTCGGGATTTGGATTATAATTAGGGAAACTCCAATCAAGATCACACTCGACAGGGACAACATCCGCGCCGATACGTTTAAGGGCTTCTTCGGCAAATGCGCCGGCCGTGCCGTTACCGCAGGCGGCAACAACGCGAATAGGACGAGAGAGCTTCACGCCCTTGGTCAAGTCCTCAATATAGGCCTCTCTCACGCCGTCAACATAGCGGTAGTTTCCGCACGCCCGCGGTTTTATTTCGGCATTTAAGACGATGTCTTTCAGACGTGCCATCTCATCCGGACCAAAGGTGAGGGGGGCTTCAATACCCATTTTCACGCCGGTCCAACCATTGGAATTGTGGCTAGCTGTCACCATTGCGACACCGGCGCAATCCAGATGAAACTGGGCGAAATATGCCATAGGGGAAAGGGCCAAACCAATATCGTGAACATTGACACCGGCATTCATAAGGCCGTTCATCAGTGCCATTTTAATGCCGAGCGAGTAGTGGCGGAAATCATGACCGACCGTGATGTTAGGGTCTATATCGCGTTCATACATCAATGTTCCCAAGCCCTCGCCTAAAGCCTGTACCCCATAAAGGTTCAACTCAGAGGGTTTTTCATCCGTTGGCAAACCAAACCACCAACGCGCGTCATATTCCCGAAACCCAGTGGGTTTAACCAACGGAAGCGTTTCAAAATCTATCGTGTTTGACCTAATGCCGGAATGCGGTTTACGTGTCATGATGAGGTTTAACCTAAGCTATTGTGTATCATTTTTCTTACTGGTATTGATATTCTGATTTTCAGAAACAATCGTTTTCAACCGCCAACACAACTCGTCGATTTTTTAAGCTATGGTTTTCAAGGCCAAAGAGCCATTAATCTGAACTTCAAAATTATTTGTGCCAACGGCTCAAGGCTTCGTCTTATTTGGAGGGTTTTAATATGTCCTTAAGGCCGTTCTTCTCTTTTAAGTCATAAGTGTTTGATCCGCCGGTTGGGATCCCACCGAATTGGAGACATTACGATGAAAAACTATGAAATTTGAACCTGTCTTCACAGCACTGAGAATCACGATTACATCAAGATGGCCTCCAATTACGCGCTCGTATTGGAGAAACAGAAAGTTAACTTCTGGTAAGCTCAAAGTCGAACCGATTTTTCTTTATCGCTCAAAAGATTGCAATCGACAGCGCGTTCGCATGGCGGCCCGCCGGTCCGCTACAGTCAAAAAAAATATCCTACTTCATAGTTCGAACTCGAAAAATGATTTGGAATATCCGGAAGTCACAATCTGCTTGGTCACATATAATTCGCAAAACTGGATAGCCGGGTGGTTCAAAGCCTTAGGGAAATGCGGATATCCGCAGGAAAAATTATCACTGAGCATCGTGGATAATGCCTCTACGGACGACACAATCGCCGAGTTAGAAAAGTGCTTGAATGACTTCAGTTCCTTGAAATTACTCAAACTTTATAAGAGTGAAAATAATCTTGGCTTTGGGAGAGGGCAAAATATTGCTATATCCAATACAGATAACGAGCTTGTGTTGGTCATCAATCCCGATGCATTTTTAAAACCGGGGAGCCTAACTGAAGCTGTAAAGTTTTCTGTAAACGACGAAACCGATATATGCGCATGGGAATTCTCGCAGCAGCCATACGAGCATCCAAAATATTATGACCCGGTTACTTTAGAGACGTCATGGAATACTCACGCATGTGTGTTGATGAAAAAGTCTGCAATTAACGCCGTAGGTGGATATGATGAATCCTTATTCATGTACGGAGAGGATGTTGATCTGAGCTATAAATTAAGACTGGCTGGGTTTAGATTGAGATATCTTCCAAAAAGCAGAATCCTCCATGATAGCTTCTTAAGTCACGGAGCGCGCTCTGAACAATCCGTTAGAATTATCGCGGCGAATTTAGGGCTAAGACGGCGATACGGAAAAATTTCTGACAGATTAGCCGGCTATTTAATGGTCCTACGGTCCAGGTTTTCTTCTGAAGACAGCGTCAAGAGTACTTACAAACAAGGGTGGCGTATTTTCAAACAGATTCGCTCAAACTTTAAACCCATCAAACGTAAGAATGTGTATTTTCCATTTAACGGATTCGACTTTGATCGCCGTAGGCTGGGAACTCAAATTGCGGTGCCCGAAAGCAACGGGGAACTCCCGGAAATCTCAGTTATAACGCGAATTCATAAGCAAACGGACGTGTTGGGCGAGGCGATATTAAGTGTAGTAAATCAGACTTACCCAAATATTGAACATGTCATCGTCTTCGATAAATGTGACCCATATTTTGTTTCAGGACAAAAGATCATTCACTCGTCTTTCGCCACAAGGTCAGAAGCTGCTAACGCCGGGGTTTCTGCCTCTACCGGTCAATATCTGATGTTTTTAGATTATGACGACTTATTATTTTCTGACCATTTGCAAGGGCTCATGGGGGTGCTTAGAGCCAACCCTAAAGCCGTCTGCTCCTATGCGTTTTCATGGGAGGCCATGACAAACAACAGGGAGGACGGGAACGATAAATATCTGGGAGTACAGAACGGGATGGAATCAGAATTTTTCACTGCAAAATTACACCACCAAAATTTCTTCGCCATACAGTCGATGCTTATAAAGAGATCGTCTTTCGAAAATGTTGGAGGTTTTACTGAAAATCTGGACAAACTGGAGGACTGGGATCTTTGGAAGAAGTTGTCGAATGAAGGCAAGTTCACGCCTTACGCCAAAGTTACTTCGATTTTCTATACTCCATCTGAGTTAGTAGCCCGTTTCAAGCGGTCATTGGATTTGCTTTCCTAAAACGACCACCCTAGCCTTTAAGTTTCATTTTAAGGGAAGATAATCGAACTTGGTACAAAACCCAATACTGTTGAAAAACTCTTGGATTAATTTATTGGCATGGCGCTTTTAGTGAGGTCGTTATTATCGGTTAAGGCTTTGCGCCGCGGGCGGAAATTAATGATCCGGCATTCGCCCAGCGCACCAACGCTGGACTAGGAGTTAAAGGTCCGTAGAGTTAAATTATTTTGCCCAGCGAACTTGAACTTTGCCTGTGGCTTCATCGCCGCCAAAGGCAGCGCTTGCCCCGAAGGACCAGTTCTTATCTCCGCGAATGGCAATCGTTCCGCCAAAGCCGAACTCTTCGCCAAAGACCGCCGCGCCGCCTGAAGCTGCGAAGTTCTCATCACTCGCGAGATACATATCTGGCAAGGCTGCCACAGCCGCGAGGCCTTGTTCGACATCTTGCAGGCTCTGCAAAGATTTCTCAATCGCTGCCGTGTTGCTGTCGATCTTGCTGAAGGCCTGATCTATGAGAACCTTGTTGGTCTGGATAGCCTTGGAGTTCACACTAATCGCGTCGCTGTTCACAGAGATCGCAGAGGCGTTGAAAGACGACAAGCTCTGCATGGCCATTTGATTGCGCGCGACAGGTGTGGCGACATTGGTCGGAGTCGTTGTGATATTGCTTCCAATATTCTCATTCGAAACACCCGTGAGCTGAGTGTCTCCCGTGCTTGGCGCATCATTCAGCCCGTCAACCGATGTATCAAAAGCTGCATCTTCAAACAAAGGTTCGCCGTTTGATGTTGGCCGTAAAGATGCCGGACTTGTCGACACAGGTGTCGCCGATGCCGTCTTACTGGTTCCGGGATTGCCGGTCTTGGCCGAAGGCGCGCTGCCTGTCGTGCCGAGATTACCATTATCATCCGTGGTCACATATTGCGTGTTCCCGGACTGGTTCGCGGTTCCTCTTGATGCGCCAGTCGCGCCGAGTCCCGGCATAGTGTAGATATTGACAGTTGTTCCGAACATCATTTGATTGGCCATTGTCGTCGTTGCATTAAACCCGACCGCTGTTGAGCCTGCATGGGAACTCACGGCCCGGCGGCCAAAGGCAATCGCATTTGTCGCACTGGCTTCCGACTCCGCGCCAACAGCGGTCGTGCCCGTGCCGGTTGCTTCGCTATCGAACCCAAGCGCTGCGGCAGACAGACCATTGGCGACGGTGTTTCGGCCGACAGCCATAGAATTTGTTCCGCTCGCGCTCGCATTGGAGCCTATGCCCGTTGCGCCGGTATCCGTAACACTCACATTAAAGCCCAGCGCAAAACTGTTTGCACCTGCGGCGTTGGCACCCCTACCAATTGCCACGCTGTTAAGGCCTGAGGCCTGTGAATCGAACCCTACAGCGGTAGCTCCAGTCACTGAGGCATCAGAACGTCCGCCAATGGCAAGACTAAAATCGCCTGTTGACGCTGACTCATAGCCGATTGCGATGCCCTGGCTTCCCGACGCTTGAGTTAGGCCGCCTAACGCTACACCATTAGCGCCTGACACTGCCGCCTCGGTGCCTAGCGCTACAGCATTGGTTACTGTTACGTTGGTTTGCGGCCCTATAGCAACGGAATTTGCGCCCGTTACGCTAGCCCCGGCGCCATACGCCACACTATTTATGCCAGAGGCCAAGGTGCAATCAGTTGTCCCAATGCAGCCGCCTATCGCCATAGCCCGATCGGCATCAGCCAGAGATCCTGACCCGAGGGAGATTGAACTTTGCGACAGCGCGCGGGCACCTCTTACAATGCCGTCAATGCCGCCAATCGCGATAGCGCCATTCCCCGTGGCCTGAGTGGAGAGGTCAGTACCAAAGAAATTCACAAAGCCCCCACCGATTGATACGCTGCCTGTGCCTGAAGCCTCCGCCTCCCGACCTACTGCAACAGCTTGCTCAGCTCCTGCAACAGCCGAATAGCCAAGTGCTGTGGTGTTGTCGAAATTTGCACGGGATAAAGCGCCTACGCCAACACTTTCGTCCCCCAAAGCTTCCGCATCAAAACCGACAGCCGTGCTGTTAAAAGTGGAGGCCTCCGACTGTACACCGCACTGTAACCCGTTATTGAAAACAGGATTCGCGCGTTCACATTCGGGACCAGCGTTCTGAGCCGCCGCCAATTGCGGGACGGTAAACAGGGTGGCAATTGCGAGCAAGGACACATTCGTCAAGACGTTTTGTGAAAGATTTTTGAGGGCGTAAGACTTTGGCATTGGCTATCCTTAGGGCGAGATTAGTGACTTTATTGAATGCAAAACTTATACCGCGATATTTAGTTCAAGCAAGAGTTGTTGAGGTGAATCCACACTCAAGGCTTTTAGAGCAATGTCTTTTGCCCCAATTGGTCTAGCGCCAGTCCTTGGAACCAAAACAGCTTACCTTCTCGATGATCCTAAGTGTCTTAAAACGCTCCAAGAAGTGGACTTAGGTAGCAGACGCAGGAACATGTATGGTCGCAATACTTGTAAAGTCGCCGTTTAAACATCACCTGAAGAAATCAATTAAATCATCCTTAGCCTTGCCAATAATCCGTGCCATTTTATATAACGACGGCCGGTGTCTAGGCCATTATCCACGTCCCCTTGCTTTTCAAGTCAGTCCCAAAAATGTGACGCCACGACACCGTAATGATCGCTCTGTGCTTCAACATTATTGGCATGTAATCGTTCATAAACCATCACAACATCCTGACCAGCACAGACCATGATGCCTGGAGGCATAATAATTCAAGAGGCCGCCTAACTAGCTGAGTAAGGTCATTTTTATGCAGTATGTTTCAAACATCGAGTGAAGTGAGGGTGGTCAATTGTAACGAATTTCGTATAATGTCGTGCTCTCAGGTTGACGAAAATAATTCTAAGCGCATTTGGAAAAAGATCTGATCAATCTAAGTGCGCTCTGCGTTCTGTACTTGTCCTAACAAACTTTCCCGTTTCATACGTTCTTCGTTAGCATCCCCCATCTTCGAGCATCCACGCGAGCGTTTCCCGTATTTCAGGATGCTCGACCGGTCCGATGAGGCTGTGAAGATATGTCGGATCACCGCGGAGTTCCATAATGTCGCTTTTACGAACGAAGTCCGGTTTCACTTTTATATCTAGGCTATGGCCTGAAATTTCTTCGGCATAAGCGGCAATCTCTTTGAGCTTAGTTAGACGTCCGCTGCAAATATTGACAGTCTCGCCAATCGCCTTTTCTGCGTGAAGAAGTTTCAAGTAACATTTGCTAACAACGCGGACATCGGTAAAATCTCTAGCAACATCTATATTGCCGAGCTCAATTTCGTCAGCTCTACGGGCAAAATGTGAGACTATTTTAGGCACCAAAAACTTCTCATCCTGCCCTCTACCCGTATAATTAAAAGGGCGTACACAGGTTATCGGGAGTCTATCCATCCAGGTTCGGGACATGTGCTCCATTGCGAGCTTACTGACAGCATAATGATTGACAGGTTCGGGGCACAACGATTCATCTAGAACGGGGTTGGACTGTGCTTGAGACCCGTATATGTTGGCGGAACTGGCGAGAATAATCTTCTGCACGTTCGGCGCATTGTCGGTGATAGATTTTAGCAAGTTTTCGGTTCCAAGCACATTGACGTTATAAAGCTCAAGCGGACGCTGGTGAGCTGCGAAACTGATCCCCGCTAAGTGAATAACATAGTCGATATCGACGCCCGAAATTGCCACGCGCAAAGCCTCAAGGTCCGTAATATCCGCAAGAAGGTCTTGGTCTTTTACGTCAACGTCTGAATTACACAGTTGACGAACGGTAAGCCCGTCCGCTTTCAGCACGGGAATAAGGTGCCTGGCGGTAAAACTGTTTCCGCCAGTAACGAGTACGGTCTTCATTAAAATGAAAATCCGCGTTCGTTACGTGTGATATCAGCTTCGACCATCATCTTGCATAACTCTTCGAGTTTTGTTTCCGCTTCCCAGCCCAGGATCTTCTTCGCCTTTGACGCGTCTCCAATTAACAACTCGACTTCTGCGGGCCGATAGAATTTTGGATTAATCCGCAAAACGGTTTTGCCAGTTTTCACATCGGTCGCGGTCTCATCAACGTCTCTTCCTTGCCAGTCCAGCGATATATCAACGGCTTTGAATGCCATGGTCGCAAAATCTCGTACAGTTTCGGTTCTATTTGTTGCCAATACAAATGTATCAGGCTCGTCGGCCTGTAACATTTTGTGCATGCCCTTGACATAGTCTTGGGCGAAGCCCCAATCCCGCTTGGCATCGATATTTCCGAGTTCCATACACTCGAGTTTGCCAAGATGGATTTTAGCAACGCAGTCCGTAATCTTACGGGTCACAAATTCCAGTCCACGCAGAGGAGACTCATGATTAAACAAAATGCCGCTAGCTCCGAAAATATCATAAGACTCGCGATAGTTCACAACCATCCAATGAGCATAAAGCTTGGCAACACCGTACGGGCTACGCGGATAAAAAGACGTATCTTCGGTCTGCGGAATGGTCTGTACTTTCCCGAACATTTCGGATGTGGATGCTTGATAAAACCGAATTTTCGGATTGACGATACGTACGGCTTCCAGAAGATATAGCACCCCTAGGCCTGTGGCCATACTCGTTGCGACGGGTTGTTTAAAAGACACGCCAACGAAACTCTGTGCGGCAAGGTTATAAATCTCATCAGGCTGACATAATTGGAGCAAAGAGATGGCAGCGCCTTGATCAATCAAATCATATTCAACCAATTCAAAGTTCTCATGCTGCAAGCATCCTAACTCTTCTAAGCGCCAGAAATTTTCAGAACTGGTTCTACGAAACGCACCGAAGACTTTGTAATTTTGTTCAAGGAGGTACTGACTCAGATACGCGCCATCTTGGCCAGTAATGCCTGTGATAATTGCGGTTTTCATAATCATTCTTCCAGTTCAATAAGGCGGTTAATGTATGAGTGTAAAAGTGGCGTTTAGCTTAACTTCGCCAATACGGCCGAGTTTCGGGTATGCTTTCACTCATATTCTTTAGAAATAGATCGATTGCACAAAGCCGCGATGCCTGTTCTGCTTCTGAGCATCCGACAGAAGCCAAGTTCGCAAGATGAGAGGAGATATTGTCTTCGACAATCTGCACAAATGATATTCCGGGCGCCAGATCTTCTAACCAATCAAGAAAGTCTGAAACTCCAACAGCAAACTGATCATTCTTGGCATTTGAGTATATGACGTGAAGCTCATTAGCATAAGCTGAAACAGCATCCTGACCGGCACGCACAACGATATCTGGGGGCGCCAAAGATGCGCTTTTAACAGGGCCACCTTGGCTGGCAAAAAGGTCAAGCTTGGGCATTAAGGAACATGTCTTGTATCATGTTTCCTAAGATATAGTGAACAGAGGGGGCTAGAATTGGTACAAATTATGGGCTCTCAGATCGTTCAAAATGTTATTTGTCGTAACTGAGTGCGCTCTGAGGTAAATTTCGCACCTCGAAAAAGGGTAAAATCCTCTGAAAAACGTGAGGCAATTATTTTTAAACGGTTTTAAATGAAATTTCAATTCGAAGGCTTCACCAACAGTTCTAGTTCTGTTCTTTTAAATTCTCGTTTCGAGCACGATTGTTGTGCCTAGGCAAAGAGCCGTGGCTAGGTTAGCAAGGAACGCACGTGCGTTCTAGATTTTCTGATGTCTGACGTCAGGCAAAAAGCTTGTGTGATCTGAAAATTTACTAGATAACACCATAATGAACAAGATAATTTTACCTTTCCTGCTAGTCTTTTGTACAGTTAATATTTCGTGCGGCTTCTCGCCAATGCACGCCCCACCAAGTGGAAAGACAGAATTTAATAGTATCAACCTGCAGCTCGTTAAAGGTTTTGATGCACAGGCTAATAAAGCAGGATTTTTTGTTTCTCAAAGACTGAAAGACCGAATGAACTTCAGCCATAACAATGCTAAATATAATCTAGTCCTAGTCCCGCGTTATCGGCGGAGTCGCGGTGGACTTACGAGCGAAGCGGTGGATTCTAGATACAACATCACCGTTTCAACAAAATGGGAGTTGATAGAGATAGAAACTGGTGTTGTAGTTCACAAAGACACTTCAACTTCGACAGGCGCTTTCGGTGCCACGCGAGGACCATATGGAACGATTACAGCCGACTCATCCGGTTTACAACAAGCTTCCAAAGCACTTGCGGATAGAATGATTGTTCAGTTGGCAATTTACTTTGCGAGTGAGTCTCCGCGTTAATATTTAAACGATCTTCGCGCGTAAACTTTGTTTCGATTTCTCATAAGATAGATTATGCGTTTTTTATGTTATAATATAACACCAAGTATCTAAACCATCCATAAGGCACTCTCCTTACTTGGCCTAGTGACAACAATCGTGTAAATTTACGACACTTTTTGGAACGAAAACAGAACGAGAGCGAAGCTCTCTAAAACCAACAAAAGTAATTGCCTCACGTTTTTAGGGTGGTTTTGCCACTTTTTAGGGTCTCAAATTTACCGCAGAGCATACTGTGGCACGACAATCTACATTCTGAACAATCTGAGAGCCTGTTATTTGTTCCGATTTTGCCCCCTCTCTTCACTATATCTTAGGAAACATAATAAACCTTATGTTTCCTAATTCCCAGACTCGATATTTTACCAGCCCATGACGCGGCCCTTGCTTCTCATCAACTGAAGCCTCCAGAAATCATCATGCGTGCAGGACAGGAAGTCGTCTCTACATACGGTCGACTCTACAACATTTTCTTCAATGCGCAAAATGACCAATTCTCGGTTGGCGTTTCTGATTTTCTGGAATGGTTGGAAGACGTGGCGCCGGGCATGTCATTGGAGCATATTGTTGAAGACAATATCATCGCTCACCTCTCCAATTTAGGCGACAATGGTTGTTCGGAATCTGAATTATCGGCACGGCTTTGCGCTATTGATATGTTTATGACCTCTATGGGGGAAACAGTCCCCGAGCTCCGCCGAATTCCCCGTTCGGCTTATGGCCGGCCCTGTCCCCCTCTCCTGATTGTAGAAAACGCTACAGACGAAGCAGATTATGTCGCTGTTTATACCGAGTTCCTTATGTCTCACACCAATCGTAAGACCCGCGAAGTTTATGCTCAAGGTTTGCGCCGTTTCTGTGCCTGGGTTGTGACTAATAACAACGGATTAGATATTCCCTCGCTAAGTGAGCTCACGGGCTCCCAAATGGCAGCCTTTATCATGTCGGTTTCCGAGACTGATGATGATACAGGGCTTACCGATGACAAGCCGCGCACCGTCGGAACGATCTTCTCAGCAGTCCGGACGTATTTGGATGCCTGCATCGCAGCAGGACTACTTCAAACCAATGTTGCGCGCGCGGTGCGCCTCCCCCGGGTTCCTACAGGTAAAGGTGCAACGCCGGTTCTCGACAATGCGCTCGTCGCGCGGATGATTGAGATGATTCCTATGGAGACGGACGCGGATTATCGCGACCGCGCTATGATCGCGATGATGGCCTATTCCCTCTTCCGGATCTCGGCTGTCTGCCGCTTACGCGTTCGGGACTATCAGATGCGCGGCAATCTCCGTTATATAGTGACAGTGGAGAAACGCACCAAAGTCCATGAGATGCCCGTACATGAAATTCTTATGCACTACATCGACGATTACTTGACCAAAACAGGTTTGATAGATCAGCCAGATGCTCCCCTCTTCCAGGGCTCAACGCCTCATTTAGGTGCCCTCACCGGCCGCGCTTACTCTCGTAATGCCAGTTGGAAAATGATCCAGAGACGAGCGAAAGCTGCAGGACACTTCGGCGAAGTTGGAAACCATTCTCTTCGGGCAACGGGTATCACCAATTATCTGGCGCATGGCGGCCAACTGGAAGAAGCGCGGAAAATGGCGGGGCATAAGAGTGCTGAAACCACGCGGCTCTATGACCGTAATATTGATGCTGTTGACCCCGATGAGGTTGGAAGAATTAGCTACTGACGCGCACTCTCAACTGAGCGAATTCTTTAGATTCATTCATCCGCCATCTGGGAGGTCATCGTTAGGGCGGGTAGAGAATTGCCGATTTATGGTTTCCGTTAATTTGATAGAAATAGGATATTCAACGTATCGATTTCCAAAATTGAAGTCAGATCCCCATGATCCGTTTGTATTTGTCTTTTGCGCATTAAACTGTAATTTGATTTGCAGAAGCGCCGGCATTTGATATCGATAGGTCATTTCCTCATCAGTTGAATCGACCTGCACATTGAGCATGGTCCCGATTTTATTTTTCATTTCTGCCTTAATGCGGTTTTCGACTTCTGCGTTAACTTTCCCCTCCACTGCTTTGAGAAGCGCCCCTTCAAGGGATCCTCCAATTTTGGCACCAAACTCATTTTCAAAGTTGGCTTCATTTACGGTAAATCTTCCACTCTGCCTAGATTGACTGACGACCTTACTGGTATACTGATCAGTAAAGTGGATCTGCGATGTATGAATCAACAAATCCGCCTCAACATTAATTCGGCCCATCCTAGTTTTTCCATCTGCGGACAGGTATAGAGTAGGATCTGGGGTGAAATTTAGAGGGTGTGTTTCTCGACGTCTCCATGAGTGCCATCGCCATACCAGCGGGTCAGCATTGACTGAGAGCCGCTACCGAGAGGCACCTTCATAAACGTTGCGAATTGGTCGTTAATTTTGACAGCCCAATCGCTAAGAGAAGGCTCGGAGTCTATGACGTTGGTGTCAGCAAAAACTTTCGAAGCGTAATCGGTCAAACTAAAACTACTCCCAGAGGCGATATAGCCTGTCCGTCGTCATATAATTTGTCCCAGATTTCGGCCCGGGCTAAGAGAGACTTTGCTCATCATGTGGTTTGATATTAGGCGACGGCCTTGCGGTATTGCAAGCGTCGGTGTTCGATAGTTTTAGCTTTGATCCTTTCTCTACGTTTCAAAATAGATTGAGCGCGGCCGAAGTAGACATCGGCAGGTGTCACATTGCTCAGGCTCTCGTGATAACGCCCATGATTGTAATGCTCCACGAAGCCTTCGATTTGGCGCTCCAAGTCTCCGGGTAGAAAGTAATTTTCCAACAGGATTCTGTTCTTGAGCGTTTGATGCCACCGTTCTATTTTGCCTTGAGTTTGCGGATGATAAGGCGCGCCGCGGACGTGGCTCATCTCGTTGTCTCGGATGTAGTCTTTGAGCTCGCCAGAGATGTAGCTAGCGCCATTGTCCGATAACAACCGAGGTTTATGAACGACATTAGCTTGATCACATCCCGAAGCTGCGAGCGCCATATTCAACGTGTCAGTTACATCACTTGTCTTCATTGTCGTGCAAAGCTTCCAGCT
>ENA-ORXR01001381-ORXR01001381.1-marine-metagenome-genome-assembly--contig:-NODE-1381-length-25760-cov-6.091500_pt1 | contig 25760 bp, 25 predicted proteins | sample MGYA00237866_ERZ511479 | MGnify/ENA metagenome assembly ERZ511479 | reverse complement strand
GCTAGGCGGCCAGAATGCCGTTGATGGGTTTGGCGGGGACGTCCAGAACGCTGGCGGGGTCGATGCCAAACCAGCTGGCAAGGGTGGCGTAGTAGTCCTCCATGCCAACGGTGGTGCGCAGGTTGTCGTCGTCATCCAGTTTGGTGAGCGACGGGGCTTCACCGTGGAGTCCGTCGTTCACCGGACCGGCCAACAACGCGCATGAAGCAGCGCCGTGATCGGTGCCACTGCCGTTCTGCTCGGGCCGCCGACCGAACTCGCTGACGGTGGCAATCAGGGTGGATTCGGACAGGCCGCGTTCGGCCAGGTCGTTGCGGAACGATGTGAGTGACTGGCTCAACTGTTCCATCCGATAGTTGTGCGAGCCGCGCTGGCCTTCATGGGTGTCGAAGCCGCCAAGCTGCACATGAATCACCCGAACGCCGACGTTGGCGTCGATGATGGCTGCGGCGGTGGCAAACTCTTCCCGAAGTTCGCTGTACGGGTACAGCTCGTCGTCGGTGTCGCCAAACTCGATGGTGCGGAGCACATCAGCCAGCTCCAACGCCGACGAGATTCCCTGTCGGGCCTCACGCGTGAGGTCACGGTCGGCGGCCGCAGATCCTCCCGGCGCGGCCATGGCCGACAGTCCGGCCCCAAAGTTGCGCAGCCACTTGTCATCGCCGTCGCCCAGGAACCAACCGAGTTCCGGATCCCGAAGCGCCATCGTGGCTGCCTTTGTTGCATACAACGACGGGGACGGTCCGCCGCCCAGGGTGAGCCCGGTCACGGGAGCGCCGACATCCAACTCGTCACACAGGCGGCCGAAGAACCCGGTCTGCTCGGTTCCCACACCTGACGGTTGGCCATACCACCAGCGTCGCTCCATCTCGAAGTGCGATCCGCTCGGGTCGGTGGTTCCCACGCCCTGAAGGACGGCGAGCCCCTGCTCGGCCGCCAATGCCAGCCCGGGACTGAACGCGTACTGGTCGTCGATCATCACCAGCTCTTCCATGTCGGGCATCAGCTGAGGACGCAGGTCGTGGAGTCGGCCGCTGCTCCACGGCAGCAGCGTGGCCAGGCCATCGTTGCCGCCACTCAGCTCCACCACCACCAGCGTGCGGCCCCCCATCGGCGGATTGACGGTCATTGGGGTGGTGGTGGCAAGCGGACCGGTTCCGGTTTGGGTGGTGCCGGACCGGAGGTCCGGTCCGCTCGCGCTTTGGGTGCTTGCCGGTGAGCCGGGGAGCGGTGACCAACCATCAGCGCTCTGGTTCATCGCAATGGCGCCGCCGGCCAGGGTGGCGGCGCCGCCCGCCATGTAGCCCAGGAAGCGACGACGAGTCGAGCGCACCTGTTCGGGAAGCGCGGGAAGAGACGGGTCTGAGTTGGTCATTGCAGGGAGAACTCCGGTGAGGTGAGGACAAGGGCAAGGAGTAGTTCGAGTCCGCCGTCGAACTCGGTCTGGGCTTCGATGGCGGTTACCAATGCCGCGCGGGTCTGGTCGCTGAGTGCATAGACCCCGCAGTGCGCGGCCACGGCGTCAATCTCCGGCTCCAGGAGGTCGATGAGATCGCGGGACAGTTCGGCACTCAACACAATGTCGGCGCGGCGCAGAACCTGACCGGCTCCAAGCCAGCGATTGTCCTCGGGCCAGCCGCCCACGTTTGGCGGCGCAAACGGTTCCTGTTGCATGTCGGGCAGCCACCACGGTTCGTACTCCAGCATCTCGTTGGCAAATGCATCCTCGCCGAAGACGGCTGCGGCGCCGGCCAACCACTCCACCGGCGTGCGGGGGCGAGTGATTTCGGCGTTGAGAAATGCGGGCTGATTGAGGATCGCTTCGACCAGCGGCAGGATTTCCAGATCGGCTTCTCGAAAGACCCGCCCCAGGGCCACACGCTCGGCGGGGCTCGGCTCCGCGCCAACGAAGTAGCGGTACACGCGACCGGCAACGAAGTTGGCGCAGGCGGGAAGGGCGCAGATGTGGTCGACAAGCGAGTCCACGTTCCACCGCTTGCGTTGGCCCATGAAGCGGAGCGGACGGTCATAGGCCTCTTCGGGATCGAAGGTGACGTCCAACGTCTGGTAGTCCACGTTCCACCCGGCCAGGATGCGGGCCGCCACCCGGATGTCTTCCTCGGTGTGGGTGCCGGGGCCCAACGCAAAGAGCTCCATCATCTCGCGTGCATAGTTCTCGTTGGGCTCGTCGCCGCGGGATCCGGCGCCGTCAAGCCATTCCAGCATTGCGGCATCAGTGGTGATCTCCCGAAGGAAGTCTCGAAAGTTCCCCAGGGCATGGGTGCGAACAAGGTGGTGTTGGCCCACGATTGCGGCGGAGTTGACCTTGTCGGTACTGGAGGTGAAGTGACCGTGCCAGAACCAGACCATGCGTTCATGGAGCCCGGCGGTACGGGAGGTGATCCGCTGCGTGTACCACCGGTTGAGCGCGTCCCACGGCCCATCGCCCAGTGATTGGACATGGTCGGCGACCTCAGAATCATCCCAAATGAACGGCTGGTCGTTGCCGATGAGATGAGCCACCACATCTTCGGCTGACCAACCGGCAAAGCGCTCAACTTCTCCAGGCCGCGCCGCAAACTGCACCCGTTGCAGGATCCGCGAGATGGTCTCCGGATGGTTTTCTGTGGCCTCGGGTTGGCTCATCGTGGTGGTTTGGGCCCGGTTTCGACGAAGGAAATTGCGCATGGGTCGACCATAAGAAATCGTGCATGAACCGGAGATGAAAGCCGTCTTCACATCGGCTTCATGTTGAGCTGCGACAATGGCCCGGTGCGAGTGCTTGTGGTTGAAGATGATGCGTCCCTTCGGGACATTCTTCATCGCGGCCTGATCGAAGACGGCTACGCGGTTGACACCGCGGCCAAAGTGGTCGACGCCCGGCACCGAGCGACCACCCATGACTATGACGTCATGGTCCTCGATGTCGGCTTGCCCGATGGCAATGGACTGGACCTGTGCTCAGATCTTCGGGCGGGTGGACTCAACACGCCGATCCTGATGCTGACCGCCCGCGACAGTCTGTCGGACAAGGTGGCGGGCCTTGACGCCGGAGCCGACGACTACCTCACCAAACCGTTCGACTACCCCGAACTTGCGGCGCGGGTGCGCGCCCTGCTTCGGCGTCCCCCGGATGCGCAGAGTCCGGTTCTTGAAGTTGGCGATATCAGGCTGGATCCGGCGTCGCACACCGTGTGGCGCGGCGCCATCACCGTCCCGCTCACCGCTCGCGAGTTTGCGTTGATGGAATACATGCTTCGGCGCCCCGGTCAGGTCCTGACCCGCAGCGAGCTTCTGGATCATGTGTGGGACGCCAATTACGACGGCATGTCCAACGTGGTTGATGTGCACGTGGCGGCGCTGCGACGCAAGCTGGCCATGCCGGGTTCGCCGGCACCGATTGAAACGCTGCGAGGGGTCGGCTATCAGTTGACCGGCGACCAGACCGAGGCGTCCCCATGATCCGGAAGACCCCGTGAGCCTGCGTCGGGTCCGCATCATTCTCACGCTGATCTACAGCTTGTTGACCGCCATCATCGTGGCGGGCCTGGCCCTGTTCGCCATTGGTGAGGCAGAGGAGGGCTTCTTCGACGCCGCCGAACGTGAGGCTGTCGCAAGGGTGGCCGATCAAGCGATTGACTCAGAAGAGGAACCTCCCAACACGTGGTCGGTCAACTGGATTGATGAGTGGAGCAATCCGCTTGGCAAAACATCGGTGGAGCCGCCGATCTTCACGCTGGTCACCGACGTGACCGATCGCAATCGTCAGGAGGGGTTTGGAGAGTTTCAACAGGACGGAGCGTGGCTGTCCTACACGCGGGTGACCGGCGAACAGAGCGCCATCTTCACTGCGGTGGAGTTGGGGCCGGTTGAAGAAGATGTGTCGCGCATGCGGCTGCGGGTGTGGTTGGCATCCGTGGGCGCGCTGGCGTTGGCCGCGCTGGCTGGGTGGTTTGTCTCTGGTTGGGCGTTGAGGCCGGCGCGGCGGGCCGCCCAGCGCCAGCGGGACTTCATTGCCGACGCGGCCCATGAGCTGAGAACCCCCTTGGCGACGGTGCAGGCGTCGGCCAGTCACGCGCTCTCGCGTGAACGACCTCCCGAGGAATATCGCCAGTCGTTGACCGAGATTCTTGATGCCACCAAGCGCGCCGGTACCGGGGTGAACGAGCTCCTGGAGATGGCGCGGTTCGAAGCGGGTCAGGTCCAGCCGCGTATGGCGCCACTTCGTCTTGACCTTCTGACCGACGAGGTTGCCGCAGGCATTCGAACCGACCATGCGGTGGTGCAGGCCCAACCGTCGATGGCGATCCTGGTGGACGCGGACTATGGCCTGCTGCGACAGGTCGTGGAGACCCTGACCCGCAACGCGGTGGCCCGAGCGTCCATGGTGCTCCTGAGCACAACCGTGGTGGACAAGCAGGCGATTCTCGACATCATCGACGACGGTCCCGGCTTTGACGAAGACATCCTTCCGCACGTCTTCGATCGATTTCAGCGCGGCGACACCAAAGGCTCAAGCGGTCTTGGTATGTCGATTGCGAAGACGATGGTCGAAGCGCACGGCGGCGTGATCGAGGCCAGTAATCGCTCCGAAGGTGGCGCGCTGGTCCGCATCCGTCTACCCATGCCGAAGGGAAGCTGAGTTCCTTCAGGCAATGACGCCGGCGGAGCGAAGGTCCTCAACCTGGGCGAGGGACAGACCAAGGATGGACTGGAGGACCTCGGTGGTGTGTTCACCGCGGGTAGGCCAGCGGTCCGCCGGAGGTTCGTCAGTGCGCGAGAGTTTCACCGGGTTGCCGGCGATGTGGACTTCGCCACCGTTGGGTCCTGGGATCCTGGTGATCATCTGCCGCGCGGCAACGTGGTCGTCCGCAGCCAGATCCGTGCCTTCGAATGACGGACCACACACCACTCCTGCGTTGGCCAAGGTGTGACAGGCATCAAGCCTGGTCATCGACGATGCCCAGGATTCGATGGTGGGCCGAATCACGGTGTTCAGGTGAGCCACCCAGCCCTCCCGGGTGGCAAAGCGATCGTCGGTGAGCCACTCGGGGGCGCCGACTGCGTGGGCCAGCCGCTCGAATTGATGTTCGCGGCCCACCTGGATGACAAATCGGCCATCGGCCGCGGCAAAGTCGCTCATGATGCCGGGCCATGCTCGCAGGCTGTTGTCGGTCACCCCGAGCGATGGGTTGGATGGAACCAGGTCCATCATGGCCAACATGGCATCAAACATGGCCACGTCCACATGCTGGCCCACTCCCGTGGCCTCTGCGTGGCGAAGCGCGGCCAGCGTGCCGATGACCGCAAACAGACCGCTGGTGTTGTCACCAATGGCCCCCGCCATGCCGATGTTGTAAGGCTGATCGGGAACCGGCCGGAAGCTGTAGAGGCCGCTCATCGCTTCGGCGACGATGGAGTACGCGGGCCAGGATTCATAGGGACCGGGCGTGTGGCCAAAGCCGGAAATGGACACGTACACGAGCGCCGGATTCAACGCGGACAGCACGTCGTAGCTCAACCCCAACCGGTCCATCGTGGAGGCTTTGAAGTTCTCGGCCACCACATGGACGTGGGGGACAAGTGAGGTGATGAGCGCCGCTCCGGCCTGGGCTTTGAGGTCAACCCCAATGCTCTGCTTGTTGAGGTTGTTGCGCAGGAAGGTGGCACCCACCTCGGTGCCGTCGCGGTCCGTGATGGCCGGCGAACCGCTGCGACCGCTTTCACCGTGGACGGGATGCTCAACTTTGATGACTTCGGCGCCGAGCCGGGCCATGAGCTGGGTGGCCAGCGGCATCGATTGCATCTGCTCAATGGCGAGCACTCGCACGCCGGCCAGGGGAAGTGGTTGATCGGCAGTCACTGCGAGCCGTCAGGATCGGGGACAATGACGACCTTTCCGGTTGCCCGGCGATCGAGCATGGCGCGGAGCGCGGCCGGCGCTTCCGACAGCGGCCACGTGGTGACCGGCGCTGGGCGCATGCCATCGTTCACCATCTGGACCAATCGAGACGTGATCTGCGTCTCGACTTCGGGGTTGGCGGCAATCTCGCCGCCCCAGTTGACGCCGACGATGCTGCATCGTTTCAGTAAGGCGAGGTTGAGTCGAGGGGTCGGGATCTCGCCGTTGGCGAACCCAACAATCAGAAGTCTTCCGCCCGGTGCCATTGACCGGAGCGCCAGTTCAGTGAATGGTCCGCCTACGGGGTCGTAGGCCACGTCGATGCCCTGGGGGTAGCGGCGCTTGAGTTCGTTGCGCCACTCCGGGTCGGCATAGTTGATGGTCTCATCCGCACCGGCCGCGGTGCAGTACGCCAACTTTTCATCGGTTGATGCGGCGGCAATGACGTGGGCGCCCATGGCCTTGGCCACCGAGATGGCCGAAGATCCAACCCCGCCAGCGGCGCCCAGAATCAGAACGGTCTCGCCGGCCTGCAGGTTTGCGCAGTTCCAGAAACCAAGAAGGGCCGTGGCATGGTTCGTCCAGAATCCGGCCGCCTCCACCATGGAGAGACCGGTGGGGATTGCCGCGCAGGCCGCGTGGCTGGCCACCAGATATTCGGCCAGTGCTCCACCCGCGGTCCCGCACACTGGATCGCCGACCTTGAGGTCGGCGACATCGGCGCCGCAGGCGTCCACGGTCCCGGCGAACTCCATCCCCGGAGCCCACGGAGTTGGCGGCTTGATCTGATACAGACCTTGAACCATGAGCGCGTCCACAAACCCGACCCCGGCGGCTTCCACCAGAACCCGTACCTGATCAGGCCCAGGTTCAGGCATGGGCCGGGTTTCAATCCTGAGGTCTTCGGGTGGCCCATATTCGTGGACCACAATTCCCTGCATCTCACTCATTGCACATCTCGCTCATGGCCCAACACTATGGCGCGCAGATGGCGAGCAAAGTCAGGAAGCTGGCTACTGGCATTGAGGCCGCTGGTCGATGGCATCAGGTAGACGGGCCGACATCCCATCACCCGCTCCTGCCATCCCGCAACCGCCTTGCGGTCAACGGCGGTTCTCCAGCCGGCGAGTCCGACGAACAGAATCAGACGTGGCGCCAGCCACTCGGCCAGCGACTCCACGCGGGCAATGCCGTCGCGATACTCCTGCGGGTCCAGCTCGGCGGCTCGTCGAGTTGTCCGTTTGACCAGGTCGGTCATGCCCACGCCGTGATGTTGGAGTGCGTGTTCGGGATCGCGATCGACGCTGACCATCCCGGCGGACAGCATTGCGGGCCAGAAGCGATTGCCGGGCCGGGCGAAGCCAACCCCCGCATCGGCAGAGGCTGGAGATGGATTCAAGCCCACCACCAGGATGCGCATGTCCGCTCCAACTGTGTCGGTCAGGGTGTACTGGCGTTCAAGCGTGGTGGGCGTATCAGCGGGTTGGCCGATGATCGTGAACCCGGCACCGGCCGCCAGGTCCGCTCGCCACTGCGAGGTCAGGTTGATCGGGAAGGCAAACGCGCACTGGTCGCCTGGACGCGTTCGTCGGTAGGTCTGGCGAAGTTCAACAAGGACCTGCGGGTCAGGCATATCCGGTCAGTCTGGCCGGTCAACGGGTTCGGGCTATTCGTCGGCGGGGGGCGCTTCAGTGTCTGCGGATTGCGTTTCGCGGAGCAGCATCCGATGGGGGTAGGGAATCACAATGTCGTTGTCGTTCAGTGACTGGTGGATGGTGATAGCGGCCTCGCTGATCACCCACTGACTGGTCAGCTCTTCGGACGGATGCCAGAAGCGCGCCACCATGTTGACGCCCGAGTCGCCGAACCCCTGCACCAACACTTCTGGTCGGGGGGTATCGCTCACCCCGTCCAACAGCCGGAGTGCTTTGACCACCACCTGCTGCGCGTCCCGGAGGTTGCTCTCAAAGCTGACCTGGAAGTGCATGTTGCTGCGCCGGTCGAAGTCCGCAGTGCGGTTGGTCAGCGTGTTGTTGATGATTTCGCTGTTTGGGATATGCACCGTGGTGCCGTCGAACGTGAGAATCTCGGTGGCCCGCGGGTAAACATCGATCACCGTGCCCAGCACCCCGTTGCTCTCGATTTGGTCGCCGGGTTTGATTGGCCGGCTCGCATGCAGGGTGGCGGAAGCAATCAGGTTGGCCACCAACGGTTGGAAGGCATAGGAGATGACCACGGCGAAGATGGTCAGAGCTCCAAGCAGCGGGCCGATCTCGATTTCAAGCAGGCTCAGCGCATAGAGAGTGGCGACGATCACCACAATGGTGTTCACCACCCGCACGATCAGGTTGCCTTCGAATTCCTTCATGCCGGTATTGGAGATGATGGTGCGGACCACTCGGCGCGTGCCCAGGATGATGGCGATGGCGGCGACGAGGATCACCCCGACGCCAATCCAGTTGGCGACCGTTACCGCCGCGAAGGTCGGGAAGAGGCGATGAGCAGGAATCACTGCACCATTGTTGCGGCGGGAGAGGGAAATAGCCACTCGGGTGCGCCCCTTGCGTGCCCCAGTGGCCTAGCTTCGGGGTGTTCAAAATCTGCGGCGGTTTGACGCCGTCACCCCACCACGGAGCATGCTCATGCCAGCCAAAACCATCAGTGCCGGAGGCCTTCTTCTTGTCATTGGTCTGGTCGTCGGATTCCTGTCTGATGCCACCAGCGTCACCAAATGGATTGCGGCAATCATCGGCGCGATCCTGCTGGTGCTTGGTTTGGCCGCTCAGGCAAATGACGGCATACGCCACCACCTCATGCACGGGGCAGCAGCGGTTGCTCTGCTCGCAATCCTCGCCACCGTTGGCCGGCTCGCCAGTGCCGGTTTCGGAAGTGGACTCACCACGGCCAGCCAACTGGCGCTCATCGTTATCTGCGCCGGCTATCTCTTCACCGCCGTGCAATCCTTCCGGGCCGCGGCGGCGGCTCGTCGGGCCGGCTCCGCCTAGATCGCTGGCGTCGCATTCGGAATCACGTCGGACGACGGATGCGGCGCCAGTCAGAACGTCGCAGTAATCGGGTCGGACTTCGGTGATGACGCTGCGACAATGGCCGCATGTCTGAGCCTGACGTCAGCGATGCCACCAGCGAGCATGAATCCACCGACTTCATCCGGGAGCTGATCCGCCAGGACAACGCGCAGGGCACCTTTGGCGGACGCGTGCAAACCCGGTTTCCGCCTGAACCCAACGGCTACCTGCACATTGGCCACGCCAAAGCCATCGTCACCGACTTCGGCATCGCCCAGGAGTTCGACGGCGTCTGCAAGCTGCGCTTTGACGACACCAATCCTGAGACCGAAGACGCCAGCTACGTGGCCGGCATCGAAGAGGACATACGGTGGCTTGGCTTCGAACCCGGCGATGCCGTCTACGCCTCCGACTACTTCGAACAGCTCTACAAGTGGGCCGAGCATCTGATCACCGAAGGCCTGGCGTATGTGGATGATCAGAACGCCGAGGAGATCTCGGACAATCGCGGTGGCTTCACGACGCCGGGGGTGAACAGCCCATGGCGTGATCGAGGGGTTGAGGAGAACCTCGACCTGTTCCGGCGGATGCGGGCGGGCGAGTTTGGTGATGGTGAGCGGGTGCTGCGCGCCCGCATCGATATGAACCACGAGAACATGCAGATGCGTGATCCGGTGATGTATCGGATCCGTCATGCGCACCACTACCGCACCGGTGACGCGTGGTGCATCTACCCGACCTATGACTGGGCGCACGGCCAAAGTGATGCCATCGAAGGCGTCACCCATTCACTGTGCACGCTGGAGTTTGACAGCCATCGGCCGCTCTATGACTGGTACCTGGAGCGCCTTCCGCTGCCCGGCGATCAGCCGCGGCAGACCGAATTTGCCCGCCTCAACATCACCCACATCATTACGTCCAAGCGCAAGCTCCGACAGCTCGTGGAAGACGGCCATGTGGACGGCTGGGACGACCCCCGAATGCCAACGCTGCGTGGGGTTCGCCGACGCGGCTACCCGCCCAAGGCACTGCGGGCGTTTGTGAATCACGTTGGACTTGGGCGCGTCAACGGAACTGTCGAAGTGGAGATGCTCGAGTCGTTTGTGCGCACCGAACTGAATGCGGTCGCGCTGCGGCGCATGGCGGTGCTCAACCCGCTGAAGGTGGTGCTTACCAACTATCCCGCCAACGGTGACGCAAGTGAGTCCGAGATGCGGTCCGCAGTCAACAACCCCGAGGATGAATCGGCGGGCAACCGCGAGGTCCCGTTCTCGCGTGAGTTGTGGATTGAGCATGATGATTTCATGGAGGACCCGCCCAAGAAGTTCTTCCGACTGGCACCCGGGCGCGAGGTGCGCCTGCGTTCGGGCTACTTCATCACCTGCAACGACGTGATCAAAGACGACGCCGGCAACGTGGTGGAACTTCACTGCACCTATGACCCGGCGACCGCCGGGGGCCAGGCTCCTGACGGTCGCAAAGTCAAAGCGACCATCCACTGGGTTTCTGCCGCGCACGCCATCGACGGCCAGGTCATGAAATACGGGCGCCTCTTCACCGATCCCCATCCGGGGGCCGACGGCGAGGATCCACTGGCATCGGTCAATCCCGATTCACGGACCATCATCAACGGCGCAAAGTTCGAGCCGGCCATGGCCGACATCGAGCCGGGGCAGGTGGTTCAGTTCGAACGCCTGGGTTACTTCGCAGCCGACACCGAGACCCCAAATCTGTTCCACGAAACCGTCGGCCTGCGCGACGAATGGGCCCGTATCCAGAAACGCAAGTAGCCGGCCAAAGAAATCCCGAGCTCAACCGGAGTGGGCGACCGCGTTGTCACGGGTGCTCATCCGAACGGGCTAGCGGGTCAGGGATTCGATCGTCGTCTCCAGGAGCGCGACGAGAGCGGCGTTTTTCTGCGGGTCGAGGGCGTCGGGGTGGGGGTTGGCAAAGTGTTGCGCGTCGTTGTCCCAATAGCGGCCCGACGCGTTGGCAAACTCGTCCGATGTGGCGGCCCGGGTGAGGATGTCGACACCAATGCCAATGTCCTTACCGGCCGTTCCGAAGGCCTCCCTGACCATCTTGGTTCCAAGCAAGGACCCCGGGTTCACGGCAATGATTGATGGTCCGCTTTCGCCAAGTTGACGAGCGAGATGGATTGACCACATGGTGATCGCCAGTTTGCTTTGGGCATACGCCGAACCGTCATCGAGTTGGGTTTTGCCGCGGAATGCGTCTGCGTCCACCGACGCTTGAGCAGCCGAAGACAGGTTGATGACTCGGCCGTCCTCGTTGAGCAGCGGCAAAAGGCGCTGGGTCAGGATGTAGGGCGCCACGGTGTTGACCATGAAACGAACGTCCAGCCCGTTGTCGGCTTTGGGGTCCGAAACGCCAAACACGCCCGCGTTGTTGACGATGACGTCGAGCCGGTCGTGTTCGCCTGTGACCGCCGCTGCCAGGGCAACCACGTCATCGGCACGGGAGAGGTCGGCCTGGTAGGTCTGGATGACACCACGGCCGCCGGTGGCCCGCACCTGAGTCTCGGCATCGTCGAGTTTTGCCGTGCTCCGGCCGTGAAGGAGCACGTTGTGGTGGCTTGCGGCCAGAGCTTTGGCCGTTTCGAGACCGATGCCATCGGTTGAGCCCGTGAGCAGGATTGTCTTGGTCATGGTTCTTTTCTCGGGCCACGTTGTTGCGGTTGCTTTCGGCCCGGAAATCCATCATGACATGGCGTCGCCTCGAAGAAGACGGGATGGTGCACCGCAAGGTGCTGGCAGAAATGCGTCCGCCGCGTGGGGAGTACTCGTTGATGTCGGTCCGGCGCGGGAGCGATTCAGCTCGTAACGAGTGTTGGGGCCGGCGGACTCAGTCGGTGTAGCGGCGGACTTGAGAGGGGCGTTTGCCGCGGATCTTGGTGTTGCTGATTGCATCGACCACGTGGTCCAGAGCCTCATCGGGTACACCGACCACCGAGAATCGGTCGCTGATGCGGATGGGTCCAATGTCGCGGCCTTCGAGTCCGGCTTCGTTGGCAATGGCCCCCACCAGGTCGCCGGGCCGCAGGCCGTCTTTGCGACCCAGTCCCACGTAGATGGATCCGACGCCTTTGCCGCTGACGGAATGGTCGCCCTTGCGAGCACCCTTCTTGTTCTCTTTGTCGAACTTGCCGGCGCCCTTCTTGTCGAACTTGCCGGCGCCCTTCTTGTCGAACTTGCCCTTCTTGTGACCGCCTTTTCCGTTCTTGTCCCATGACTTGTCCGGACGGATGGACGCGTCCGGGATCTCCACGTTGTCAATGATTGCGCCGCGAGCGGCATGGGCCAGCTTGATGGCGGCCAACGCGATGTTGCGGTCGTTGTCGTCACCGGCCAGCGCATAGAGCACCGGGTTGTAGTCGTCCAGGTCGCCTCCGGCCAGTGACTCCCGCACCGCTTCCACGGTCAGTTCAATCTGTCGCTCGCGAAGGTCCGCCACGCTCGGCACCTTGGCCACGTCGATCTTGGTTTTGGTCAACCGCTCAATGTTGTTGAGCAGTCGTCGTTGCCGGGGCTCAATGAGGGTGATGGCCACGCCTTCGCGGCCCGCACGACCCACTCGCCCTATGCGGTGCACGTAACTTTCCGGGGCCGAAGGAACGTCGTAGTTGACCACATGGGTCAGCGAGTCAACGTCAATGCCGCGAGCGGCCACGTCGGTGGCAATGAGGAGTTCGGCACTGCCGTCTCGAAGCCGACCCATGACCCGGTCGCGTTGTTTCTGATCCATGCCGCCATGCAGCGCTTCGGCTCGATACCCGCGGGCCGTCATTTTCTCGGTCAGCGTGTCCACATCGTTGCGGGTCTTGCAAAAGACCAGCGCGGCGGTGGGCGCTTCCACATCCAGCACCCGGCCGAGCGCATTGATCTTGTGATTGCGATGCACCACATAGACCCGCTGCTCAATGAGCACCCTGCCTTCGGTCTCGCTCGCTTTGATCTGGATGCGAACCGGGTCCTTTTGATGTCGCTTGGCAATGGCGTTGATCCGCGGCGGCATGGTGGCCGAGAACAGGACGGTCTGGCGATCCTTGGAGGTTTCCTCCAGGATTGTCTCGATGTCTTCGGTGAAGCCCATGTCGAGCATCTCGTCGGCTTCGTCGAGGATGACGGTCTCGATGGTGTCCAGCCGCAGCGACTTGCGTTTGATGTGGTCAATGGCTCGACCGGGGGTGGCAACCACCACATGCACGCCGCGTTTGAGTTGCTGGAGCTGGCGCGGGATGGGTTGGCCGCCGTACACGGGCGCAACTTTGATGTTCTGGTCAGAGCCGTAGCGGAACATGGCCTCGCTGACCTGGACGGCCAACTCCCGGGTGGGGACCAGCACCAGAACCGACGGCACTGCAGGGGCGTTGGGTTCGATGTTGTGGAGCGCGGGCAGGGCGAACGCGGCGGTCTTGCCGGTGCCGGTTGCGGCCTGGCCCAGGAGATCGTGTCCTTCAAGCAGGTGAGGGATGGCTTCGCGTTGAATCGGCGTCGGCTCCTCGTAGCCCAGACCTTGAATGGTCTTGAGCAGTTCGGGCCGCAGTCCAAGCGCGGCAAATCCTGCTGGCACGTTCTGCTCGGACGCTGGATTTTTCGAAGTGGCGGGCGAATCCTCGGCAGCCGGGGCGGCTTCGGGTGGCTGCTCGTCGTGATCGTTCACTGGTTGACTCCAAACCTCAGCGTCCAACCTATGGAGGGCCGCGCCGCGATCCGCCGATGCTGCCCAATAGGTCATGTGCCACAAGTGGTTGCGATCAACTTGTGTTGCCGGCTCGGCAACTGTCAGCATCAGTGGGTGTAGTTCAGCATTCAGCTGTCCGCGGACTACCCGGCGGTCCGCCCATCGTTATGGCGGTGATGAACCCCGAGGGGGTCTATCAGAGCACAAAGCGGGGATTCCACATTCAGACAACCGCGCTTTCCGGCAGCCACCAGATGTTGCTGGAGCAGGTGGCGTCCTACACCCGGGCCAAAGAAGAGTTGGGGCCCGCCGGAGAGCACCTCACCCTGTCGCCAAAGAAACCCTGAATGCAATTCGGCTCTTCGCCGACCAGGTCATGCCAGCCTTCAACTGAATCAGGCTGGCCGCTCCAACTGGAAGAGCGAGTCTGCGGTCGTGTTGTAGTTGGGCCCGGCATGACGACCAACGGCACGGAGTTCCTCGGGCTTGATGTGGTGGCCGTCGATCAGGCGATCTTCCAGATGCAGGTGGGTGGCCACCCCGATAAAGAGCACTCCGCCCGACTCGCCGTCCGCATTGGGTCCGCCGATGTCCACGGCCTGGGTGAGGTGACATTCGAAGGTGGCAACAGCTTCGGCCACCCGGGGCGCCGCAATGCTGACGCATGCAGCGGCGGTGACGCCAGCGAGCTCAAACTCGTCGATCTCCGGTCCCACCGTTGCCGCCGATGCGTTCATCGCACCAACGGTCTCTTCGGTGACTACGTTGACGCTGAACTCGCCCGTTTCGATGATGTTGTTGGGTGTGTCTTTGCCGCGGTAGGGCGCCACCACAAAGGTTGGCGGGTGACCGTTGACCAGATTGAAGAACGAATACGGCGCCAGATTCTGACGTCCGGAACTGCTGGCGCTGCCGATCCAACCAATGGGCCGAGGCACGATCAGGCCGGATGAAATCGTGTAGCGATGGTGCGGCTCGATGTCATCGAAGTTGATAACGGTCTTTGCGGCGGGATCGTTGCTCATGGCCCGAAACTACTCGCCGGGGAATACCACCTCACCAGCTGAACTTTTTTCGCTAGTCGATGAGCGTGTCCGAACGCACCCGAGAGCGTTCGGCTTCTTCATGCGCGGGGAGCACACGGCCAAAGAGTTGACGGGTGCGTTCGAGTCGACCAATCACGCCCGGCTCGGCCGTGTACGCAAAGATTGCGGCATGGCGGGGACGGGAACCTTCGGGCACCCGAGTGACGGCGTGAAGTGAGTAGCGGCCGCGAAAGATCTGCAGATCGCCGGGCGTGAGGTCCAAGGTGTGAACCCCCTCGTTGCCGCCTTCGAGGACGGCTTGAATCGCGTCGAAGCCTTCGTCTTCGGCGGTGCGGATTCCCGGTACGTAGCGGAACAGTCCGCCTTCGTCGGCTTCCTGCACCAGCACGGTTACGGCGTAGTCGTTGGTGTCAAAGTGCCAGGTGAACTGCTGGCCCGGATCCAGAATATTTGCGGTCAGCCCGGCCAGCGGATCGGCGTAACAATGCATGGCCGGGATCTCCAGACAGTCCGCCATGAACGATGCCAACTCGGGGGCTCGAAAGAGCACGTCGGTGGCGCATCCCGAGTTCCATGAGTCACCGGGAATGAAGCCGCTGGAGCGCTCCAGGAACGTGTTGACCGGGTGGCGCTCGGGGAAGTCCGGATTGGGACTCATGTGGAAGTACGGATTGATCACCTGAGTCGAATAGTGCGTCGTGGGCTTGCGCTCCACGATCTCCTGATTCAGAAGCTCCACCGCCGCGGGCCGCACCAGGTCTTTGATGACCGCGCAACCCACCGACCGCAGGTCGACGCGTGCGGCTGCAACGGCGCTGCGGTAGCCGGCGGAGTCAGGGTCGTGGATTGGCCAGCGGTCCAGATCGACAAGATCATTGAGGGTGTAGTCAGCCACGGTGAAATACTACTTTTCCCGAGTCCTACTTTTCCCAGTGCGGGGTCCAGTCGCCTTCCAGCCGCATGGACAGGTTGGCATCGTCCTCAATCCGCTTGGCCACATGCAACTCGCCAACGTCGTTGCCGTAGCGTTCGGCGGCTTCGGCAAAGACGTCGTGGGCGGCCGCCGTCATGGGCAGGGTGGTGTTCACATTCTCGCCCAGCTCGCGAACCAGGCCGAGGTCTTTGAGGCACAGGTCCAGGCTGAAGCTCGGGTCGTAGTGGCCCGCGAAGATGCTGGGCGCATCGTGGCGGGCGACGAAGCTGTCGCCCACACTTTCTTTGATGGCGTACCAGAGGGTGCCAAGGTCCACGCCGTTGGCCATGCCGGTGGCGAACCCTTCGCCGATGGCGGCCGCGGCAATGAACCACAACTGGTTGGTGACCAGCTTGACCACGTTGCCGTGACCCAGCTCGCCACATTCGATGACGAGTCCCAGATGATCCAGCGGAACTTTGGCTCGGGCCACAGCGTCGTCGTCGCCGCCAATGAACAACGTGAGCTTTCCCTGCCGGGCTCCGTCGACGGCACCGGTGACCGGCGAGTCCACCACGTGCACACCGGCGGGGGCCTGCGCCGCCAACTCGGCCACAAACTCCTTGCGATTGGTGGTGAGGTCAACCCAGATTGAACCGGGCTGCATGGCCGCCAGGGCGCCGTCGGAACCTGTCATAACTGAGGCGACATGATCGGGCCGGGGGAGTGACGTCATGAACAGTTCGGCCTGGGCGGCACAGGCGGTTGCTGATTCGCCCGCCACGGCACCGGCTTCGGCGGCCGCGGCCAACGCATCAGGGTTGATGTCGTAGGCCATCACCGGGTAGCCGGCGGCAACCAGACGTCGACACATGGGGCCACCCATGTTGCCCAGACCGACGAAGCCAATGGTCGGCAAAGCGCCGGAGTTCTGTTCAGTCACGAGATCGCTTTCATTTGTCGCCCGAGCCTCTGCTCGAAGCTGCGCCGAAATCTTGCCCGGTGGAGTCTCCCCAATGCAACTGGCCAACGGCGGGGAAGTCCCGAACTCAGATCCCGGTTGCCCAGGATCTTGAGACCCTTGCCGATGCTGCAGAACATGGTCACAAGCGAGAGGGCAGTCAGAACCAGCAGGGCCGTGATCCCTGCGGCCTGTTTGCCTGGGGATGCATGCGCCACCCGCGTTTCCGCCCAGCACCATGAGTACCCCGGACCAGATCATCAGTGGGCCTGGCGATGGGCGGCGTCCCAGGTTTCGGGGTTGGTGTTCTCCCGCGTCCATCCACCCCACGACCAGTCAATTGATCGGTTGGCGCCGGCTTACCCCACCCAGATCGTGGCCAGACCGCACGCGACCATGACTCCACCAACGACGAGTCCGCCGATCAACGATTCATCCACCAACGCACCAGCCTGCGAGTTGCACCGACGGGATCAGGTCGCCAGCCAGGTCAACAAGAGCACGGCGGCCAAGGGGACCAGGGAGAGGCAGACAAGGGCGCCCACTGGACCCAGCGTGCCGACCCTCAGGACCCGAACGATGCTCTCCAGCTTGTTCTGGATCGTCACGTACACGGCGTTGAGTTCGGACGCCGCACCGCCAACTTCGTTCATGGCCACATCAGGCCGGGCCGCTTCGGTCATACCCGACACCGGTTCGATGGTGGCAACGGCATGTTCCGGCAATTCGTCGAGGGCCGAGACCACCGCGTTCTCCACCCATTGCTGGGGCAGCTTCAACGCCGGCCGAAGCAGGATGCCCATCGGGCCGGCAAGGATTGCGGCCCGACCGGCGAAACCAAACACCGCCGGCAAAACGATGTGTTGCGCAATCTCTGACCCGACCGCTCGCACCGACGCCTGTGCTCCACCGCCGCGAAAGTCCTGATAGTCGGCATGGATCAGCTCCACCAGATCAACGACCCGACTCGACGCCGTGGTCGTTTGGGCCACCCGGGTGCGGAGCACAAAGAAGACAGCCAACATCACTGCGCCCAGGGCCGCCAACAAGAGGGTGACCATCATGAACAGCGCCAGTCCGGTGCCGGAGAGCCGACCCGAAAAGATCAGAAAGACGACCAGTGAGAAGATTGCGGTAAATCCCAACGCTCGAACGGCGACCGACTGCAAGGTCCCGGTCAGGCTGATGATTTGAGAAACGTCAGTGCGAAGTCCCTCCAGGTCGTACTTCTCCAGATCCAGCACCTGCGCGGGGTTCTGCAGCAGGCCGTCCTCAGGAAGGTCTGCGTTGACTCGCCATCCCATGTCGACATCCTGCCATGCCCCGAGCTTTGCTTCAGGCCAGTGCAACGCCGGCAATGGCCGCGTCGTAGGCGCCGACGCCGCACAGGTCGGCCACGGTGATGTCACCGGGTTGGCGGCTCCATCCACCCGGTCCGGCGTCGGAAACCAGTGTGGCCAGTGGGACCGCCCTGTCCACGTGCTCGGGGGTGTGCTGGAGCTCGCCGACGCGAGCCGCCGTGGAGATATCTTCGGCCGCAATCACCGTGGCCGCGTCGAGCACCGCCTGGTGGAGTTCCCGCTTGCCTTTCATGTCCGATCCCATCGCCGTCACATGCACGCCGGGCCGAAGATGATGGGCGTAAAGGATCGGCTCCCGGGCGCTGGTGATGGTCACAATCAGGTCCACCCCGTCTACGGCTTCGTCCACCGACGCAGCTGCCTGGCTGTTGGTCTCTGTCGCCAGCGCCGCGGCCTTGGATGCGTCACGTCCCCAGACTCGAACCTCGGTCAGCTCTCGGCGATCCCGCAGCGCGGCCAACTGGAACCGGGCCTGCCCGCCCGTGCCCAGAATGGCAACTCGCAACGGTCCGTTCACGGCCATGACATCGGCGGCCACCGCGCCGGCGGCTGCGGTTCGCATCTCGGTCAGCCAGCCGCCGTCGTCCAGCAGTGCGGTCGGAACGCCGGTGGTCGCCTCGACCACGATCGAACAGCCCGATGCGGTTCCGTGCGGAAAGGACCCGCTCGCCACTTTGAAAACCACCCACGGGGACTCGGCGAGCCGAGCGCCTTTGATGTGGATCTCCCCGCCATTGTTCAGTGTGAAGGCCAACTCCTCGGGCGCTTCAACTTCGCCTCGGGCAATGGCGGTGAGCGCTCTGGTCACCGCGTCGAATGTCGCAGCATGGGTGACACGAGACTGAATGGTCAGGAGGTCGATGACCTGCACGTTCAGCGGCTCTCGATAAAGGCAACCAGCGCGTCCAGAGACGCAGGCACGCTGAGTCGACCGATACCGATGCGGAACCGGTCGGTTGGTACGTCACCAACGTCGGACCGGTAGATGGACGAGGGCAACAGCAGCACGCCGTGATCTTCGACTGCTCGTTGGCAAAATGTCTCCACTCCATCGGCCCCGAGGTAGCGGGGAAACGAGACGCAGCCGCCCACCGGTGAGCGATACTCGAAGAGTTCGGGCCATCGGCCAAAGGTTTCAGCCACCAGATGGTCGTTGGCGGCCACGATCTTGCGGTTGCGGGCCAGAATTTTCTGGCTGTTCTTGAGCGCCACCACGGTGAGGTGTTCGCTCGGTCCGGCGTTGCAGATGCTGGTGTAGTGCTTGGCGCGTTCCAACCGGCCCAATGCCTCGGTGTCCTGGCTGGCCACCCAGCCCACGCGGAGGCCCGGCAGACCGAACGCTTTGGACGTGACGCTGATGGAGAGGGCGGTGGGGTTCACTTCGGCGGCGGCCGCGATGGTGTGATCCGGGTTGATCTCCACGCCGCGGTAGACCTCATCGCTGATGACCCGAATGCCGCGTTCATGACAGAGCGCGTTGAAGGCCAACCATGTGTCGCGGTCGGGCACGAAGCCGGTTGGGTTGTTGGGGAAGTTGACCGAAACCAACCGGGTGGTGGGCCGAAGCAGCGCTTCGAAGCGATCCAGATCGAGTGTCCACTGAAGGTCGGGTCCTGATCCGGTCCACAACTCCAGACCATCAACCGAGAAGCCGGTGGCCGCGGGGATGGATTCGATCGACTGATAGTTGGGCACGGTCACAATGATGTGATCGCCCGGCTCCACAAACAGTTGCGTCGCCCAGAACAGCGCTTCACCAGCCCCGGCAAACGCCAGGACGTTCTGTGCCTCCACTGTGGCGTCGTAGGTGCTGGCCACCGCGTCCCGCAGCTCCGGGGTTCCCCACGTTGGCGTGTAGCCCAGGTGCAGTTCATTGAACGCCCGCCGATCCTGGTCGGTGCCCATGGCCAGGAGCTCGGCAATGGTCATGGACTCCATATCTGACGCCGTCAGATGATGTTCTGCGGCAAACTCCCACTTGCTGAAATACGTCTCAAGAACAAAGTCGGGCAGCTGCACGCAGTCAGGCTAGGACTGGAGGAGCTTCCAACGCCATTGCTCTGAACGCGATTGCTTCCAACGCCATTGCGTCGCCGCACCAAGGGCTACGGTGGCGCCATGTTCAGACACGTTGTTCTTCTCACATTGTCGGGCGACACCCCGGCCGGTCAGCTCGAACAGATTCGTGACGAACTGCTGCAGATGGCGGCCGGGATGGATGAGGTCGCCGGCTACTCGGTGGGTCTCGACGCCGGGATCTCCGAAGGCAATGCAACCGTTGCGGTGGTCGGTGATTTCGCCAATGCTGACGACTATCGCACCTACGCAGCCGATGCCGTTCATCAACAGATCATCGCCGATCACATCAAGCCATGGATCACTGCGCGTAGCGCCGTCCAATACGACCTCTGACGGCGGCGTCCCAAACAGCCGCCGGGATGGCTCGTTTGAGAATCGGTTCGCACAAGCTCAGCGGGGGGGGGTCTGTGACTGCCTCTACTCAGCGCTTGGGGATCAGCGGGAGAAGCGACTTTGGTCGATTGGTTTCTTTGACCACGGCGCCGAATATCTTGTCGGTGAAAGTCTGACTCTTGTCATCCCACAGCGGCCACAGGTATCCCAGGTACAGCGGTAGTTGATTCAGCACGTCGAGGAGCCATCGACCGAAGGAGGATCCGCCGCCGATGTAGCCACCGGACTCCTTGAGCGTTTCGATCCCCATCACCCGTTTGCCCGGGGACTGGCCAGTGGTGCCCTGCAGCCAAACGGTCAGGTAGATCGTCGCCACGATCGCGACCAGAAAAAGCAGGCCGCCGACCACAAGTCCCAAGGTCTCATTGAAGACGCCGAGAAGCAGGCCCAGAACCAGGGCGGCAATGACCAGGACCAGAGCGACCAGTCCATCGACGAACCGGGCCGCAAACCTCGACCCCCACGTGGCGTACCCGCTGGCAGCATTCGAGATCGCTTCGTGGGGGTTCTCCAGTGCCGAGTCCTGCCCGACGAATGGTCCACCCAGCCACTCGGTTCCGTCCCAATAACGAACGGTTCCTTGCGGGTCGCCTTCGGCGTGATAGTTCCCCGGTTGCATCGTCATTTGTCTCCCCTGTGAAGTGGTGTGGCGGCAATCTAACGCACACCGCTGGTGGACGACCAAAGGATTGGCAATCCATCGCAACGTTCAGGTCAGCTGCCCAAAATCATCCGCCGGTGCGCCATGCTGGCAGACTGCTGTCATGACGAATCTTTCGACCGCAACACCAATGCCACTGCTGTGTGTTGCGGGGGACGCCACGGTCCGCGGCCAACAACACGGCGAAGCACTGGCCGACACCATTGCGGAATGCGTGGCCATCTATGACGCCACGTTCAAGCTATCCGACGCCGAGGTGGCTCAACGGGCCGGCCACTTCGAAGAAGTAACCCGCTCGTGGCACGCCGAGTTGGCCGACGAGATTGATGCCATCGCCGATGCTTCCGGCCAGCCACGGCACTGGATTTGGGCGCTGAACTCCCGCAGCGAAATCATGTCCTACTCCGGCACCGAAGCATCGGAGTGCAGCTCGGTGTGGTCGCCGGCCACGCGGATCCTGGCGCAGAACTGGGACTGGATGAGCACCTTGGAGCCAATCACGGTCGTCCTTTCCGCCACGCACGCCGACGGCCATCACACGCTCACGGTCACCGAGCCCGGCATGGTGGGCAAGGTGGGCATGTCCAGTTCCGGAACGGCGGTCGGGTTGAACTTTCTGCTGTCGAACGAGTCGTTGAGCGGCGTGCCAATTCACATCCTGTTGCGGGCCCTGCTTGATGCCCGCACCGACCAGGAGGTGGAAGAGCGGCTGGCAACGGCGGGCGTTGGTCGCTCCGGGCATGTTTTTGTTGGCAAGGTCAGCGGCGTGGGTTCCAGTATCGAATACACCGGCGCAAAGATGTGGCGGGCGGACTCTGATACTGAACCGTTGCTCCACACCAATCACTTTGTGAACGGCGGCGCGGACGCCGAGGGCCTCCCGCCGGGCGCAGGGGCGGCCAACAGCGCCGCTCGCTTCGCTCGCAGCGAAGAACTCGTGGCGGACGGCGGCGTTGATTCAGTCGGCTCGATTCGCGAGTTGCTGGAAGATCGCACCAACCCCGAGGACCCCATCTGCCGGGCATGGGCCCCGTCGGTCACCATTCCGGGGGCCCAGATCGGCACCGTCTGCGCCATCGTGATGCGGCTTGCGGACGGGGCGATGGACGTGCGCCGTGGTCCTGATCCCAGCGGAGCGTGGCAAACCCACGAGGTCTAGCGCGGCTCTTTGGACACTCACGCGCCCGCGGACGCATCCCGACCACTCGAGGTCGTCGGTTTCGCAACGGAGCGTGGTTCGTTCAGGTCGGGGAGAGGAGTCGCACCGTGGGGAAGTAGCTCCGGAACCGGCTGACGTCCCTGGTGAGAAGTTGCAGGTCGGCGACTGCTGCGTGGGCGCCAATGACGAAGTCAGGAAGCGTTGTGGACTTCTTACCTTGGCGTTGCCGGTACTTCAGAAACGCTTTACCGGCGAGGAACGCCGCCTCCCACGGAATGGGTTCACGCCGATAGTCCTGCGGCGGTAGCGCTTCTTCGAGCGCCTCGACCGTGGAGAAGCGCATCGACACTTCCGAATAGATGACGTGGTTGATCAACAACGGACCTCCTTCGGCGGCCTCGGAGAGAGCTGCTATCGACCACTCCTGCCAGACCGGATCCTCGGTCATGATGTCCAAAAACACGTTGCTGTCGACCAAGGTGCCGTGGGCCACGTCACGACTCCCTGGTGAGAGCCATGATTTCGTTGGTGGTCATCGAGATATCGCCGCGACCGCGAAGCCGCTCGGCGAGTTGATGGCCCCGGGTCGGCCTGCCTTTGACTTTTCGCACGACGATGGTCTCGTTCTTTCGCTCGAATTCGACCTCGGTGCCCGCTCCTATGCCAAGCGCGTCTCGAATTTCCTTCGGAATGGTGACTTGGCCCTTTACCGTTACTTTCATGAGTAAGAATCCTACTGGTAAGAGTCTTACCTAGGTTGCAAACAGGTCGGGCCAGTCATAGTTGAGGCTGGCCACCGCCCCCGACATTTGGGCCATGGCCAGAAACATTGATGCGGCTTTGAAGTTGAAGATGTCTGAGTGGTCGCGGATGATCTGGTCCGGTACCTGAAAGATCCAAAGCGGCGTGGACTGGCCCCTGTCTTCCGGGCCGTCGTGGGGAGGGTTTGGCGTGATGGCGTAGCCGGTGTGGCTCTCCCGAACCTTCCGGTTGTTGGGCAGCGCCATCAGCATCGTTGGGTTGGGGTGGGTCCGGGTATTGGGATCGATCGAAAGCTGATGCCAGTGCTGGTCGAAGTCTGGAGTGGAGCCGCCATCAAAGACCCATGAGGCTCTTGGGCAGTCGGCCTCTTTCTCCCTCACCGTCATCTTGTGGGTGTGCATGTCCTTGGCGAACCCGGCGCTGATCCCGGGCTTGCCGGCCAGAGTCCTGGCCACGCGCAGTCCTATTCCAACGGCGCTGTCTCCCTCCGATGTGGCCGAGATGATCAGCGGCGGTTGAAAGGTCATGCCCTCGATGTGCACACGTTTGGTCACCGCATGTTCGGTCAGTGCGTTCAAGAGGTTGCGAGTGTCGCTGGCGGCTGAGGCGGGATTGATCAGGAGCATGAGGTCGGGCCCCGCAATCGGTTGGCCAGCAATGGTCAGGGTGATGGTCGGTTGCTCACTCGGATCCGCGGGCGTCAGCCTGGGTCCGGGAAGATTGGCCGCCTTGTCATTCACCCACTCGGCCATGGCGGTCTCCATGATGAGTCCTCCCATGGAATGGCCGGCCATGATCAGCGGCGAGTTGTCAGGGGGTCCGAGCTTTGGGTCTTCGTGGTCTTTGGTGGCCTCGGTCAACTGCTCCAGTGCACCGATGAGCCCCTCGCCCTGAGCAACCTTGCGGGCCCGGCCATCGCGCTTGTAGTAGTTGAACATCAACTTGTGGCCAATGTCGGAGAGGGTGCCGTGGTCGGCTCCGCCTTCCCATCCCAGATACACGCCAACAACGCGTCGGGCCAGGTGCTCGCCGGTGGGGCTGTACCGCTCGATCTCCCGTTTGGACATGGAGGCTATGAGCTGGCGGAAGCTCACGAAGTTGCCGCAGTCCCAGTCGGCATTGTTCTTCCACCCGTGGGCAAAGACGACCACGACTGCACCTCCCGCTTTGCGCCGGGCGGCGCGAATGGCGTTGACTGCGCGGTCCAATTGAGACGGGGCGCTGACGGGCTGGTGGCTGAGGGTGCCTTCGTTGTCAAACTCGATGGCGCAGATGTCAAACATGCCATCGTGCGCCTCGCCCTCATTGAGTCCGGCGCCCGGCGCCTCGTGCGCTCGCGTGAAGGTGTTCAACGTCCAATAGGACTGTGACTCGTATCTCAGCTCCGCCATGCCGTGCTTCTCTCCCGCTCAGTGCCCGCGCCTCCGTTCTACACCATTGAGCAAACGGGTCGCGAGGCGTCACCCGTCACACTGAAGCCCAACCCCCGGCGCGGGTCAGGAGGACGGGGAGATCGAGCTACACGGTGAGAAGAGCAGCGGGAATGACGGCGATGCCGTCGCTGCGCCGGTAGGCGTCTGTGCCGGTGGTGATGACAGCCGCGTCGAGCAGGTCGGGCCCGATGGTGTCTCCGAGCCATTTGAGGTGACGGAAGTCGCTGCGATCGACGGTGGCTTTCAGCTTGACCTCGAGGGCCACGACTTTCCCGTCGTTCCGTTCGACGATGAGGTCGATTTCATGCTCGCCTCCTCGAGTTCGAAGATGGCGCACGCGGGCTTCGTTCGCTTGGGCGTACGTGCGAATCGAGAGGGTCACGAGGGACTCGAACAGGGCCCCGAGAAGGGTTCCATCGCGAGGGATCGAGGGCCCCCTGCTTTGTCCATCGAGCAGGGCTTCGACGTCAACGCCCAGGAGGCTTGCGGCCAAAGCCGGATCGGCGAGTTGGTGTATGGGTGAGGACGCGAGGCGACGCAGGTGATTCCGGCTGGGTGCCCATGCCGGTACTTCTTCGATCATCCAGAGCTGTTCCAGCGTGGAGCGGTAGGGGCCGGTCGTCGTCTTTGCAGGTTTGTCGTTCTCGCCCGCCGATGAGGCGTCCCTGATTCTTTCGAACGAGGCGGTGGTCGAGGAGGCGGCCGCATACGCGGTCATCCACCGGCGGAGGGCAGCGGGGTTGCGGACGCGGAGGCCCGCTTCTGCGAAGTCGCGTTCGACGATGCGGTCGATGTAGCCGCCAAGTTGGGAGCGCAGGACGCGACCGCGGCTTTGCCTGATGGCGGGGAAGCCGGACGCGACGATCTCCCGGGTATAGGTATCGAGGTCCACGGTGCTCGCCCCCTCAATTGGTGCTCGGTGTCCAGACAGGAGGTGGGCAAGACTGACCGATGGCTCGGCGAGCGCTCGCTCGGCGAGTGACAGGGGACGCATGCGGACCGTGACGATTCGCCCGGCACCGGAGTGCGTTGGTGCGTTGGAAGGGGAGGCCGACCCCGTGAGCAGGAAGCGTGCCGGGGAAGGGTCCTGGTCGACGGCCCGTCGAACGAGGTCCCAGCACGCGGGAAGGCGCTGCCACTCATCGATCAGTACCGGTGGGTTGCCAGAGACAAGGCGATCGGGTGCTGCTCGAAAGACCTCGAGCTGGCCTGGGTCGTCAAGTTGGTGCACGGTCTGTGCCCGTTGCAGTGCTGTCTCGGTCTTTCCGACGGCCTTGGGTCCTTCCAAGGCGATTGCCGGAAGGCCCTGGAGGAGTTCGTCGAGTTCCTGGTCAACGATTCTTGATCGGTAATCCATGGT
>ENA-ORXR01001380-ORXR01001380.1-marine-metagenome-genome-assembly--contig:-NODE-1380-length-25760-cov-6.186388_pt1 | contig 25760 bp, 33 predicted proteins | sample MGYA00237866_ERZ511479 | MGnify/ENA metagenome assembly ERZ511479 | reverse complement strand
CTTATGCTTCATAGATGCACAGCTAATGCTTCTACTGTGTATGCTGCGCATCCACGAAGCATACGCCCTGACCGTTAAACATCATTCAATGCCTTGCATGATCTCACGAGTTGCTTCAGTAAAACCAAAACTTAAGCGACGTACAATATTATTTGCAAATCCGTACAGTATACGATTATGAATAGGATAATTCTTTTTATTGATAATACCCTTAGCAGTACGCCGTCGTTTCATATCAATAAAGCGATGCTTGGCTAAATGTTCATATGACAAAACTGTATCGGTTGCATCTATTTTTCTACTTGTAAACAACTCACGGCTTTTGAAGGTGCTCATTTTTCGCGTTTGCTCTCTGTAGATGTCTTGCCCTTCTTCGCGGAGAACGGTGCGAATAAAACGACGTTCTAATATTAGGTTGTTTTGGCTACGAGCTCGGCGGTCTAATCTATTCATAATTTTTAATTGGTATTATATCACCATTGGTTTTGCTAACATAATTATGTAACTGCAGATGACCTAATTTAAACAATACCTCAAGCATGGTACCTAAACTAGTTTTAGCCCTTGTAGGATTTTTATAGTTATAAACCTGGTACTTAGTAGCGCCAATGGCTTTCATAGCTGCCTTATCTTGCACTACTTTTTCAAACAAACCTCTTATTTCTGCTTCTTTCATAGTGGTTAAATTTACCACTTTATAAGCTAGTGCGCAAATTAAATGATACCATATACCCATTGCACCCGGCTTTTGCCCATACCGGAGTGATTTGTTCTGAGCCTTCTTTAAGATAGTGAAACTGATCACAAGCTTCATTCTTACGTTTGTGAACAAAAGCAACAAATTCGCGGGCAGCCAATAGCGTTTCTTGCATCACATCAACAAATTCTTGATGTGTCAAATTTCGATACTCCAGTTTTTTTAATATCAAAAAATCGAGTCCGTTATCCATCATCAGACTATCAGGCACACTAGAATCGCCACCATAATCTGGTAAAATTCCGAAGAGCAACAAATCATCATCTTCATTGACTTCATCAAGCCCTTTTACCATCTGACTATCATCAATAAAACAGTTCACATGATTAATTGCTTCAAGCTCTTGCTTACATACAGCTAAAAAGGCCTGTAATTCAAATGGTGTTAAAATCATTAGGTTGTTTTTAAAGATTGTTGTTTCGCTTTGAAATCTGCATCACGCTTACTCAAATCATACATTCGTAGTAAAATTTCCCATAGACTTTCTTGACGCAGTTCTTTGATGCTACCAAAGGCTCCGCTCTCTGCCAGAGTAAACAGCATGCTTTTCATACCGATACCCGGTATATCGCTTTCAGAATTATCAGCCGTATTAAAAAGTATACTTAGATCAATCTCTTTGCCCTGCCAGTATATCTTAGCACTACAAAGATATTTCTGAAAACTGGCAAATAGCAAAAAGAAGCCATACACCGCACCGAATTCAAGCAGCTTGAATTTCAAAGCTCGGCGCTCTACATGGTTTTGATTGTGCTGAACCCGAATATCACCATCATAGTTTGCTCGGTGCTTTTTAATAAATAACCATCTCTTTTTTGGTCGGTAACACGTCGCCATTAGTTGATATAAAAACTCCTTATCTTGTGTTTCGTGGAATTCGGTAAAAAAGTGCAGCGCATCAATGTATTCACCAAACTTCATATTGGTAAAATCATTAGATGGACCAAAATATGCTCTTACAACTGGTCGCACCTTTGCCAACGGGTTATGTACGTAGTATTGCTTTAAAATGTTGGTACCCTCTTCTTCTCCAGCCTCAAAAAAACTATCAATCAATTCAGACACCTGATACACATTTGACATCTTTAAATCTTGTAGTTCTTGACTTTTATTATCAACTACCTGCATATTCAAGAGCGCATATACCGCACGAATTCTAAATACCTCATAGGGTATTTCGCGGTGCTGCAGCTGATATAATAACGCAGCTATCGCATTGTACTGACGGGTATCGCATTCAGATAGATCTGAAGGCATATAAAGCCGCGTACCAGTTTCTTGAATATCTAATGTTATCATTTTTTTGCAAATTGCAGGCTATAATTCACTACGAGGCCAACAGCATCCATATCTAAACGATATTTTTTATAAATAGCATCAACAATCTCTCGCTTTAGACTAGGTGGTATATGTTTACTACGAGGATTGACTTTAAACTCCTTTGTAATATACTCTAAGATTGTTTTTTTTAGTTTTACTCGAGCCTCTATTCGCTGTAGTACTTTTTCTGACATTGTATCGCTAATCTTATCGATACTTCGCATTCTAAAATACCGTTTCCATTGGCGGTACCACTCCTTAAAAAAATTAATTATTCGCATAGTATATTTATGTTGATACAAAATTATCTCCTTCACCAAAGCCGAAACCTTCGTCGGTATCTTCCTCCTCAGTTATTTCGACTTCTGGTGCCACAAGCTCTTCTATTCGCTGTAATATATTATCAGCATCTTTTTGAAACTCTTGAGCTGCCCATGCCGGTTCATTAAGTGCTGCAGCTTGCTTGCCTTGCGTAGTGGCCCTACCATCAACAAAACGCTGAAGCACGCCGTCTGGAAAGAGCATTACATTTAATCTTTTCATAGCCCAAGCAAGCGCCCAAAACACGCAGGCTTCTTTAACCAACTCGAATACCTCAATATTACTTGTCGGATCTTCTTTTAATGCTGCCATGGTTTCTTCACCAATTCGTGGACGTATACCATAGCTCTCTGCTTGCCGTAGTCCCGGTTGCAGTTTCAATAACAATAATCTAGAATTATTGATATCAAAATACTCTTGAAAGGCTGCAGTAGTATTAACAAATAAATAATTCAATTTTTTGTACTGTTCGGTTTCTTTCCAGGAAGCTAATTCTTCAAGAATAATAAGCAACTGATCTAAAGATTGATAGTACAATCGCTCCATATTATCATTGTCGCGATCAATCATCCACTCAAAAGCCTGCTTTTCATGATCATCCATGCGCATGCGCCTACCATTCTGGGTATGAGCTACATCTTTAGACGGTGCATATCTACGTATGGCCTCAATGCCCACACAATCTTGAACGGCTTCAATAAGTTCAGTTTGTTCATAAGTAGGTTCTTCTAAATCAGTATATGCTTGTATAATATCATACGTAGGTTTACCGATAATTTGAATCAGTTCACGAGTAGCAGCTTTAATAAATCTATTTAGATTTGTTAAGCTTGTCGATTTATCAATAAAGCCGATAGCCCTTTTCAGGGCATCATTACCACCTTTTTCCTTTTCAAATATTAACTTCATCGTTCTTTATTTTTTATTCGGTCTTTTGGTGTGATGTCTTCCTCTCGCTCTGGTGCGGTATGATAAAAGCCTAATTTCACTTTCTTATCAGGCCAATTTGCGTTAATCGCAAAATTTATTGCTTTGCACACTATCATCTCAGGAATATCGATACCTGTTTCGAGATACTCCTTCATTGCGTATATTCGCTCACTACCACCATTAGACCGCCCTGATTCAGATACATTACCCAAAACATTACCAATACCTATACCTGAGGCAACCGCATGATCTGCACGCTGCGATATTTTTATTTGTGATTCAATGAAGTCTTTCGATTTTTCTTCAATGACTTTAATCTCCCAACCATGCTCTATAAGATTAGTGCCCTCAACCGTAAAATCTTTCGTTGAATGCCAAAACTTACCGGTGTTATCTGCCCCAGAAAGCACCTTAGATATTTTACCTAAGAATATCTCTCTATACGCAACTAAGTCCTTGTTTTGATATGCTTGTCCTAATTTGGTAGCTTTTTTTTCTAAGCGCTCTTTAACTTCGTCCCAGAATTTTTGTGGTGATGTTACATGATATTTGATATTCATACTATTCTTTGATAGTGCTTTCAATATCAAAGGAATTGCGGTAGATCTACGCAACCATTCAAACGAACCGTAAATATCTGGTACGGTATAGTAGTCTGAACAGAAACTATACATATTGCTGTATAAAATGGAATTCTTAGCAGCGAAGGGCTTCTTATAATCGAATATTGGATAAACCTTAGGATTAAGTATGGCGTTAATCATTTCAAAATTCCAATCTGTTACTATGATATGAGTGGGTTTAATCTGGGTTGCCTTTAGCGCACATGCTAATCGCGAACGATCAGGCATGCTATGTTCTAGCTTCGCAATACTAGGCCTGCCAATGCGCCCGCCTTTCGTTTGATAGAACTTTGTGAACACCCCTTCTATATGATTAAAGTCTACACATGCAGCTGTAAGGTATGCTTCGTAATCCCATGACTTAAGCCAACTCTCTACAACTGTATCTTCTACCCATTTACGAGTGCATACGCCACTCTCTACCCTCTCTATATATAACTTAGGACCCTTACCCCATAGCCATTGAGTCTTCTTCTTAACTAATCCAGGAGCAATGTAGTTCTGTTGAACAATATCTCTTATTTGCTTTGGTAGTTGGTTGTCATTGCCATATGGGAACACTCTCCAACTACCAATGTGATATCTGTTATCAGTCCAATCAAGCGTTTGCTTGTCAACTCGATACGATTCAAACTCACGAGGATTATCTGTCACCTCAAATGTGAATACACTCTTACCGTCATCTATCAGAGCGTTATTACCTACGTATTCTATGTTCATGGCTTAACTGTTATTCCGTTGAAACTAACTAACAATGGCAAGTAGAACCATCTTGGTTCTTCTGAAGGCTCAATAGTGTAGCCTATCAAGATTTCACTTTTATCTGATTTCTCTCTACTAAGACCTGTTCTAAGCAATGCCTTAGCTACTTTCTTTCTACCAGTACTACTCTCTGTGGTGGTATTACACGATATATATTCAAATGAGAAAGGAATGTTCAAGCTGGTTAACTCACGCATCCTACTCAAAGCATCATAAAGGTTAATACTATCCATGCAATTGCTATTTAGAACAATAATAGTAATAGGATTTATTGTTAGATGTAACATGAACACCTAACAACAAGAACTGGTGGGCGGTGGCGTTTTGAGCGAGTAATCATATTTCCATTTGCATTGCATTAGTGCAATTGCATTAACGATTTTCAGCGGGTCGGTGTCGGGATTCATACAACCATAAACCAAGCCCAATTTTTTTGGGTTTGTTTATTGGTTTTCAGAATGTTATAAATTTTGATTTTTTTTCGGGGTTATTTTTTCTCCTGTAATCTGTAGTTTTTCTGCTTTATTTAGATTCAATCTAAAATAAGCTTTTTCGGCTATATCTTTTAGCTATAAAGTGGTATTTTACACCACTTTTTTGTATCTTTAAGTATTAATAATCAAATACTTAGATATTATGAGTACTACAAAAAAAAGTCCTGCGAAGGCAAACAACAAGGCAACAACTAAAGAAGTTGCAAAAGTGCAACCGTCCGCAATTGCTCAAAAAATGAGCAGCACAAAGGTGGATGAAATTCTTAACCCGAGTGCAAGCGCAAGGATTCAGAAACTAGAAAATTTTCAGATTCTAGCAGGTAAGCACAGATTTTTAACAGATAAACGAAATGAACTTGAAAAGTTCATTATTTCGAGCGATGGAACAAAAGAAAAGGTAATTCTTGAAAATGCCGAAGGTTTCAAATTTACAGTTTCAAACTCTCAAGTAGTGGAGAAAGTTCTCGCAGTAATGGAAGAAGAACTAGGAAAATTCATTGCTAAATCTGAAAGAGAAGTTTTGACCTTTTCTATTTAACAAAGCAAATCCGCACTACTAGCAGGTGGTGCGGATTTCATTAACAACTTATTGAATCATGGCAGACACAACAAGCATGGGTAAAAATAACCCTTTTCTTTTATCGGAGCAAGTTAAAAAAATCCTACTCTCAAAAGGATTAAGCGCAAATTTCAATTATTCAGACTACGAGTATTTTAAAATGAAGGCAAAGCGAGCCTTTAACAAAGCGCAGACCATAGCCGACTTTTTTACCAAAGAGGCGACAAAATCAGATTTTAACGAATACATTTTTTAATTATGGAAACAGCAGAAAGAAAAGAAACATTTCAACAAAAACGAGAGCGATTAAAAGACCTTTCGAGCAGAGCAAAAGCAATCAAAGAAGAACTTTTGAACAAGTGCAAAACACCCGACGAGGAAGAAGCAATTGAAGCAATGACAATCAACCAGATCATTGTTGACCACATCTACACAGATGAAACCAATAACAATTTCAACACTTTTAAAGGATGGATAAAAAACGGGTTTGCAGTTCAAAAAGGTCAAAAAGCCTTTTTATTATGGGGCAGAAAAAAGCAAGAAGTACAAAAGCCAACAGGCGAAACAAAAACCGAGGAACTCGAATTTTTCCCCGTTACCTATGTTTTTAGTAATAATCAAGTAGCACCCCTGCAAGATGCCAAAAACTAAAGACGTTTCAAGGGAATTGAAAAATTTCAATTCCCTTTTTAATGAAATGATTTACCGCCACGATGTGAGCAGTATTTTTGATGATTTTTTAACTATTATAATATGCTGCTTTGCTCGAGAGACACAAGAACCGCTATACTTTGAAACTATAAAGCGGTACAACAAAAAAGAACTAAACACTTTTGCAAAAATGATGGGCGAATTATTACAACTATACGGTAAAGCTTTAAAAGATGGCGATTGGATAGACCCATTGGGCGAATACTACGAAGTTTTAGCCGGCAATTATAAAAAAGCTAGACTTGGCCAGTTTTTTACGCCGAAAAGTTTATGCGATTTAATGGCGCAAATTACTTTAATGGGTAGCGAATGGGGGAAAACCATAAACGATTGCGCATGTGGTAGCGGTCGTACCTTATTGGCAGCAAATAAAGCCCTTCAAGGCAATTACTATGTGGCGCAGGACTTAGACCCTATCTGCTGTAAAATGACAGCTGTTAATTTATGTCTGCACGAAATTAGGGGCGAAGTTCACCAAATGAACACCTTACAAATGACACCGCCCACAAAAACGTATATCATTAACCCGAAATTTCACGACCATAAAACACATTTGATATTGATAAAATAGTACTGCAGTCAGGGGAGGAATTTTGAAGTTAAGGCTTTTGAGGTGTACCCCTTTAACAAAAACCTGAAAACGCCTACAACAGGTAAGGAGCGAGATTTTACAAAAAAATTTCGCCCTTACGGGCGTATTCCGCAATGTTTTTTTCTTCCCGTAAAACACATTGCTTTTTTAACTTCCAACAATACCAGGCTCCATCATTTGACCGCCTTTCTTATTGCTCGATATTTTCACCCATTTCTTACGCCACATCAAATATTTAAAGGCATCAGAGAAATTTGTACTAAACATCGGTAACTTCTTTAACGGTAGATCTTCACTACTTTTATCTTTCAAGGTCTCCGTAGATCCAGTCCGGGTATTTTTTTTGATTTTTGTTTTTGACAACTCCAAGCTGCTCTTCAGCTCACGACATTGGTACCGATCTATTTTTAATTTCGGAATACCGGTATAATATTCCCCCATCAGCTTTTTTGCGTACTGAAATTCTTCATCATGGTAAATAGTTGCCTGGTTACGACTCATCAAATTCACCGTCCAACCCGTAGGCACACCGTTCATTTTTTCAATATGGTTTTGAATTTCAGAAGCCCAATCTTTATTTAGCCGGCTATATTGATTGCCCGACCTGTCATAATACAAATTCAATATTTTAACCTGATGGTGCTTAAAAAAATCAAGAAACTTTATAGCTAATTCTTTACTACTTTCAGGTGCAAGGGTAAAGATATTTTTCAGACAATAATAATAGTTACCCAACTCTTGACCGAGCACCATACTACATTGGTTCCCAAAATCCATACCAGCATCTAATTCCTTTTTGTGATCAATATAGCGTAATGCCAAGCTCGTCTCCTGAATTTCTTCCCCTATCGCATAATCATCATAAAACCCTGGTAAAACGCCATCATCATAAAAGTGGTGCGCACCCAAATTCACGTAGAATTTTTCACCTTTCTTTATCTCAGCCCGTAGACTGAGAATCGAAGCCTTAAATTCTTCAATACCCAACGCTTTGAGCGAATCGGTAAAATACCCATCAGTCAAAACATCAACATTTACGTAACTAGACACCACATAAAAAAAGGTGGAGTCTTTTCGGGCGCGCACCCATCTTTCTGTCCATCGTATGAGATTACGCTTCAGACCGCGAACTTTCGCCTTATCATTATCTTTTATTGCATTGTAGAGTTCTTTTTTAATTTCATTCAACACCATGGCCACCTGCAGCGCCAATTCAATTTGCGCCTTATCCATATTTTTCTCCTGGTCCAGAATCCAATCATAGTCCTTATCCGCAACATTAGGCATATCTGTAGTAAAAGTTCTACCCCTGTAAAATACACTATGACCAAAATCTACGTATTCACCCCGTAAAGCTGGCGTGAGCTTCTTCAATTTATCAGGATCAATATATTTTACTTCGTCCCCATAAATATGCTGGTATGAGTTACCTGCAGCACCGCTTGGTTGATCCATCGACACCAGGTTATAAAAGCACCCATTAAATACACTAATCGTATGTTTGAATTGGTGCACCGGTTTATAAGGTCGATCAAAATGTGCAGGGGGCCTTTCATCCGTAACGTAGTGCGTACCTTTGCGCCAGCCTTTACGCTCCCATCCTTCAAGCAAAGTAGGTACAACGTTTTTCAGCGCATTCACATACGTGTCAGCAACAAACACCTGATAACTTCGAGGCATATCATAAATAATATCCATCGAACGCTCTGCTATAATATCAGAAGTTTTTGCCGTTCCCCTGCCAGCAACAAGAAATAAATTTTTAGGGGATATCAGGTCGATGGACATCTTAATCCAGCTTGCAAACCGAGCTTCTACATCAAGCGCCTTACTGTTTACGTGCGTCTTCCGACTCATCTACAAATATTTTAATAGGAAGCGCTCCCGCCTCTCGTTTGATCATTTCGCGGACCTTTTCGGGCAGTTCTGGCAATGCATCTATCTGCTCGGCTAATTTCGGCCGACTCACCGTAGGAAGTCCCAAATATTCAGCATCCATACCATACAGCTTCCAAGGTTTTGCAAACCATTCTTCCGGAAGCTCTTCAACATCCTCCTTATCTAAATTGCGCATTTCACCCAACTCCTTCAGCATACGAACTACTTTCGCACCATCGGCAACATCTTTAATCATTAACATCGAAAGATTAATCACCTTCTCCATTTTCTCCGCATAAATATTACGCCAGGCATCTTTCGAAATCTTCGACTCGCAGTAAAAATATTCTAGGGTATCGTTATAGAGATTAGTAGCCAGGTACCTCGAATAACCATCTACTTTCATTAAATGGTTCACAATATGATCTTTACTACCAAATTCATCGAAACGTAGGTACATACCCCGTACCTTATCCATCAGCTGCAGGTATTCGACAATGACAGGATCTGCATTTGCCTTATTACCATTCTCAATAAAATCATGAATAATATCTAACGATATGTCGCTGAGCTCGTAGTTCATTCTTCTTCAGAAGATTTAGTATAGCCAGTTGACCATGGTATAAAAGGTTTTTCGTTCAGCTCCTTTTTAATCAAATTATATCGCTCAATAAAACGCTTCGCCCTTTTCGAAATATTCTCACTTCTACTGTTCTGTAGGTAGGCCATCATTTTCATAATTTGATAAAGAAGCTCACTCTTTTTTTTATGCAAGCTGCTTTTTCGTTTATAAGAATCCAATTGCCCTTCCAAAATAGCATTCCATTCTCTTAGTTCTAAATTATCATCACGTAACGTAGCTACTTCTCGGGTCAATACCCAAACTGCCTTAATACTATCCATTTATAAAAAATATTTGCTGCTTTAAATTCTCCACATGCACCCGGTCACGATTCTTTTCAAAAATCTGAGCTGCAGTAATATTCCCGCTTTTAGCATTCTCTAATAATTTTTGATTGATTTCGAATTCTGCAACCAGCCTGCCTTTATCGTAGTGATGACGTACGTCACTTTCTTTATCCTCATATTTAGATATAAAAGCTGCAGCATCTAATTCTAAGTACTGCGCGATTTGCTTTGGAGAATAATTGCAAGCCGCCAGCTGCTCAATAATTTCTTCTTGCGTTAGATCTGGAACTTCATCTGGATTCAATAATCTAACTTCCGATTTATCAAAAACAAAACATTCTTGCCTCAGGTCACCATCGAGTTTTATAATTAGTCCGAAATCACCGGTGGCCACCTTGTCAAATTTCACACCTACACCAACACTCTCTACCCATGGGTGATCCTCACCGATAATAATCAGCTTTTTACCAACAAATTTTTTAAGGCGATTGTCTTGCTTCATAACCACAGTTCGAATAATAATATTATGAATAGAAACAGAACACAACTGATACTAACGCAATTTTGAAATATCCTATTTTTATTAGCTACTAAATTTGTTAACATTTCAACGTCTCCAATTACAAGTTGAATAGTTACGTATAAAATAAATAATATAGAAGCCATTATTACCACTACGCCTATAGACATTAATAATATTTTCGTTTTTTCAAAATCCCAACCCATTGCTTTAAAATATAAAACCTGCTAAATAATCTCTAAGTATTCGCCCTCTAGCAACCATTTTGAAGTCGCCAACACGTACCTCATAAACTTTGCTACTTTCAAAACCAATAAGTGCTTTTTTAAGCTCTTTAAAGTCCTTAAACTCGTGAACTTCATTATTATTTTGCAACGATATCGCATCTTTTTTCAGCCAATAGTTATAAATACCTTGACCCCATGAGTACGTATAAAACAGAGTCATAATTAAAATACCCCAGTGTTCATTCACCAAGCAGGTATAAATCCAAAAAGGTTGACCAACCAACCCTAGAATATATCCCCATCTTCTCCATTTTTCTTTTCTTCCAACAAACCAAATTGCTAAAGCCCCGAAAATCATTATTCCAATCTGTGCGATATCCATAATCACTTAAATTTTGAGTTCGTAAATAATTCCATTCTAAAATCGTAAAGGCCGCGGCTATTCGCAAAAACATACTGCTCATAGTGCGCATTCTCACTCCAGTTACCACTTCCCTCAATACAATAATGGCCTGCTATCGTTTCTAACAAACACACCTTAGCGTGCACCCAAGCAAACTTGACATCAATATTCGCACGCGTACGAGCCAAACCAAACAACAGATCCATCGTAACCGGATTCCGTTTGCGCATGCTATCTGAAATCAATAGCGTAATCTGCTCTACCACACCACTATCATACAATTCAACCAAAGCCGTAATCGTACGCCGGCTAATACTATAGGTAGATGCAGAAAGAGACTTAATATTCATCTGCCTGCAAACGAACGGAATAAACGTAAACGCATTAAAGGCGCCATCAGTCTGCAAAAAGAAAAACTCTTCACGCTCAGGCAATCGCCCCAGGTCTTTATCTAAATGCTTTAATTTTTGATAATGCCCCAACAAATACTTAGATGTAAAGCTGGGGCTTATCTGGGCAGGGCCTCCACTTGCAGGACTCGCAAGATCTTTAGTACCTAATTCAAAAAACTTATTCCCCAAGACGTGTATTCAATAAGTTCAACTCTTGATTGTACTTTTGAATCTTGTCTTTTATCTTTTTTGCAGCTGCTTCTGCAGTATCTGGTTTTAGTTTTTTCGTTTCACGACTTATGTAAGTCCGCAAATTATTTCTTCGTTTCACCACATCTGCCTCATTCATGACAGCAACTGCAGTCTTTAACATCTCATCTGCAAAAATGGCGTGATTGCCCAAAATCTCCTTATACTCATTGTAGTAATTCAACTCATCCCAAATGGCATGGTTCACCTCAAACGCATCAATAGCCTCTTTCGCTATGGCGTAGATATCACTATCCTCTAAAACACCATTGTCATCACCAACCATCAATAATTTTTCATGCGTAGCTTTATACTTGTCCCAAGCTGTGAACATATCAGCTACTAGAATTTTAAATGCATCCGGACAATCTTCTTCTGCTAACCACGGAAATTTCTCACGAATCTTAAAGCCCGACTTTGCAGCGTCATCAGCCTTTTCAATTAATTCAGGTATACTCGGAAAAATGGTAGTTTCAACTTTGTCAGTCGTAATCTCATCAGTATGTACATCAAAATCAGCGGCATCATTTACATCAACCGAAATATCTTTTGCACCTTGGGTATCTTCATTACCCTCTTTTAAAGCTGCCTTTTCAATTTGTACCTTTTTCAAAGCCTCAAGAGCAGGATAGATAGTTACCTTTTTCATATCAGGTACATCAAGCTTCATACCTAACACCAACTTCTTAGCGTCGTTGTAATTTGTTTCTTCAGGATTAAAAGCCAATAACAACTTTAAATTCTCAGCGGCTTTCAAAGCAGCCACTTTTGCAGCTTCAGCAGCTTTCTTAGCCTTATCAGCATCCTCTTTTTTGGCAGCTACTACTACGGGTGATTTTTTTCTCACAATCTCCGCATCGCTAATACCATGCAATTGCTGCAAGTCATAACAAATATTTTTAAAATTTTGATCTGTAAAGCCAGCACGATTGTAATAGTTGGCCAATGGCTCACTTTTATTCTCACTTTTTCGGTACAGCGACATCGCCTCATTATACCGCTCTTGTGGCAAGCCTTCCCCTTTTAAAAACTCCAATACTTTTTCTTTCATGATTTCTATTTTAGGTCATTCCAGCGCAGGCAGGAATCTTTTCAATGTTATCTATTATTCAAATATTGCAATTGCAATTGCAAACACGTGTAACATGAGCCGAAAGCCGACACCCAAACAAAAAAAGTCCTGAATTTCTTCAGGACTTTCTAACTAACTCAACATAAACGCTACTATGCGCGTTTTTCTTCAATAAGATATGTAGTGCCACCAGCTTCGTAGACCCGAAGATCTAGTACCGCATTTTTAGCAGCAGCCCAGTCGGTACCATCTTTTAAAATAACCGTTACTGTAGCAACACCCGTTTGAGCGCCTTGCGACAACACATAAGGATCTGCACCACCTGCACCGATTAAACTAATAACCGTACCATGCTCATGGTCTAAACTAAATACATCTAAAGCCGTAGCAGCAGCATCTTCACTAAGTTGATACTGCACCCCATTCGCTTGCAATAAAGCTAAATTTTCATCAGCCTGAGCGAAAGGATCTGCTAAGATAATTTCTCCTTCGTACGTACCAGGTAAAGAACCTGTACCTAGCGTCTGCTCAAAAGACAGCGTATACCCTGTTTTGGTATCATCAGCCGTAAAACTCGGCTTCAATCGCATCGGAGAACAAGCCGTACCATACACCTCGTATATTTTACCTACACAAGTACCGTACATCACGATCACATCTTTACCAATGGTATTCTGAATAAATTCTTTAATCTCTAAAGAATTACCAGGGTACATACCCTCAAATTTTTGGGTAATCGTCAACTCATCAACATCACCAGCACCTTCAAAGCCCGGTTTTTGTTTTTTGGCCGTCATATACACCTGCAGCATTTGCGCACCAGGTTTAAGTACAAAATTGCCCAACATCTTCACACCACCCTCATCTCTTTGCGGACGGCTTAAAACGTCATCAGCAAATATGATGGTAACGTTTGCATTTTTTGGCGTAGGAGAGCCCGGGGAAACTCCCGGGGCAACACCTACTGATTTTCTTTGATACATCTTTCTGTTTTTTTAAAGGTTAGATAATTAGGCTATGGTCCTACTCGATTCGTACCAAACACCGTCAACTTTCACCAACGTGATGTTATCATCAGCATTCGCAAGAACCCCATCTGCAGTTACATCAATAACACCAGCTACATCAGTAACCGTAAGGGTGTTTCCACCACCTTCTAGTCCGTTTATAGTAATTTCTTGACCGTTCACACCATTCAAGATATCAGCCAATACCGTATTAGCAGCACCTGTAAAGTTGAACGTATTACCGTCGCCAGCATCAATGCTGTCACTTTCGAAATTCGTATCGCCATCTTCTGCTGCTGCAGGGCCAGCTGTTCTACTTAAATCAACTATAGAGCCATCAGCTTTAACAAAAAGTGTAAGCACGCCACCAGACTTTAAATCAAATGTAGCAGTCAACGTTAAGTTACCTGTAGAATTCACATTCTTTGAAGCAGCCATTGCCGTATTACCTTCTATCTTGATCACTTGCCCAGGCTTCGCATCTTCAATATGCGTGATTGCTGTAGCCCAATCATCAGCTACTTTCATATAGCTGAAATTTGCTTTGATTTTACCCGTAGCATCATCAAAAACAGGAATAGAGAAATCGTTTCTGAAAATAGGCACATCATTTGACCAAACCGTTTGTACTTTAAACTCATCTGGGTCACCATCTTTTACAGTAGTACCTACATGAATCAATCGTATACCTTGCTTATAGTCAGCCCAGATATAGATGATACGCTTCAAGTACTCAAAATGGTACATTGATTTTTCTTTCGGCACATTTTCAAGCAATTCGATATTATCATCAAAAGTGATAAATTGAAAATCTAAACCTTCTAAATCAGGCATGACCTCAAATTTCACATTACTGTAATCTTTCGGATTCGTAGGATAACCGGTGTAATCATTCTGCGTACCATGAATTTGCTCATATCTACGCTTGTACGCTTTCATCCAATACGGAGAAAGGTAATAGATCAAATTCGGATTGACACGTACCTCTAACGGCAAGCTTTCAATCATCAAGTCTACATAATCAACAATATTTGCTGTAGTTGGCGTACCAACCGCAAAGGCTCTATATTTCTTCGTAATATGACGCGCCTTATAAAATTGATAGAGTAAACCGTTTTGACGATTAATAAATTTACCAGGCACAGTCGCATCTTCAGGAGTAGCAACATGCACCCCTTTTACTGTAGAAATACGATCTTCAACTCTTGCCTTCTTATCAAGCTCAGCAACTAAGAAACGTACAAAAGTTTCTTTATAAGGCTGCGAACCTTCTTTATTCATCATATTCAACCAGCTCGCTTCCATCTTCTGAAGAAAATAGCCCACAAACTCGATATCAATTTGTACCGGAAAGATTTGACCTTCTTCAGGCTGAATCAATTGTTTGTTCTTTGGTAACCAGGGCAGTTTTCTTGCTTGAGAAATCTCAGCAGAAACTATGGTGCCATCAGCAACCTTATCATCAACATTTAAACGCTTTGGCCAGAACGAAGGCAGTCCGAAATTATCACGATGAAGTGATTTAATCTCATCCGGATTCTCTCTAAAGTAATGATCTAAATCACCATTTAGTTTGTCAACAATAGTCTTATCGCTAAACTCCGTAGCACTTGTTGTGATACCAGCCGCTCTTTGGTTCCAAGGTCTACCAGCAAAAGCATTCCAATCTTTATTATCAGCAAACAAATGCGTGGCACTATGCCCTGCTTTTTTGCCAATAACAACCTCGGTAGCAATAGGAGAATCTCCTTCAGGATCATTAGTCAACTTTTCAATTTGCTCTTTCTGAATACGTAGCTGCTCACTCATAGCATTTAATTGCGTAGCCACATCACCCTCTTCAACCTTCGCTTCAATTTCATTTTCAGTCAAAGATGTATTAGCCTCTAAGGCAGCTCGTAATTCGTTTTTCAAACGTTCTTCACGCTGAGCATCGGTTTCCATACCCGACAGTTCATCGTTAAAATTTTCCAGCATTTTATCATACTGAGCTTCTGATTCTAAAAAACGTAGAAGCTTTTCTTTTTGAGCATCATCAAAATTGACTTTACCCTCGGCGATCGGTACCGCAGCGATACCTAGAATACCGATAACAATAGCGGCCATTCTTGCATTTAGTTTAAACATGATTTCAATTGTATTTAAGGATTAATAATTTTTATTCAATTCATTTCGTAACTCGTAACCAACTGCCATACGGTCGATATTTTCCATAGCATCTGCTAAACTTCCAATACCATCAATCATTCCCAAGCCCAAAGCTTTATCTGCATCATAGGTTTTACCATTCAAAACGCCTGGTTCTTCTTTCAAATTTGGTCTACCTGCACGTACTGCAGCTTGAAACTTTTGCGCAATAGGCGACAAATGTTCTTTTCTGATCATATCATAGTCCCCATCTAATGCCAATCGGAACGCTTCATTTTTATTTTTGCTTTCCTCAGGGTAGATCTCATGAAACTTGATGCCCTTTTCTTCCCAGTAAGGTTTAGCATCTTGAAAACTCGATACAACACCAACACTACCAAAGCGAGCACTTACATCATTGTCGGCTAATATTTTATCACATACACCAACAGCTGACCAGTAGTGCAAACTCATACAAGCATCAGCTAAACCAACAATCGGTTTCGTTTTTGTTTTTGCAAACTGCAGAAAAGGACCAATGGCGCTAACCGCACCACCTGGTCCGTCAACGGCGAAAATTATGCCCTTGACATTTTTCATCATATTCACCTTCTTAAGCATTCCTGTAATTTCATCCGCGCCATAAGTACACATATCACCATATTTTACTACAGGACCTGTCATGCTGACCATCGCATAAGAATCTTTAGGAATTTCAAAATCTGCCCTCATGATTTCTCCCCATGCATTTTTCAAATAAGCTCCATGAATCATATTCCGGTTAGCATCATAAAAACGAACTAACGAAGCCTCACTTCCAGAGAAGCTAACTTGTTCACCCGCAACAATTTTTTGAACTTGGGGCGCAAAACCCATTAAGTATTGCGGATCCATTAACCAGACACCGCGTATAACTTCCGATAAGAGTAGATTTACTTTCACCCTGTAAAAATGGGAAGAAGGCATTAGGTTTGCTGTAACACCAAATTTTAGTAGTTGGTAACTCTATTAGCAATTTTGTGTTGAAATCGGCTGAGAGAGTTCTCTTTGCCCGTTTCACGATAATAGAGAATACGCAAGGTTTCTGTATCAAACCCCACCTCGAGTAGATCGTATTCATCCATAAAATCGTTGATGATTTCACGAATACCCGCATCCGTATAGCGGCGCGAACCTTTAACGTAATAAATAAAAGCGGTGCGGAAAATATCCTCAAAAAATCCGTTAATATACTGATTGTCTTCAGCGGTAAAGCTCAACAGCTCGTGTACATCTTTGCGCGTTTTGTAGAGTGAACTTTCATACTTTTTTCCGCCCTGGCCCAAATGCACAGAAAACTGCAGGCGATAATCATACAAAGCAGTATTTTTTTCGTATTGCGAATGAATCAACCCAATATTGCGAGAAAGGCTACTGGTCTTATGCAGTCGAACAGCCTTCGTTTTTAATTCGGGCATAAAAGCAGATTCCTCGCTTTTGAATTCTTTAAATAAGAACGGCACCAAATGAGCGCGTAATTTAAACGCTACTAAATTCTCAGGAAATTTTTCTAAATTCAATACGCACATCTATTAAGCCCCTAACAAAATCAATCCTAATATCACCTCAAGCGCCAATAATCCTAAACTGCCCCAGGTAAAGCCAGACCACCATTTACGCTTTTCGTTTTTTCTGGCATTCTTTTCTAATGCGGCATTCACATCACGTTGGTAGGTGATGGTCGTATCTTTTGATGCTATCACCACGCCGAGCTCTTGCACCTCAATTTTACGCTCCGCCAATTTTCGCAGTAAAGCCAAACGCTCAGAAGTACAGTCTTTACAATCCCGCAGCGTTTCTGAGGCTATCGGCCGTTCTTGATTCTTCTCTGATTGCCCGCGTAATACTATCGTACTCAGTAGCAGTAAGCCCATCACGAAATACTTCATCATTCTTTTGTTTTTGTTTGATAAAATCTTCACTAATTTTTTTTTGGTTGGTTCTGCTTTGCTCCACTTTTTTTTCGGCATTCTCTTGAATTTCATTTTGTCGCTCTTGATCAAAAATCGTAGGCACATCTTTATCTGCAGGTTTGATGATCAACAAATAAAACACCAGGAAGAAGAAGCCGCCTGCTATGAAAATGAATATTGATTTTTTAGTTTCTTGGTTCATTCTTTAATCTTATGATATAGTATTTTAAAAAAATCAAGCATTTCCATATCGCACTCCTCATCATAACCCCCACAGAAATACAAATGAAAGTACCTGTGCAGATCTGCTCGTAACATCAACCCATTCGATAACTCATGTCGCAAATCAGGGTGCGTTTTGCTCCGCTTGATATGATGGGCTTCTAAGGCAACTACATCGCCACTTTCACCGGTGATGTAACACTTGTTTGAACACGCTGCCCTTACCGCATTTCGCCACTTCACATGAGCATAGGTTTGATGTTCAGGGCTAAGCGCTTTCATCATCTAAATCATATATATGCAACCAGAAACCTTTACCGGCTGCTTTGCGCAATTGCCGCATCGTATATTTTGAACTGACCACATCTAAGTGGCCATCTTTATTGATATCAACAAAACCGTTTTTATTGCCTAGAATAATACAGCCTTGGGTGTCTTTAACATAATTTCCAAAATGAATCAGAATATAAGTCCTGCCCTCTACGTCTTTTAACATATAATGCCAACCGTACTTTCTGCTATACCGTTCTTCGCACCAATACTTACCCGCAAGTACTCTGCTGATTTTTCTTCTATTACCCCGATCTGGTAATTCTAACGAGCAGCCTGTAAAAATCTCTTCTAAACCACGGTAAAAATGAAAACGGCCAAGCGTTTGCTTATGGTCGCCATCTTTTAAACGTACAAGTACGGCTTGATTCTCCATTTAGAATATCCAGTTTAGCAAGACGCTACATACTAATAGTACTGCTAGCCATGCCCAGAATTGGCGGTGGGTGAAATTTGGGTCTCCGATAAAAATTTCTTTTAACTTGTTTTTCATAATCTTAATTTAATTCGTTTTGAAGATTTTTTTGTAAATCTTTTAACAAACTAGCATGTTGTTCATTATCAATGTAGTCTGTCACATGTCCTAATACTAGGGTAGTTGATTGAAAAATGCCTTTAATTTTTGTTTTATATTGGTTAACGGCTTGCGCTATTTTTTCTTTGTGAACGACATTAATTTCCTCAAGAGCAGCCTCAAAAGACTCTCTTTCTTTAGAGAAATTTTTGACTTGCTCTGATAGTCTTGCAACATCTATTTGTAACATCGAATTATCTTTTTCAAGCGTTTTGTTTTCTTTTGTTAATATTTCAAGCACATCGCCGTCAATTTTCGGTTTTCTATATTGAAAGTAAGCCACCAAAATTGACCCAATGGTGACTATGGCCATTCCTATTAGACCATAGATCGTATTATCTACAGGGGATGGTTCTAACATTCTTTAGTTCAATATTTGATGTGACCCTATAAAAAATATGGGGTCTTTATCTTTTAAATCTTTCCAAATTGCAGTTCCGCTGCATACCACGTTTAAAATATAGTCTTCAATTAAAGTTTTGTATTTTACGATTAATCGATATGGTACTTTCCCTTTTGAAGCAATATGCTGAGAGGCTAATTCTTGCGCATCGATTGAGTCTTGCGGGTCAATCCATGTTTGCCAGGAAGTCGCTAAACTTGGAAATTTTTTTTCATCAACGCCACCTAAAGAAGCCCTGAAATTCGGACTAAAAAACTCAACGCCAGTTTTTATATCCCAGATCCAAAAGCCGCCATCAACAGTATCATCAAGACCCATAGACACTAGCTTTTCACCAAGCTCTAAAACGTCTAGCTTAATATTTTCTTTTTTTGCCGCTACAAAAGCCAGCACGATGTCTTGATGTCTTGTCATTTCTAATGATTACAATTTTCATTGTGAACGTGCATTTCGTCTTTTATCGTTTTTCGAATTGGCACTTTTACATACTTATGCAACACCGCTGATAGCACTACGCTCAATAGGCTTACGGTTATGACGATATCCATACCTTCACCATCTAGCGGAAAATTTGGAATTTGCTTTTTTATCCATCCAAATAATTGATGAATCGCACTATCACCAAGTCGTAAAATGGCAAATGACAGTACTGCATTTTTGATAAAATCTAAGGTGTTATCATTCCAAAAGTATCGCCATTTGAAGCCGTTCTTTTTATTGGGGGCTAGGTGAAGCTTGTAGGTAAATTGAATCCAAAAACCGCAGAATAGCACTCCTATCCATGTCCATATTCCGTGATGCCCTATGATTTCTTCCATATCTAAAATGTTGTTATGATATTATTTGCCCGGCGTCGAGCTTTCTGTTTTAGGATTAATTCAGTTTCAACTATTGGTGGTGCTACTGTACCTCCATACTCAAACGCCCCGATAGGTGGTGAGTTTAAATAGCTATCACCATTAAAATCAGTAGTCAAACCAGTTATAGTTGCACCAGCATCTTTTAGTAAACTTCCTGATTGTAATTCAAATTCTTCTGCGTCTACTCCTGTACCTGTGAAAAGTGGACTATACGTAGTTATGTTTGTTCCCGAAGGTGCAGTAAATCCATTGCTAAAATTTGAATCTTCATACGTTATATTGATTGGATATGTTGTTTGCCCTGATACTGAAACCGTTAAAGCTGATATGCCATCAATCACACAATTCTTTAGTAACGTACCTGTGTTTTCGCTATTGTTTTTAAACAAGGCAGCACCGCCCGAAAATGTGCAATTATAGAACTCGTTATTGTCTGTAGATAAGGTCGGTTCGGTGTCATTTATATGCCCAAAAACTATTGGTGCGGAAAAGGCCTTATAATTTTCAATCACTAAATTCTCAAAAGTATTATCATCAGAACTATCTGCAACATCACCAGCCAAACCGTCTGTTTGATCTAAGAACCAAACCGAGGAATTGTAGATGTATATGTTCTTAAAATTATTATCGTGCGATCCATTTTTTAACATAATACCACCGCTAATATTAAACCCGTCAAAATCGGCCTCTCTAATTAGTGTAATATTTTCACAAGTATTATTTGAAACGAACGGAAATTGAAGCTCTAAAAAGGTGTTTATTACGGTTGAATTTTTAATTACATTCCCTGTTACAGTATAACCAGTACCGCACTTTAAAACGATTCCATGCCCGAAATGGTCGGGCTCATTGCCTACTGTACCAACTCGCTCTACGTATATATTTTCATGCGTGCCGTTTAAAGCATCCCCTGCTAATAAATAATGGTAATCCATAGTATTAGCAACCACACCGCCATAAACTCTATTTCCGTTTCCGTATGCGTTATCACTATCAGAAAATTTGATTGCTTCTGCTCCATGATCTGTTGCTATGCAATTAATCACCTCAATATCGTCACCTGAAAAACTCATGCCCTTGCCTTGATACCCTCCGTTTGATGCATTTACAAATGGCCTTTCAGCTACATCAGTTGCATTGAAGTTGCCGGAGTGGTAGGTAAACACATTTTTAATTCGATTTCGATCACCACTAGATTTAAAAGGACTTTCGTAATACTTAATATCAAAATTCTCAAATACAATATCAGTACCCGTAATATCAATAGCTGTACCAACACCTTTATTACTTGTAAAAGTGCCTATCAATGTAGGGTAGGTAGTCGAATCAACATCATCAAGGTAAGTATACGCTCTTGGCGTTCCGTCTACTGTATCAACATCATTTATTGTAGTATCGTAGCCCTTAAAAGTAATTGGATTACTAGTAGTTCCACTAGTGCTAATGGTATAGTTGCCTGAACCATAATCACCAGCTTTTATATGAACTATATCACCAGCTACAGCCGTTGCAAAAGCATGAGATAATGACCATGCGTTAGCTTCACTTAACCCATCATTAGACGAATTACCCGAAGTGGTTACATAGTATTGACCGTTTGCAATCAAGCAAATAAATAGGCAAAAAGTAAAAACTGTTTTTTTCATTATTCTAAGGTTACAATAACACTATCAAAATCAACTTGAATATCTGTGGGTACTAATAAGAATAGATTATTACCGTTAACAGCCGCAAAGGTTACCGAAACATCAAACGCACCATCTGCTGTTGCAATGTGTTTAGCTTGCTCACTACCTCCGTCTTGCTGTACTGCTATATGCGTGAAGCCTGTACCTACAATTCCTGATACATTGCCCCTTAACCTTGCCGTTTGACCGTTTGTTGGTAGAACTCCTAAATCTAATTTTGCAACATCTGAGCCAGCCGTATTTACCGAAACTGCTCTAAATTTAGTGGGGCTACCTGACACACTAGTGATTGTAACTGTAGATTCATCCGTCCAAGTAGCATTTGTTGAGTTTGGAAAAGCAGCACTACCAGCATAGTCGCCAAATAGGTTCGAATAGTATTTATCAAATTCGCCAGTAATGAAATAGGTTGTAGCGTCTCTACGTGCGAAGTTGATAAACTCTAAATCTTTAAAAGTAATACCGCCTTCACCACCATCTAGTTTTGTGCCGTCACTTGCTTTTCCTACTAAATTAAAACCAGTTTCAACTTCAATACGAACAGAATCGGTTGCGCTTTCAGGTGCGTAAATAGTAGCCCATTTGTTTACCGTTATAGCATCGCCCAAGGTTAAGATAGGGCTGTTTGCTATTTCATTCACTATAGACTGACCTTGCGGGCCAATTACATTTGAATCTGTTAATTCAGTATTACCGTTGATTGTAACATAACTAGTGTGGGTGTTTGTAGTTGAACCGCTAGAACCACCGCTTGAATTACCATAAATACGCCAAGCCACATCGCCTGTTCTACTATTTACTGTTGTATTAATATCAAAAGAAGTTGCTGTTATATTTCCTATACGAATAACATCAGCAGCAGGATAATTGTCTAATACTTGTATTTGTATATCTGTGTTTGATGGCGTGTAGCTTAAACCATGATTGATTGTATAAACTATTGCCGTACCGTCTACATTATACACACCATTAGCTACAACCGCTCCGCTTGATGAACTACTATTAAAATCAACCCAGTTTGTGCCATCGTAAAATTTGAAATTTTTAGCTACATCGTCATAGTAAAGCCTCCCTTCTGAATCAGTTATATCTACACTATCTTCGCCATAAAAGTCAATATAACTAATGTTATTTAATTCTCTAGCAGCTGGGTTTGAACTACTACTATTCATATTTAAGCCATAGCTAAAACTAGCGTTTTTGGCTGTTAAACCACCAGTCATAGTTAAACCGGTTTGGTTATAGATATCTGTCTCGAATCTCGCGTTTGTATTTTTCAATAATTTTCCTGAAGTTCCATCCCAAACAGGAACATAATTATCTTGACTTGTAGCAACACCAACTACATCGCCTGAACCACCGCTTGTCGATGGATCATTATACGATTGTCTAAAATTAGCTCCATCCATTACCTGATTATAATTTAAAATCACAGGGTTTGCAACATATTCAACATTAGGCGTTAAACCCGAAGAATTATATGAAGTAGTATTGTTTGAAACAGGTATGTGAGCTGTAACCGCATTTGAAGGAACAACAACCTCTCCGTATGTTAATAGTGCATTTTCAGGTGCAGGGCTGTATCGAATAACCGCTGCATTTCTATTAATATGATTTCCGCTTGCGTCGAAAAAGTGTATCTCAGAAGTTTGTCTACCTGAAATACGCAACATCTTGTTAGGCAATACTGTTATAGGAGGCAACCTTAAAGCATTAGCGTTGGTTACGGCTGCTCCTGAATTATAACCATAAGTGCCTGATTCCGTTGCCCCTGCCAAATTAGTTACTGTACCGTCAAATGTTTCGGTGTTATAATCTTTTAATTCAATGGTACTAACAATATCAGCAGGTACTACTCGGGTTAAAATACTCGTCACCATTCTCATATAACCATAATACCAAGGGTGAACACCATCTAAATAAAATGTACCTCTTTGTGGCCTAACTTGATCCATTATAGGCGTTACATCATACATAGGATAGTCAGTTGCTGTATCTATTAAATCATACGCATTATATTGATCGCTAACTTTTATAGGCCGCACTAAAACAATTGTCGCATCGGGTTTAGCGGCTAAGTATGCATTTAAACCGCTTATAACTTTATCTCTAAATGAGGTGCTTGTTAGCGTATCATTTTCTCCAAAAGAAAATTCCATGATTGTATTTGCGCCAGTACCTTCGGTACTATCAATAGCCTGTTGGAGTGTGCCTTGATACTCTGTATTACCATTCCTATCGGTATTGTTTGCCCACCCCTCTGCACTTTGACCCGCTTTAGCGTTATCCACTACAGTAACACCAATTTGATTTAGTTGATCTCTATAAACTGAAAAAGAATCGTCAGTGCCATCGTCGCGAGTACTGTCTCCAGAAACTAAATAATTCAAGTCAGCATCGCCATTAAAGGCATTTAGAAACAAATTTTCGATTTTTGCAGCTTGTTGGTCGGTGCCTGCACCGCCACCAATGGCAGCATCTAATTCTAATTTTCGAACCACATCATTGTCACTATCGAAATTATTATCAAACTCGAAAGATTTTGTCGTTTGAATATTACCACTTTCGTCTAAATTTAAATCAATAGTCGCCTTACCTAATAAGGCAGAAAAGTAAGTGCCTCTAAACATTAAGTGTGAATAGGTAGGCGAAAACTGTAATTGGTTTCTATCACTCCACGTAAAAGCATCTGTACCTTGTTTTATTTTAAAATCCGTAGTTGCTGGATTAATTTGCCAAGAAAGATCATCTAAGCTAACACCGCCTGAGCCATCAGCAACCCATCCAGCACCACCTATGTTTTTTTCATTTTGACCTGTGGTGGTGTTGTATATTTCCCATGTTTGGTTGTTAGGAACTACATACAAATCCCTTTCCGTTGTTGTGAGATGTTTTTTAACAAATACTTTTGCTTTTGATTTTTGAGAAAAACCTAAACCGCAAAACATTAAAAAAAATACTATAATTAATTTTTTCATAACCATTTATATTGAACTATCGTAAGCTAAATCTGTTTTTGTTGTGTCATCAATATCTGTTGCAACCACGTAAGGTATAGCCTTAACTATTCCAGCCACAAACCTGTTGCCAATCCATCCTGAAAATTTATGGCCAACAGCCCAATCAGTTTCGTTGTCTGCATTGTATACGTACATTCCATCTATCTCTTTATCATTAGTATTGATGGCATCTTTAATTTCATTAATATCATCATCCCAAACTTGATTTTTTCTTGTCTGCTTTGGAACAACTCCAACCTTATCTTCGAATGTTATTTTTTGACCCATTATCTTGATATTATTTTCATTCTATAGCCACGTGTATTGTTAGAATTTCTGTCGTTGCAATCATTGCATCCATCTTCGCATCCTTCGCATTCTTTAGGGCAATCACAATCATCAAAACACTCAAATAAATTTTTATTATTACATAAATAATCAAAAGTCATTTGCCAATAATCCCACGCCATTTTTCTGTTTTCATCGTGAAGACTTCTAAGTTCTGTAATAGGAACAGGTATTGAATCTTGACTTTGTTTTTGAACAAAGCTAAAAGGAGTGTCAATCATACCTCCACGATATATATAAGCTGCGTAAGCGTAATGAATCAACACCCTTTTAATTCCAAAATGCCTTCTTTTTTTACCGTCAACAACATAAACTCCGCCATTTAAAAGCGTATCGTATTCAGCTACATCTATATTTTCAAGAACTTCCTCTAAAAAGCAATTTCCTAATAAAGCTGGAAGATCTAAGTTTTGACGCTCTAAGATAAACTGGTTTAAAATCTCGTCACCCTCAGCGCAATGTTCCGAAACATTAACAACTCCTTGGAAATCTGATCTACTGACTAATAATGTCTCCATTGTCTTGTGTTGT
>ENA-ORXR01001379-ORXR01001379.1-marine-metagenome-genome-assembly--contig:-NODE-1379-length-25768-cov-4.076914_pt1 | contig 25768 bp, 26 predicted proteins | sample MGYA00237866_ERZ511479 | MGnify/ENA metagenome assembly ERZ511479 | reverse complement strand
CTTTATGAACGCGGCCAAGGGTGGGTGGAAATCTTTACCGCCAATAACAATGGGATTATTTTGACGGCCCTGTTGCACAAAGTGCAAGGCACCCTTCTGACCGCGTTCACCGGCGAAACCGAGGTTTGGTTCACCGCATTCCGCGACCAGGACATTCGCGTCAAACGCAATATGCCCGATCCCCCCACCAAGACTGACTGGCTGCCAGCATTGCGCCATTCCGTTCAAGCAGAGGCTGAATTCTAATGAAACACATTCTTATCGCCACCGCCGCCTTTGCGGCCTTGGGTTTGGCATCCCCCATCTTGGCCCAAACAGACGGCCCCGGTGCATTCATATCTGAAAACGCCATTCTAGATACAGCCATTCCCTTTGCCATTGGCGCGCGGGAAGCCCAGCAAAATTTGCGCGGCTCATTCGGGTGGTCAACGTTCCAAGAAGGATTGGTGGAAGGCGTCTATTTCCGGTTTGACCCCGATGGATACGCCCGATTTTCGCCGTCGCCCCGGTTGGACGCAGACGTGTTCGAAGTGATTTGCAGACCCCGCACCTATTCGTGCATGGCGCGCAAAGATAACCTTAGCGTCATCCCCATGAAGGATGGGAAAATTCAGCTGAAACTGGAAGACGTGCGGCCCGGCGACGGCTTATTTCTGGCGGACGCAGATTCTGAACTGCAACTTCCTGAACGCATTTTACAACCGTTGGAATTTCAATTTGAGACACTCCTAAGCGCGGGCGGCAATCTTGTGGTCCGGCGCAGCGACCGGGAAATTATCAAAACTTCGCTTAGCGGGTTTGGCGCAGTGGTGCCCTATCTGCGTTGGATTATGGCACGCCAAGATTACACCGTTTTGCCGCGCAACTGGCCTGTCCCCAATGCCCAAGGCAACGCCGATGGCGCGATCACCAACGCCCTTGGTTGGGCGTCCCCCATGCCCCAACCCCAGGCCATTCAACAAGTGGGCCCTGGGGCGCAATATGCCAACACCACACCGCGCAATGGTCTGGAACAGGTGCAAGATGACCTGCAAGAATTGAAATCACTGCTGGCTGAACGCTCCAATCAGGACACCAGAAATGCGGTTGTCGACCCGACGCAGACCCCTGCCCAAGCGAGAACAACCCAATTGGAAAGTGCGATTTCTGAATTGATGGCCGAAGTGCGTCTGTTGCGCGATGGCCCTGCAAATCCCAGTATTCCGACACAAATTACAGCGGCGTCCCCTGCCCCCCGATTTTGGTCTGATCCGGTTCAAACGGCGGCACCGTTGCGCCAGCAACCGATAATGTCTACCGAACGCTTTGGCTCAGGGCAAACGGTCGATCCGATGAAAGCAACAGCAATTCCCACAGAAGTGGATCACTTGAACTATCTGATTAACCAGATGGGTCTCGCCCCAAAAACAGCGATGATCCTGATGCAAATTGTGGGCACGAACACGCAGGACAGCGACGCCGCCACCCCCATCGAACGCAGCTATCATGACAGCCTGGCCATGACTATTTTGAACGAATTGGAACGCGATCTGGCCCGCACGCCGGGGGCTGTTCCCGGCACCGAAAGTTTGCCAACGGCAAATGGCAAAAAAAGCGCCACCCCAACGCCAACCAAGATGTTGCCCCCTTCCCATCAATTGTCGGCCAACACCATCATGATGGACGGTTCCCTGAACCCGTCAGATCAACCTTATGGTGTCTCTAGGGTGAACACGAAACATACGTTTAATCCGCGTGGAACAGCGACGGAAACCACGGATCTATCGCGGGATGAATACCAACCGCTGACCGCGTATTTCAAATCAATCATCGACGACGGGCCATAGGTGCATCGGATGCGTGCGGTGCTTAAGAGACGTGCTTTGCCTGTATCAGCGCAATTGCTCGGGCCACTGCATCCTCGATCGACAAGTCACTGGTATCGATGGTGTGGGCGTCTTTGGCAGCGATCAACGGGGCCATTTCCCGATTTTGGTCACGGGCGTCGCGCGCTTTAACATCTTCAAGAACCCCTTGCGCGGTGACGTCCATGCCTTTGCCAGACAGTTCAAGAAAACGGCGGTGAGCACGTACTTGGGCCGTTGCGGTAACGAACAGTTTCACTTGGGCGTCTGGTGCCACGACGGTTCCAATGTCGCGACCATCTAAAACGGCCCCGCCGTCTTGGACTGCAAAATCGCGCTGAAACTGCAACAATGCATCCCGCACTTGGGGCAAAACCGCAACGCGGCTGGCGGCCTGGGCCACTTCCGGTGTGCGCAGGGCATTTTGATCAAACGCCGAAGGGTTCAGCGATTTGGCCACAGCGACGGCATCGCCTCCGGCCAAAACACCAGCCCCCACGGCCCGGTACAACAACCCCGTATCAAGATGGGCGAACCCAAAATGGGCGGCGACCGCTTTGGAAATTGTTCCTTTGCCCGCCGCCGCTGGCCCATCAATGGCCACACAAAACCCGCGCCCCATTAGACCGCGGGCCGTTCGAATTGGGCCCCTAATCCGCCCATCAAATCTTCAAAGATCGGGAACGATGTTAAAATGGGCCCTGCGTCATCGACCCCAACGGGGTTTTGCGCGGCCATTCCCAAAATCAAAAACGACATGGCAATGCGGTGATCCAAATGGCTGGCGCATGTCGCACCACCCAGCACGGACCCGCCTTGGCCGTGCACATGCCACCAATCATCGCCGTCTTCCACGGTGATGCCCGCCGCGCGCAAACCCACCGCCATGGCTTCAATCCTGTCGCTTTCTTTGACCCGCAATTCTTTGACGCCGTGCATTTTGGTGATCCCTTCTGCAAAAGAAGCCACCACCGACAAAATGGGATATTCATCAATCATGCTGGCCGCGCGTGCAGGCGGCACCTCGATCCCGTGCATGTCGGGGGAATAACGCGCGCGCAGATCGGCCACAGGCTCACCGCCCTCGACCCGCTCGTTCTCATAGCCCAGATCAGCGCCCATTTCGCGCAGCGTGGTGAACAGGCCGGCCCGCGTGGGGTTCAACCCGATGCCCGGCACCAGCACATCCGATCCGGGCACAACCAATGCCGCACACACCGGAAACGCAGCCGAGCTGGGGTCGCGCGGCACGTCGATGTGCTGGGCTTGCAATTCCGGCTGACCTGTCAGCGTGATCTTGCGGCCCGCGTCGGTCTGCGCGACACTCACCTGCGCACCAAATCCTTGCAACATCCGCTCTGTGTGATCGCGCGTCGCCTCCTGCTCGACCACTACCGTCTGGCCGGGTGCGTTCAATCCCGCCAGCAATACGGCTGATTTGACCTGCGCCGAAGGGACCGGCACAACATAGCGCACCGGCACAGGCGCGCGCGCGCCCACCAGCGTCATGGGCAACCGCCCGCCACTGCGCCCGACACTCTGGCAGCCGAACAGCGCAAGCGGGTCTGTCACCCGTGCCATCGGACGACCGTTCAAACTGGCATCTCCCGAAAATGTGGCCGTCACCGGCTGCGTCGCCATCGCCCCCATGATCAACCGCACACCCGTGCCGGAATTGCCGCAATCAATCACGCCCGAAGGCTCCGCAAAACCGCCGACGCCGACACCGCGCACGGACCAGCGCCCGCCGCCCAGATCCTGCACATCCGCCCCGAATGCGCGCATCGCACGCGCCGTGTCCAGCACGTCCTGCCCTTCCAGCAAACCGGTGATCGTCGTCTCGCCCACACATAGCGCCCCGAGGATCAGCGCCCGGTGCGAGATCGACTTGTCCCCGGGCACATCCGCTTGCCCGCGCAAGGGCCCGCAAGCAGCAGAGGTCATAGGAATTGGATCACCGTGGCCGGACATATTCGCGCCTCACATTCAAAATTCACGCGTTTCTAGACCAGCAACCAAACGCCGTCCATGACTGTCTATTTGCTCTGACCACAAATACTCTGGGGAGCGCGAGGGGCTAGCCCCTCGATCCCGCCGCCGCTACAGGCGCCGGAAGGTCAGGTAATGCGGCACACGGCCCTCGCGCAGGGCCTTTTGCTCATAGCGCGTCGGGATCCAGTCGTCCCACGGCTTGCGCCAGTCATCGGGGCGTTCCGCCAGCCATTCGAATCCGTGGCGCGGCACCTGCTCAAGGGTCTGGCGCACATAATCCTCGATGTCTGTGGCCACGCGGAAAATCGCGCCGGGTTGCAGAACACGGTGCAACGGGGCCAGATGCTCGCCCGTGACAAAGCGGCGGCGGTGGTGGCGGGTCTTGGGCCAGGGATCGGGATAAAGCAAAAATGCCCTCGCAATCGTCGCATCCGGCAGGACCTCGAACAGATCGCGCACATCGCCGGGATGAACCCTGACATTGTCAACACCCGCGCGCCGGATTTTGCCCAGCAGCATCGCGACGCCGTTGATGTAGGGCTCCGCCCCGATCAGACCCACGTCCGTGTTCTGCGCGGCCTGATGCACCAGATGCTCCCCCCCGCCGAACCCGACCTCGAGCCACGCAGGCCTGCCGCCGAACAGCGCCGCCATGTCCAGCGGGTCGCGGGCGGGGTTGGCCTCCCAATCCACAGGCCCGGGCGACAGCGCGTTCAGGTCCTCCTCAAGGTAGTCCTTTTGCGATTGCTTGAGGTTATGCCCCTTGAGGCGGCCATAGAAATTGCGGCGGGGTTTGACGGGTGTGTTCATGGCTGCGCGTTTATCGGGCTTGGCCACGCGCTGCAATCCCGTGGCCGCTTACCTTGCCTTAACACGTCCCGTTTTAGGATCACGCCACCCTGCCAAACTTCCTTTGCCGGAGAACCGCGATGCAACATTCTGCCCCCCCGATGCCCACACCGCACCAGCAGGCAGCGTCAGCGCCGCAATTCGCCAGCATCCTGATCGTCGATGATCAGGTGTTCGACCGCACGCGGCTGGTGAAAATGTGCCGTAGTTTCGGTTTCCCGACACAGGCCGTGCAGGCGGATTCACTGGCGCAGATGCGCGACCGCCTTCTGAAAGACCGCTTTGATCTGGTGTTGCTGGACTACCACCTGACCGACGGCACCGGTCTGGAAGGGGTCGAGGCGATCCGCGCGGACAGTGTGAACAGCCACGCAGCCATCGTGATGATCACCGGCACAGCGCAGCACGACATCGCCATTCAGGCGCTCAAACTGGGGTTCAGCGACTACCTTACCAAGGACGAGCTGTCGGAGGAGACACTGACACGCGCCGCCATCACGGCCTTGCAAAAATCGCAACTGACACGCGGCATGGCGGCGCAGTCGCGCAGCCGCACGCAGACCTCTGTCCAAAGCTTTTCACGCCAATGCGCCCGCGACATCAAGCCCATCGTCAGCCGGATCATGCGCCAGACACGCGGCCTGCGTGCGCAAGAATGCAGCGATCCTGAAATCATGGCACAGCGGGTCGAACGGATGGAGGGATCGTTGCGCAGGCTGTGGTCGTTTCTGGAAGACCTCGACCAGATGGGGGCCGGTACGGACGCGAATGGCCCGACCGTGAACAAGGCGGCGGGCATCAATGCGCGCGTCCCCTCACAACGGGGCAGTGCCGCCACGCCCAAACCCCCGTCGGTGTTTCGCCGCCGCCCCGATCAGGGCAGCAGCCCCTAGACTTCGGCCTTGAGCGCCGCGACCAGATCGGTCTTTTCCCAGCTGAAGCCGCCGTCCGCCTCGGGCGCGCGGCCAAAGTGGCCATAGGCCGCCGTGCGCTGATAAATCGGTTTGTTCAGTTGCAAGTGCTGGCGGATGCCGCGCGGCGTGAGGTCCATCACCTTGCCGATTGCTTTTTCAATCGCGGCAGGGTCCACCTCGCCGGTGCCGAATGTGTCGCAGTAGATCGACAGTGGCTTGCTCACCCCGATGGCATAGCTCAGCTGGATGGTGCATTTGGAGGCCATGCCCGCCGCCACGACGTTCTTGGCCAGATAGCGCGCCGCATAGGCGGCCGAGCGGTCGACTTTCGTCGGGTCCTTGCCCGAAAACGCTCCCCCGCCGTGCGGGGCCGCCCCGCCATAAGTATCCACGATGATCTTGCGGCCCGTCAGACCTGCATCCCCGTCAGGGCCGCCGATCACGAATGTCCCCGTGGGGTTCACCCACCATTCTGTCGCCTCGGTGATCCAGCCGTCGGGCAGAACCTCACGGATGTAGGGCTCCACGATGGCGCGAATGTCCTCTTTTGTCTGGCTCTCGAATGCGTGCTGTGTCGACAGCACAATCGAGGAAACCCCGACCGGCACACCGTTTTCATAGCGCACCGACAGCTGTGATTTCGCATCCGGTCCCAGCGTCGGCTCGGTCCCGTCCTTGCGCACCTCGGCCAGCCTGCGCAGCATGGCATGGGCATAATGGACAGGGGCGGGCATCAGCTCCTCTGTCTCGTTGGTGGCATAGCCGAACATGATGCCCTGATCGCCGGCCCCTTCGTCCTTGTCCTTGGACGCATCAACGCCCTGCGCGATATGGGCGGACTGGCCGTGCAGCAGGTTGGTGATCTCTACCGTTTCGTGGTGAAACTTATCCTGCTCATATCCGATGTCCTTGATGCAGGCGCGGGCAATATCCTCGATCCGGTCCATATATTTGCCCAGCGTCTCGCGGTCCGACAGGCCGACCTCACCGCCAATGACGACACGGTTCGTTGTCGCGAATGTCTCGGCGGCGACACGCGCCTCCGGCTCCTCGGCAAGGAAAGCATCCAGCACCGCGTCGCTGATGCGGTCGCAGACTTTATCCGGGTGGCCCTCCGAGACAGACTCGGAAGTGAAAACATATGATTTACGGGACATTGTAGTGCTCCAATATTGGCTGTGCATCACGTCAGGAAGCCGTTGTGATGTGTCCGTACCGCAGTATGCGGCACAGCGGGAGGCGTCAATCGCTAACGTGCCTGCGCGCGCAGACCGCGCAGTTTGCGCAACGCGGCAGCGCCCAGCAGCACCAGCAGCAACACCGTCACAGGCAGATCGCCCGCGCGGCTATAGAGCGTGGGCGCAAGCGCCACCGGCAGGGCCGCGTCGATGAACCCCGCCTGCCCCAACCCGATGCTCTGCGTGAGGCGGCCACGCGGGTCGATCATTGCCGTGATGCCGGTGTTGGCGGCGCGCGCCACGGGCAGGCCCTGCTCGATCGCGCGCATCCGCGCCTGTGCCAGATGTTGTTGCGGCCCTGCACGGGTGCCGAACCATGCATCATTGGTGGCGTGGATGATAAAATCCGCCCGCGCAGGTGCCGCGTTCACGTCATGGGCAAACACGGCCTCATAACAGATCAGCGGGAGCGCACGGCCCAGCGGGCCCAGATCCATCAGGGCCGCCCCCGCGCCCGCGCTGAATCCCGCGCCGTGTTGCGGGGCCATGCCGTAGATGCCGAACCGCGCCATGAAATCGCCCAGCGGGACGTATTCGCCAAAAGGCACCAGATGGTGTTTGTCATAGAGCTGGGCCACAGTGCCCTGCGGATCCAGCGCGATCAGGCTGTTGTAATGGCGTCCCTCGTGCGTGCGCTGCACCCCTAGCAGCACAGGCTTTCCTGCGGCGGCGGTGCTGATTTCTTGCAAGATCCTATCGGCATAGGTCAGCCCCCAGGGGATCGCGGTTTCAGGCCAGATCACCGCGTCGGGCGGGCCTGTGCCCGCATCGGCAGCAGCAGCGGTAAAGCCCAGCTGGCGTTCGTAGAAAATACCGAACTTGTCGGGGTCCCATTTTTCGTGTTGGGGGGCGTTGGGCTGCACAAGGCGCAGCACCGTTTGGGACAGGGGCACAGGCGCGACCCCCACCAGCGGACCAACAGGCAGGATCACGGCGACGGCCGCCGGCACCCAGATGGCCAGCCGCGCGCCCACAGGCCGGCCCAGCGCAAGGGCCGACAGGCAGGCGGCAGCCATCAGCGCAAGGTTCAGACCATGCGGCCCGACCCACGCCAGCGACTGACCCGCGATCACATCCACCATTGCCTGCGCGGGACTGGCCCAGGGAAACCCGGTAAAGATGTAGGCGCGCAGCAGCTCGACCCCTGCCCAGCAGGGGACCAGCACCCACAGTTGCGATGACAGGCGGCGCGCGGTGTAAAAGGCGACGCACCAGAACAGCGCCCCCCCTGCCGCCATCAGCACAACGGCAAACGGCGCCATCCATCCGTGGCGCGCGGCATCAACCAGAAAGGGCGAGACGATCCAGTGCAGGCTGACCGCGAAATAGGCAAAGCCCAGACAGAACCCCAGCTGCGCCGCCTCGCGCGCGCTGGTGGTCCGCCGCATCAGATCAAAACCCGCAACCAGCCCCAGCAGCATCAGCGCGGCCACCCCGAACGGCGCCTGACCGCCCGCGGCAATCGCGCCTGCGCACAGGGCCGCCAGCGCCCCTTTGAGGCGGCGTGTCATGATCCGTGCGGGGCGTTCATGCGCACGCGCAGCCGTTTGATCCGGCGCGGGTCTGCATCCATGACTTCGAACTCGGGGCCGTCAGGGTGCACGACAACTTCGCCGCGCGCGGGCACACGGCCCGACAGCATCACGACCAGACCGCCCAGCGTCTCGATCTCTTCTTCGTCGACGTCATCGTGATCGGTCAGCGACAGACCCACCAGCGCCTCAAAATCGCTCAGCGGTGTTTTGGCGAGGGCCAGATACTCCCCCGGCTTTTCCTCGCTCCAGTAGACGCCTTCGTCGATGTCGTGCTCGTCCTCGATCTGGCCGATGACCTGTTCAATCAGATCCTCGATCGTGACCAGACCGTCGACGCCGCCGTATTCGTCGATCACCAGCGCCATGTGCCGCCGCTCTGCCTGCATCTTGGTCAGCAGCACACCAATGGTCATGGAGGGCGGCACAAAAACCAGCGGGCGCGCAAGATCGGCCAGATCAAACGCCTTGGAGGTGCCGTTAAAGCCGAATTGCAGCGCCAGATCCTTGAGGTGGGCAAGGCCGACAGGCGTGTCCAGCGTGCCGTCATAGACGGGGATGCGGGTCAGGCCGCTGTCCTTGAAAACGCCCACCAATTCTTCCAGCGAGGAGGTGACGCTGACGGCTGTGATGTCCGCCTTGGGGATCATCACATCATCCACGCGCATGCGGCGCAGATTGCCCATGCCGGTCACGCCGCGCTCGCCACTGGAGGCGGCGGGCTGCACGTCATTCTCGCTCTCGGCGGGGCTGAGTGCACCGATCACACGGCTGAAAAATCCGCTCTTGCCGGTGTCGCCATCCTGTTGCGGCGCGGTGTCTGGTGTGGGTGTGTCGTCGGGCGCATTTTGCGCCACGCTAGAGGGTCCGTCAGTGTCGCCCATTGGGTCCTGTCTTTGGAAGAAGCGGCGCCATTGCAGGCGCGGGTGTTCGTGATGGGTTCAATATGGGTTATCTATCCCCAGATTACCAAGAATTTCGACCTCCGTTTGCTCCATAAGCGCCGCGTCGCCGTCTGTGACATGGTCGTAGCCCAGTAAATGCAGCGCGCCGTGCACGATCAGGTGGGTCAGATGGGCCGGAACGGGAATACCTGATTCGGCGGCCTCGCGGATGCAGGTGTCATGGCTGAGCGCGATATCGCCCAGCTCGATCATCCCGTCGACGCCGTGTTGCGGGGGCGGCGGGGCCTGTCCGACGGCGCGCGGGGCAAGGGGCTGGGCCGGCCAGCTGAGGACATTCGTCGGCACAGGTTTACCCCTGAACGCCGCGTTAAGGGTTGCGATCCGCGCATCATCACACGCCAGCAAAGTGACCTCGCACGCCTCGGCGTCCAGCGCGAGATGCGCCAGCGTCGCGCGCACGGCACGCGTGGCCAGCGGGGTCAAAACCTGCGCGTCCCACGCAGGCGTCTCGATCACGATCTCAAGCGTGTCCACGGCCGATCAGACGTCGCGGTTGAGGGCGCGCTCTGCCTCGGCCTCGTAGGCCTCGATGATAGCCGCGACCAACGGGTGACGCACCACGTCTTTGGAGGTGAAATAGCTAAAGCTGATCTTGGGGATGTGTTTGAGCATCCGCTCCGCATCCGCCAGCCCCGAGGCCTGCCCGCGCGGCAGGTCGATCTGCGTGCGGTCCCCTGTGATGACCATGCGCGACCCCTCGCCCAGCCGTGTCAGAAACATCTTCATCTGCATGGTGGTGGCATTCTGCGCCTCGTCCAGCACAACGAAAGCATTGCTGAGCGTGCGACCGCGCATAAAGGCCAGCGGCGCAATCTCGATCGTCTTTTCCTCGCGCAGTTTCGCCAGCTGTTTGCCCGGCAGAAAATCATTGAGCGCGTCATAGAGCGGCTGCATGTAGGGATCGACTTTTTCATCCTGCGTCCCGGGGAGGAAGCCCAGCTTTTCACCCGCCTCGACCGCAGGGCGGCTGAGGATGATCTTGTCGACCTTGCCGGACAGAAACATCGACACGCCCACCGCCACGGCCAGATAGGTTTTGCCCGTGCCCGCAGGACCGATGCCGAATGACAACTCGTGGTCGAACAACGCCTGAACATAGTTTTTCTGCGCCTTCGTGCGCGGCTCTACGCGTTTTTTGCGGGTCTGGATTTCGATGCCGTGAGCCATCGGCATCTCGATCTGGTCCCCGTCCTGCACGCCTGTTCCATCGGCTGAGGTGCCCATGCGCAGGATCATGTCGACATCCGCAGGCTCGACCCCGCGCCCGCCTTCCAGACGGGCATACAGCGCCTGCAACACCTGTGCCGCGCGTTCCGTCGCCGCAGGCTCCCCCAGTAGGGTCAGGAAATTCCCGCGCCGCACGATCTGCATCTCGAGCGCCTTTTCAATTGCGGCAAGATGCTGGTCGTAGGGACCGCACAGATCAATCAGCAGGCGGTTATCGGGGAAATCAAGCACGGGACCGGGCGGACCAGTCATAGTTTCGGGCAGATCGGCAGGAGGCAAGAGCAGTGTCCTTTCACGCAAGCGGATGTTGAGAGATAGAGCGGCAGCGCGGTCATTGCCAGTACCACCGTGCAAAAAGAGCCTTCGCACAAAAAAGGCCGCGGTGCGATGCACCCCGGCCCTTTTGACGTGCTGTGGAAGGCATTTCGATCAGATCGGATCGCCGATGAGGTTGGTCGAGCCCTTCTTGAAATCGCCAGCAGTCTGGGTAGGCGGCGCGATGCCAGAGCATACGGGCTTGCCGTATTTATCCAGACGCGCGGACAAATAGCCTTCGACGCCGTCGTCGATGATCCAGTGGTCGCATCCGTTCGGATCGACCCAGATGCCCGCCTCAAGCTGGCTGAGGTGTTTGGCGTCGATGCCGCGGTCAACGGTTTTGTCAGGCCCCAGGGCCCCTGTCGCGCTTTCGCAGGCTGCAAGGCCAAAAGCCAAACCAACAAGCGCCGTGATTTTGAGAATGTTCATGTGCTTGTTTCCTTAGCGAATGCAGATGATTTCAACGCGGCGGTTCTTTGCCATGCCCGAGGCGCTGCCGTTGGAGGCGGCAGGCTGGCGTTCGCCGTAGCCGCGCACGTCGGCAATGCGCGCACCCGAACGCTGCGCCACTTTTGCAACCGAATTGGCACGGTTCAGCGACAGGCGCATGTTGTACGCATCAGAGGCGCGGCTGTCCGTGTGGCCCGTAATGATATAGCTGGTCGCCGCAGTCTTGCGGAAAAATTCGTTCAGGCGCTGTTGGCCGTGCTTGGAAATATGCGCGCTGTTGGTGGCAAAGAACTGATCGCTTTGCATCACACCGCAGACATTGCCCCGGCGGCAGACCGGAATACCCTGACGGTTGGTGTGCGGCGTCATATAACCCTCGACACCGTCGTCCATGACCCAGTGCTCGCACCCGTCGGGATCAACCCAGATCGTCGGGATATACTGCCCTTTGTCTTTGCCTTGTTGCGATTTTGTTTGCGCGTCCACCGCAGTGCCCTGCAAAGCCACCGCAGCGACCATCGCTACACAGGCAACTTGCCGTAGTGTTTTGAAAAGTGTGTTTGCCACAGCTCTTTTCCTTTTTTTGTTCCCCCGAAGCCCCGACCGGTGACGCACGTCGCCGCCAATAGAATCTCCATATGCGTATAGGTTAGGGAAAACTTGCCTGCGAGGAAAGGCTTTAGTGCCAGATGTAGTGGAGCAAAAGCGGAAAACCCCCATCTGGGGTGCGATTTGCAGCACTTTGGGGCCGGCGGTGCGTGTAGAACAAGGGCGCAAGGCGTTTTAGCGCTGCACCGCCGTGAGGGAGTTGGTCATTGCGCGGGTGATGCGCACAGGCACCACATCCCCGATTTGTGCGGTCGCGTCCTCGATGTGGACGGCATGCAGGTATTCGGATTTGCCCAACATCTGCCCCGCCTTGCGCCCTGCCTTTTCCACCAGAACCGACAGATCGCGTCCCACCATACTGTCCTGAATGGCGTATTGCTGGCGGCTGATAAGGGCCTGAAGACGTTGCAGGCGCGCGTCTGCCTCGGCGGGATCGACCTGCGCGCGCTCGGTGGCGGGGGTACCGGGGCGGGTCGAGTATTTGAAGCTGTAGGCATAGCCATAATTGACCGCCTCGACCAAATCCATCGTGGCCTGAAAATCGGCTTCTGTTTCCTCGGGAAAGCCGACGATGAAATCGCCCGACATCATAATATCGGGACGGACCGCGCGGATCCGCTCGATCAGGCGCAGGTAGCTGTCGGCGGTGTGGCTGCGGTTCATCCGTTTGAGAATTTTGTCAGAGCCGCTTTGAACCGGCAAGTGCAGATAGGGCATCAGCTTTTCGGTGTCGGCATGGGCCGCGATCAGATCGTCGTCCATGTCGTTGGGGTGGCTGGTGGTGTATCGGATGCGCTCCAGCCCGTCGACCTTTGCCAGCGCGCGGATCAGCTGTGCCAGTGTCATACCACCATGATAGGCGTTGACGTTCTGGCCCAGCAACGTGACCTCGCGCACGCCGCGTTCGACCAGTTCTTGTGCCTCGCGCACGACCTTGTCGGCAGGACGCGACACTTCGGCCCCGCGGGTGTAGGGGACCACGCAGAAGGCGCAGAATTTGTCGCACCCCTCCTGCACGGTCAGAAACGCGGCGGGTGCGCGCCGTGCTTTTTGGCCGCGCCCTTTAAGGTAGGCAAATTTGTCCTCTTCGGGGAAATCCGTGTCCAGTGCGGTCTGCCCTGCGCGCACGCGCGCCTCCATCTGCGGCAGACGGTGATAGGATTGCGGCCCCACGACCAGATCGACGGCAGGCTGGCGGCGCATGATTTCCGCCCCCTCGGCCTGCGCGACACAGCCCGTCACGCCGATCTTGAGGTCGGGGTTCAGCGCCTTGAGCGGCTTGAGCCGACCCAGCTCGGAATAGACTTTCTCGGCGGCTTTCTCGCGGATGTGGCAGGTGTTGAGCAGGATCATATCCGCCTCATCGGCGGTGTCGGTGGTGACATATCCCTCAAGGCTCTCGGCCATCCGTTCACTGTCATAGACGTTCATCTGGCAGCCGTAGGTTTTGATGAACAGCTTTTTGGGAGCGCCGGTTTCGGGCTGCGATTTCGGTTGCGAATTAGGCTGAAGTTTCGTGTCGGACATGGGGGCGGCCTGCCTGCGCTCAAAGGGACGGGGATGTCGCGCGGCGTATCAGCGCGCGCGGCATCTTGCAATGCACGCCGATTTAACCGATTCTGCCGCACAACCCAACCCACTCGCCCCACCGGAGGGTCCAGACCCGATGCACTACACCTCGCTTGACCAGTTCGTCAGCCAGCAAAAGACATCTCTCGCCAAGGGGGTAATCGCGATCGTGCTGGTCGAGGATGACATCGAGGTGGACACAACCCTGCGCCACCACCTGCAATCAGGGTTCTCGCATGTGCTGGCGCTGATGCCCGCCCCATTTGATCTGCCGCGCGATTTGCAGGAAACCGTACACCGCGTAGATTATGACATGTCCGCAGACGGCGCGACGGAGCAGGCCGTAAACACGATCATCGACGCAGCCCCGGGCCAGTGGATCTATTACTGCTACAATGCGGAATATCTGTTCTACCCCTTCTGCGAAACGCGCGCGGTGACGGAAATGCTCGCCTTCCATACCGAGGAACGGCGCGATGCCATGCTCACCTACATCATCGATCTGTATGCCGATGATCTGGACAGCTACCCCCACGCCGTGTCGCTGGAGCGCGCGCATCTTGACCGCTCGGGCTATTACGCGCTGGCGCGCCCCGATATGGAGGCAGAGGGCCACCCCAAGGAACGCCAGCTGGATTTCTACGGCGGGCTGCGCTGGCGTTATGAGGAACACGTCCCACAGGCGCGCCGCAAGATCGACCGCATCGCCCTGTTCCGCGCCGCACCCGGGCTGCGCCTGCGCGAGGATCACACCTTCTCGGACGAGGAATACAACACCTACGCCTGCCCGTGGCATCACAACATCACGGCGACGGTTTGCTCGTTCCGCACGGCAAAGGCGCTCAAGGCGAACCCGGGCAGCCGCTTCGAGATCGACACCTTCAAATGGCACAACTCCGCGCCGTTTGAATGGCACTCACGCCAGTTGCTTGATCTGGGATTGATGGAACCCGGGCAGTGGTTCTGACCACCGCGCTATTGGGTTGCTGCCAGCTCGTCGATGCCCGCACGGTGCACCGGCACAGTGCTTTGCGGCATCTGGCTGACGGTCGGCTTTTGCGCAGGGGACTGAAGGGCGGGTGCTGCTTCTGCCAGACCCAACCGCTGCATCAGACCGCCTGAAGGGGCCGCCTCCGGCTCGGCCTCCGCAGCGGTCTGTGCGGCCTGTGGCGCGGGTGTTGGTTGTGCTGTGTCGGCAGCTTGCGCGTCGCGCGCGGCCAGCGTGGTCATCACCAGATCGGTCACAAGGGCCCGCACTGGAATTTCGCTGCGCAGCGCCGCGGCGACACTGGCCGACAGGGCCAGCCCGACAAGAACGATCGCGATGCGCAGGCCACGGCCGCTTTTGCGTGCAGGGGCGCGTTTGGACGGGGGAAATGAATCTGCTGTTGTCATGGCGCCGGACTAGCGCCAAATCACGGCAATTTTTTGGCAAGCGTGGAAAAAACAACGTGCAGCGCGCCCGCCCTTCCCCTAGACCGACGGGCATGGATGACCCCCGCACATTCGAGATTTTTCTGGCCACGGTGCCCGGGCTTGAGGCCGTCTTGTGCGAGGAGGCGCTGGCGGCGGGGTTTGCAGGGGCTGTGGCCGTGCCGGGGGGCGTTACGTTTCAGGGCACATGGCGCGATGTCTGGTGCGCCAATCTGGTGTTGCGCGGGGCCACGCGCGTGCTGGCGCGCATCGGCGGGTTCATGGCGTTCCACCTTGCCCAACTCGACAAACGCAGCCGCAAATTTCCCTTTGGCGCACTGCTGCGCACGGATGTGCCCCTGCGCGTTCAGGTCACGACCAAAGCCTCGAAAATCTATCACGCCCGCGCGGCTGCCCAGCGGATCGAGACGGCGCTGACAGACACCCACGGCCTCACCCTCGACCCTGAGGCGGCCCTCGTACTCAAGGCGCGCATCGACGACAATCAGGTGCTGTTCAGTCTCGATACCTCCGGCGACAGTCTGCATAAACGCGGCCACAAGGAGGCGGTGGGAAAAGCGCCCATGCGTGAAACGCTGGCCGCGCTGATGCTGCGCCGCGCAGGCTATGCAGGCACCGAACCCGTGGTCGATCCCATGTGTGGCTCCGGCACCTTCGTGATCGAGGCGGCCGAAATCGCGGCAGGCCTGCAACCGGGCCGCAGCCGCAGCTTTGCCTTCCAAAGCCTCGCCAATTATGACGCAGACGCCTTTGATGCCCTGCGCGAACAGCCTGCCACCGCGATGCCGCCCGCGCAGTTCTATGGCTCGGACCGCGACACAGGGGCGGTGCGCATGGCAACCGCCAACGCCGCGCGCGCAGGCGTCGACACGCTCACGCAGTTCGCCAACCACGCAGCAGGAGAGCTGACGCCCCCCGACGGGCCCGCAGGCCTCGTGATCGTCAACCCGCCCTACGGCGCGCGCATCGGCAACAAAAAACTGCTCTACCCGCTCTATGGCACGCTGGGCCAAACCCTGCTAACCCGTTTCAAAGGTTGGCGCGTCGCCCTCGTCACCTCAGAGCCACCACTGGCAAAAGCAACCGGCCTGCCGTTCAAACCCCAAGGCCCCGCTATCGCCCACGGCGGGATGAAAGTCTGGCTCTGGCAGACACCGCCGCTCAGATAAACAGGACACCGCACATGACCCATATCAACGTCGCCTCCCTGACCCTCGGCAACGATTTGCCCTTCACCCTGATCGGCGGCATGAACGTCCTCGAAAGCCGCGATCTGGCACTGCAGGTCGCTGAAAAATACGTCGAGGTGACTGCAAAACTCGGCATCCCCTACATTTTCAAAGCGTCGTTTGACAAGGCAAACCGCTCCTCCATCCACAGCTACCGTGGGCCGGGCATGGACGAAGGCCTGAAAATATTTCAGGAGATCAAGGATACGTTCAACGTCCCCGTCATCACCGACATCCACACCGAGGCCCAATGCGCGCCCGTCGCACAGGTTTGCGACATCCTTCAGGTGCCCGCCTTTCTCGCCCGCCAGACCGACCTGATCGCGGCCGTGGCCGCCACAGGGGCCGTCATCAACGTCAAAAAACCCCAGTTCATCAGCCCGCCCCAGATGCAGAACATCGTCGAGAAGCTGCGCGAGTGTGGCAATGACCAAATCCTTCTATGTGAACGCGGCGCAGTTTTCGGCTACGACAACCTCGTCGTCGACATGCTGGGCCTGCGCACAATGCGCGATGTCTCGGGCGACGCGCCGATCATCTTTGACGTCACCCACGCCCTGCAAATGCGCGATCCCGGCGGCGCCGCCTCCGGTGGTCGCCGCGCTCAGGTGGCAGAGCTGGGGCGCGCAGGTCTCGGCGTGGGCCTCGCCGGTCTGTTCCTCGAGGCCCACCCCGATCCCGACAAAGCACTGTGTGACGGGCCAAGTGCACTGCCGCTGGACAAGCTCGCGCCATTCCTCGCCCAGATGAAAGCCGTCGATGACGTCGTCAAATCCCTGCCGCCCCTCGACATAAGCTAAGCCTATTTTCTCTGACTGGAAATACTCCGGGGACTCTGCCAAAGGCAGAGGGGGCAGAGCCCCTGAGCACCGATGCTTTCGAATGTAAAACCGCAAAAACAGCACCGTCACCCGCGCTAGCCGCCAAAAGCATTACATACAGCCGACCGCTCAGAGGTTCTCGGCCTGCGGCATCCCCAAAACATGATAGCCGCCATCGACGTGGATGATCTCGCCGCTGGTGCAGGCCCCCATGTCCGAGGCCAGATAGACCGCCGTGCCGCCTACGGCCTCCAGCGTCGCATTCTCGCGCAGGGGCGCATTAGCGCCGGTGTGTTTGTAAGTCTTGCGCGCGCCACCGATGGCCGCCCCTGCCAGCGTCTTCATCGGACCGGGCGAGATGGCGTTGACGCGGATGCCCTCAGGCCCCAGATCATTGGCCAGATAACGCGTCGCACTTTCCAGCGCGGCCTTGGCCACGCCCATGACGTTATAGTTCGGCACGACCTTGTTGGACCCCTGATAGGTGAGCGTCAGCAGCGTGCCGCCGTTCTGGGTCATCATCGGATGTGCGCGGCGCGCCACCTCGATAAAACTGTAGGCCGAGATGTCCATCGAGTGTTTGAAATTCGCGCGGCTGGTGTTGAGGAACCGGCCCGTCAGCTCCGACTTGTCGGAGAACGCGATCGCGTGGACCACAAAATCAATCGTGTCCCACCGCGCGCCCAGTTGGTCGAATGCCGCATCCAGCGAGGCGTCATCGGTCACATCCACATCGACCATGAAATCCGATCCGACACTTTCCGCAAGGGGTTTGAGCCGCGTGCCAAAGGCCTCGCCCTGATAGGTAAAGGCCAGTTCGGCCCCCGCGCCTGCCATCGCTTTTGCAATGCCCCACGCGATCGAGCGTTCGTTGGCGACACCCATGACAAGCCCGCGTTTTCCGTTCAGTAATCCGGTCATATCCGCGATCCTTATCCGTTAAATTTCGACAGGATCATGGATCCGTTTGTGCCGCCAAACCCGAAAGAGTTGGTCATGACGGAATCGAGGCCCGCACCATCCACCCGCGTCGTCGCGATCTCGGAGGGGTCAAGCCGGTCATCCAGTGTGACCACGTTGATCGAGGGGGCGATGAAATCATCCTCCAGCATCAGCAGACAGAAAATCGCCTCCAGCGCGCCGGCGGCCCCTTGGGCGTGGCCCGTCATGGACTTGGTCGAGCTGACGGGCGGCGTGCTGCCCTGCCCGAACACCCGGCGCACGGCCTCGATCTCGCCCACGTCGCCCACGGGCGTCGAGGTGCCATGCGCGTTGATGTAGCTGACGTTGCGCCCCTCGGGCAGTGTTTGCAGCGCCAAACGCATCGCACGCTCGCCGCCCTCGCCCGAGGGGGCAACCATGTCGTGCCCGTCAGAGGTAGCGGCATAGCCTGTCACCTCGGCATATATTTTCGCACCGCGCGCCTGCGCGTGCTCCAGATCCTCCAGCACGACCATGCCACCACCGCCGGAAATCACGAACCCGTCGCGGTCCTGATCAAAGGCGCGGCTCGCGGCCTGAGGCGTGTCGTTATACTTGCTGCTCATCGCGCCCATCGCGTCGAACAGGCACGACAGGGTCCAGTCCAGTTCCTCCCCGCCGCCGGCAAACATTACGTCCTGTTTGCCCAGCATGATCTGCTCCGCTGCGTTACCGATGCAGTGCAGCGAGGTCGAACAGGCAGAGGTGATGGAATAGTTGATGCCCTTGATCTTGTAGGCCGTCGACAGATTCGCACTGACCGTCGAGGACATGCATTTGGGCACGGCAAACGGCCCGATGCGTTTCGTGGCGCCGGTATTTTTGACCACCTCATGCGCGGCCAGCATCGCCGAGGTCGACGGCCCGCCAGAGCCTGCGACCAGGCCGGTGCGCGGATTGGAGATGACGTCCTCCTCCAGCCCTGCGTCCTCGATCGCCTGCCCCATTGCCAGATAGGCATAGGCCGCCCCCGGCCCCATAAACCGGTAGGTCCGTTTGTCGATCAGCGCGGCGGGGTCCAGCTTGAGCGTGCCGGCAATCCGGCTGCGAAAGCCGTGCTCGTCCATCTGCGGGCTGGCGACGATGCCGCTGGTCCCGGCCTTGAGCGATGCTTTGACCTCATCGGCGTTATTCCCGATAGACGAGACGATTCCCAACCCTGTGACGACGACGCGGCGCATGTGCAGCACTCCTTGTTATGTCCGGTCCCTTCATAGGACAGGCCAACCGCAGGGCGCAAGCAGCTAGGCCGCGCCGCGCTGGTAAGGGTTTGGCAATAAACGATCAACGGTTTGGAAAGCTTCTGCTGCGATACGTCACCCGACCAGATGCGGCCCGCACAAGAGGCCCCACACATGGCAGGTCCACGACACAGACCGGAGAATCCGAAATGATCACAGGCAGAACGACAAACGGCAACGACCAGATCCGCGGCGACCGCAGCGCCAACCGGCTGGAGGGCGAAAACGGCAATGACACGCTGATCGGTGGCGGCGGGGCCGACACGCTGGTCGGCGGCAATGGCAATGACCGCCTGATCGTAGGCGATGCCTCGGGCACGACGGGGCTGCGCGGCGGCGATGGCAACGATTTTCTCTCGGCGACCCTGCGCGGTAGCGGACAGGTGCATATGTTCGGAATGGATGGCAACGATACGCTGGTCCTCGATCTGACAAAAAACCCCGACCAGTTTCGCGGCAGCGACGGGGAACAGATCAATTATATGGGGCACCACGCCTATGGCGGATCCGGCGCGGATACGTTCAATTTTGTGAACGCAGACGATGCGCGCGGCACGATCATCGGCCGGATCGACGATTTCAACGCCTCCACGGACCGGATTCAGGTCGACGGGCGCACGGTCAATCTGAACAATCTCCCCGCCACGGTCTCGCTGTTCGAATTCCTCGACCAGCAGTGGATACAGATCGGTGACAATGCGTTTTATGCGCTGGAGGGCGCGCGCAACGGCGGCGCGGAGCGGCATTTTCTCGATACCCAAAACCTTGCGGCGATGCTGGTGGCCAGCCGTGATCCGGATGCGCAGGTAAACTTCATCGACCAGATGAACGAGGTGCCGGCCGCCATCATCAACCCGAATTACGCCAGCGCCACGCGCGTCTGTTTCAGCGGATCAGCGGATGCGCGAAACTTTATCGGCACGGGGCGCAATGACGCTGTCGACGACCAGCGCGTGCGCAGCGATTCCAAGCCCGAGGAGTTGACGGACGGCAGTTTTTCAGGCGGTGGCGGTGACGATCTGATCAACGCGGGCAAGGGCGACGATACGGTGCGCGGCGATGCCGGTAACGACAGCATCGCAGGCGGGCTGGATGAGGATCTGCTCAGCGGCGGCACCGGCGATGATTTTCTCTATGGCGGCAGCGAGGACGACAGGCTGCTGGGCGGTACCGGCGCAGATGTGCTGGAGGGCGGCACCGGCAATGACAAGCTGTATGGCCAACAGGATGACGACGTGCTGCGCGGCAATGCCGGGCGCGATCAGGTCTTTGGCGGGGCGGGCAACGACCGGATGAGCGGCGGCGACAACGGCGACCGGATGTTCGGCGAGCTGGGCAACGACCGCATGTATGGCAACGATGGCGCCGATTTCATGCAGGGCGGCACCGGCCGCGACACGCTGTGGGGGGGCGCCGGCGACGATAAGATGGGCGGCGGCAGCTGGAGTGACCGGCTCCACGGTCAGGACGGCAATGACGTGCTGAGCGGTGGACAGGGGCGCGACACGCTGCGCGGCGATGCGGGCGATGACTGGCTCAATGGCGGCACCGATCGCGATTACGTCTGGGGCGGCGCGGGGGCGGATACCTTTGCCTTCAATCCGCGCCACCTCATCGACTGGGACCGTTTGCAGGGCAGCGATGCGGAACGCGCCCGAAAACTGGACCGGATCGAGGACTTCGAGGTCGGTCAGGACCGGATCACTCTGTCAGGCTTCACCAACACCGACACCCTCGCCGATCTGAGCATCTCGCGCATCATGCTGTCGGATATCGAATATGCAATGGTCGGTGTGGACGACACAAACCAGCGCCTGCTGGTCAGGGTCGAGGACCCGGCAGGCTGGTCCGCACTGGCCAGTGCGGATAATTTCGACTTCATCTAGACTTAGCGCGCAGTGATCTGTCAGCTCTCGCTCAGCGCGACTTTCATGTCCGTGACCTGATAGATCACCTCGCCGTCCGCCTCTACCGTGCCGCTGGCCACACCCATTGTCAGGCGGCGCGTCTGGATCGCTTTTGTAAAGTCTATTTTATAAGTGAGCATCTTGCGGTCGGGGCGGACCATGCCGGTCAGCTTGACCTCCCCCACCCCCAGGGCATAACCGCGCCCCTGCCAGCCACGCCAGCCCAGATTGAAACCCGTCAATTGCCACAATCCGTCCAGCCCCAGACAGCCGGGCATGATCGGGTTGCCGGGGAAATGGCAATCGAAAAACCACAGGTCGGGCGTGATGTCGAACTCGGCCACGATATGCCCCTTGCCATGCGCACCCCCATCGCCCGACACTTCCGTGATCCGGTCCATCATCAGCATCGGCGGGGCGGGCAACTGGGCATTGCCCTCGCCAAACAACTCCCCGCGCGCGCATTTCAAAAGGTCGTCTTTGTCAAAGCTGGTGGGAAAGTCTGCCATTGGTCACGCTCCTTGGGGTATATCTGTTGCCCCGCACCTAACACCCGCACCCGCCACGCCGCAAGGTTTTCACCCGTTGTTACCCCATGTGGCACAATCTGCCGCAGCATTTGCAATTGATATCCCCCCCCGATCGCCCTTATATTGCAGGCAATACGCAAAGAGGACGACCATGTCTGAGACTGATGTTGAAACCGGAACACGGTGGCTCGCGACTGCGGGGCTGCGCCCCACACGCCAGCGCGTGACGCTGGCAACCCTGCTGGTGGGCGATGGCAACCACCGCCATGTCACCGCAGAAAGCCTGTTCGAGGCGGCCAAGGACGGCGCTGACAGCGTGTCGCTGGCGACAGTCTACAACACATTGCGCGCTTTTTGCGATGCAGGCCTGCTGCAAGAAGTGACCGTCGACGGCTCGCGCAGCTATTTCGACACCAACACCCACGACCACCCGCATTTCTTCTGGGAGGACGAGGCCCGCCTGACCGATGCCCCCTCCGATCAATTGGTGATCGCGCAACTGCCCGACGCCCCCGAGGGCGCCGAGATCGCCAGCGTCGACGTCGTTATCCGCCTGCGCAAAAAATCCTGATGCCGCACCCGCTGCTGACTCAGGTCGACATCGACGCCTACCAGCGCGATGGCGTTGTGATTGTGCGCGGCCTGTTCAAGGACTACGTCGAGACCCTGCGCGCAGGGGTCGCGCGCAACATGCAGACCCCCGGCCCCTACGCCTCCGACAACAACAAAGCAGGCGAGACGGGCCATTTCTTTGACGACTACTGCAACTGGCAACGCATCCCCGAATTCCGCGAGGTGATCGAAACCTCTCCCGCTGCCGAAGTGGCCGCAGACCTGATGGGATCGCACACGACCCAGCTGTTCCACGATCATGTACTGGTCAAGGAACCCGGCACCTCGATGGCGACCCCCTGGCATCAGGACGGCCCCTATTATTTCGTTACCGGACACCAAAACGTCAGCTTCTGGTCGCCACTCGACCCCGTGAGCGATGCCACCCTGCGCTGTGTGGCAGGATCGCATGCATGGGAGAAACCCGTGCTACCTACCCGCTGGGCCAAGAACGAGCCCTTCTTTGATCCCGCCCCCTACATGCCCGTGCCGGACCCCGACGCGGAACAGATGGACATCCGTGAATGGGCGATGGCGCCCGGCGACGCCGTGGCGTTCAACTTTGCCACGCTGCACGGTGCACGCGGCAACACCAGCACCACGCGCCGCCGCGCGTTTTCGCTGCGGCTGCTCGGGGATGATGCACGCTACACCGCGCGCCCCGGCCCCACGTCACCGCCTTTTCCGGATCATGCGATGACCCCCGGCCAGCGCCTGCGCGACGACTGGTTCCCGACCCTCTTCAGCCGCAACCAGACCACATAAAAAACGCCGCCCGAACCATCGGACGGCGCATCAGGTCAAACCTCTATTTTCTCTGACCAAAAATACTCCGGGGACTCTTGGCCCCCGGCCAAGAGGGGGCAGCGCCCCTGCCCGCCAGCCACAGTCAGGCCGCGTCGATTTTCACCAGCTCGATGTCGAACTGCAAATCCTTGCCCGCCAGCGGGTGATTGGCGTCCAGCGTAACGGTTGCCTCGTCCATCTCCACCACGGTCACGGGCATCGCCTGCCCGTCAGGGGTCTGCATCTGCAGCTGGATACCCACCTCCAGCGGGATTTCTGCGGGGATGCCCTCGCGCGGAACAGCCTGGCGCATCTCGGGGTTCACCTGACCATAGGCATCATCCGCACCGATCTTGACGATCTTTTTGTCGCCCACGCTCATGCCGGGGATGGCCACGTCCAGACCGGGGATGATCTGGCCTGACCCCACTTCGAATTGCAGCGGGTCGCGCCCGTCCGAGCTGTCGAATGTCGTGCCATCCAGCAACGTACCCGTATAGTGCAAATGCACAGTGTCGCCTGCCTTAACCTCGGCCATATGTCGTCTCCAATATTGTCAGGGAATGTGAGAGGGAGGCCGCGTATCTGCGCGGGTGCTCCGAAAGATGCGCGTACCCTTTCAAGCCGCGCGTTAAACCGCAACCCCCATTTCGCCCTTTTCCACAGCACGGCCCCATGCCAGTGTGATGCCAACCCGCCCGCAACCCGACCGGAGCACCCATGCCCATAACCACCTGCATCTTTGACGCATACGGTACATTGTTCGACGTGGCAGCCGCCGCGCGTCAGGCCGCCTCGGAACCCGACTATGGCGCGATCAGGGACGACTGGCCCCAGCTGGCCGAGCATTGGCGCCTCAAGCAGTTGCAATACAGCTGGCTGCGCGCGATCACTGCCGCGCATTGCGACTTCTGGCAGGTCACACAGGAGGGGCTGGACTGGGCGCTGGCAAAAACCGGCCACGCGGATGACGGCGCGCTGCGCGAACGGCTGTTGCAGCTGTACTGGGAGCTGGGCGCCTATGCCGAGGTGCCCGCAATGCTGGAAACCCTCAAGGCGGCAGGCCTCAACACCGCGATCCTGTCCAACGGCGCGCCTGCAATGCTGCGCGGCGCGGTGCAATCCGCAGGCATTGAGGGGGTCCTCGACGCACTTTTGTCCGTCGAAAGCGTGGGCATTTTCAAACCCGATCCGCGCGTCTACGATCTTGTCGAGGCTGAATTCGGCTGCGCCAGGGACGAGGTGCTGTTCGTCTCGTCAAACGGCTGGGACGCGGCGGCGGCCACCGGCTATGGCTTTTGCACCGCATGGGTCAACCGGGGCGGCGATCCCGTGGACCGGCTGCCGTGGACGCCCGCGCACACCCTCACCGATCTGCGCGGCATCCCCGCACTGGCAGGCGTGTGATGGCGCATTTCACGACCTCCGACGGGCTGTCGCTGTTCTACACCGATACAGGCAAAGGCCTGCCGATCCTGTGCCTTGCAGGGCTGACGCGGACCACGGCGGATTTTGATTACGTCACCCCGCATCTGGACGGCTGCCGCTTGATCAAGATGGATTACCGCGGGCGCGGGCAATCGGATTTCGACCCCGACTGGAAGAACTACACCCTGCCCGTGGAATGCCGTGACGCGACCGAATTGCTGGATCATCTGGGGCTGGAACAGGTTGCGATCCTTGGCACCTCGCGCGGTGGGCTAAACGCGATGGGCCTTGCGATGGGAGCAAAGGCGCGGCTGCTGGGGGTGGCGCTCAATGACGTGGGGCCAGTGATCGCACCCGAGGGGCTGGAAACGATCAAGGAGTATATCGGCCGCCCCCCCGCCGCCAAAACCCATCAGGAGGCCGCTGCCGCGATGGCCCGCGCCTTTCCCGAGTTCACGAACCTCCCCGACGGCCGCTGGCTGGAAGAAGCGCACAAGCATTACACCCAAGGGCCGGACGGATTGCAGATCACCTATGACAAACACCTGCGCGACGCGGTGCTGGCGGCAGGCGAGCAGATGATGCCCGACCTGTGGCCGTTCTTTGACGCGCTGGAGGGCCTGCCGCTGGCACTGATCTGGGGCCGCAACTCGAATCTGCTGCATCAGGACACGGTGATGGAAATGCAGATCCGCCGCCCGGACATGCATCTGGCCACCGTGCCTGACCGCGGACACATCCCGTTTCTGGATGAGCCGACGGCCGTCGCCACGCTGCGCCGCTGGATCGGGGACATGCAATGAATATCGCGATGATCCGCGCCGCCGCCGCGCGGCTGGACGGGTTTGCGCGGCGCACGCCGCTGTTGAACTCTGCCTTTCTGGACCGGATTGCGGGGCGCCGTGTCTGGATCAAGCCCGAGTGCCTGCAACACACCGGCAGCTTCAAATTCCGCGGCGCCTACAATGCCCTCAGCGCGATGGACCCTGCGGCGCGGGCCAAGGGCGTGATCGGGGCCGTCGTGCCCTCCACGAACCCCGTGGCGACCCCGGTGAACAACGCGGTCAACGCCCTGAAATGCGGCAATGCGATCGTGCTGTCGCCCTCGCCGAAGGGCAATGAGGTCTGCGAGAAACTGATCGGCTATATCCACGCCGAATTCGCCAAGATCGGCGCGGACCCCGACCTCGTGCAGATGGTGCCCGCACCGTCATCCAAGGCAAAGACCCAGCGCCTGATGGAAACCTGCGACCTGCTGGTCGTGACCGGCAGTCAGGACAACGTGCGCCGCG
>ENA-ORXR01001378-ORXR01001378.1-marine-metagenome-genome-assembly--contig:-NODE-1378-length-25773-cov-19.983499_pt1 | contig 25773 bp, 25 predicted proteins | sample MGYA00237866_ERZ511479 | MGnify/ENA metagenome assembly ERZ511479 | reverse complement strand
TCCGCCACCCAGGAAAAACGCAAGCGGAGATCCCTCGAACAGATCATTACCAGCCTCTAAAGTTTACGCGTATGGGCACTTGCCAATCTCACAGCTCACAGCTCGTAGCCGATCCCATTGCCGTTTCTAAGCTACCGCATGCGGGAGCCGTAAAGACCGAGCCCGATCGCTAGCAAGAAGACCACCGCTACGACAACCCAAGTCAGCCGCTGGGACCGCCGGTAGGTTTCGTAAACCGGGCGTTCGATACCATGCGAGGCAAGGCTCCCACTGATCAGACTCCGCTGACCGATGATCCAGATCACGATGCCTACGAGAATCGCAATCTCCGCCACAACACTGCGGACATTGCCGCTAATCGCCAGCGGAACGAGAACTGCCAACAAGCCGAGCGTAGCACCCATATCGATCCACAAGTGACGCTTGAGGAGGCCGGTACGCTGCTCTTCGGTGAGCTGCCGCTTTTTGTTTTTCTTTCCCACTATCCGCTACGCTTTGGCCAGTTCTAGGAGCAGGGCACGGTTCAGGCGAATCCCTGCCTCGAAGTTCTCCACCGGGAAATTCTCGTCCGGTGAGTGAATTTGGCAGTCGGGAAGGGCCAATCCGAGCAGCAAAGTATCGACTCCGAGCACCTCCTTAAACGACTGAATGATCGGGATGCTTCCGCCCTCGCGGATCAAGGCTATGTTTTTAGGGAATGTCTGGGCAAGAGCGACTTGGGCAGCTTTTCCCCACTTTCCGTGAGGGTCCATTACGTAGGCTTTTCCACTGTGCCCACGCTCGATCTCCAAGGTGATGCCTTTCAGCGGCTGGGTTTTGAGGTGCTCTTCGGCCAGGCCTAGGATCTCGTCGGGATCTTGGTTGGGGACAAGGCGGAATGAGATCTTCAGGTGGGCCTCGGAAGGCACGATCGTCTTGGATCCCTCGCCCTGATAGCCGGAGCCAATGCCATTAATCTCCGCAGTGGGACGAGCCCAGCGGCGCTCGACTTCGGTGTAGCCGGGCTCGCCAACGAGGCAGGGCGAACCGGTTAGATCGAGGGTCTCTTCGTCGCTGGAGAGCGTGTTCCAGGCTTCGCGCTCCCAGGTCTCGAGGTCCTCGACTTTGTCGTAGAATCCAGGAATGGCGACCTTGCCCTCAGCATCGTGCAGAGATGCTGCGAGTCGGGCGATGGCAGAGGCGGGATTGGCCACGGCACCGCCCCAGACGCCGGAGTGCAGATCCGCTGATGGGCCGGTGACCTTGACCTCGAGGCAGGCGACTCCGCGCAGCCCGTAAGTAAAGGTCGGCACTCCGGGGGCTACCATTCCGGTGTCAGAGACGGCGACGATATCACAAGCGAGTTCGGTCTTATGCGCCTCTAGAAAGGGCTCGAGGTTCGGGCTTCCGATCTCCTCTTCGCCTTCGAACAGCAGGATGATATTGACCGGAAGATCGCCGTCCTCGGCCATTGTCTCCCCCACTCCAAGAATGTGCGCCAGCATCTGGCCCTTGTTGTCGGTGGCTCCGCGCGCGAAGAGAACGCCGTCTCGGACTTCCGGCTCGAATGGAGGCGAGGACCAAAGTTCCAACGGGTCGGCTGGCTGGACGTCGTAGTGGCCGTAGATGAGCACGGTCGGGCGGCCTTCCTTATGCGCGTTGCGAGCGATGACCACTGGATGGCCGGAAGTCGGATGGATTTCGCTGGAAAGGCCGATGGCGGTCAGCTTGGTATCGATCCAATCGGCGCAGGCCTTGACGTCGCCCGCGTGGGCGCTGTCGGTCGATACGCTAGGGAAGCGTAGGAATTCGAAGAGTGTTTCGAGGTGATCAGACATGGTCTTGAAAAAGGTGGCGAAGGAACTAGCCGCCGAACAGCCCCTGAACGGACTCGCCGCGACTGCGTTTGAAATTCTCGTAGGCCATATAGCCGAAGAGAAGGCCCAGGAATGGCTGGCCCCAAGTGGTCAGAGCGTAGAAGCCGACGATTGCTGCGGTGACCATCCCGATACGGAAACGCAGGACGGGATTGCCACCGCGCATGAATTGCTCGAGCAACCGCCCGCCGTCGAATGGGAAGATCGGCAAGAGGTTGAGAACGACGAGGATGCAGTTCAGCCAAGCGAGGTTACCGGCGATCCGCTGGCCTTGGGAAACCGGATAGACTTGCTTGAAGAAATTCCAGGTCTGGTCCGTGTAACTGTTCCACCACAGCATCCCTAAAATGGCCAGTAGCAGACTGAAGATCGGCCCCATCGCAGTGATGATGATGCTTTCCTTGTGGGTAAACCTGCCAACCGAACTCGCGAATCCGCCTAGCGCGTAGATGGTGATCGCTGACTTGCCTCCATACTTCCGCTGGAACAAGGCATGGCCCAGTTCGTGGACCAAGATCGAGACGAAGATGACCAGAATGTAGAGAAACGCTTGATTCCACTCGGCGCTACCACGCGCACTGATGGCACCGGAGAGAAATGCCGCCATCAACCAAAACGTCCACTGGATAGAAACTGGGAAGCCGAAGAGATTAAACCGAATCATGTGCCACTAGCTTCGCCGTGCGGTGCGGCTCCGTCCAAGGATTTGTAGCGTGGTTATTGCCCACGAAAAGCGCGGAAGCCATGGGCTCGGAACCTTGCTCGTTCGACAACTGGAACATCCCTTGGCCAAGTTGGGCCTAGATCCGTTTCGACATCTGTGTGACGCGGAGCCGCGACCCGGTTTCCGTTCGGATCACAGATCACATCAAGGGAGTTCTGCAAGGCCAGCGGCGAGGCAAAAAGTGACTGATCGAGCGATCCACTAGCCAACCAAACGATGGCGGCAGCAGCCATGGCTGCACCGGATCTATACTCGACCATACTGCCACCGACTTCGGGGGCGAAGGTCGCGTGCTCGGCCACGATGACTCCGATCATACCCGCCACCAGTATCGCCTTGCCGGCAGCCTCGTCGGAGCGCCCCAAGGCATCGACGACCGCGAACACCGCCCCGGGGCAAGCGCCGCAGGACCGGCGGTTAGAACGGCCCCGAGGACAGCCATACTGCTCTTCACCTCCTTCAGGCTGGTGACGTAAAGGGTGCTGCGGTTGAGAATGTCGCCGACTAGTCGGTTGGCCGTGAGGCCGCTGCGCTGTGCGAACTAGAAGGCTCTCGCATGACAGAGCCTAAGAATGCTGGGACCGCCCATCTGGCAAGACTGCGGTTGCCTACCGCTACTAGCAAAGGTTTCGCCAACAAAAAAGAGGAGACCGCAGCAGCGACCTCCTCTCTTGTTTGGGGTAAGTAATCCCGTCCGTCAGCTATCGGCGACGACGGCGAAAGCCTAGGATGCCGCCCGCACCGAGTGCAAGGAGCGCTGAGGACGGCTCCGGGACGACATCGAAGTTCAAGTTACCGAGGGAGATGTACTGAAAGTCTGGACTTGGCACCGAGCCATCAGCCGAGTAGCGAATTTGGAACGAGTTGATGACTGAGGCCCCAAAGTCTGCACTTACAGTATTTCCGAACATACCGGGATCCTGGCTTGAACTAACGGTCCCGGTCAAAATCTCGCTGTTGGCACCACTTTGGAGAATGTCTGCCCCAGGTGTGATGGTTCCGTAGGTAACTCCCGAATTGGCGAAAAGAGTGACCGAGTCCGTGTAGACGCCGCGGTTATTAGAGTCATCATCCGCATCCACGTCGTAAATGTTGAAGTTCAAACCATCAATCGGCGTGCTGAATGAAACGGTCAGATCGATCCACTCACCGGCTGTTAAAGCGTCCATTCCGAATGCTAGCGGGAGATTGCTGTCGCCGAAGTTCGCATTAATGGGAGGCGTTGCGCCGTTGGTTTGAGAGGTATCGTCGGGTAACATCGAAGTTCCACTGACGTTCGAGTAATCGAACGAAAATGTCACATCGACTCCAGAGCCATCTACGTTGAGGAAGGTCTGATTCAAAAAGCCTCCCGAGTAGTCTTCGACATCCCAGTCGAGAACAGAGGCGCTTGAAATTACGGGTAGTGCAAGACTACAAGCTCCGACGAGGAGCAGTTTCGTGGTATTTGATTTCATTATCTGAGGGAGGTTGTTGATGAACTAAGTGTATTGTAATTATTAAATTTATCAATAATTAATTTGGAAATATTAAATATTTGCAACTACTAACCAAATCTCCAGACCTATTCCTGATGACTTCTGGCAGGAAACTGCCATGCTCCTTCTGTGCATCTCACCCTTTTGGCAGCGGTCGCCCGAAACAGGATCATTGGAACTACGTCCGGCGGGATTCCATGGCACCTGCCCGCCGAATCGGCCCACTTCCAATCCTATTGCCGAGAAAAAATCGTTCTCGTCGGGCGACGCACCTACCAAGAAATGGACGGCTGGTTCTCCGATGTCTCATCGACCCCGCTGGTCCTCAGCCGATCGCTGACCGATCTCTCCGACGGAGCGAGCGTCAGCTCGATTGACGAGGCCGTGACGAAGATGGCGGTTATCTACGCAGACCATGTAGAACTTGTCGTCATCGGTGGTGGCGAAGTCTACGAACTGGCACTCTCCAAGGCGGGGCGGCTAGTAATTTCTGACATCGATGCCGACTTCGACGGTGACGTCCGATTTCCAGAAATCGACTACGGCCAGTGGCGCCTAGTGTCGGAAGTCCCCCACCCTCAGGATACGGAAAATGCCCATACCTTTGTCGTCCGAACCTGGGAACGTCCGAAGGCAAATTCCTGACTGTCACGTTCGCAGAATCGGGATAGGATGTCCTGATGCAGAAGACCGACGACGAGTGGCGCGCCCAGCTGACGCCCGAGCAATTTAACGTCGCCCGCGAGAAAGGCACCGAACCGGCGTTTACCGGTTGCTTCAACGACCACAAGGCGGACGGCACCTACACCTGCGTCTGTTGCCAGACTCCCCTATTTCAAGCCGACGCCAAGTTCGATTCCGGTAGCGGCTGGCCGAGCTACTGGCAACCGATCAGCGACACCGCTATCACAGAGATCAAGGATTCGACTCATGGCATGATCCGGATCGAAGTCGTCTGCTCGACCTGCGATGCCCACCTCGGCCACGTCTTCCCGGATGGGCCTCCGCCCACCGGCATGCGCTACTGCATTAACTCCGCCTCCTTAGGGTTCACTCCAGCCAACTCCTAACTTGATGAAACTCCTCACGGTTTTCCTGCTCCCGCTCTTCCTTGGCTCTGTCTGCGCCGACGAGTTGCACCTATCAGAGACTCCCCTAGGTGAAGAGCCGGATGGGTTCTTCGTCGTTGATGGCACCTGGACCGTGGTCGAGACCGACGGCGGTGGTCGGGCGCTAGAAATCGCCCCGGTTCCACTGACCGAATCCGGCACCATGTTCGGCGAGACCTTGAAAGGTGGAGCCGAGATCGCCGCGAGCTTCACGGCAGACAAACGCGGTCGGAGCGTACCCCGCTTCGCCGTGGGTGTTCACGGTATCTCCGGCTACCGGCTCCGCCTTGTCCCGGCCGAAAAGAAGCTCGAACTACTCTACCGCGAGGAGCGTGTCGCGGATATCCCGATGACCTGGCAATCGGGTAAGACCTACCGCCTTGAGCTCACCGTCGTCCAGACCAACCCGACCGAAGACGCACCCTGGAAGGCCACCGGCCGCGCTTGGATCGAGGGCGAAGAACAGCGCCCCGCCGCTCCACAAATCATGCATGAAGCGGACAAGATCACCGGCAAGGGCAAAGCATCGATCTGGGCCACTCCCTACACTGGATTGCCGATTCGAATCAGCTCGGTGCGGGCAGAGGCGAAGTGAAAAGGGGTAAGGGATCGACCGCAAAACCCAATTATCCTTGCACCACGACACTTGTCGGTGTTGAATTGCCACGTGGCCGATGTTTCCCTTCCAAAGCTCTCCGATGGAGAGATCGAAATCATGAAGGCGGTCTGGGCTCAGGAGCCCACGGCGGTCAGCGAAGTGCGCGACGAGGTCAATCGCCACCGCGAGCCCCCCTTGGCCCGCAACACCATCCTCACCCAGATGCAGCGGCTGGTGAAGAAGGGCTGGTTGCGCTCGATTTCGGTCGGCCGCGCCCACTCCTATGAGTCCACCGTGCCTCGGGAAAAGGCCGAACGCTATATGGCGACCGGACTGCGCAAGACCCTCTTCGGCGGCTCGTCCCTGTCCCTTGTCCGATGCCTACTCGACGACGAGGGACTCAGCGCCGACGAAGTGTCCCAGCTCCGCGCCCTGATCGACGCGCGTAACGACTAGCCTCCGGTAGATCTCAATTTCGGGCTTTCCACTCGCATTCGCTCGATCCAGACTTGGCCATGCCCAAGTTCAGTGTCGAAAAGTCGATCGACATCCAGGCCAGTCCTGAGGATGTCTTTGCCAAAGTCCGGGACTTCAAGACCTGGCCGCTCTGGTCTCCTTGGATCCTGTCCGAACCCGATTGCCAACTCGCATTCAGCGACGACGGCCGCTCCTATTCCTGGGACGGCAAGGTCGTCGGTGCCGGAGAAATGGAGATTCTCGACGAAACCCCATCGACGTCCATCGATTACTCCCTGACGTTCCTGCGCCCTTGGAAAAGCACGGCCGAACTACAGTTCCGCTTCGCTCCGAACGGCTCAGGCGGAACCCGGGCGACCTGGACACTCGACAGTTCCCTACCGTTCTTCATGTTCTGGATGACCAAGATGATGGTCGGCTTGATCGGCATGGACTACGAGCGCGGCCTGAAAATGCTCAAGGACCTGGTCGAGACCGGAGCGGTCCCCAGCAAACTCGATTTCCCTGGGACCGAAACCTTCCCCGGCACCCGACTGCTGACCATTCGCCGCGGCTGTGCCGTCGAAGACATGCCCAAGGGCTTCGACGACGATATGGCCAAGCTTGTCGCCCACCTCTGCGAGCGAGACATCACGCCGTGCGGTGCTCCGATGTCCGCCTATCTCCAGTGGAAGCCCGCCGAGCAATTCGTCGAATACGAGCTCGGCTTTCCCGTCGAGGAATCGGTCACCGACGCCGGCGCTGGATTCAGATTCCGCGAGATCCCCACCTGCCAAACCTACGTCGTCCGCCACACCGGTCCGTACCGCCACCTCGGCAACGGCTGGGCCGCCGGCATGTCCCACGCTCAGGCGAAGGTCTTTCCTCACGACAAGAAGGCAGTCCCGTTCGAGCGCTACGAAACCCCGCCAGAACAAGATGGCGAGGCCACGGTAACCACAGTCTTCCTTCCGACGAAGTAGTGTGCCCAATCACAGGCCCAGTTCCGACAGCCCCGGATGGTCGTCGGGACGGATGCCTTGCTCCCATCGGAACTTCCGGTCCTGCTCCGCAATTGGTAGGTCATTGATACTGGCATGGCGGCTTGCCATCAGCCCGTTCTCGTCGAACTCCCAGTTTTCGTTGCCATAAGACCGGAACCACTGCCCGTCCTCGTCGTGCCACTCGTAGGCAAAACGAACGGCTATCCGGTTCCCCTCGAAGGCCCACAGTTCCTTGATCAAGCGGTAGCCGGTCTCCGTGGCCCACTTGCGACTCAGGAAATCGACGATTTCCGCTCGCCCATGAAGAAACTCCGAGCGGTTCCGCCAGGTGCTATCGGCGGTGTAGGCCATGGCGACCTTTCCCGGGTCACGGCCATTCCAACCATTTTCCGCCATGCGGACCTTTTGCGTTGCTGTGTCCTCGTTGAACGGAGGAAAGGGAGGGCGAGGTTCTTCAGTGTTCATGATTTTGATTCGGTGGACTAACTCTCAATTTCAATCCGTCTTGCCACTTCCTCCGCCGATCAGCTTGCGAGCTACCGCCTGAGTAATACCAAGAAAAAGGAACTCCGCGAAACTCGGAGTGGTGTTACTCCGGTGGGACAAAGTCCAACGTCGCATTAGTGATGCCTCACGCAAGGAAAAGGCAAATAACGCGCCGCTTTCAATCTCCTCTTGAGCGATCCACCTAGGCACAATACCAACCCCAATATTCAACGAAACCAACTGCTTGGTTGCCTCTTCATTGTTGAGTTCAATAAACGGGTCCAGTGGCAATCGCATCTCCCGGTAGCAACCATCGATCAAGTTGTAGGTATGAGACTGAACCGCCGGTGTAATCAATTGCTGGTCAGCGAGTGTGGCTTGATCGACGCGGTTCAGTTTCGCCCACGGATGAGACGGGTGAACAATATAGACAAGCTCGTCGTGCCCCAGCTCCACGTGCTCCAACCACTGATAGTCCCGCTGCACCGGGGCAATCATGATATCGATCTTGCGCTCGGACATCCGCTCGATCAGCTGGTCGGTATCACCGATTTCCAACTTGAGGGCGACGTCAGGAAAGCTTTCTCGGAACTCCCGCACGATACCTGGGAACAAATAGCGACAACCAGTTGGCGTCTTACCGATGTGCAATTGTGGGTGGGCCGTCGCTGTCTCCGCGCTGAACCTAGCGACCACGCCATCGAGTCTACTGACGATATCCGAGGCCTCATTGAAGAACTGCTGGCCGGCGGCTGTAGTCTCCAAGATCGGCCCACGACGGTCGAAAAGCTTGGTATCCAGGCTTTGTTCTAGGGTTCGAATCCCGTGGCTGAGCGCCGAGGGCGTCACAAAGAGCAAGGCGCTGGCCCGGCGCATACTACCTTCTTTCACGGTGGTGACGAACATCCTCAGCCGCTTTACATCGAAGGAATCGTCCATTCATAGACCGTAAAGCATGTTGCGTTCCATTTGTCCTTAAAAGGCCGATGATGAATAGGATTCACTATTGATCATGAAATATGATCATCGGTCAAAAGCCTCATGCTCACCGACTTGGCACCGGCAATGCTGAGGTAGATGCGTGGTCCAGATTACGAAATCCAGAAGCGAAGCGTCGCCCCTTAGGGTGGGCTACGTGCCGTTGACGGATTGTGCTCCCTTGGTAGTCGCTAAGGAACTGGACCTATTCAACAAGCACGGAGTTGCGGTTGAGCTATACAAGGAACCCGGCTGGGCAACGATCCGGGAGAAAATTTGCCTTGGCGAACTGGACGCGGCACAAGCCCCCGCCAGCATGGTGTTTGAGCTATCCCTAGGCTACACCGGAACGGCAGCTCGTTGCCTCACGGCCTTCGTCACCCCCCACAATGGCAATGCCATTACACTTTCGAATAAACTTTGGGAAATGGGCGTCCGCGACGGCGCAAGCCTTGCCAAAGTAGTCAAAGCCAATCCCTCGCGGAGATTTACGTTTGCAGGAGTCTTAAAATACTCTTCGCAAAACTACCTCATGCGCCACTGGCTCCTGTCGCATGGGATCGTCCCGGACCAGGATGTCACAATCATGGTGGTTCCTCCACCACAAGTCCACGGTTGCCTAAAGAACGGCTATCTTGATGGCTACTGTGTTGCCGAACCATGGAGTTCGGTGGGCTTGCTCGAGGGTATCGGATGGTGCACGACCTTAACCTCCGACTTTGCTCCTATGCACCCGGAGAAAGTGTTCATGATGACCGAGGCTTCCCACACGGAAGATGAAGACCGTCACGTAGCACTCCTACGAGCCCTCTGGGACGCATCGGCCTACTGCGACGATCCCGCCAATCGCCACGAATTGTCCGAGTTGTTGGCACGTCCGGACTACGTCGATGTGCCCCAGGCGGCCCTCGATAACGCACTCATTGGCCCCTTTGACATGGGCATGGGCGAAACTACGTCCGCTACGGACGCCATCGTCTTCCACCGCTACGACGTCAATCGACCCACCGCCCAGAAGGCCGCTTGGGTCTTAGATGAGATCGCATTGCACAAGCTCCAGCCGGAATTTCAGCGTCCCGACAGAAACGAGATCTCCCGCTGCTTCCGCGAAGACATTTTTGATCAAATGATCGCCTCTCTCTCCACCGCAAAACCAACCCGTAGCCAACACGAACCCGAAGTACTGACATGAAGACACCACCCACCATGACCGATCCCTACGACGCTAGCTCTCCGCTCGGCGGAGGCCACAGCCACGAATCAGCTCCGCTCGACGAAGCCGCCAAAGACTTCGTCAAGGCGTCGCCGAAGGACTTCCAAGGCATCGCCGCCCGCACCGCAAAGCCTTGCAACCACTCCGGCCCCTGCTCTTGCAAAGAGGACGCGACCGCACCTGTCGCCGACAGTCATGAGGCCATGGTCGACAACGTCATCGAGGAAGCTGTCGTTCGCTCCATCTTCCCCAACGACTTCGCCCGTCGCGAGTTCATCCGCCGCGTTGGCAAGGGAGCTGCTGCCTCGATCATCGCCGGAGCCTTCCCAATGGCCAACTTCAAAGCCTGGGCCGCCGACGATGTGGCCGGAGGCGAACTTGAGAAGAAAGACCTGTCCATCGGCTTCATCCCGATTACTTGCGCGACCCCGATCATCATGGCTGAACCCATGGGCTTCTACGAGAAGTACGGCCTGAATGCCACTGTTCGCCGCGCCTCCGGTTGGGCCATGGTCCGTGACTGGGGAATCAACAAGGAGGTCGATGCTGCGCACATGCTCAGCCCGATGCCCCTGTCCATCTCGCTTGGCGCAGGCTCGCCTCAGGTCCCCTACCTCATGCCCGCCGTCGAGAACATCAACGGTCAGGCCATCACACTGGCGAACAAGCACAAGGGCGTCAAAGGCCCACAGGACATGAAAGGCTTCCGCTTCTGCGTGCCCTTCGAATACTCGATGCACAACTACCTGCTCCGCTACTACCTCGCTGAGGGCGGAATCGATCCAGACACCGATGTCTCGATCCGCGTTGTCCCACCGCCGGAAATGGTGGCGAACCTGAAAGCTGGAAACGTCGATGGCTACCTCGCTCCGGATCCATTCAACCAGCGAGCAGTCTACGAAAACTGCGGCTTCTTGTTCAAGCTCACCAAGGACATCTGGCCCGGCCATCCGTGCTGCGCCTTCGCCGTATCCCAAGAGTTCGCCTCAACCAATCCGAACACCTACAAGGCACTATTCAAGGCGATCGTCGATGCCACCTACTACTCGTCGAACCCCGCCAACCGGAAGGAAATCGCCGCAGCCATCGCACCGAAGAACTACCTCAACCAACCACAGATCGTGCTTGAGCAAGTTCTCACCGGAACCTACGCGGACGGACTCGGCGAAATCCAGGAAGTGCCCGACAGGATCGACTTCGACCCGATGCCTTGGAACTCCATGGCCAAGTGGATTCTCTCGCAGATGGTCCGCTGGGGACAAATCGAAGGCAACATCGACTTCAACGCCGTCGCCAAGCAGGTCTACCTCGAAGGCGACTGCGAAGACATGATCACCGAGCTCGGACACGAGAAGAAGAAGGCGTCGTACGACAACTTCTCCATCATGGGCAAGGAGTTCACACCAGACGATCCGCTTGGTTACGCCAAGAGCTTCGCCATCACCCGCGCCTAGGCGTCCCTTCATACCAACCCACGTTCCCTGCTGATGTCGTCTTCCTCCCATCCCACACAGAGCAAGTATGCTCCGTACTTGCTCTCACTCCTCATCCTTGCGGTCTTCCTGGCCGTTTGGGCAGGCTTTACCCGGATCCCTGAGTTCGATCCAGAAGGCCTGTCAGACAAGGAGTTGATGATGATGGAGATGAATGGCGACATCGTTCGGGACGAGGGTGGCATCCTCTCCTTCAACTCCGACAAGCTCGAGACCATCCCCGGTCCCGGCAAGGTCCTCGAGACAGCGATTGACGAGTTGAAGGCCCCATTCACCAAGCACGGCACCAACGATCACGGTATCGGGCTTCTGGTGCTCTACACCCTCAAGCGCTTCCTCACTGGGTTCCTCCTAGCAACGGCTGTCGCCGTCGTCGTCGGCATGCTGATCGGCATGTCGAAGACTCTGTTCACCGCTCTCAATCCGTTCATCCAGCTACTCAAGCCAGTGTCGCCACTCGCCTGGATGCCGCTCTTGCTCTACTCCGTCAAGGATCCCTTCATGACCTCCGTCTTGGTCGTCTTCATGGCCTCGCTCTGGCCGACCATGGCCAACACCGCCTTCGGAGTCTCCAACATCAAGGCCGACTACCTCCGCGTCTCCAATATGGTCGAACTCGGATGGTTCCAACGTTTCTGGCGTGTCGTCCTGCCAGCTGCCGCTCCTGCCATCTTCGCCGGACTACGAATCTCCTTCGGTAGCGCGTTGGTCGCCGTCGTTCCAGCCGAGATGCTCCTCGGCGAACTCGGCGTCGGCTACCTCAGCTGGATCGAGTGGAACAACCTCGACATCTCCGGCGTCATCTTCGCCATCATCGTCGTCGGCTTTGTCGGATTCCTCATGGACTACGCCCTCGCCAAGTTCGCCGCCCGCTTCACCTACTCCGAAGCCTAACCAATCGCCGATCCCACCTATCCATGTCTTATCTCAACGTCGACTACGTCACCAAAATCTATCCATCCCTCGATCCGGGGGCCAAGAAGGGCGATGAATTCGTCGTCTTCGAGGACGTCCACTTCCACATCGAGGAAGGCCAGTTCGTCTCGATGATCGGCCACTCAGGCTGCGGCAAAAGCACGTTGCTCAACATCATGGCCGGTTTCGATGCCGCGACCAAAGGTGGCATCATCCTCGACGGCAAGGAGACTTCCAAGCCCGGCCTCGACCGCATGGTGGTATTCCAAAACTTCGCCCTCATGCCCTGGATCACCGCCTACCAGAACGTCGCCCTCGCAGTGCGCCAGAGCCACCCAACCTGGAACAAGGCCGAGGTCAAAGAGTGGACGATGAAGTACCTCAAGATGATGAATCTCGAGGACGCAGCAAACCGCCGTCCGTCCATGCTGTCCGGCGGAATGCGCCAACGCGTCGGCCTTGCCCGCGCCTTCGCCGCCGAGCCGAAGATCCTCCTACTCGACGAACCCTTCGCCCAAATCGACGCCCTCACCCGTGGCTCGATCCAAGAGGAACTCCTTCGCATGTGGGAGGCCACCAACAGCACCATCTTCATGGTCACCCACGACGTCGACGAGGCAATCCTGCTCTCCGATCGCATCGCCATGATGAGCGCCGGACCATCGGCGAAACTCGCAGAGATCATCGACATCGACCTGCCTCGTCCTCGGATTCGCGCCGAGCTCATCGACGACCCGCGCTATATCCACCTGAGAAGCCACATCCTCAAATTCCTCGTCAGCGGCAAAGAGCATTCCGCGTCCGCAACCGTTGCCGCCGAACCTGAGACTGTCTCAACTGCAAACTAATTTACAACAAACCAAACACACAGATCCCATGACCAAACTTGAAATGACCGAAGCCATCATCACAGCCAAAGCCTCGAAAGGTGTCAGCTGGGGAGAAATCGCAGCAGCCGTCGGCCTTTCCGATGTCTTCACTACCTCCGTCGTGCTGGGCCAGAATAGTCTTCTCGCTGACGATGCGGAAAAGCTCACCGGCTTCCTCGATCTTCCGGCCGAAGTGACCACTGCCCTGACCATCTGTCCGATGAAAGCGACCGACACCGACCTGGTTTCGAAAGACCCACTCATCTATCGCTTCTTCGAGATCGCCTACGTCTACGGTGGTGCAATCAAGGAGGTCATCCACGAAAAGTTCGGCGACGGTATCATGAGCGCCATCGACTTCACCATGGAGATCGACAAAAAAGAAGACCCCAAGGGCGATCGGGTCATCGTGACCATGGACGGCAAGTTTCTTCCTTACAAGAAGTGGTAGAAAAACAGTAAAGCCGAAGGAATCAGCTATGGAGAGGTCTTTGCAGTTCTCGAGAATCCCGCTACGGTAACGACCTATGTCCGATTCCCAACTCGCCCAACTGAAGCAACACACCACCGTCGTCGCCGACACCGGAGACTTCGCCGCCATGGCGGAGTACAAGCCGCAGGATGCCACGACCAATCCATCGCTGATTCTCAAGGCCGCCGCTCAGCCGGAATATCGCCACCTAGTCGACCAAGCAGTCACCGAGCTGAAGGGGAGCGGCCAAAGCGGAGACGCACTCGTCGAAGCCGTCATCGACCGAATCCTCATCCTCTTCGGCAAGGCCATCCTCGATATCGTTCCCGGACGCGTTTCGACCGAGACCGATGCCCGCCTCAGCTTCGACACCGCCGGCACTGTCGCCAAGGCCCGCACCCTCATCGACCTCTACGAGAAGGACGGAATTTCCCGCGATCGCGTCTTAATCAAAATCGCCTCCACCTGGGAAGGCATCAAGGCGGCCGAGGAACTCGAGAAGGAAGGCATTCACTGCAACCTGACTCTCTTGTTTTCGCAGGTCCAAGCAGTCGCCTGTGCCGAGGCCAACATCCAACTGATCTCCCCCTTCGTCGGTCGTATCTACGACTGGTACAAGAAGGACACCGGCATCGACTACCAAGGTGCCGAAGACCCAGGCGTCCAGTCGGTGCAGGGTATCTACAACTACTACAAGAAGTTCGGTTACAAGACCGAGGTCATGGGCGCCAGCTTCCGCAACAAGGGCCAGATTACCGAGCTCGCCGGTTGCGACCTGCTGACGATCAGCCCGGGCTTGCTCGAAGAGCTTCAGAACTGCAATGAGCCTCTTGAGAGAAAGCTCGACCCGGCAACTGCCGCCGCCGCCGACATCGAGAAGATCGAACTCGACGAGAAGACCTTCCGCTACCAATTCAACGAGGACGCCATGGCGACCGAGAAGACCGCAGAAGGCATTCGCAACTTCGCCATCGACATCGTCAAGCTGGAGAAGCTGGTAGCCGAGGCGATCGCTGGGTAGTGCCTTCGCTCATTCGTCACTAGCGATATTAGGACAGCCGGCTGGTCACTCCCGGTGCTGTCGTTCTGCCATTCTGCGCAGATCGGCCGCGCCGAGGATCAACCGACGACGTCCTTGGTGTAGCTGAAGTCGCCAGACTTTGGGGCTCATCCTAGGGCGCTAAAACCAGCTCAACGCCCCGTTAACCGTTGCCACAATCTGCCACACCCGCCTCGGTGACCAGCTGCTTTACCGGAATGTCGTGGCTATCTATTGGCAGCGGCTCGACGATCTGGCAGCGGAAGCTGACACCGATGGTCCAGACGTCCGGGCTCAAGCCGGCCAATAGCCGATCGTAGAAGCCACCCCCGCGACCGAGCCGATCACCGGTGTCGCCGGAAAAAGCCCGTCCAGGGGCAATGACCACGCCCACATCTGCCAGATCTACTATCGGACAGAGCTTGGGATCGGGTTCGCGTAAGCCGAACGCCCCTTCCACGAATTGCGTTTTCGGATCGGTGACGATATGGAAATCGAGCTTTCCCTGGCCAGCGACACGAGGAAAGGCGGCCTTCCAAGGAAGATCCTCCCGAGCAAGCGCCACCAAGTCAGGCTCGGTGTGGTCACCGGCGTAGAGAAGCACGACTCCCGCCTTTTGAACGACCTCTAGCTTGGACAGGTTCCGGCAAATTCGCTCAGAAGCCTCTGCACAGGCCGGAAGCCCCATAATGCTGATTCGTCGCACCATGGCGGCACGCATTCTTCGCTTCAACTGGCGAGGCGAATTGTCGATGATCTTCGATTTTTCCAAATTAGATATTGGTAGTTCGGTCCCGCCTCCGACTCCTTATCATTCACAAACCGTCGCACACCGTCAACCTCAGAAAAGCAGGAGCCAGCCTGAATGGAAGAGCCATCAGCCAGGGTCTACCCGATCCCCTTTGACTCAGCGGTGCAGGATCTGCTCGAATCTCGTCGAGCGGAGCTCGAAGCGAATCCTGAGTCTGTTGTGACTTGGGAAGAGGCGAAGAAGCAGTTACGGGCGAGGTAGTGGAAATTGTTCTACTTCGCTCGGCTCTCGATGATCTGTTCGAGGCGTACGATAGGCACGGCGACGCACTCCAAGCGAGAATCAAAAATTCTTGATTTCCTGATTAGTGTGTAAAGCAGGCCGAGACGGGGGATATGAGTCAGGTGACGAGTACGAGATCTTTGACTTCAAGGAGGAAAGGGCTTGGCTACTTGTGCCGTCTCTTGCAGTCGACCCCTTTTCGGGCTAGCTCCTCCAAATGATGGTCTTACTACCGTTGCTTGCGTTTGTTCTCATGCCCCTTCTAGGCGTCGTTGGGGAGTCGCTACCTCAAATTTTTCTTGTTGAGGGAACTGAGACGATCGTCGAACCGGAACGAATCATCGATGGCGATACATTTACTGCCAAGGTTGGGGCTGGAATAGCTACTTTTCGCATCTACGGTACTGATTCTCCTGAGAAGGAACAAGCTTGGGGAGAGGAAAGTCGGCAGTGGCTCGAGGACACCCTGTTTGGAACAGCTTCGATATCGGTGGCTGTGGAGGGTAATTCCTACAATAGACTTCTAGCTAGAGTCTACGCTGATGGTGAAGACGTTGGGCAGGAGTCTATTCAGCTTGGTCACTCTTGGCACTATGAGGCGGCCAAGAATACTGAAGCTTATGCGGATGTGCAAGAAAGCGCACGAAACCAAGGGATTGGACTATGGAGTTTGCCGTTCCCGACGGTTCCAGGCGACTTTCGGGCAGGTCGTTCCGTCGAGAGTTCGGAAGAGGGCACTCTGACTGGGCAAATATCTCTCCCATTGTTGGCTCAGGCGGCTCCCTCAGGAGAAAGCCTAAACTCGCTTTGGTCGGAGTTCACTTCAGGATCGGCAACCTCCAAAATTATTCGCTGTATTACCGTGTTTGGTATAGGCGTATTTGGCTGGATTTACCTTCATTTTTGGACTCGCCTTTGGAATAGAACTTGGGGAGGAGGCTCTCTCTTGGCTTTGGGTCTGGCGCTGGCACTCATCCTTATGGTAGCCGCATTTCTGCATCTTGGTGCGAGCGCGCGCTTAGCAAATCCCGAGATAACATCGACCGGGGTTCTTCACCAGTTTAAGGCATGGGGGTGGGCTCTTGGCATAGGCGCACTTGTTATAGGGAGTCTGCTAACCGCTGTATCTGCCTACAGGGATTTTCGGTAGCACCAAGGTTATTTGGTTCTACCGAAAGGGAATTTTTACAGAGTCTGCCTCGATTCCCTTTTGAGTGAACCTTACTTCGATCCTGCGGGACTCGCGGTTTGCGGTCCCACTAAGTTTGCTTCCCTTTGGAGGAATCGTGCTGGCCGCCGAGTAACACCAAACGGAGTGTTCACGGACATCCCGATCCACAATCCAGTCGAGCCACTCGGCTCGCAGCGCCAATGCTCTCATGAGACCGAGATCAGCATTCGAGCCTCCAGTAAAGGAATCAATTCCGGAGTTGGTTTCGAGGAAGGCTAGGATTTCTCGATCAAAATTTCCCTTCGAACCGACCGGCACAGAATCAGTATGGCCGACTATTTCCATGACTGCCATACTCGGATTGTCTGAAAGAACCCTTTTGAAGTCGGGGAACAGGGTCGTTCTACAGGCTTTTTTGAACTCGCTGGAGAGAATGGCGCTACCAAGTTCAAAGGTGTAGTTACGACTCGCAGGCAACTCCCAAATACGGGGCTTGTCTTTTAGGCTCGTTTTTTCAAAGTCATTTACTTCGTTGGTGAGGTCATCAATAACCCCTCCTTGGTCTTGTATGACTTTTTCTAGGCTCTTAATACGTTCTGTCAGACGGGCAATTTCTTCCTCAAGAAGTGGGATTCTCTCGTTGGCTTTTTCTAGTTGGGAGATTTGGTTGCTAGCTAACGCGATCTCGGCTCGCAACTTACTGTTTTCATCCTTAAGTTTTGTGACAAGATTCTGCAGTTTGTCCCACTGCCCCTGTGTTGCGGCAGCAGGGGTATTCCCTTTATTCGGAGCGAGCGGAGCCCTCTGTTTGAGAACAGAAACCATTGCCGTAAGAATTCCTACTACTAGCGCAAGGATGAAAAAGGTCAGCATCAGGTCGGAGACGGCTGGCCAGGGATTGAGTTTGTATTCTGGAATTTTCAATATTAGAAATTTGAGGATCTTTAGACAATCTAGTCCGCGGCATCGTGCACAGCGAGCCTTACGACCTCCGCCACACCGCTTGTGGCTGGGCATTGCTCTTCTCTGATTCTATGAGCTGACGTAATTCAAAGATTTGCGATGAAATAGTGACGATGTTTTCCCGCAGCTCTTGTAGGTCCGGTACCGAGCCTTGTGAAATTACAGCTGGCTCGACTACTACGGGGCGACTCAAAGGTGTGGCGCTTTTGGGCAAAGCTTTGGCTATCTGATCTGGCATCATTTCCCAGATTTGCTTGGTTTCACCTAGTTGCCCACCTAAATTTCCAATTCCCACACCAAAGGCCTGTGTGGCACTGGCAATAGCCTCAAGGTGGTCACCAATTTTTCCGATAGCCTCCCCATCATCCTGGCTTGAGGAGGAACCTGTCATTTTTTGCATCTCCTCTACAAGAACCAGCACGCTCGACTGAATCTGCTCGAGGTCTGTTCTCGCAAGAGCTACTCCGCCTGATAACTCCTCGCCTACCGACTTTGAAATCTGCGGAAGAAGAGCGATGATACTGTCGGCTCTGGTCTCTATAGACGACGTAATTCTCTCCGGGATACCATCGACAGATAATTGCATGAATTTCACGGCCTTGCCGGCTTTCCTAATTAGATCACTCTGAGTTTCCAGAGTTGTGGAAAATTGCCCAGGGATCTCTTTGACCAAATCTTTGAGAGACTCTAATTGCTTAAGACTACTGTTGAGTCCCTCTACGGCACCGATCGCGTTGGTAGTGACGCCATGAAGAGCGGCAGAATGCACGTCTAGCCTCTCAGCGATATTCTCGAATGTCTCAGCCGCGCTAATGTAGTGCTTCGCGAAGCTCCCATTGTCTTCTTTTTGCGGAGCAAATCGCTCAGCCGCAAGCAGAGATAATTCCGAAAGAAGTTGAGACCGGCTGGGGTTGACTAAAATGCTTCCAATACCTCCAATAACCAAAGTGCCACAGATTCCTACCATGCTTGGTACGAAACTAGTCCCCAGTTGCTTAAGCAAATTACTCACGGGTTCGGAGATGTCGGGCACCTCTCCGGGTTCCTTTTCGAGAAACGTAATGAGTTGGGAGAGGTCGTTTCCCTGTAAGGTAGCGCTCACAAGTAGTAGAGTGCCGAGCAGACCGCAGATGAGTAGGGCAGAGGCCAGAAACCTTGGAGCCGCGTGCACGATCTTTGCTCCTTCGGAAACTTCTCCGGCCTCAATGATAGTCTCTACATCAAGAGGTCGTCTGCTCTCATCCAGCCTTAGGAAAGTCTCAGCACAGCGATGAGATAGACTTCCCGGGGAAAGCTCGGTCACCAATTCAGATGTTTTCCGCTGGCTACCACGAAAATTTTTCAAACTCGCCAACTCCGCGCGGGAGTCTATGACGACCGTAATCTGAAAAATTAAGGCCACAATGGTAAGTACGATGATGAATGCGATAACGACGAAATGAAGATCCATATGGTTGAAAAAGGTAAGCTTGAACTATTTGCGCTCGACAAGCCAGACTTCCACCCTGCGGTTGCGGGCTTTACCCCGCTCGGTCCCGTTTTCGTCGATTGGGTATTTCTCGCCCAAGTAGACCAGGTGAGGTGTGGGAACTTGCGAGATTTCAAGCCGTTGGGCGACTGTCTCTGCACGCTCCTGTGACAGGCTTAGATTGTAGGCGTCGCTTCCATCGGAGTCAGCAAAGCCCACCAAGACCAATTCCCGTTCCTTAAGGTCGGGATCGCCTAGACGGCTGACAAGCCTGTTCAGGTCGGAGGAGGCCTTCAAGTCCAGGTGGCTCTCGTCTGCGGCGAACCGAAGACTGCTGTTGAGCCTAGTAGCCGAGGCCAACTCGAACCCTAGCTTGGTCGCCATCTCTACCGTAAACGCGGCGTTTACTGAGTCCTTTGGCATAGAAAGTTGGAGCCGTCGGTCGATATAGCGTGCCGAACTGATTATGTCCTGGCCGGGATTGCTCGATACGAACGAGAGGAAATCGTGAAGCTCTTGGGGGGCTCCATTGGAGGGGTGGTAGCCCATGACACGAGTTGTATAGCGGTAATCCTCGGTTGCTATGGAGAAAGGTGATGGGACGAGCGGACGCACCTCTGAACCAGCCCGTACGGCAAGAATCTTCGCCCCCTGAGGACTTCTGCGGTACGAACTGTAGGCACCAAGTCCTAGGCTGGCAGGATCCCTCCCGACTAAGGTGTGTGCAGGGCGTCCTCCCGATGTGGCTATTTCTTCAGAATCGGGGAGCAGGATGGCGACATGGGCATCATCCGACATTGGATCACAGCCTACGATGGTGAGGTTCCTTCCAGATGGCCAGGTCTGGGCTCGGATTAGCCGGGGGATCTCGGTGGCGAGAACCTCAGTCTCCTCTGCCCCCTCATGGGCATAGAGGACGAGTGCATCAAGGGCAAGGACCTTGGCCGATCCCGCTGAACGTAGGTCGCCGACGCTAGCGGAACGGATGGCGTTGCTTTCGTCATTAGTTGCCGGTGAAGAAACAACAGCGAGATCCGCCTGGGAATTTGCTAAGAGGTCAAGAGCCTCCCCTCGTGATGCGGAGATGAGTTCGAAGACGTCGGCCGTCTCGGAGCTCCGAACGTAAATCGACGATCCTACTTTTAGAGTCTCCACTTCACCGCCTAAGGCGCTGAGATAGCCTTGAAGAAGCGGAAGAATTAGCCGCTCGTCTAGCGGAAGGACGGAGGCCAGCCTGAGAACGGGAGGGCTCTTGATCCAATCTTTCCTTTCGGAGTCCTGAGCGACCCTCGACGAGTAGCCGTTGAGGGTGATCTGAAGGCGGTCAAGGTCTAGTAGAGATTGCGCGAGAATCTCGTCTCTCCGCCGCACATTTTCCAGTAGTCCACCAAGTGTGCGAGCGGCATCGCCTAGATTCTGAGCGGAAGGGCCGAGCAACGAAGCGATTTCTGGACTGTCACTTCCTTCTTCCTCTCCAAGGAAACTCTGACGCTTGTTTAGAACGTCGAGGCTTTGGTTTGCTGAAGAGAGCTCTTCAGGAGCAACGTCCTCTTTTTCAAGGCCTTTTAGCAACTCTGTCAATTCTGTGTGGCGAGTCTGTAACGAGCGGCTCGTTTCTAGCGCATTGGAACTCTCGACTAAGCTCGACAAATCTTCTGTTGCAGTACCAAGGGCGGTGACTTTCTCTTGGAGCGCTAGAGGTTCTTCGAATCCTAACGTCGTGATAGAATCAACACGGTCTTTGAGTTCACCACAGTTTCGGTGGTGAATTTCAGCGTCAGCCAAGAGTGCGGCGGAGCCCGAAAAGAGTGCGGCGATGATAAGAGTGAACAGGAGTATTCCCGCCCCGATAAGGACAAGTGGGACTAGGCGAGATCCGCCCCGAAAAGGGGTTTCAGGATCTACTGCATACTGCTCACATTGAAGGTGGTCACAACTCCTGTCCGAAGGGATATCCTCGTCAAATCGGTCGCAGTTCGCGAACCCACATTTCCTTTGAGATTTCATGAAAATTGCTGGAGGAGGTTCTCAAGTCGCTTCCAATCGTTGAAAATCGCAAGGTGGTGCTCGCTCGTTGCTCCGTGCTGAGTCTTGTCTGCACTGAGTTTTTTTTGCCAATTTGTACGGATTTTCTCGAAGGCGCCCTGTTCCTTTCTCCGCTTCACTTCAGAGTGAAGAGCCGACACTCGTGCATTCATCTCAAGGAGGTTTAGACCTTGGGTGGGGGCGCCGCTTGGCCCCATTTCGATGGGCTCGGTGATCCCATCGTTCTCCTTCAAAAGGTAGGCATTAGTTCCCTGGTGCTCAATGAGTCCGCACTCGTCGGCGAGGAGGTATAGTTCACTGAACCGAGTCCGGACTTCCGCTTCTGTTTCTAGGTAGAGAGAATGCCGAGAGCGCCACCGTTGGTCAATATGGCAAAAATATCTAGGGTCGATTCCGCCATCGACTTCTTTGTGCATGTTCAGATCGTAGTGCTCACGTAGCCTTCGGACTACCTTAGCGAACCGGGCGGCCATCCACGAGAGGCTGGAGACAACGATGATTTCTCGGGATTCGATCTCTTCAGTATCCGCGATCTCAATAGAGGAGTCTGCTCCCTTGAACGCGGCTACAAGATCATTCCTGAACTGCTGGCCTGGACCGGCCTCCCTCGTCGCTCCGGCCGGAGCGCGGGGCACGTGGATCAGGATCTTACGGGCCGGCATAGGTGGAGCTTCGGTTTGTAAAAGGGCGCTTGGTTGCACGCTGGCGGCGTCGATGCGGAGTGCTGCCACTGCCCGTTTAACGAAATCGTTAACCTCCTCACGAAGAGCCTCGCCGACCTGCCCGTGACGCTGTTGAAGCAGACTGAGGATGTTGACCCCGAGGATCCGCTTCAATCCGAGATTGGGCTTCTTGTTTAGGTCGTCGTGCGTTCTTTGCACTGCATCCTTTACTGCAAACTCGAGTCGGCTCTTGGTAGTTGCGGCTCCTCCGGCGAGCGGCGCGAGGAATCCGTCTCTAAAGAGCTCTTTAGAGAAAAGTTCTGCACACCGGTTGATAGTTACTTTTTCAAGCCGAAAAAGCTTCTCGTACTCAGCTAGCATCTCAGCATCATGCTCCCGTTTCACGTGGGGGACGTTCCCGTTCAGAGCGCTTCTTACGGTCTCGTTGTCTGACTGGACTTTCCTGCGAGCCTCCTCGAGGAGCGCTATCCATTGATCCATGCGAGGGATGAGGTCGTCGGTCAGTGACGAGCGAAATCTCTGGAGAACGCGCACGTGGAACTTGATGGCCTCCGCTTCATGCCTGTCCCCATAGATCTTGGCAAGAAGTTCAGCGCGCCTGCTGAGTAGCTTTTGGCGCATTCCGAACAATTTACTAAGGAACCCGAGTTTAGAAAACTGTTCAAGATTCCTTTGAAGTTTCTCAGAATCTCCTACAAGGAGTTTTTCATTTCGGGTATTTGATCGATCGATCTCTGCTTCGGTTACACGAGTTAAGTCACTGAGATATTTGCGCGCTACTTCGAAAGAGAACTGTTGAGCCTCAAGTTGACTCTGGAGAAAATCTGCGGCTTGTCCCATCGCCTTTTCCGCTAGGCTTCCGACTTCCTCTTCACGGGCAACGTAGTAAGCACTAAGGCCATTCCCAAGGACTCCTTCGTTGATATAGGCCTCAAAGAAGGAATCCATTCGGTCGGGCTTGAGGGGTATTCTTTCCTCTGCCTCGGTCTTCGCAAAAAGATTCAGCGCCGAGCTTGCTTGGCGATCCCACTCCGAGCGGGAGTCAGTTGCAAGTCCTGAGCTAGATTTCAGGTCGAGGGAGAATTCGCCAAGACTAGGAGCAAAAGTCTCTGAATTTCCGGCTACCGACTTGTAGCCTTCGTCATCTTTCCATGCGTTGGTAAGGACTCGGTTGGCGACAGATTCTGCGAGATTGATAGAAAGGTGCTGAAACACGAGTTCATCTGGAACCTGCCATCGTTGGATGCCGACGGATCCAAAGCGATAGCTACGCTCAGAATTGGCAAGTGGCTCTCCTGGGAGAACAGCGAGGGCGTCTTCACCGGTGAGTCCCGCCTGCATCGAGGTGCTCAGCCCTCCACTTGCCTCCAGTCGAGCGACTTCGAGAACCCATTCGGCGAGGAGCTGTTCCTGAGTAGCCTTATCAAGGGACTGGTTGCGCTCATTTAGCCCGGTGACGATCTTACAGGAGTTGATCGGCGTGGACAATTGCAAATCAGCTATGTTATCATTCCGAATATCGTGGAAACTGCTCGTGCCGAGCATCATGGTGTTGATGTCGGTGAGGGCGGCATATTGGTTTAGTTGGAAGTACCCGACATCCCTTGCCGGGTCATCAATCTCCAGGGAGAGGAGGACGTAGAGCTTGATCTTGTAATCCAAGCTGTCTGGAAAGAGAGATCGGATGAGAGCGGCGAGATCAACGATGCCCCCGCTACCGGTTCCTCCTCCTAAGGTTGCAAAGACATGAAACTGACAAGATCCATCGCTACCGTCGATTAGTGCGGAGACCTTACTGGCTATTCGTTGGCGGATCTCACTCTTGTTTTTCCAAAATAGCCACCGTCCAAACCGTCTTCGCTGACCGGCTCCCTCAATTTGGTCAAGGGCACCTCCGAAATATTGTTGAATATCAAGTTGTCCCCCTTCGGTTAGCCAATCGTAGAGCGAGGGTTCTCCAGCAATCGTCTCCAGCATATTTTCCACGCTGGCTTGCTTAATATTGAGGCGTTCGTTTTGGTCTAACTCGATTGATTCGCCGAGCACCCTCCATTTCTGTCGACCCGCATTGAGTTCCGCTTCCTGCGAATCGACATAAAGAAAGGCATCTCTGTAGCTGGCATCAAGATGGTCGAATAGGTCTTTGCGAATGCGCTTGGCCTTCCGGATTTCACGGAGGACGTTTCCTCCAGCACCGCCGAGTCCGATGTAAAAATGATTAGGCATTTTGAGTCAGTTAGCTTTTATTTATTGGAAGTCTCTCCAGCCGCACACAGCTAGAAAGGCGAGAATGCCGAGTAGTAGACCAGAGCACGAGAGCACAATGCGGGGGTAGAGCCGTGCAACTTTCCTACGTCTAGCGTCCATGAGCTTTCCTGATCGGTCAATTACCTGTTCAGTTATTTCTTCAGACCAGAGACTTCCAAGGTCGGGGGCGGCTCCTATTAGTGGGGCAAGAAGGATCGTTTCGGGATAGCTGGGCTCGCGGACGACAGCCCTCGCCCGGCTTGCCCAAATGCGTGGCGATAGGTCGACTTCCAGCCTAGTTAGCAGGCCGATTTCCACCGAGCGGTCTTGGTGGGCCCTGGCAAGCGCCTCCGTGAAGTTCAGAGAATCCTGAAGTGTATTGAGTTTCAGAGAGGTGCTCGTCCGTTCTGAGGGGGGCACAATCTCAAGATCTCGGAGGGCGTCGAATTTCCATCGGTTAGTTAGAAGGTCAGACCGTGCTTCCTCAAGAAAATAGGTAATGTGGGCCTCGGCTTGGCGCCCACCTAGAGTAGCGACCGTTGCCACTCCTACCATCAACCCGGCGCTGATCATCCCCAGCAGGACTCCCGAATTGAGGATTTCGCGATTCCACAAGCGAGTCCACACAAGGGATAAGAATATTCCTAGAGCGAGGAGCACTACACATAGCAGGATATGAAGTGCCATAGTCCCTGCACTGCCGCCGAGAAAAGATGAGAGGAGGTTCGTCCATGGATTCGATGCGACCATTATCTGCGTCCTTTTAGCCGTTGAGAATACACTATGAATGAAGCCTGTCCTTAGGCCTGCTCCTCGTTGGTGAGGACGGTGTTATCGGGTGATGGTGGAGTCCACGTTCGCATTTTAAGGCAGGATTCGAGGACTCCGCAGAAGGATGCCGAGATCTTCGATGCAAAAGCGACTAGATGATCTTAAGTGCCCTACTAGCCGATAGGGTGCCTTACAATTTCTAGTCTGGGTGGTGCGATTCCCTAGCTTCTCGAGGGGGGGGGGAGGCATGAAGCCCGCTTATTAGGCTCGGAATGTTGGAGTTGGGGATGGGGCTACGGCATGGCCTATTTCTTGGCACTTGAAGAGATAGTGGTCTGGCCTGAATCAGTCAACGAATATAAGAAGGTAAGCCTATCTACCTGTACGCATACTTTCTAGCACTGTCCCTTGAACTGGCGTGTGAGAGCACATGGTGGCCTCGTACAAAACCTCAAAATTTCTTCCGCCGACAACCGCTGCATTGAACGATCATGTGGCTTCGCCGTCGTGGATTCCGTGACAAGCGTGAACTTTGACATTCCAGACCGAGCTTTCGGCGAGCGATGTCTGAATGCAAGCGCAGCGGACCTAGTCAAAGCAAATCTCGGGCGACTCGTGAGGCTACTAGCCTGAAGTTGTAGAGCCCCATTCGCGCCGAGCCCAGTCCCCACTTGGCGTAGCCATCAATTTCACTCATAATT
>ENA-ORXR01001376-ORXR01001376.1-marine-metagenome-genome-assembly--contig:-NODE-1376-length-25803-cov-72.522506_pt1 | contig 25803 bp, 22 predicted proteins | sample MGYA00237866_ERZ511479 | MGnify/ENA metagenome assembly ERZ511479 | reverse complement strand
GGAGATCAGACCAGCCCACCAAACCATTTTCGCACTACCCTAAAATCTCAAGTGAGACAACGAAAGTCAATAAAAACAGGGGTTGAGCTCCTCTGAACCCTACAAAAGCACCCTCCAACTGTCAAACTCAAGAAATGAATAGAAATCTCTAATAAAGCAAGTGCTCTCGACTCAGCGGTATGTACCATAAAAGTGTTTAAACTATTCCATCTAAAACCTTTGGCTAATGAAGCACCAATACCTTTTAATGTTTGTGTAAGATATTTTTCTCTTTCAATTCTGTAAACTAGCATTAGGCTAAATTTCCATATTCCAAACGGTTTAAACAGTTTTTTACTTCTTCAATGCCAGTTAGCGAATCAAATAAACTTTTAGGCGCAACGCCACCCAAAGATATATTGGCCTTTGTTAACCAATTGTGAAACTTATTTTCTTCATTGTTGAAAACAGAAAATCCATATTCTAATAGTTCATTTAAAACTAGTAAAATTTCGCTGTCTCGGCGGTTTAAAATATTATTTTCCCGCTTTTTTTTGTTGTAGGTGGTTTGAGGTAAACCCAATAATTGCAGCAGTTGTGTTACCGATAAATTTGCTTTTTTGCTCAACACTTCAATAGTCTCGTATGGCAATCCTGCTCTTATTAGTGCTATTCTTTCAATATTTTCACTCCAAGCCACTTCTTTTTTTGTAAACATTATGCTCCAAGTTTTTTGTTTAGAAGATTTCACTTTTGAAGCGTTGCTTATACTTTTTGAAGTGTCAAATTTTTTGGGTTTGGCTAATGTATCTTTTGACATGCAATATATTTGTTGTGAATATACAGTAAATATGCTGCAATAACAAATTGTTTAGATAGATAATTCTAAAATGATTGTTACCACTTTATTACCAGAATTTAGGACCACTTGTTTTATTTCAAAAATTCAACTATTTCGCTAATATAATTGTCTCCCAATCTATTAAAACTCATCACAGAAAATCCTTGTAAATGATTACCATCAAACTCAATAAGTTTATTTTGGTTACTAAGGTTCTTTACAAATTCGCTATGTTTTTCAGTTGTCACTTCATTTTAATAGAGCGGTATTATTTGGGTGTTTGTTATCACCTATAAGTTCTTAATATTTCCCTCATCACTAAGTTTCAACCCTTCTTGCTAAAGCCTTTTCCGTATCAAAATACATAAAAGCGCAAAAGCCTATTAACACCAATAAAGCAAATAGCCAGCCCCATTCGCCAAAAGGAAGAAACATACCTCCGAAAGAAAAAATCATCATACCAAAACCAAATAACTTACTATCAGCAGCAGATTTGCGCTGTGCAAAATCCCAAGCTTCTTGGCTTTTCATTGAAGCACTACTGCGGTAACCATATAATGAGTTTATTTTTTTTGGCGGATATTGACTCATTACAAAACCAGCAATTAAAAAACATAAGCCACTTAAAAATAGGGTAATAGTAAAAGTATTTAAAAAAAGTTGAAGCATTTATATAATTTTAATGAACCCGTTATGTTCAATTTCTACACAAAATTAATAAATTTTCTTACCAAAAAAATAACCTTTTGCAATTGTTATTTTTTTGTTTAAAGTACAAGCCGAGAAATTAAAATGAAAAGCATTATCTTTATTATAAATTCTAACCTAATCCAACAAATGAAACTAAAACGAAATTTCAGATTTACTATCTTTATCATTTCAATAGCTACTTTTTTTACAATTACTAACTTAGCAGCACAAGTTGGGCAATTATTGTGGGAAGATCACTTCGACACCTTTAATGCTTCGGTTTGGAACAAAGATGTAGGCGATGGTTGCGATATTGGTATTTGCGGTTGGGGCAATGCAGAGTTGCAGTGGTATTTACCCAACAATGTAAATATTGAACCTATTGCCGCAGAACCCGGTAACAATGCTTTAGTGCTTGAAGCTCGTAACCAAACAATAGGCGGTAATAGTTTTACATCGGGCAAAGTAACTACAGAAGGTAAGCTTTCTGTACATTATGGTTTAATTGAAATACGTGCTAAAGTGCCAGATTTAGATACCGGTTTATGGCCAGCATTGTGGATGTTAGGTACTGCAAATATTAACTGGCCCGCCAAAGGTGAAATTGATATAATGGAAATGGGGCATAAGCAAAGTAGCAGGGCGAGTCAAGGTTATCCAAATTCGGATGTTAATAGTTACATTGGTGCCAACGCTATTTTTTCTAATAATGATGGCTCGGTTGGCAGCATTGCTTGGGATGTAAACTACAACACACCTTATGTTGCCAGCACACCATTAACCGATAGGTTTGCAATATATCGCTTATATTGGGAGCCAACGCAAATTAGATTTACAGTAGAAGATAATGGAGCAGAATACGATTTGTACGCAGCACCTTTACCTTTTAATTCAAATGGAGCTTTATCCGAATTTACCCAACCTTTTTTTATGTTAATGAATTTGGCAGTAGGCGGTAATTTTACTGATGCATCAACTAACGAGCAAATAACTGCACCATTACCCGCCAAAATGTTTATTGATTATGTTAAGGTATTTGAGTGGAATGGACACGGATCTGTAACAACAAATTACGCTACCTTACAGGTACAAAGTGACACTTTTGGAGTGTTTACAGAAAACACGCCAACTGCCAACGAATTAACTTTAGGTGTTGATGGTGAAATATATCTTTGGGGAGGCACATTACAAGGCAATAACAATTGTGTAACTTTAGATGGTAGCAATGTTTTAGGTTGGACAAATACAACGCCTAATAATTGGTTTGGCGCAGGCATCACCACTTTAAATGGTGTAAATATGAGCAACTATGTACAAAATGGAGAACTTAAATTTGACATTAAATTACCTGCCGACATTAGTTTTAGAATTGGTATTACCGATAATTACTCCAATGAAAGTTGGTTAGATTTTCCGGCATTTCAAACAAAGTATGGCTTAGTACGTAATGGCCAATGGGGAGAAGTTACCATTCCGCTAAATGACTTTGCAGGGCTAATTGATTTTCAAGATATTAATTACATGTTTGCTATCTCTAGTTTAGACGGAGCATTTCCTTCTTACATTTTTGATATGTGTATTGATGATATTGTTTGGATAGAAAACTCAGCCGACTGCAATATTACTGTGAGCATAAATGGTTTGCCTCCCTCGGTAAGTGCTAATTCACCAATTAAGTTAATCGGTAATCCAACAGGCGGCACTTTTAGTGGTTTGGGGGTGGTTTTTGACGTCTTTAATCCAAGTGTAGTAGGGGCAGGTATTCACAATATAACTTATAATTATACCGATGAAAATGGTTGTAATGCCACTACCATACAACCCGTATTAGTGTTTGACATTACCTATAATTTTGTAAATTACAACTTAGGTACCGTTGCGCCCTAATAAGCAACCTAATATTCTTGCACCAAAACTTCAGCAGAAATTTGCAATCTTTTACTAAGCTTTCTTATCATTACCCTCTTCAAGTATTTATTATCTTCGGTAAACTAAATTTTCGTGCCAGTTTCGTCCGTTCGGTAGAGTTCAATATAAATTAAAACCGTTTATTCACGTTCTCAATAAAAATGTTTTTTAATTATAAGATCTTTTAAATATAATTAAAATAATACATAACTGCAGCAATAATCGCAATTTTAACTTTTAAGTAAGGTGGAGTTAAAACCAATCTGCTGCTATTAACTTTTTTCTCGCAGTACAAAAGTGTAATAGATTTTAAGTTCGTAAATTTTACCATTATTAATTCCCTTTTAAATTGCATTAATATTCAGTAGTTAAATAAGTGTGAAATTGTCTTTTTTATATTGCACATTTAACTTTTATAATGTATTCATATTAAAAAATAAAATAACCATTGCATTAACAATAAGCAGCCATCTAAAAATGGGTATTTGAAATCACTACAATAATTTTTTATCTTTTTCATTCAACTTACTTGTAATATTAAAAGTATTGTCTAATTTTGCATCCGTTATACGAAAGAACGAAACGAATGCTTCCACATTCACCTTTTTTAGGTGCTATGTTTCCAGTTTTTTCGAGCATATTTTTAGAATGATTTATATTTGTAAATTGTAAAATTATATGTACCTTTGCAGGCCGTTAGTGAAATATTTTCATTAATGTTTGTTCAATTCCTATTATTATAACGTATAAGCCGATGTAGCTCAGCTGGCTAGAGCAGCTGATTTGTAATCAGCAGGTCGTGGGTTCGAGTCCCTCCATCGGCTCTTTTTATTCTTTGACATTATTAAATACTTGGGGGGATACCAAAGTGGCCAACTGGGGCAGACTGTAAATCTGTTGTCTTCGACTTCGTAGGTTCGAATCCTGCTCCCCCCACTTTTGTTTAGCGGAAGTAGCTCAGTTGGTAGAGCATCAGCCTTCCAAGCTGAGGGTCGCGAGTTCGAATCTCGTCTTCCGCTCTAATGAAAATAAAAAATGCCGTCGTAGCTCAGTGGTAGAGCACTTCCATGGTAAGGAAGGGGTCGTGAGTTCAAATCTCACCGTCGGCTTTTTAGCAAGGTGATACTATTAATTTATTGAACTATATTATATAATAACGATTATTAAAAAAATTTAAATTTAAAGTCTGTAAAGTTATGGCTAAAGAAAAATTTGAACGTAATAAACCCCACGTAAACATTGGTACAATCGGTCACGTGGATCATGGTAAAACAACTTTAACTGCTGCAATCACAGTAGTGTTGTCTGATGCTGGTTTGGCAGAAAAAATGGACTATGCTACTATTGATTCTGCGCCCGAAGAAAAGGAGCGTGGTATAACTATTAATACAGCGCATGTTGAATACGAAACCGAAAACAGGCACTATGCACACGTTGATTGCCCTGGACACGCCGATTATGTTAAAAACATGGTAACAGGTGCTGCACAAATGGATGGCGCTATTTTAGTTGTTGCTGCGACCGACGGTCCAATGCCACAAACTAGAGAGCATATCTTATTAGCTCGTCAGGTAGGTGTACCTCAATTGGTTGTTTTTATGAACAAAGCCGATTTGGTAGACGATCCTGAATTGTTAGAGTTAGTTGAAATGGAAGTAAGAGAATTGTTAAGCTTTTACGAGTTTGATGGTGACAATATTCCTATTGTAACTGGATCTGCTTTAAATGCCTTAAATGGTGAAGCAACAGGTGTAGCTAGTGTTAAAGAATTGATGGAAAAAGTAGACAGTTGGATTCCAGTTCCTGCTCGCCCTATCGACAAAGATTTCTTATTACCTGTTGAGGATGTATTCTCAATTACAGGTCGTGGAACTGTTGCGACTGGTAAAATAGAAAGAGGTGTTATTAATACTGGTGATCCGATAGAGATTGTTGGTTTACAACAAGCACCAATGACTTCAACATGTACTGGTGTGGAAATGTTTAGAAAAATATTAGACAGAGGTGAAGCGGGTGATAATGTTGGTATTTTATTAAGAGGTATTGATAAAGCCGACATTAAACGTGGTATGGTAATTGTGAAACCAGGCTCTATTACGCCACACATTAAAGTTAAAGCCGAGGTATATGTATTATCAAAAGAAGAAGGTGGTCGACATACTCCGTTTTTCAATAAATATCGTCCTCAGTTTTATATGCGTACCACCGATGTAACAGGTGAAGTAACTTTACCAGATGGTGTTGAAATGGTAATGCCTGGTGACAATGTTAGTTTAACTATTGATTTGATTTACCCAGTAGCAATGGAGAAAGGTTTACGTTTCGCTATTCGTGAAGGTGGTAGAACAGTTGGAGCCGGTCAAGTAACAGAAATTTTAGAATAATAAAATAATTTGAAGTGATCTTTATATAAAGATCACTTTTTTATATAAACGGGTGTAGCTCAGTTGGCAGAGCACTGGTCTCCAAAACCAGGTGTCGGGAGTTCGAGTCTCTCCTCCCGTGCTTTTTGAATGAAATTTAGCTTTTAATAAATGAACAAGCTTTTAGAATATATTAGGGAATCCTATAACGAATTAACAAGTAAAGTAAGTTGGCCTACTTGGGCTGAATTACAAAATAGTACCACATTAGTTGTAATTGGGTCTATTATCTTTGCTTTAATTATTTTCGTAATGGATCAAATATCTGATTTTGTATTAAGTAATTGGTATAATTTCGTTTAAAACATAATGTCGGTGATTGCAAATTCAAATTGGTATGTATTAAGGGTTATTAGCGGTAAAGAACGTAAACTCAATGAGTGGATTACGAAAGAAATTCAACGTTCTGGCTGGTCAGATACTATTACACAGGTTTTGGTACCCACCGAAAAAATATTTAAAGTAAAAAATGGCAAAAAAGTGATTACTGAAAGGAATTTTTTCCCCGGTTATATTATGATAGAGGCTGCTGGTGGAAAATTAACGGGTGATATGATTTCAACCATATCACAAATGACTGGAGTAATTCATTTTTTAGGTAAAAGCAATCCTCACCCCATGAAACAAGCTGAAGTAAACAGAATACTTGGCAAGGTTGATGAAATGGAAGAAACAGGAGAGAGCCTCAACGAACCATTCATTATTGGTGAAACGGTAAAAATTGTTGATGGCCCTTTTAACGATTTTAATGGAAACATTGAAGAGGTTTACGAAGAAAAGAAAAAATTAAAAGTAATAGTAAAAATATTCGGTAGAAGAACTCCTGTAGAATTAAATTTTATACAGGTAGAAAAAGTATAATTTTAAATTATGGCAAAAGAAGTAGAAGGTTATGTTAAATTGCAAGTAAGGGGCGGCTCTGCCAATCCTGCTCCACCTGTTGGTCCTGCACTTGGTGCAAAAGGACTTAACATTATGGATTTTTGTAAGCAATTTAATGCCCGTACACAAGATAGACAAGGCAAAGTATTACCGGTAGTAATATCAGTATACAAAGATAAATCTTTCGATTTCATTATAAAAACACCTCCTGCAGCAGTATTGTTATTAGAAGCAGCTAAACTTAAAAAAGGATCGCCAGAAAGTAACCGTGTTAAAGTAGGTAAAATAGGTTGGGATGCTGTACAGAAAATTGCCGAAGAAAAAATGGAAGATTTAAATGCTTTTACCTTACACTCTGCTATGAAAATGGTCGCTGGTACAGCAAGAAGTATGGGTTTAAATATGGATGGCCCAGCACCTTGGGAAACAGCAACCGAAACCACTAATTAATAAAAATATTAACAGTGAAACTAACAAAGAAAAGAAAAAAGGTTAACGAACTTGTTGATAAAAGTCAACAATACAATATAAGTGAAGCCGCTGCTTTAATAAAAAAAGTAAATACAGCAAATTTTGATGCTTCTGTTGATTTGCACATACGTTTAGGGGTTGACCCACGTAAAGCAGATCAAGCATTAAGAGGAACCGCTTCGTTACCACACGGTACTGGTAAAGAAAAAGTAGTTTTGGTATTATGTTCCGAAGATAAGTACGAAGAAGCAAAAGAAGCAGGAGCCGATCACGTAGGTTTGGACGATTACATTGAAAAAATTAATGGTGGATGGACCGATATTGACGTTGTAATTGCTAGCCCCAATGTAATGGCTAAGGTTGGTAAATTGGGTAGAGTACTTGGCCCAAGAAACTTAATGCCAAATCCTAAAACGGGTACCATTACACCAAACGTTGGTGATGCAGTAAAGGAAGTGAAAAAAGGTAAGTTTTCATTTAGGGTAGATAAATTTGGTATCATTCATTCTTCAATAGGAAGAACTTCATTTTCGGCAGATCAAATAGCAGATAATGCAAACGAACTAATACAAATTTTAACAAAAATGAAACCAAGCTCCGCAAAGGGGACTTATTTCAAAAGCATTTACCTAGCCTCAACTATGAGTCCATCAATACCTTTAGATTCAAAGACATTCAAAAAAGAGAGTTAAAAGAAGATAACAATGACACGACAAGATAAATCAAACGAAATACAAACGCTTAAGCAAGAGTTTGAAGAATCAAATGTGTTTTACATTGCCGATTCTTCCACCTTAAATGTTGCGCAAGTAAACGATTTAAGAAGACTTTGTTTTAAGAATGATGTAAAGCTTAAAGTAGCAAAAAATTCGCTAATTTTAAAGGCTTTAAAATCAATAGAAGGTGCTAACTATGAAGATCTATATCCGATATTAGCAGGTCCAACCTCTTTAATGTTTAGTGAGGTAGCTAACGCTCCAGCAAAAATTATTAAAGAATTTCGTGCCAAGCACGATAAGCCGGTTTTAAAAGCTGCTTTCATTGATTCGGATTGTTATATAGGCGATGAGCAAGTGGAAATTCTTGCCGCCTTAAAATCCAGAGAAGAATTAATAGGCGATATAATCAGCTTATTACAATCACCAGCTAAAAATGTTATTTCTGCGCTTCAATCAAGTGGTAATAAGTTGGCAGGCATCTTAAAAACATTATCTGAAAAAGAACAATAAATAGAGGACACGAAATATTTAATTAAATTATTAACAAGTATAAATAAAATAAAATGGCTGATTTAAAAGCATTTGCAGATCAATTAGTAGGCCTTTCGGTAAAAGAGGTTAACGAGCTTGCTGGAATTTTAAAAGATGAGCACGGTATTGAGCCGGCTGCAGCAGCTCCAGTAATGATGGCAGGTGGAGGCGGCGGTGAAGCTGCTGAAGAACAAACGGAATTTGATGTGATCTTAAAATCACCAGGTGGTGCTAAACTGCAAGTTGTAAAAGTAGTGAAAGAAATTACCGGTTTAGGTTTAAAGGAAGCAAAAGAAATCGTTGATAATGCTCCGAAAGCAATTAAAGAAGGTGTACCAAAAGACGAAGCTGATGCGTTAAAAACTAAATTAGAAGAGGCAGGCGCAGAAATTGAAGTTAAATAAGGCACACATACTTTATAGTAAGTGTAAACGTAGGCTTAAGGATGAAAATCCTTCAAGCCTTTACGTATTTTAGGTAATCTTTAAATACGCTGTAAAAATATGAAGGCAACGCTAAAACCAAGAGTTAACTTTGGTAAAATAAAAAAAACTGTAGAATACCCAGATTTATTGAACATTCAAATCCAATCATTTGAAGAGTTTTTTCAAATTGATACCACGCCAGATGAGCGCGAGGAAGAAGGATTACACCGGGTGTTTAGTGAAAATTTTCCAATTACCGATGCGAGAAACATTTTCGTATTAGAGTTTTTGGATTATCATATTGACCCTCCACGTTATTCAATTGAAGAATGTATTGAGCGTGGTTTAACTTACGCTGTTCCGTTAAAGGCGAAGCTAAGGCTTTCTTGTAATGATGAAGAACATGTTGATTTTCAAACAATTGTTCAAGATGTGTTCTTGGGCAATATTCCTTATATGACCCCTAAAGGAACGTTTGTTGTTAATGGTGCAGAACGTATTGTGGTATCACAATTACATCGTTCTCCAGGTGTGTTTTTCGGAACAAGTTTTCACCCCAACGGAACCAAATTGTTTTCGGCAAGGGTAATTCCTTTTAAAGGAGCTTGGATTGAGTTTGCAACCGACATCAACAATGTAATGTATGCATATATTGACCGTAAAAAGAAGTTTCCGGTTACTACATTGTTAAGAGCAATTGGTTATACAAAGGATAAAGAAATTTTAGACTTGTTTAACCTTGCTGATGAAATTAAGGTAAGCAAAAAATCGCTTAACGATACTATTGGCAGAAAGCTTGCAGCAAGGGTTTTAAAATCGTGGATAGAGGATTTTGTTGATGAAGATACTGGTGAAGTGGTATCTATTGAAAGAAACGAAATTATACTTGAAAGAGATACCAAAATTGAGGAAGAGCATATCGAATTGATTTTGGAAACCGAAACGCCAACCATATTATTACAGCGAGAAGAATTGACTGCAGATTTTGCCATCATTTATAATACGCTTCAAAAAGATACTTCTAATACCGAGTTAGAAGCATTGCAGCATATTTATCGTCAATTACGTGGTACCGATCCACCAGATGAAGAAACGGCACGTGGCATAATTGAAAAGTTATTCTTTTCTGATAAGCGTTATGATTTAGGGCAGGTAGGCCGTTATAAAATTAATAAAAAGTTAACCCTTACTACACCAGATGAAGTTAGGGTTTTAACCAAAGAAGATATTAACTCAATTATTACTTATTTAATTAATTTAAGTAATCAAAAAGCTGAGATTGATGATATTGATCACCTTTCTAACAGAAGAGTTAGAACAGTAGGGGAGCAATTGTATTCGCAGTTTGGTGTTGGTTTAGCACGTATGGCACGTACTATTCGAGAGCGTATGAATGTACGTGATAATGAAGTATTTACACCAGTTGATTTGATTAATGCACGAACGTTATCGTCCGTAATTAATTCCTTTTTTGGTACAAGTCAGTTAAGCCAATTTTTAGATCAGTGTAACCCACTATCAGAAATTACGCATAAAAGAAGAATTTCAGCTTTAGGCCCTGGTGGTTTATCAAGAGAAAGAGCAGGTTTTGAGGTAAGAGACGTTCACTATTCTCACTATGGTCGTTTATGTACTATTGAAACGCCAGAAGGGCCAAATATTGGTTTGATAACAACACTTTGCGTGCACGCTAAGGTAAATAAAATGGGCTTTATACAAACGCCTTATAGAAAAGTTGAAAAAAGTAAAGTGGTTTTAAAAGGCAATGCGCTTTACTTAACCGCCGAAGAAGAAGATACCAAAATTATTGCACAGGCAAATGCGCCAATTGATGATAAAGGTAACTACGTTAACAATAGGGTGAAATGCAGAGAACACGGTGAATTTCCGGTTTATGACCCAGAGAAAATTGAATTTATGGATGTGGCACCCAACCAAATTGTTGGTGTTTCTGCTTCATTAATTCCGTTTTTAGAACACGATGATGCCAACCGTGCTTTAATGGGATCTAACATGCAACGACAAGCGGTACCTTTAATGGTAACCGACTCCCCAATTGTGGGTACCGGTTTAGAAAAAAAGGTAGCAACTGATTCAAGAATGTTGATAAATGCAGAAGGATCTGGAACAGTTCAATATGTTGATGCCAACGAAATAATTATTAAATACGAACGAACAGATCAAGATCGGTTAATTAGTTTTGAAGGTGATGAGAAACGGTATCCATTGGTTAAGTTTAGAAAAACTAATCAAGGTACTTGCATCAATTTAAAACCTATTGTTCGTGAAGGAGATAAAGTTATAAAAGACCAAATTCTTTGTGAAGGTTTCGCTACTCAAAAAGGCGAATTGGCTTTAGGTAAAAACCTTAAAGTGGCATTTATGCCTTGGAAAGGGTATAACTTTGAGGATGCAATTGTAATTTCGGAACGTATTGTAAAACAAGATGTATTTACTTCAATTCATATTGATCAATACGATTTAGAAGTTAGAGATACTAAGTTGGGAGAAGAAGAATTAACCAACGATATTCCAAACGTAAGCGAAGAAGCAACTAAAGATTTAGATACCAATGGTATTATAAGATTAGGTGCGCACATTAAAGAAGGGGATATTATTATTGGTAAAATTACACCGAAAGGAGAATCAGATCCTACACCAGAAGAGAAGTTGTTAAGAGCAATTTTTGGTGATAAAGCAGGTGATGTAAAAGACGCATCTTTAAAAGCAACACCTTCAACAACAGGTGTAGTAATTAATAAAAAGATTTTTGCTCGCGCCAAAAAAGATAAATCAACAAAATCAGAAGAAAAGAAACTGATTGAAGATTTAGAAGCAGCACACAGTAAAAGGTTAGTGATTTTAGATGAATTGTTAAAAGAAAAGTTGACCATTTTATTGAGTGAAACTAAATCGACAGGGGTAATTAATAATTACAACGAAGAAGTAGTGCCTGCTAAAATGAAGTTTACGCAAAAGGTAATTAATAACTTAAATGTAAATGAAATACCTGCCGGTAACTGGACAGATGATGACGATGTAAACAAGCGTTTAAAAAGGTTATTAAACAATTACAACTTTAAGGCCAACGAAGAAGAAGGTCGTTTAAAGCGCGAAAAATTTAATATTAGTATTGGTGATGAATTGCCTACCGGTGTTTTAAAATTAGCTAAAGTTTACGTAGCCAAAAAACGAAAACTTAAAGTAGGCGATAAGCTTGCTGGTAGACACGGTAACAAAGGTATTGTTGCACGTTTGGTAAGAGAAGAAGATATGCCGTTTTTAGAAGACGGAACTCCAGTAGATATTGTATTAAATCCGCTTGGTGTGCCGTCTCGTATGAACTTGGGCCAAATTAATGAAACTGTATTAGGTTGGGCCGGCGAAAAATTAGGGTTAAAATTTGCTACTCCAATTTTTGATGGTGCGCATTTGGATGAAATTGAAGACTACATTACAAAAGCAGAATTACCTGAAGGAGGTGTAACTTATTTATATGATGGCAATACTGGCGAACGTTTTCATCAGCCTGCAACAGTTGGCGTAATTTATATGCTTAAACTGTCGCACATGGTTGATGATAAAATGCACGCTCGTTCTATTGGGCCATATTCATTAATTACGCAACAACCATTAGGTGGTAAAGCACAGTTTGGTGGTCAGCGTTTTGGTGAAATGGAAGTTTGGGCCTTAGAAGCTTATGGCGCATCTAACATCTTACAAGAATTATTAACCATAAAGTCTGATGATATTGTTGGTAGAGCCAAAGCTTATGAAGCTATTGTAAAAGGTGATAACCTACCAAAATCAAATATACCAGAATCGTTTAATGTATTAATACACGAGTTACGAGGTTTGGCATTAGATTTAGTATTTGAATAGAATTAAATAACCGGTTTAAATTTAAGGAGGAATTATGCCTTTTAAAAAGGAAAACAAAATAAAATCTGAATTCACCACGGTAACAATAACCCTTTCATCGCCCGATACTATTTTAGAGCGTTCGTATGGTGAAGTGTTAAAGCCCGAAACTATTAATTACCGTACTTATAAACCAGAGCGAGACGGCCTGTTTTGCGAACGTATTTTTGGCCCAGTAAAAGATTATGAATGTTACTGTGGTAAATATAAGCGTATACGTTACAAAGGTATTGTTTGTGATAGATGTGGTGTTGAAGTAACCGAAAAGAAAGTACGTAGAGAAAGAATGGGCCACATAAAATTAGTGGTTCCTGTTGCGCATATTTGGTACTTCAAATCATTACCAAATAAAATTGGTTACTTGCTGGGCTTATCTTCTAAAAACTTAGAAACGCTTACTTATTATGAGCGTTATGTAGTTATACAAGCGGGTGCTGCCGAAGAAATGGAGATGAACCACATGGACTTAATTACCGAAGAAGAATATTTGGAGGTATTAAGTAAATTACCAAAAGAAAATCAACAGCTCGACAATAGCGATCCTAATAAATTTATTGCTTTAATGGGTGCCGAAGGTATTCGTGAGTTACTGGCAAGAATTGATTTAGATGAATTGTCATACTTCTTACGACATAAAGCAGCAACCGAAACTTCGCAGCAGCGTAAAGCAGAAGCGTTAAAACGGTTGAAGGTTGTTGAAGCTTTTAGAGATGCAAACAAACGCATTGAAAATAAGCCAGAGTGGATGATTATTGAATACTTGCCTGTTATTCCGCCAGAATTGCGCCCGTTGGTACCTTTAGATGGTGGCCGTTTTGCCAGTTCAGATTTGAATGATTTGTACAGAAGAGTAATTATAAGAAACAATAGATTAAAGCGACTAATAGAAATTAAAGCTCCTGAAGTAATTTTACGTAATGAAAAACGTATGCTTCAAGAAGCAGTAGATTCTTTGTTTGATAACTCAAGAAAATCGAACGCAGTAAAAGCAGAAGGTGGTAGAGCATTAAAATCACTTTCAGATGTATTGAAAGGTAAGCAAGGGCGTTTTCGCCAAAACCTTTTAGGTAAAAGGGTTGATTACTCTGGCCGTTCGGTTATTGTTGGTGGGCCAGAAATGAAAATGCACGAATGTGGTTTACCTAAAGATATGGCTGCTGAGTTGTTTAAGCCATTTGTAATTAGAAAGTTAATTGAAAGGGGCATTGTAAAAACGGTAAAATCTGCAAGAAAACTGGTTGACCGTAAAGAGCCTGTAATATGGGATATTTTAGAAAATATACTAAAAGGCCATCCTATATTGTTAAACAGAGCGCCAACCCTTCACCGGCTTTCCATACAAAGTTTTCAACCTAAATTAATTGAAGGTAAAGCAATTAAATTGCATCCATTGGTATGTGGTGCTTTTAATGCCGATTTTGATGGTGATCAAATGGCGGTGCACGTTCCATTAGGTAGTGCCGCTATTTTAGAAGCACAATTATTAATGCTTTCTTCACACAACATTTTAAACCCTCAAAGTGGAGAACCTATCACCCTTCCATCGCAAGATATGGTATTGGGGCTTTACTACATAAGTAAGCTTAGAAGATCAACTGCTGAGCGAAAAGTAAAGGGCGAAGACAAAATGTTTTATTCGCCAGAAGAAGTAGTAATTGCCTTTAACGGAGAAAAAGTGGAATTACACGCCCCTATTAAAGTTAAAGTTGATGACCTTGATGAAGAAGGAAATCGAATAAACCATTTGATAGATACCACCGTAGGCAGGGTGATTTTTAACGAGAGCGTTCCGATAGAAGCGGGTTATATAAATAAAGTATTAACCAAAAAAGAACTTAAAAAGATAATCAGTCACGTGATGAAAAAAACTAACGTGGCAGAAACTGCTAAGTTTTTAGATAAAATTAAAGACCTTGGTTTTTACTGGTCTTTTAAAGGTGGTTTGTCTTTCAACTTAAAAGATATTATTGTACCAGATAGTAAAGATATTTTAGTTAAAGAAGCGCAAGAAAAAATAGAAGAAGTATGGAATAACTACAATATGGGTTTTATTACCAACAACGAGCGTTATAACCAAATTATTGATATTTGGACAAGAGCCAGCTCGCAGTTAACCAATAATTTGATGAACCAAATTTCTACCGATGATCAAGGATTCAACTCTATCTTTATGATGTTGGATAGCGGTGCAAGGGGTTCAAAGGAGCAAATTAAGCAATTGGGTGGTATGAGGGGTTTAATGGCCAAGCCCCGTAAATCTGGTAGTAAAGGAGGCGAAATTATTGAAAATCCAATTTTGGCCAACTTTAAAGAAGGCTTATCGGTATTGGAGTACTTTATTTCTACACACGGTGCACGTAAAGGTTTGGCCGATACGGCTTTGAAAACTGCAGATGCAGGCTATTTAACACGTAGGTTGGTTGATGTTGCTCAAGATGTAGTAATTAACGATGAAGATTGTGGTACTTTAAGAGGTATAGAAATTATAGCCTTAAAAGAAAATGAAGATTTAATTCAATCTTTATACGATAGAATAGTTGGTAGAACTTCTTTACACGATATTTATGATTCGATTAGTGATGAGCTTATTGTAGAAGCAGGCATTGAAATAAATGAAGTGTTAGCTGAAAAAATTGAAGCTTCAGCTATTGACAGAGTAGAAATAAGATCGGTATTAACCTGCGAATCTCGTAAAGGAGTTTGTGTAAAATGTTATGGCCGTAACTTGGCTACTAACTTAACTGCACAAAGAGGTGATGCTGTAGGTATTATTGCCGCCCAATCAATTGGTGAGCCAGGTACTCAGTTAACACTACGTACTTTTCATACGGGTGGTACAGCTTCTACTGGAGCAACCGAGTCGCAGCATATTGCTAAGTTTAATGGGGTAATAGAGTTTGAAAGTTTACGTACCGTTAATGTGAAAGACGATAGCGGCGCCAGCAAAGTGGTAGTATTAGGCCGTACTGGTGAAATCAATATTTTAGATGGTGAGAATGGTCGTCAGTTAATATCTTACAATATCCCTTATGGTTCTGATCTTTTTATAAAAGATGGTCAGAAAATTAAAAAAGGCGATAGTATATGTACTTGGGATCCATTTAACGCCTTAATAATGAGTGATTTTAATGGCGTTGTGGAATACGAAGGTATTTTAGAAGGCGTTACTTTTCGGGAAGAATCGGATGAGCAAACGGGTCACGTTGAAAAAGTGGTAATTGAATCGAGAGATAAAACCAAAATTCCAACATTATTAATATTAGACAAAAAAGGTGGCGAAGTATTAAAATCATACAACCTGCCAGTTGGGGCGCACATTAGCGTAAATTCAAGTGAAGCCGTTAAACAAGCTAAAATTATTGCCAAAATACCTCGAGTATTAGGTAAGGTACGTGATATTACGGGTGGTTTACCACGGGTAACCGAGTTGTTTGAAGCACGTAACCCATCAAACCCAGCTGTAGTTTCTGAAATTGATGGCGTTTGTTCTTTTGGTAACATTAAGCGGGGTAACCGAGAAATCATTATCGAATCGAAAGATGGTACAACCAAAAAATATATGGTTTCATTAACCAAGCATATTTTGGTACAAGATGGCGATTTTGTAAAAGCAGGCACCCAACTTTCCGATGGTGCAATAACACCAAATGATATCTTAAATATTGAAGGACCTTACGCAGTACAAAAATACATTGTAAACGAAGTACAAGAAGTATATCGTTTGCAAGGCGTAAAAATTTCTGATAAGCATATTGAGGTAATTGTTCGTCAAATGATGCGTAAAGTAAATATTGAAGATTCAGGTGATACTATATTTTTAGAAAATACACCAGTTAACAAATTTGATTTTATTAAAGTTAACGATGATATTTTTGATAAGAAAGTAGTAACAGAGGCGGGTGATTCTACCAATCTTAAAGTTGGGCAATTAATTAGCCTAAGGCAATTGCGAGAAGAAAACTCAATATTACGTAGAAGTGATAGGCAGTTAGTGGACGTAAGAGATGCTATACCAGCAACATCTAAACCCTTGTTGCAAGGGATAACAAAAGCCTCTTTAGGTACTAAAAGTTGGATTTCGGCAGCTTCTTTCCAAGAGACTACGAAAGTACTGTCATTAGCTTCAATAGAAGCAAAACGAGATTACTTAGAAGGCTTAAAAGAAAATGTAATTGTTGGGCATAAAATACCAGCAGGAACAGGTATGCCTTACTTAGAAGATTTAATTGTAGGCTCAAGAGAAGAGTACGATCGTTTAAATGCTCCAGAAGAAAAAGTAGAAGCACCGCAAGATGTTTCAGATGTAATTCTTTAACAGCAGAAAACGATTTAAAATAATTTACAATGCCGGGCAATTTTGTTCGGCATTTTTTATACCGGCTTGTTTTTCAATTGCCAAAATGGCTGTTGTACGCCAATCGAATAAAACTTAGTGACTTATAATTTTAAAGTTTTAATTCAACTGTGTAAACCTTATTATTAATTTTCGACAGCGATTAAAAAATTTTAGTTCACTACAAATTATAAAAAAAACCATCAACTCAAAAATAGTGCGTACACCAAGCTCATCTTTGCATTATCATTAAGGTACTAAAAAAAAACATCAACCATAACACTACTTGGCCTACAAACCTTACAAGTGGTTTACAGAAGCATTAGCGCATATTAGCGGAAACAATTTAAGTGCTGCTGCTTTAAGCGCTAACCCAAAAATAAAGCTGTAAGCTGAACCATCAAAATTTTCGATAAGTATAGTAGCGAAAACGACATTTGAACTACAAATTGTAAACTCGATAACAGCTACTACGAAAGCCTTAGTTAACACCCCAACTTTGGTTAACAGTACCATTAGCTCTATGCTTGCTCAACCAGTACAATTGTATTGTTATTGTAGGAGGCCTTGAGCTGGCAAAATTACCATTCACCCATATAATATAAAAAAGAATTAATAAAAATACTGTGGATAAGTAATTGATTACATAATTTTAATAATGTTTAATTATTTTATATTTTTATGAAATTAATAAAAATGCTATGCTTACTGCAATTACGGAAATTATGTTTAGGGTTGCTTTTAGTGGTGAATGGTTGGTTTGCCCGGGTTTCAATCCTTGTTATAATTAAAAAATAAATTCCTAATTTAGGCGCAATTATTTTGTTTTACTGTAAGGCTTTTGCATCGCAGCAGTAGGGCAAAAGAACAAGTCTAATCGGTGAAGTTATTTTTTATCCGTTACTTACTATGCTACATTATTTTTAATGGAATTAGCATACTCCATAATCCTTGCATTTCTGTTATCAATAAAATTTGTAACATTAGCTTTATAATTAAGATAATCACTTACATTTCTAAATTGAGGTGGTTTTTGAAAATCAGTGAAAGGTAAATAGAACAACACGTTTTGCTGGTCATCTACTAAATCATCTAATAAAAAGTATTTAACATAACCATTGAAACTAAGGAATAGACTAAAAAAGTTTGAGTATCTTTTTAAGGTTTCGAATAATGGGCTCGGTTTATTTTGGTAGTATCTTCTTATGCATTCCAAAGTCAAATCAAACCTATCATCAATCAGTTTGCTAATTCCTCGTGCTTGATTGATTGTGTGTTTTCCATCAATTCTATTATTGGGAAAGATAATATAGCCACCAATCGTAGATCCTTTGTCATAAAGTTCATTTACATCTCGTGGAATTTGTTGAACTATGTACGCTTTCCTTTTATGGTATTTGTAGGAGTGCGTAATTGCATCACTACCCAAATAGAATTTACCTAAACAAGATTTATGAAAAAGGTATGCACCACCTATTTTTTCTTTTAGCACAAAAGTTTGATCGTTTGGCAGTTTTTTACTCCACAATAGTTTATGATACCTTCTTAAAGTTGGGCTTGCGCTATCCGGATCTTTTCCATTCGAATCAGCATAAAAATTGAATGCTGTATTTATAATATTCAATTTATTGTTTTTTTATATATCACGTAAACCAGAAAAAGGATGTTACTAAGATATTATCTTTAGTTACAAAATGCAAATACTGAATACGAAGCAAAAAACCGAAAGACCACCAACTACACCTTGAAATTATTAAAGCTGATAGTTATATATTACGATAGCCAATAGAATGGATTTGATTTTTTTATGTGGATAAATAGTTGATTGAATAATTTTAATAATGTTTAATTATTTCATATTTTTATGGAATTAATAAAAGATGCTATGCCTGCTACAATTACGGAAATGAGATTTAAGGTTGCTTTTAGTGGTGGTTGGTTGATTTGCCCGGGTTTCAATCCTTGTTGTAATGGAAGTATGGGCAACGCCAATAAGTTAGTTTCAATCCTTGTTATAATGGAAGTATGGGCAACGCCAATAAGTTAGTTTCAATCCTTTTTATTTTATGTGTTAAATTTAAATATATAATTTATTTAAAAAATTTTTACTAAAAACTAATGTCCACAATGTTAGCAATTTTAATCAAAGCTTCTTTATTTGAGAGAATAAAAATTAAAACAATTACGAACACAAATGATAGAATCATACCTATTTTTTTGTCTTTATATACACAGAAAAAGAAAATTAAAACACAAATCACGATAAGAATAGAAAAAAATATATTCATTAACACCTATTAGTTACAAAAATTATTTACATTTGTGCAAGTGTAATGCTTTTTTAAAGTAATGTCAACTAAATTCAAATAATGATACAAACACTATATACAATTGGTAAGGAGCTCTCGCAGCATGAGGAGTATAAGCATTATTTTGAACCTTGGGAAATACCGTTTAAGAATGACTATAAAGGTGTTAAACCTAAGGTAATAGTAATAAATGTAAAAAAGGGACAATTAGAACCACCTATTATTACTGAATATCGTTCAAATTGGTCATCAAAATACTTGTATCGAGAGGCACTTGGGCGAGCAACCAACATTGTTCCTACTTTTAAGTATTATGTGATAAAGGGAAATAGAGAAACGGAAGATTGGGGGAAAAATCAAAAAAATAGTATTAAGAAAACTTTAGACAAAGTAAAATCTTCAATAAAAAATTATAAACACGATTTTATTAGTGTTTTACAAGTGGATGAGGTAGCAGATTCATTATATGAAATTACAAAAAAGGAATTAGATACTGATGTTTCATACTTATTTACTTTTACATTAGATGGCAAGTATTTCGGCGAATATGATGAATATAGAGAAATGTTTTTTAATGACGGTAATGAGAAGTATTATAAAAAAGTATACGGCAACTCAAGAAAGGAGAATTACCCATGTGCCCTTACAGGTAAAGAATCTACTGTATTCGGTTATGTTGATACCTTAGGCTTTACTGTCAACGATAAGGCATTTATGAGAAATGGCTTTAACCAAAATGATTCATATAAAATGTTCCCCGTATCAAGTGAAGGGTTCGAGTTGTTGAATGGGGCAATGGCGTTTACTAACTATGAAATCGTTGATTCGTTTTATGGTAAAATTAAATTCATTATTCTACCTCAATTTTTAGACCATAGAGATACCAAGTATAAATTAAGGATAATTAAAAGGTTTGCCCAAAAGGAAAAATTCAATTTAAATTACGAGAAAAAAGATAAAGGATTTAATGGCTTTATAAAAGAAACAGAAAATTACATCAATAGTATAATGGAGGAAGAAATTTTGAAACAAGTTAACTACGAAATTCTCTTTTTCTCCAAACCAAATCCTTCAGAGACAAGTCTTCACTTACACATTATGGATGTACTTCCTTCTCATCTTGAAAAGATTCTTTTGACAAAAGATAATATTAAATCATTCTATGCTCCAATAACCAATAATGTAAGCAAGAAAAAAGAATATAATTTTAGGATAAATTTATATGTAATCAAAGATTTCTTTATGTCGGAAAGGGGTAATGAGCGCATTCCTCACCCTTTCTTTTATCGTTTAGTTGAAGCTATTTTTTGTAGACAAAAAATCAATCAATCAACTGTACTTAAATTTATTGTAGATGACTTTAGGAGTAAGTTTAAAAAACGACATGAGAAGCCATATGCATACATAAGTAGCGCAAAAGAAGGTTTTGTAATACTTCAGTTCCTACTAAAACTTAGATTATTTAATAAGAAAAATAAGAACAATATGAACAACGATAGTGAAAAAGTAGCCTTAAATGCACTTGATTTTATTGAACAACATAAAAAAGGTTTTTTTAAATCAAATTATATTAAAGGTGCCTTCTTGTTTGGATGTTTGGTGAAACGATTAACTTATAATCAAGCAAATGATGCCTTTTTAAAAGAACTTAATAATCTGGTGATCGACAAAATTATCATTAATAAAAAATTCCCAAAATTGATTGATAAACTAAGAAAGTATAAAAGAGAATTTGAAGATTTAGAGATCGAAGCCTCCAACTACTTTATTAAAGGACACAATGATAAAATCTCGAAAGATGAAATTTCCATGGCAGTTACACTTGGTTTAATTTTGCAAAGTAATTTTGATAGTCAAAATAAAAAATCATAATTAGTTAATATTTAATAATATTTATAAAATATAAAAAATGAGCAAACCATTTTCAAATCGAAGCGAACTCCTATTTCTCTATGATGTAAAAAATAATAATCCCAATGGAGATCCTGGCGACATGAACCGTCCGAGATTGGACGAAGATACCCGAAAATGCCTTGTAACAGATGTTAGGCTGAAGCGTACCATACGGGATTATTTACAAAATTACGAGAGTGAGGAAATTTTTATTAGAGAAGTTCAAACAGAAGAAGGCAATGTAAAAGATGTAAAAATGCGCGTAAATGACTTTCTTGATGAAAAAGAGCTAAAAGACATAAAGAACGCAAAGGAATTAGAAAAAATTGGTAAGGAAAAAGTGCTGAACTCTTGTGTTGATATTCGGTTATTTGGTGCGGTACTCCCTGTTTCAATTAAAAAAGATAAAGAGAAAGAGAAGAAAGGTTCAATTACTCTAACTGGTCCAGTTCAGTTTTCCATAGGAAAATCACTTCACCCGGTGAGAGAAAATCCTATTAGTCTGTCTCTTACAATGGCGACAAAAAAAGATAGCCAAACTGGTTCACTCGCAGATAGTGGTAAACAAACCATTCGTTATGGACTAATTGGATTTCATGGTGTTGCTAATGAACACGCAGCTAAGCATTGTAATACATCGGCTGATGACCTTAATAGACTAATTAGAGGTATGTGGCTTGGAACTAAAAATTTACTGACAGCTTCTAAAAAAGGACACATGCCACGGTTATTATTAAAAATTGACTATAAGGATAGCTTTTTCATTGGTGATTTATTAGAGTACGTTAAAATGAAACCAAAAAATGGAAAAGAAATTGAGTACGCCGAAGATCCGAGTGATTACATTCTTAAAGTATCAAAACTCAATGAGCAACTTAAAAAGCATGAAGATAAGATAGAGTCTGTTCACTATAAAATTGATGACAGATTTGAACTTAGTGAATCAATTTACAATGCTAAAGTTTTTAATGAAGATGTTTTTAAAAGCACCAAAAGTAATTAGGTATGCCTAAAATATTAGTATTTGATATTTGGGGCAGTTACGGGCACTATAAAAAAATCTATGTTACAACATCTGCCCTTACTTATCCAATTCCATTCAAAACTGCTATTTACGGATTTGTAGGTGCAGTAATTGGTTTAGATAAATATGAAAATACTTATCTCAATGTTTTTCAGCCTGATAGTTGTAAAATTGGAATAGAGGTGAGAAGGGAACCAACTACTCAACGTATACATACCAATCTTTCTCCTGAACCAGGGCCAATTCGTAGCAATCGAAAGCCAACTTTGCTGGAGTTATTGCGCAAACCTATGTATAGAATTTTTTTCACTCATAAAAATGATGAGATTTATCAAAAACTTAAAACTCATTTGCAGGCACACACAAGCGTTTACACGCCGTGTATGGGTTTAGCAAATATGATAGCGAATTTTAAATTCAAGGGTGAATATGATTACAAAAAAGAAAGGGAAAATGAGTATTTATTAAATGGAGTTATTCCACAAAATAATGTAGTTGAATTAAATCCAGTCGTAAATCGTGAAGCTCAAAATGAGATAGTTCAAATTGGTATGTATGCCTTAGAAATGGATGTAGAGCGCAATGTTACAAATAGAGATAGTGTTTTATTTGATAGAAAGAATTCGCCTATCAGAGCCAAAGTAAAAGAAGTCGCATATATCGAAAACTATATTAAAGCTAATTTTTACATTTCACTTTTTTAATATGCTGATTAGTCATCCTGATAGAACTTTACAAGAACATTTACTTGGTCTGCAAAAAGTTATTGATATTGTACTAAATGAAAAAGAACAATCTTTATTTGAAGATGAATACCTAAATCAATTAGCTTCGTTATTAGTTATTTATCACGATATAGGTAAAGCAACAGATTTTTTTCAATATAAAATTATTGATGCTACGGTAAATGCAGAAGAAGATAAAAAAACGGAACTCTATTATAGTAATGAACAATGGCTAAAATCATATCTTATAGAGAAAAAAGGTATTGGAAAACAAATCCGTGAAAGAGATAACTTAACACCACATGCAAAATTAGGTGCATATCTTATACAAGCTGAATGGTTAAATAAAAAATTAAATTTAGAACACTTGATATTGTTTCAAGCTATAAAGAAGCATCATGGGAATATAGAAAATTTCAAAACAGTGAATTTTGTTTTTAATCAATATAATGAAAACGAGAAAAAAGTATTGTTCGAAAGATACAATGCACTTAATAAAACTGATTTTTTTGTAATTCTTGAACCTTTGGGAAGTATAAATGAAGAAAACGTTGACATTCAAAAAATCATACCGAAATTTGAAAAGCATCTTACTGTCAGCGACATACTTGATGACTTGGCGAAAGAAAAAATTATCGAGCCATTTTTAAAAATGCAATTTTTATTTTCTTTACTACTTTCCGCGGATAAAGGCGATGTGAAGTTAAAAGATATTTCAAAAGTATTTCAACGACAAAACATTTCATCAGACCTAATTGATAAATTTAAAGAGGAAGAAATTGAAAGCGAAAAAGATATTGATAAAGATAGACAAGACGCATACGAGACGGTTTTTTATAACTTAGAACGACATAGAAACGCTCATTTTTTTTCAATTACATTACCTACTGGTCTTGGTAAAACCTTTGCATCATATAAAGCTGCACTGTGGTTGAAAGAAAAAGAATACCCAAAACATCGGATTATTTACTGCCTTCCTTTTACATCAATTATTGATCAAAATGCCGAATTATTTAAAGCTATTTTACGTAATGGAAAAATTGATGAAAAATGGCTGACCATTCATCATTATCTTACACAGGCGAAAGAAAATGATGATGAAAGCAATGAAGATGATTTTTTCCAAGAAAATGAATACGTCACAGAAGGTTGGCAAAATGAAATTATTGTTACCACATTTGTTCAATTTTTAGAGAGTATTTTTACAAACCAAAATAAAAAAATTCGCAAATTTCATAACCTTGTAAATTCAATTATCATACTTGATGAAGTACAAAACATTCCGCCTAAATATTATGAAGCAATTGAAAAAGTATTTGAACAAATGGCCAAGTATTTCAATACGCGTTTCATATTTGTAACCGCTACACAACCGCTAATTTTAAGTGAGCAAGTCGAAAAATTAGCAGTAAAGCCGAATCATATTGATGAGTTTTATTTTTTTGAAAAAATGGAGCGGACCGAATTGCACAAGAAAATGCTTAATGAAGGAGTTAAAAAAGTATCGGAAGTTGTTACTTCCATAAAAGCCAAATATGCCGAAGATAAATCTGTACTTGCGATATTTAATACAATTAATCAATCACAAGAAGCCTATCATTTAATAAAGAAGTTACTTCCTAAAGCTAAAGTGAGGTATCTTTCAGGTGCTTTAATCCCCTTTTGTCGCAAAGCTGTTATTCGATCAATAAAAGCCGATATCAAAAATAAACGAAAACAGATACTTATATCAACCCAAGTGGTGGAAGCTGGCGTTGATATTGATTTTGATTGTGTTTATAGGGATTTTGCTACAATGGATTCTATTAATCAATCTGCTGGTAGATGTAACAGAAATAAACAAAAAGAAGTTAGTCAAGTCATTTTATTTGATTGCGGAAAATCTAAAACTATTTATAAAGGAGATAATAGTATTCTATTAAGCACTACAAGAGATGTGCTATGCGAATTTGGCGACATCATACCTGAAAAGGATATTTTTAAATTAAATAAAAGATATTTTGAGCTTGTGAAAAAAAGAATACAAGATGATAACCCAACTTCAATAGAGTTGATGGATATGATATACAAACTACAGTTCGAAGATTTAGACAAGGCTTTTGAACTAATACCTTTTGATTATCCGAAATGGAATGTTTTTATCCCTTTAAATAAGTTTGCGAAAATTGTATGGCAAAAGTATGAAGATACTGGACTTATCACAGATAGATGGGAAAGAAAAGCTGAAGTCAAAAAATTAATGCCTTTAATTCTTCAGTACGTTGTTGCTATTCCTGAACAATATTATCAACCATCTGAGGCAGATAAAGAAAAACTAATTATACTTGAACCCAACTGGTCAGAAGATACTTACAGTTTGGAAACAGGCTATATCAGAAAAAAAATATTAACTAAACACTTCTAACCATGCATCTAACAACCTTAACCTTCCCAGAAATAACGCTCCGTCAATCAGACGGTCACAAACTGCGTGGCTACTTTGCCGAAACTTTTGGCCAGCAGTCCGATCTGTTTCATAACCACCAAGCCGATGGCAGCACTATTTATCGCTACCCATTAATACAATATAAAGTGGTAGATAAACACCCGATGGTGGTGGGTATTAACGAAGGCGCTCAACTGATTACCGAACGTTTTTTAAATATTAAAGAGATAATTATTAACGACAAACAACATCCCCTCCAACAAAAAAACCTGAAAAGCGAAACCATAGAAATAGCGGTACATAA
>ENA-ORXR01001374-ORXR01001374.1-marine-metagenome-genome-assembly--contig:-NODE-1374-length-25837-cov-16.236374_pt1 | contig 25837 bp, 21 predicted proteins | sample MGYA00237866_ERZ511479 | MGnify/ENA metagenome assembly ERZ511479 | reverse complement strand
TAAATTTTCCTTATCCCGAAAGCATTCGGGACGCGTCAAATTTAGCCAAACATATAAAAAAAATAACTTCTTCATTTCGGGTAGATTATTTTCTTCCTCTTCCCTTATCTGACTAATTTTTTTCAAAATTCTTTCTCATAGGCATAATCAAGGCTGGATTTAAAATCTTACTTCTTCTTTTTCTTCTTCTTAGGTGGGTCAATTTCAATGATATAGGCAGCAGAAAAAATATTAGAATTCAATGCGGACGTATTCGCACGGATGTAGGCAAGACGTAGGGTATTTTTTTTTGTTAATTTGTATTCAACACCAGTATAAATCCGAAATTGGTCATTGGTACTTTCAGGAGAAATGCGGTAAAATAATTCAGTCGCAATAAACGGTTCAATGCGTCCGTATTTGGGTTCAAAACGCGCAAAAATCATAGGACGCACGTAGAAAGTTTCGCTATCCATGCGCTTGTCAAATTCATATTGAAAATTGGTACTAAATTGTATTTCAGTACGAATATCTTTTATTTCATAACGAAAAAGCGGCTGCACAAAAAGACGATGACGGTCATATCTCGGACGAATGGCAAAACGATAGCCGCCCATTACCCGAAAGGCTTTTGCTGCTTTATAAGTCGTATGAAATTGTATGAAATTTTGCTGAAAATCAGAAATATTATTTTCCAATCTAAGTTCGTCGTGGAGATGGAAGATAATATTGTCGGAGGCTTTGTATTCAAGGGTAGCACCTTGCCAGAGTTGGTTGTCGATTTCCGTTTGTGCCAACAGAGGGTTTAAATGTAAAATAATAAGTGTAAAATATAAAATGTAAAACGCGAACGTTCTTATTTTTAAGTTATTAATTTTCATATAAATAAAAATAAATTTATTTACAATAAAAAATGCGTCCTATCGCTACTTTTACAACTTGTCCCGACGAATGACGGGATTTGATATTTTACATTTTTCATTTTAAATTTTTCTACACCCCTTCATATTCATTGGGTTGATTGGCTTGGACAGTTGTTTGGGTGGTATCTTCTTCAAGTGGTTCTTTGTAACGGATACGAGCAGTGGATTTTAACGGCTCAAAATAAACCCGAAGTACGGCACTGTCATTGAGATAATTCATGGAGAATACATCTACTTTGGCTACTTTTCGTCCGGTACGGGTTTCGAGGTCGTCTATCAGTTGTGCTTCTTTTTCAGGCGTGATGCGATCTACGTATTCGTAGGTAACTTTTTTGACATCGTATGCTTGTCTGAATATCAGTTTTTCAAAAACAAAAATACAAGCAACAATGAAAGCATTGATAAGTATCAATTCAGTAAAACCAAACACTTTTGCACTAATCGCATTGATAACCGCCACGCTGACCACCGCAAAAAGGTAAGTCATATCCTTAATGGAAATGGTCATGGTACGATAGCGCATGATAGAAAACAGCGCGAAAAGCCCAAAGCCGAAACCTATGCCTAATTCTTCAATACTTGCCATTAGATAACAAATGAAAAATATCAGTACATTAAATATGAGATAGGTAAATGTGTATTCAGGTTTGTCATTGGCAGGTCGATAAATAAGTAAGACGATGACGAGGGTCACTATCAGATTAAGTATCAACTTTAGCCCCAATTGTTCTATATTCGATATGTCAAGTAGCACGATATCCATATTCTAAGTTGCGGATTTTCGGGTTTTCAGATTGTGAGTTGTTAATTTTCGCACAGCGAAAATAATGTGTAAATAACTCGCAACTATATTAATTTAACATTCAGCCAGAGAACGGTAAAAGTCGTTATTTGTAATTTTGGCTATTCGTAACAGCTTGTTTTTAAACCCGTTCCTCTTAATTTCTCCGTTGTAACAACTCATTACACCGAGACAGTATTTGCTTACACGGATAGGAAATATCCTTTCTTGGTGCAAGGTACGTAATGCTACTGATTTTCTGTTAAATCTTTCCTGTTTTATCTCTATAATAGCGAGTCCCGGACTGCCAATCGGTGTATTTCGGGTATTATATCTTTCAAATTCTATGTCAAAATCAATTGTTACCCGCTCGGTATAGTCGTTGCTGACCAGCGTAATACGTTTGTAATTGACCCAGATAACAGGTTTGAACTCAAAGGGGTTGAGTGGTGTATTGTCTATCAAGAGGTTGCTCTCCGGCAGACCAAGTTGGGTTTTGATAGCATCCGTTTTTATACGGGTTTTGACTGTTCGGTTTTTATTGGTTTTGTGTTTGATTTCAAAAAAGTTGAGGTCAGAATCTACATAGCTGCGGTAGCGTATTTTATAGCGATTTTTGCGTTGATTGTGATGTTCGCGATAGCTTTCCCAATCCTCTGTATCGTAGTACAACGAATGATATTGATTGATTTTGCCGCCATCTGTCTCCAGTACACGATAGTATGGGCTAAGTCGTTCAATAATCCCGGGCAACTTCTCAATCGGCAACACCACTTTAGTATCCTGCCTATCCAATAGGCTGACCCTGTCCATTTCTACCAAAGAAATTGGCACATAATCATTCAAGACACCTTCGATTAGTGGTGGATAATTCGTTTGTTTCATAGTTGTTTTTGGATTGTTTGATGGCTGAATTGTCTGATTGTAATTATATTTTTTATTGAAAAAATCATAACAATCTAACAATTATGCAGTTAAACAATCACACTCTATTCAAACACCGTAATTTTGGGGACTTCGTAGGTTTCGCCCTTTTGAGTAATTTGTATGGTGTCCATTATAGGTTTTTCTCCACTTAGGCACAAGATCGAATCCACAGTACATTCCGAATAAGCAAAAACAATGTATTGCCCTTTATACAAATAATTAAATTCATAAGTACCGTCAAATCCTGTACGCACATCGTCGTCTGGTATAGTACCTTCTCCATAAATAATATATACATTACGGTTTTGGGCACCATATGGCGGTCCCTGAAATTCCCCCGTTTGATCACCAACTTCCTGCACCTCTATTTTCCCTGTAATGCTAGCAGTGCCACCTTCGCCGGGATCCTTCTCGCACCCAATCAAAGGTATCAAATATAAAGCAAATAAACTATACAGCAGATATTTTAGTTTCATAACTTTTTGAATAATCAATGAGTAAATCAATAGATGATAAAATGAGTAAATGAATGGGCACAAAAGCTTTTATTTACTCATTTAGTCATTCACTCATCTACTCATTTACACAATAAACGGCAAATATACTCTGTTTGTTACGCCAAATAATGACGTTAATATTTAACTTATCGTTGCAAAGCTACGTATAATAAGTGAGTTACGAGTTGCGGGTTGCGGGTTACGAGTTCAAAATTACCCAATCAAAAATCAAAATCACTCAATCAAAAATCTATGGAGTTATTGAAATTTGCGGCGATAGACATTGGTTCTAATGCTGTTCGTTTACTGATAAATAATATTATCGACAACAAAGAAAAACCCTATTTTCAGAAGGCATCGCTCGTGCGGCTGCCCATCCGACTGGGTGCAGATGTATTTGAAAACGGCAAAATATCCGACAACAATATCCAACGCCTCACCGACACTATGCAAGCCTATCAACTGCTCATGCAAACGCACGGCGTCACCGATTATCGTGCCTTCGCTACCTCTGCCATGCGCGAAGCCGAAAATGGCAAAAAGGTCGTTCGCCACATCAAAGAAAAAACAGGTATCGAACTCCAAATCATTGACGGGATGTTGGAAGCCGAGCTGCTATTTGCTACACGCGTCACGAAGCAATTGGATGCTTCCAAATCATATTTATACGTCGATGTCGGTGGAGGAAGTACGGAGTTTACGCTATTTAGTGGGGGCAAAAGTACGGCTTCACGCTCCTTCAAAATCGGCACAATACGCTTACTCAACAATCAAGTCAGTGACAAAAAATGGGACGGCTTAAAAGATTGGTTATCAGACATTAAACCTAAGAAAAAAGCACCCACTATTATCGGTACAGGTGGTAATGTCAACAAAATTTCCAAAATCATCAACGGCAAAAAACAACAATTCGTTTCCAATCGTCAATTGAAAGATTTGTACAAAGAACTCTCCACACTGGATATGGAAGAACGCATGAGGCGATATAGTATGCGCCCCGACCGTGCAGATGTGATAGTACCCGCCGCACGTATTTTCACGACAGTCATGGCAGTTACAGATGCAAAGGAATTATTCGTTCCAAAGGTAGGTCTGTCAGATGGTATGATTCGGTGGATGTATAGGAATAAATGAGGGATTTTTGATTTTTGATTGAGGGATTTTTGATTGCTAATGGATTAAAAAATTTTGCGAAGCAAAATTCAATCAAAAATCAAAAATCAAAAATCGCTAAATCAAAAATCAAATTTGTAGCCAATCCCCTTAATCGTCTTGATATACGCGCTACCGATTTTTTCGCGCAATTTACGGATATGCACATCAATCGTGCGGTCACCGACGATGACATCATTTCCCCAGATGTGGTTAAAAATTTCCTCTCTCGTGAATACCCGTCCCGGCTTTGATGCCAGTAGATAAAGCAATTCAAACTCCTTCTTCGCTAATGTAATGCCTTCACTTCCTCTGAAAACCATTACTTTATCCTTATCAATTTGTAGGTCGTGTACTCTGATCACTCTATCCGGTTGTTCGTCCTTATTGCGCGGACTGCGGCGTAGCAATGCCTTGATACGACTCACCAACACGCGCGGACGAATCGGCTTCGTGATATAATCATCGCCGCCCGATTCCAAGCCTGCAATTTGCGAATAATCTTCATTACGTGCCGTCAGGAAAGCTATCAGCGTATCTTCAAACTCCGAAGCTGCCCGTAGTTGTCGGCACACCTCTACCCCATCCAATTCCGGCATCATAATATCAAGAATAATCAAGGCAGGATGGTCACGCTTCGCCAAGTCAATGGCTTCTCTGCCATTGCGTGCCGTCGTTACATCGTACCCCTCTTTACTCAAATTATAACTGATGAACTCCAGAATGTCCGGTTCATCATCCACTACGAGAATCTTAATTTCTTCGTTGTTCATAGCAATGAATTCTGCCCTAAAATTAAGCCAATTTTACCCAAAAATGAAATGATTGAAAAATTTGATACCGTTTGCACAAGATTTCTAATGTAAGAAGGGATTTTTTTTGGATTTCATTTAAAATCCGTAGCGTAACGCCTCCGGCTTGCGTCCGCATACTACCTACCAAAGTAATGCAAACACGAAAAACAGGTATCACACACTATAGTGTAGGAACATTTGTGATGTGAATTAATACTTTTGGGCAATGGATTTACCACAAAAGATAGGCCAACGAATCAAATCATTAAGATTGGAAAAGGGATTTTCGCAAGAAAAATTAGCCTTCAAAGCTGATATTGGCATTAGCTATATTGGTGCTATTGAGCGTGGCGAAAAGAATGTGACTGTTTTGTATTTGAGTAAAATTCTCGTTCCGCTTGATACGAGTTTGGTTGATTTTTTCAAAGAAATAAAATGACTACAATTCAGAAAATAAACTCGCTTGAAACGGATATAGTTGACTGTGTATCAAAGGAGTTACATAAATTATACGGTAGAATTGACGATTATGAAATCGCATGGCGACAGTTGCAAAAGGTATCTGCCGAAGCCATTGTTAAATTATTGAAAAAAGAACTCCCTAATGCGACTATTACTACGCCAACTTCCAAAAGTGTTTATCCCGATATCAAAATAGAAATTGACGAGTGCATATATGCCATTGACATTAAAGCAAATGAAAGTTCTAAGCAGCCGTGGTTTGATATGGCAAGACTGGATACAATTGAAAAGGAACGGCTTGGCAAATATCAAGAAGAATGGGAACTTGTTATCAAATACGATAGTGAAACAAAGCAATTTGAAAAAGCCTATTTCCTGCTTTTCAGACATGCCGTAGGGATTCGGAAAGAATGTAAAGGAGTAAAGTATCGCCCTTACGATGGCAAAATTCGCCCCAAATCATGGGAAGATTTTGAGAACAAAGTTGTGTACTGGAAAACGAAAAAGCAATTCAAAAAGGGTATCAAAAAATCCATTGTATATCGTTGGAAAAGCAATATTAAAGAGCATTTAATCCCAAAATTAACCAAAAAAGAAAAAGAAGAGTTTAGAAAATTATTTGAATAAAAACTACTGGATGTTAAGTAGTTGTGCATTCTCAATAAAGCGATTGCCTATTTTTTTCAAATACTTAATCCCTTGTCTGTAATCCAAAATAGACGAGTGTAATTCTTTATCCATTTCTGATAATTCTTCCATACTAAATGTGCGTTTATGTTGCAAACATAAATCAATATAGGCTTGTTCGATTTGTTTATTGGAAATTTTGGAAGTCGTTTTTTTCACTCGCTTCGCAGACGGACGCTCGTAATAAGTATATCCAAAACTATCCGTGCGGATTCTCGCCAAATTTGATTGAGCAATATCGACATACATCGGGTCAAGTTCGGTTATCGTAAAGTGTCGGTTCAGCATTTTAGCAGCTATCGCTGTTGTACCCGCCCCACCAAATGGGTCAAATACCAAGTCACCTTCATCTGTGAATAAATTAATGATACGTTCCATCAATTTATTAGGCAATTGACAAGGGTGATTATCGCGGTCCTTTTTGTGTTTGATGCGGTGTACATCCCTCCAAATATCCGATAAAAGTTCCTTATCATCGTCGTCAAGTCGCTTTCTGGTTTTTACGCAACTTGCTCGCAAACAATATTTTCTACTATCAATCCACGAAAAATCAGAGTGATTAGAAGTCACCTCGCCACCAGGCTTAGTGAAGTACAATAAGGAATAATGTGCGGGCAAAAATTTGCCGGAAGGCGTAGAAAGCGCGTCCCAAACCATCCAATGCCGAAACGCCATTTTTTCTGCCAAATTCACAAAATGATACACCGACCATTTCGGAATATTCAGTACCACCAAAGCACCACCCGGACGCAGGATTCGTGTCATATTATCCAACCATTCATTGCACCAATTGATATAATCTTCTTCGCGTCGGTCATCGTCATATTTTGCGTATTTTTTCTCTAAATTATACGGGGGGTCTGCAAAAACCAAATCATACATTCCTTGTGGATATTTTTCGGCAATTTCATTCATAAACGAATTACAATCACCGTTCACTACCTTATCCAAATATTCAAAATCCGATAAATTTCTTTTTTCTGAAATAAAATTATCCATCGTTTTTTGCAGTTTTAATTCGTATGTTTTTTGTGTTTGTTGAATGAATAATAGCTTATTTTTTTCGGCAGGAAGCAAATCATAAATTCTGGTCACAGCTTCCTTTGGAATTACATTTGAGTCATTTATATCTACCTGAAAATCAGACCAAACATCAGAAATCGCGCTCCCAATAGGATTCATCAAATGCTTTTTACCTCCCCAATCTTTTACATTTTTTTTACACGAATGGCAATTAGAATAAGGTATCCTGACTTCCTTTGTTTTCAATTTAAATGGCGTCGGATTCTTCAGCGAACTTGTCTTTAGGTACATCAGCATACCGATATGGCTATTTGGCAAAGGTTGTTGAAGTTGTGTGGGTTTACATTCAATTGAAATCCAATATTTAAATAAAAAACGATGCCCTTTCTGTTCCAATTTATTTAAAAATACTGCATAAAAAGACAAATGTTTTGGCAAGCCAAAGATGTACAACAAACCGCCGTTTTCCAAGCGATTCGCTGCATTTTCTATCAAATCAATCGTCGCTGAAATTCTTTTATCATTTTTATTTAAAATACTACTATCATTCAACTCATCTGTTTCAAATGTGGTTTGAATCACCACACAATTATAGCTATCCTCAATCGTTGATAGTTCTTTTTCCGGTATCGTTTTTATCATACCCCAAATATACAAACTAAAATTTAGCTGATAAAATCTACCGATAGTTCATTTTAGCATTTTTTTAAAACTAAAAAAACATTCCTCTCCCACAAGCCCATTCATTTTCTTATTTTTACAAAAAAATATACTAAAAATTTATGCTCTAAAAAAATCATTCACCCATTCAAAATTCATTCATTCAAAATTACTACGTACCATGAACAAAATCCTACTCACCTCACTATTAATAATTTGTGTAAACATTATTCATGCACAAAAAAATACGTCTGATGTATTTCGTACTACAAACGAAGTCATCGAAATCCTCAAGCACGACCACGCACACGGGCATCACCATGCACACGAGTTACCTGCCGACACCCGTCTTTCAGATGTAAAAATCAATGACAATCATGTAAGTTTTTATGTAGATATTCCGCAAGAATATTTACAAGAAGGTTATGATGAAATGTTATTTGAAGAAGTCGGTTTGCGATTATTCAACAGCATTTCGGAAAGTACGGATGTAAATAGTTTTGAATTATTAGTCAAAAACCCATCCGGCGAATACGTTTCCCTCGACCAACTCCACCCTTCCATCAAAGATGAGCCTTATCAAGAAAAACGCGGCGACGGCGGCGCAGAAATCCGATTGTCTGACGATATTAATTACTTAAAAAACAATCCTAACATTGGACAAGGGCAGCCCTTCGGCGCACTTTCCGGCAAAACGGTTTGGCTCAGTCCCGGACATGGTTGGTTGTACTACACTTCGCTAAGCGGCTACTCCACCCAACGCGGCGAAACCAACGATATGGTAGAAGATTTCGGCACCATCGAAGGCATCAATTATTACTTGTTGAAATACTTGTGGAATGCAGGGGCAAATGTATGGTCGGTACGCGAACGCGATGTCAACGAAAACGAAGTCGTCGTGGACAATACAAGCGGCGGCTACTCCGAAACAGGCGCGTGGAGTACCACTTCCAACACAGGTTACAATCCGGCTACCACCGATTACGACCAAGCCAACGGCTATCGTTTTTCGGGCGTTACAACGGGTGCAGCCACGTCCACCGCGACTTGGACGCCCAACATCCCCAAATCCGGTTGGTACTGGGTATCAACCACTTACCGTTCATTCACTGACCGACCTGTGGATGCCCAATACCAAGTCAATCACGCCGGAGGCAGCACCCAAGTCAGCATCAACCAAGAAGTACACGGCGAAACGTGGGTCTATCTCGGTCAATTTTACTTCGATGCCGGAACGGGAGGCAGCGTCACTTTGCTCAACTCCACTTCCGATACTTCGCCCAGTCAATTTGTCATTGCAGATGCCATGCGTTTTGGTGGCGGAATGGGTACAGAAGACGACTGCACCTACGGCGCAGGCACGACAGGCAAACCGCGTTGGGAAGAATCGGCGCGGATGTTCGCGCCCTTTCAAGGCTACCCGACTTGCAGAGGCGATGTCACGATGCGCCCCAATTATGCCGAATGGGAACTCGCCAAAGGCACTGCCCAAGAACAAGCAAATGCCATTTACGTCTCATGGCACACCAACGCCGCCACAGGCACGGCACGAGGTACAGAAACTTACTCCTATAATGGCGCAAGCGCGAGTTTTCCGATAACGCCGGGTAGCCCCGATTTGCGCGATTTTGTACACAACCAACTTGCGGGTGACATCATCGCTTGCTACGACGGCGGCTGGAACGACAGAGGCACAAAAACCGCCAACTTTGGCGAAATCCGCGAACTCTCCACCATGCCCGGCTGCTTGATTGAGGTCGCTTTTCACGACGAACCCAACGATGCACAGGCATTGACGACACCCGCTTTCCGCGAGATTGCGGCGCGAGGTATTTATCAAGGCATCGTCGATTATTTTGCGGATGCAGATGCTACTACCGCGACTTATGTACCCGAACAACCGACTCATCTTTATGCACAAAATGCTGCGCCCGGTACGATTACGCTCACTTGGAATGTTCCGCCGAGCGTCTGTGGTTCGGATGCAGCTACGGCGTATCGTGTGTATATGGGTACGCACGGACGCGGCTTCGCGGACGCGATTCCAACGATGAACAATACTTACACCGTATCCGGTTTGAATCCAAATACAACTTATTATTTTCGTGTCAGTGCGACCAATGCAGGGGGCGAATCTTTCCCGACGGCGGTGGTCGCGGCACGTACTCCGACTTCGGGTAGCACCGTTCCTTACCTGATAGTAGATGGTTTTGATAGAATAGATAGAGCAAGTGCGGTGCGTAAAACTTCGAGTCCGCAATTGACCGATTTGCGCCGTTTATTTTTAGAATTGATGAACAGCTACGATTATATGGTCGAACATGCCAAAGCCCTCGAAAGCTGTGGTATTGCCTTCGATGGAGCAAGTAATGAAGCGGTCATTTCCGGCTCGGCTGTCTTGGGTGATTATGACGCAATTGATTGGTTTACAGGCGAAGAATCAACGGTGGATAATTCATTCGACGCAACAGAACGCACCCTAATTCAAAATTATCTGGATGGAAAAGGCTGCCTTATCGTATCGGGCGCAGAGATGGGTTGGGATGTAGGACGCTCCACTTCTCCTAATGCAGATTTGAATTTTTATAATAATTATTTAAAAGCCACTTATGTCGGCGATGATGCGGGTACGTATAGCGTATCGGGCGTCGCGGGAGGCATTTTTGCAGGTACAAGTGGCGGTTTTGACGATAATACGAATTGTTATTTTGATGCTGAATTTCCTGATAGATTGGGTACGTCGGGTGGCTCTACCGTCGAATTAAATTATGTAGGCGGCACAGGCGGTGGCGCAGCAGTCGCTTACAAAGGGGCGGATTTCGCAGTCGTGCATTTTGGCTTTCCACTCGAAACCGCAGATGCAGCCATGCGCGATGCGCTGATGTGTCAGGCAGTTGATTATCTTTCTTCCGAACACGAGGCTTGTGCGACGGTGGATTTGGAAATTAATTTCGACGCTGCACCACAACAAACGAGTTGGGAAATATTGGATGCCGCTGGAAATGTTGTTGCTTCGGGCGGCACTTATCCCGGACAGACAAACATCATAGAATCAGTCTGCCTACCCGATGGATGTTATGATTTAGTGGTCAATGATTCGGCAAATGACGGGATGTGTCCGCGTCGTACATCTACTGTTTTGACGGGTATCAATATTGCGACATTGGGACTTGGCGGTGTATTTAATGGTATTCCGCGCGTAGCAAGTAGCTGCGGTAATTACACTTTGACCGACCCAAATGGTACAGTCATGGCAACGGGCGGTGGCAGGTTTGGCACTTCCGAAACGAATGGTTTTTGTTTATCCGGAGGTGCTTCTGAATTAATTTTCCAACCTGAACACACACATTCAAATGCGCTAAATAAGGCTCAAATGCGTGTGATACCAAATTTGGTGGATGACCGCGCCACCTTATATTATTCATTAGAAACGAATGAAAATATCCAAATTCAATTAGTGGATATTACGGGGAAAATTGTACAACAATACAATCGTAATTTTGATGATGTAAATGAAATTCAGTTGGATGTAAATAGTTTGCAATCAGGATTTTATTTCATTCAATTGATGAGTGAAGATGTTATGTTGACTGAAAAATTTGTAAAGAAATAATACTTAATGATTAATGTATAACGATTAATGATTAATAAAGGGGTTTTCGCGCAGCGAAAACAAAAAAATTAATCATTAATCGTTAATCATTAACCGTTATTTCTCTATAATTTCTAAATAAAAACCACCCCAACAAACAAAATGCAAAAGCGGCGAAGCCTATCATTCGAGTAGAGTGAGTTTCATTCATATAGCCTGACCTCAAATTCCCCATTTTTTATCTCCACTTTTAATCCTCCGCTATCGCTAATGAAGAATACCTGAAAAGAACCTTTTATGGTCTTAGTTGACATATCTATTTCAGAGACCGTAATACAGCCGTTTTTATCTTCATTGACTTTCAACGAACCAAGATGAGTGTCTCCGTCGTCACCAGACATACCGTAACTTCCTCCAACAAGTCCGTCACCAATGTCACTTGAACTTCCCCCAATAGGATATGTTCCTACCGACAAGGGTATTTCATTTAAGGAAAAACTCTCTCTTTCTGCTCCGTAAGACGTATATGTAGCAAAGGTAACTCCTACAAGTGTCGAGTCACTTTGATGATATTGCCAGTAGCCGGAAGCCTCCCAGTCCTCACATGATTTAGTGCCTGTTGCCCAGCCAAATTCTTGATTACCTGCTTCATAAATGATTACATCTTCTTTTTTGCAGGAAGTTGAAAATAGTATCACAACTAATAATATACTAAAATAACTTTTTAATTTCATGATGTATTTGATTTGAGGCATTGAAGTTGACTTTTCGTCAAACTTCAATGCCTGAATGAAAAATTATTTTTGAACTTTAATGACTTTTTGGGTCATTATTTCATTATCATCAGTAATTCTTACGGTAAATATGCCATCAGGATATTTACTCAGGTCAATATTTAGTACACTTTGATTGTCATTGACGACTTGGTGTACCACCTTTCCGGTCACGTCAAAAACGCTTACTTCAAAATATGAGTCCTTATTTGTCCGTTTCTCTATCTGTAAATTCGATGAAAACGGATTAGGAGAAATGAGATAACTATCATCGGCGTCCGGCTGAATACTCAGCATTTGATTATCATTGTATCTGTTAGGACTTGATTCTGTATTTGTCCTAAAGAATCCAAAACCGGAATCACAATCTTCGCAACCCCATGTATTAATAACCCTTGTTGTATTGACTGTTATTCCGTCACTCGAAGTCACATTAAGTCTTAGAAAGAATTCGGGACATGAGAGAACACTTGAAATAGTTACACTTGAGCCTGTACCAAGTAATGAGCCGGGATTTGCAGGGGTGAAATTTCCACTAGGACTATATCTCCACTCGTAAGTGTATGGTGGTAAACCCGGTTCACTGGAGAGCGGCTCTGAAATATTAGCTGTATAGGTATGAGGGAAATCATCGTTAAGAAAACGACACCATACATTTGGTCCTGACATGGTTACACCTAATCCTGCCTCGCGGTGATTACTAACGATGCAGGCACCATTTCTTACGCCTAAAGCATTATTATCATCTGCGGTACCTGTAACAAATCCATTAAATTGTACATCGGGATTAGAAAAATGCAGTACACGCTGCGATCCCGTTGCAACTGTAGTGTCAAGTAACAGTGCCATGACCGTTCGGTCTAATCCCCCCTCGTCGAACCTAAAACCGTGTGCACATATATCTTCGTCATCACCGCAGTCATCACATGCCAAAACGTTATCACTTTGATTGTGCCTAGCCCCGAATAGATGAGCCATTTCATGTGCAAATGTCTGTGTCGGATTCAAAGCATTTTCTATCTCAACAATTGCATAAGCATAGCCCGGACTTGGGGCAAAATAATTGAAAACATCGTTAATTTCCTGCCCAACTAGCGCCCTTCCTCTAAAATTAGGATAATCCATAGATGTCAACATAATCACTAAATCTGCCTTATGTTGATTACGGATATAAGCCGCCTGAATTGATAAATTGTCAACATCATCCCGTAGAATCAAAGGATCAGTATATGAGAAATCAAATGATTCAGTTTCAAACCTCAGTTCAACATTTTCGATACCACTATTGATGAGTGCCAATTGAAAAGAACTTAGAGTAGCTAACATGTGGATAAAAGGTCCCCAAGGGTCGTCAAATTCAGTACCATACCAAGCCGTAACATCAGGTGGTATCAACACAAGTACGTCAATCACTGCACCACAGTTTTCATTCTCATCACATATATCTACTGCTGTTATTCGCTGATTCAAAGACGGATATTCTTCCAACATAGCATCCAAGCCACATTTTTCATTCTGAAACATCGAAATATCCATTTCTCTAATAATAGATACGTCTTTTTTTAGGGGTACTATTTCCCAAAACCCTGTGTCTGATTGAATGAAACCTCCTAATCTATCTCGCATTTTGATTAAGGCAACCTGGGTATTAGTTCGTCTATTCTTGCCATACCATGTGTAATCTCCATTATCTTTGAGTTCATAGTGCGTAGGTCGAAATTCAAGATTACGAGATGTGCCAGAGAGATTCAAAAACAATCCTCCATCAGAGGTAATTTGTTGAGGTAAATCAGCAAACCTAACATAGCGCATACTTTTAGTTGCCGGATCTCCTGTAAGCCTGCCAATGTACTGTTGTCTTGCGGATGATATATTTTGTGAAGTTGTCGGTGTGAAAAAGGCACTTTGTTGTGCTGTTCCTTGAATAGAAAGCAATATTGTGAAACTCATCAATAAAATTGCTCTGAAATGGTATTTACCTTTCATTTTTTGTATATTTGAAAATGATTTGAATTGCAGTCTTTCATTTGAAAGCTGCGTTACAATTACCGTGTCTCACTCTTGCCGGAGTAGGCACGGTGTTTTTTTACGGATATGTCATGTACACACGTACAGCTACGCACATACGAAGTTTTCTTCATAAGCAAATCCATTTAAAAAGGTGAAAAAAGATAGAATGATATATCAGGTACAGATATGCCTCTGATGTTGATACTGCAATAACAAATTAAAATTGAGGTTAATGCGTTGGGGGGGGTAGAAGCAAACAAGTATGTCTCATGGTTCGTATTTCTATAGTTAAAAAATTAATTTGGTGTGGTATCGGTTGTTCTATTAGTAACACTAAGATATACAAAAAAAACCGAACTGTCAAATTTATATCTGTATTTTTTACAAATCAAAAACCGGATAAGGAAGAATTAATCGTTAATCGTTACTTCCTGATAATTTCTAAATAAAAACCAACCCAATAAACAAAATGCAAAAGCGGCGATAGCCGTCAAACGAACGCCGAAATCATTGTCCACACTTTTACCAAAATTCAATAAAGTCGGAAAAATGAGGAGTGCGAGTGATACGCCGAGTTTCATCATAAATGTGCGGAAACCGAAATACATGGCGGCTTGCGAATCACCGTTTTCGTCGGTTTGTCGATTGACTTCATCGGCAATAATTGCGGTGGGAATGATACCGAAAATCGCCAAAGGAAAAGCGGCTAAGATGATGACTAATATCAATTGTATGATTGGTGAAATAGGCAATTTTCCGAGAAAAAAGGTCAGTATAAATGTAGAAGCAAACAAAAGAAAACCAAAATTAATCAGTTTCTTTTTTCCGAAATGTGCTACCGCAAAATTAACCGGAATGTACAATAAAAAACTCAAAGCAAAAGCCCCCAAAGCAAACCAACTTGCTTTATCTTTTCCTAATTCCAATAAAATTGTGGTGTAATAAATAACGCCCGTCTGAATAATTGTCAGTGATAACCAATACGTTAAGTCAGAAAAAACAAAATATCGAAAATTCTTATTCTGCCACACGATGCGCCCCGATTCCGCGAAGCCTATCGCTGAATTAGTTTGTTTGCAATAGCGATTTTCATCCAAAAAAAATACAGGAATCAACATACATACCAATGCGATGACCGCCAATATCACCACCGAAATTTGGAAAGCCTCTGCGGAAGCCATGCCTGTTCCCTCAAAATATCCCTGCATCGCATACGCCATGCCACCCAATACAAAACCCAAAGCAAACGTCACCGAAATCAAGGTACTAATCAACATCCTGTCTTTCGGATGATGTCCCAACTCCCCTATCAGCGCATTATACGGCACGACATAGACCGTAAAAAAGAAGAAAAACAGCGCACACATCAACACCAACCAAGCCGTATTGAGCATCGTATCTGCACCGCCAATCGGATAAAATACCAAGACCGAAAACAGCGCAAAAGGGATTGCCCCAATCGCCAAAAAGCGTTTACGCTTACCGAATTTGCTCGTAGATTTATCGGATAAATTGGCGATAAACGGGTCGGTAAAAGCATCAAATATCCGTCCGCCAAAAGCAATTAAACCAATGATAGTCAGCCCTAAAAGAATATTCCCTTGAAAAATATAATCAGGAAAATCTGTTTTGTCTGATTCCGGCGGCATGTAAAAGTAAATCAGCAAATTCAACACCCCAAAACTCGCCAATGACCAACCCAATTGACCAATCGCAAAGATGATTTTTACGGAAAGTGGCGGACGTTCTGCCATAATAATTTTGAATGAATGAATTTTGAATGAATGAATCGTACAGCGTCCTAAAAGTAGTAATTTTTCGTACTATCATACAACAAGTTACCCAAATTCAGCGTACTAATAACTCATTTTGCGATTTCTTCGCAAAATGAGTAAATTCCAAAAAACAAGCACCAAATTCCAAACAAATAGGGCGTTATAACACGAAAGTACGCTTTGAATTGGAATTTGGAATTTGTTTTTTTTGAATTAAAAGTATATTTGCGCTTGAGGCGAGAGACAAGAGATTTACTTCGGGTAAATAATGAAATACGGTGTCAAAACTACGATACCAAGCAACGACAACACCACAATACGACAACACAACAACACGTTAAATGAAGAAATTTTTGATATTAGGAATGGCATTGATGCTTGCAGTAGCGAGTAATGCCCAAGATCATCACTTATCCCAATTTTACGCTGCGCCATTGACTTTGAACCCCGCACTAACTGGTTCGATGTCAGGCAAATATCGCGCTACCGCGCAATATCGCAACCAATGGCAGACCGTCATGGATAATTCCTTTAAAACGATTCAGGCGAGTTTTGATATTCGTACAAAAATCGGTGGTAGCCTCACGGATGGGCTGGGTTTTGGCATGTATTTTTTCGGAGATAAAGGCGGTTCTACGAGCGTCAGTACGAATCAATTGGCGGTATCAGCGGCATATCACAAAGGTTTGGGATTGCGGAAAAAACGCTTTTTGAGTGCGGGCTTCAATCTCGGAGTTGCACAAAAAAACATCAACTATAATAACCTCACATTCAACGACCAATTCGACGGTACAGAAGGCTACAACCTACAAACTGCCGAAGACCTTCCCACGAATAATCGCACTTATGCCGACATTAGCGCGGGTATCAATTATACCTATTTGCCGCGTGACAATTATGCCTTCAATTGGGGCGCGAGTATCTTTCATGCCAATGCGCCTAATGTCGCACTTGACGAAGAATTGACCAATCGCCTCCCGCCCCGTTTTACGGTCTATACAAGCGGCGAATTGCCTCTAAATGACCGTGTTAACCTCCTTCCACGCGCCCTCGTATATATGCAAGGCAATCAACTCGAAGCCAATATCGGTACGAATTTGAAATTCCATTTGGGCTACGATACGGCTTTCCACTTAGGCGGCTGGTTGCGCCCGGTGACGGATGCGGGTAGTGGCGTGGCTTTGGATGCCTTCGTATTTTTAGTGGGTTTCGAGACGGAGACTTTTACGATTGGTTTGAGTTCGGATGCCAATCTTTCGAGCTTGATTCCTTCGAGTAGCGGTTTTGGTGGTTTCGAATTGTCTTTGACCTATATCGGACGGGATGAAAATGATGCGGCGATGTGTCCTACTTTTTAAGTCCGCAGCTATCAGTCCGCTGTCCGCAGTCATACGTGAATCTGGCTGTGAACACAGATTTGATTAATGTAAAATAATAAATGTAAAATGAAAAAGTGCTTGTAGTACGTGTACAATATTTTCTTGTTTTTTAATAAACTAAAAATCAAATAAATACGAAAGAAGCACGTTCACCTCGCGTCCTACAAATTTACATTTTAAATTTATTATTTTACATTTTACATTTCAAAATGCGTTTCACAACTCAACAATAATTTCATTTTTTCGATTAAAAACTTCATAGGGCGGATTATATCCCAAGAAGTAAAACCGATTGGTATGCGCTATCCCTTCCGCCTTCAAAGCAGCTACTAATTTCGTTTTATATCGCTCAATTTTCTCGTCATCAGACCAACCGCCAAAGCTAATAGCAGCAACAGTTTTTGCCGGTTCTTCCCTAAATTCTATCTGTGATTGGTCGGGTTTCGGCAGCATTTCCTTTTTAATTTTTTTCGGCACCATAAACATCATGGTCATAGAATCTTCCAATGACATGGCTACCGGAGAGGTCATCGCGATTTTTTCCTTTTTTTCGTTTCCGCCAAAAATGTAACCTGCCAAAATAGAAAAACCTTTACTTGAGCCTTCTTTATATTCGCCGGTGGATAGCTTGACGGAGGTAAACAAACTAGCTTCGTAGCTGCGTATCTCGAATGTATCGTATTTTTTATCGACGGTATAAGGGTAAGTTTCAATATTTCTTTGTCCTTTCATCGCAAAAAATTGTACCACTGCAAAGCCTACAATCAGAAGAGCACCTAATATTAATAATATTTTCATTCGTTAGTATTATTTTTGAATTTTGAATTTTTGAATTTTGGAATTTGGAATTTGGAATTTTTGGAATTTGGAATTTGGAATTTGGAATTTGGAATTTGGGATTTGTTCACAACTTGAATTATCTTTATGTTTATGAAGGATATTTTACAACCACACATCATAGATTTTGTTCATTGCAAACCTGCAACTTATGTTGATACGAACCATTCAATTCACCTTATTTTTCGCGCTTGCAATTATGTTGAGTGCTTGCACCAAGACATCTGACACGACCTACTACATCGTGCGCCATGCCGAAAAGGCAGACAAGACACGCGATACGCCTCTGTCGGCTGCGGGTCATGCACGGGCGGAGGCATTGCGCGACACATTAATGAGTCAAGATATCACGAAGATTTTTGTCACCGATTATCAACGTACCCAACAAACCGTCGCGCCACTCGCCACCGAATTGGGCATCACGCCTACCGAAGTTTTTGCCAACCAAACGCCGGAATTGGTACAACAATTAAAAGCCATCAAGGGCGGTAATGTACTTATCGCAGGGCATAGCAATACCGTTCCCGAAATCATCGACGAACTAATGGAAAGTCCTCAAAACGTAGTTATTACAGAGCAGGGTTTTGATAATTTATTCAAAGTGAAAATTACAAAAAATGATGACGAGGAGAGAAGGGATTTCATTCAATTGACCTACGGCGTACCTACGCAGTGATTAGAATGAGTAGATGAATAAATGATGAGATGAGTAAATATTTTTGACTTCATTATTTGCTCACACAAACGTAATCATATCATTAGCAAGATGCGGTAACTCATTGAAAGACAGTAAATTAAAATTGTTTTTTGAAAATAAAAAAGATGAAAAAGAAGTATTCCGAATGGAGAAGTTCATAGCTGATACGCGCGTTTCGTCTGCGATATTCAATGCTTCTGCCGTAATCGAAGCAATGGTACCACCCGAAGTAAATACGCCGATGGTCTCGCCTTTACCCGTATTTTGAAGGATGGTATTGAGTCCTTTTTTCACTGTTAATCGAAACTCATGCCATGATTCTATGCCTTCAATTTCGATATTTCCTGCTGCCCATTCATCCATAAAATATTGGAAAATCAATAACGTATTTCGCTTCATCAACTTAGGATTTGCCTCTATTTCCTGTTGCCACTTTTGGACTTGTTCATTTCTCATCAATTGCGGATAGGCTAATTTTACGGCTTCCGTTCCCGAATGTTCTTTTAATTGCTGAACAGAAACAGGGGCAGGAAAAGATATATTTTTTTGCGTAAAAATATCCGAAACAATCTCAAAAGTATGTTTTTGACGCTCCAATGGTCCGACAAAAATCTTGTCGAATTGCAGCTTTTTTTCGACCAAATATTTGCCTAATTCTGCCGATTGCAACTCTCCCTTTTCCGAGAGTTTATCGTAATTGTCCGCCAAATAAGATGCTTGTGCGTGACGGAAAAAATAAATTTTACTCATATGTACGTAGCGTAACGCCTCCGGCTTGCGCCGCGTTAGTTTAGCAAGTAGTACGTGGCGCAAGCCGGAGGCATTACGCTACTATCGCTTCAAAATAAATCTTCGATTCTATCTTTCTCAATCGCCTGCACACCAATCACACACAGCATTTTCGCCGCAAAATTCAAACCGGCAAAACGCTCGTCGGTCGTCAATCCCTTATGGTAGCGATAATAAATTTGTTGGGCAATAACAGCTAATTTGAATAAGCCAAATACGTAGTAAAACGTCAGATTTCGGATGTCTCTGCCGCTTTTTTGGGCGTACATTTCCACCAATTCACTGCGTTTTGGATTACCGGGAAAAATAGTGGGAGAAGGCAGGTTTTTAGAAAATAACTCACCATCTGCCGGAGTCGTCCAATACGCCAATGAGCCGCCCAAATCCATCAGCGGGTCGCCGAGTGTACACATTTCCCAGTCGAGTACCGCGCGAATTTTCGACCATGAATCATCCGCGAAAACTACATTATCATACTTATAATCATTATGAATCAGGCTGTGGTCATACTCGCGGGGTTGGTTTTTCTCCATCCATTGCATCACACGCGTGGCTTCGGGTACATCATCCGTAGCGGCTTTGAGGTATTGCTTGCCCCAATTCGTGACCTGTCGCTCCACATATCCCGCCGGACGCCCCAAATCACCCAAGCCTACCGACTCATAATCCACGCCATGCAATTCCACAAAAGTATCCAACCATTCATTCGTTATTTTTTGGTAACCTTCGGGTGCAATTTGCCGTTTTTTGGCTTCGCGCATCGTCAGAATGATGCCGTCCACCTTTTCCATTACATAAAAAGACGCACCTATCACGTCCGTATTTTCGGTGTAAGCCAATGCCTTTGGCGACTTAGGGAATCCCTTGTACAATCGCGACAAAATCTTATACTCACGCCCCATATCATGCCCGCGCTTCACTGCACCCGCAGGCGGACGACGCAGCACATACGACTTATTTTCAATCTCCAATAAGTACGTTAAGTTAGAAAACCCATTGGAAAATTGCGTCACATTAAGTTCGCCATTTACATCTCTAATCAATTCATTTTCAAAAAGATACTGCTTCAATGGCACTTCGGGAAGCTCCTCCCCTTTTCTTACTTTTTGGCTCATAGTATTGATGAGTTGTTGGGTTGATGAGTTGACGAGTTGTTGAATCAAAAATCACTAAATCAAAAATCTCTTTCATTCTTCTTCGTCTGATGCTTCACCTTCGGTAATATAATGCTCAAGCAGGTCTTGCAAATCCGGTTTTGTGACCATTCCGGCGAATCGCTGTTTGAGTTCGCCTCGATGAATCAGCATTAGGGTCGGAATGCTTTTTACTCCAAAATGTCGCTGCAAATTCGGATTCACTTCCACATTCACTTTACCGACCACCGCCCTACCCTCGTATTCTCGCGCCAACTCGTCTATCACCGGTCCGATTATTTTGCATGGTCCGCACCAATTCGCCCAAAAATCTATCAAAATCGGCTCATCCGTCTCTTGAATCAACTCATTGAAGCTCGTATCGGTAATCTCCAGTGCTTTTATTTTATTCTTTTTTTTGAAAAACATGTAATAATGATTAATGGTTAATTTTTGGTTCTTTGACAATTTTTGCATTTCCCTCCAATGTGGCTTTAGCCCATTGTAATAAGTAGTTGAACGGCAATGGGTTAAAACCACATTGGAGGAAGGGAAAGTCTTTTTTGCAAAAATTGTCAAAGAACCTAATTTTTTAATGAATTTATTATTGGTTTTTAATGAATTAAAAATACAAAATAAATAATTATTAATTTTTTTATAAATTATATTAATAACCAAACATTGGTAGTGTTCGACAAAAATAGGGTGAGCAATTATACGCGAGTCGCAAGGCGAATTCCTTTGCTGAACATGGATATTCGAGTATTAAAACACCCATTTTCACACAAAAACATTCGCCTTGCGACTATTCCCTATTTTCCTCGAACACCACCCAAACATTCATTTTCAATAATAATCGCAATCAAATCAACACTAATTTAAAACAAATAAAACCATTCGCTGTATTTATAGTGTAAATTTCATTCAAATCATTTAAATTCGTCAGATGAAACAAGCGAATGTATATCTTATTGGGTTGGGAGCTATTGGGGCTACTTATGCGTCGATGGCTTATGATGTGGGGCTGCCTATTTCCATGATTTGTGATGCAGAAAGGAAAAAACGCTATGAAAAAAACGGCTTTATTGTCAATGGAAAAGTCTATAATTTTGACTGCGTGACAGCACCCACCGAAGCAGTCGATTTGATATTTGTGGTTGTGAAAGACGGGCAACTCTCGCAAGCCATTGAAGCCATAAAACCCTATGTGTCAGACGATACGACAATCGTTTCGCTGATGAATGGTATCACGAGTGAGCGTATTATCACGGAAAAATTGAACACAAAAAATGTGATAAATGCCTTCTCAATGGCGACGGATGGCGTGCGTGAGGGAAATGCAATTACTTATACCTCAAAGGGGAAAATTGTGTTTGGTCATGCACTCCCGGAACAGAAGATATTTGCCCAGAAAACCGAAAAAATACTGGCACAAAGTGGTATTCCATACGAGCGCGTTGATGATATTGAATATCGTCAATGGTGGAAATTTATGACCAACGTTGGCATCAATCAGGTTTCTACTTTGCTGCGTTGTGGTTATGGAGCGTTTCAATCTGAGACTCATGCGACGGCTATCGCACGCGCAGCCATGCGCGAGGTCATGCTAATTTCTCAAAAAATGAATACGGGATTGACTCAAAAAGATATGGATTTTACCTTTGAAATCATGCACAAAATGGGTGCGGAAGGCAAAACCTCTATGTTACAAGATGTGGAAGCGGGACGTGTAACGGAGGTGGATATGTTTGCCGGAGAAGTGATGCGACTTGGTGAGCAATACGACATACAAACTCCTGTAAATCAACTACTTTTTAATGCGATTAGTTATTTTGATGAATTGGTTATTAGTTCATAGTGCATAGTGCATGGTTGCAAAAATACGTACAAATCACAATCACCAAAGTAGGGGCAGGGTATGCCCTGCCCCTACTTTGTGGTATATAATGTCTTGTTATTTTTTCTTCTTCTTTGCGTCTGTTTTCTTCTTTTTAGGCGCGGCTTTCTTCTTCTTTTTCTCCTGAAATGCCGACGGGTCTTGCGATATGACAATTGCCTTGACCTGTTCCAAAGTCAATTCCTTTGCTTCCTCGGGTGTCATACGTTTGCCTGTCGTCGTATTGACAAGTTTATATCGCTTTTTAAGATACTTAATTTCGGGTCCCCAACGCGCGTTTTGTACCGAAAGTTTGAGTTCATCTTCCCAATTGTGAATGTAGCGATTCGCCTCTTTTTCCACTTTGGCTTTGATGAGTGTATGCGCCTCTTCGGTGGAGAGCGCGTCGGGATTGTATCGTTTGGGAATGTTGATAAACATTTCATTCCATTTCAAAAACGGTCCAAAACGCCCCTTTCCGCGTGTGTATGGAATGCCTTGATATTCGCCTTCGGGCGCGTCCTCTTTGCGCTTGATTTCGATAAGTTGTATGGCGCGTTCCATCTTGATTTTGAGTGGGTCTTCGTCGCGTGGAATGGAAATGAATTTTTCGTCAAATTTCACATAAGGACCAAATCGACCACGACCTATGATGACTTCTTTATCTTCGTAATTCCCAAGATTCTTAGGCAATTGGAAGAGGTCGAGTACATCTGCAAGCTCCACCTTTGACATGGCTTGGTCGGGCTTGAGATTGGCATAGCGTGGTTTTTCATCTTCGGCAAGTTCGTCGGGTGCACCGATTTGTACAACGGGTCCGTTGCGCGAAAGTCGCACAAGAATAGTTCTGCCGGATTCGGGGTCTTTACCAAGTATGCGCTCGCCTGTGACGCGCTCGGCGTTTTCGAGCGTTTCTTCTACATCTTTGTGAAATGGCTTATAAAAACCATCGAGCATTTCTCGCCATTTCTCATTTCCTCTGGCGATTTCATCAAATTTTTCTTCAATATTCGCGGTGAATTTATAGTCCATGATGTTGTCGAAATAATTCGACAGAAAATCTGTGACTAACATCCCCGTATCACTCGGATACAGTTTATTTTTTTCCGCGCCCGTGATTTCACTTTGTATGACCTTATTTACATCATTATTTTTTAGGGTATAAACATTATACTTGCGTTCTCTGCCTTCGCGCGGGTCTTTGAGAATATAACCGCGTGTTTTTTCTGTAATTTTGGTAATGGTCGGTGCATAAGTCGAAGGACGACCAATGCCCATTTCTTCCATTTTCTTGACCAAACTCGCCTCCGTGTATCGAGCAGGCGGGCGCGTAAATCGCTCAATAGCCGTCATCTCATGCAGGTCAAGCACCTGCCCCACACTCAATGGCGGCAGGATGCCTTTTGCTGCGCCTTCTTCATCTTCATCGTCGGTAGATTCGAGATATACTTTGAGGAAACCATCAAATTTAATGACCTCTCCACTAGCGACCAATCTCGCATCAGGTACAGTCGAAACTTTGATGTCAACTTTTGTTCTTTCTAATATGGCATCCGACATTTGCGAAGCAATAGTGCGCTTCCAAATGAGTTCGTAGAGACGTTGTTGTTCGAGATTGGCACCGGCAGTAGGTTGGGCAAAATTGGTCGGGCGAATGGCTTCGTGTGCTTCCTGTGCCGACGATGATTTCTTTTTGTAACGGCGCGTTTTTTGGTATTTTTCGCCGTATTTTTTGGTGATTTCATCTGCGGCAGCTTGTAGGGCAGTTTCGCTCAGGTTGGTGGAGTCGGTACGCATGTAACTGATAAAACCGGCTTCGTATAATCGCTGTGCCACCGTCATGGTACGGCTCACCGAAAAGCCCAATTTGCGGCTGGCTTCTTGCTGCAATGTGGACGTAATAAATGGTGCCGCAGGTGTGCGCTTGGCGGGTTTTACGTCTATTTTTCCGACGGTAAAAGTTGCGCCTACACATTTATTGAGAAAATCGGCGGCGTCTTTTTCCTGCTCAAATCGAGCAGGCATTTCGGCTTTCAGATTGACCAATCTGCCCTGTGCATTTTTGACCTTAAATATCGCAGATACCTTATAAAAAGGAGTGACTTTGAAATTTTCAATTTGGCGTTCGCGCTCTACAATTAATTTGACCGCTACCGACTGTACACGTCCGGCAGAAAGTCCAAATTTCATTTTTTTCCACAATAAACCCGATAATTCGAAGCCTACAAGACGGTCAAGAATACGCCGTGCTTGCTGTGCATCCACCAAATCAAGGTCAACCGTGCGAGGCGATTCGATGGCTTTCTGCAAAGCGGGTTTGGTAATTTCGCGAAATACAATACGCTTAGTCGTGCGCTCATCCAAGCCCAATACTTTGCATAAATGCCAGGAGATTGCTTCTCCTTCGCGGTCTTCATCCGTCGCGAGCCAAACTTCATCTACTTTCTTGACGGAGTTTTTTAAGTCATTGACTACCCGTTGTTTATCTTCAGGAATGATGTATTGCGGTTCGTATCCTTTTTCGATATTAACGGCATTATCACCCTTCGACAAATCGCGTATATGTCCGAAACTGGACTTGACAGAAAAATCCTTCCCCAAGTACTTTTCGATTGTTTTTGCTTTCGCCGGTGACTCTACTATAAGTAAATTTTTAGCCATATTATTCTATTTGACAAGATGCAAAAGTAAAAAACTTTTCAAATTGTCGCTTGTTTTTCTCTGTTCATTTACGACACTTTTACAAAGCGATCTAACGCACTGCTTTCCTAAAAGTTTAGACGGTTGATTTTGTTATTAAGACCTAATTTTTCTTTTTCGTATAAATTTCTCTCTTTATTTAAGGTGTTTTTGTAATCTTTTTTCGATAAATAAAACACTCTTTAGCACCTTAAAAGTCTGATTATAAATACTTTGAAAATAGTTAAAATCTACATTAACAATAATTTTAACAAAAAATAATAACTGCAATTATTTTCAAAGTCCTGCACCTTTGAAGTGTCAAATGGTTTCGCATAAGTACCAAGACAAAATTATCTTTAATCAATTTTGGTTTCTTTTTCTCGCTAATTTCGTTAAAAATACTTCCCGA
>ENA-ORXR01001371-ORXR01001371.1-marine-metagenome-genome-assembly--contig:-NODE-1371-length-25862-cov-18.006981_pt1 | contig 25862 bp, 29 predicted proteins | sample MGYA00237866_ERZ511479 | MGnify/ENA metagenome assembly ERZ511479 | reverse complement strand
GGCGCAAACGAACGTCTAAACCCCAAGCCCGGGTTGGTGCGCCGGGCAAACGGGCCGCTTGTTTCGACAAGCGGCCCAATTTTTTTGCGATTAGGTCATAAACCGAACGACTGAAATTGGCTCGTAAAGGGCACCCAATGAGTATCCGATTCCCGCTTAACCCCTCGAACCCGCGAAGACGCCTAAGCCGGACTCCCTTTCGATTGGATTATCTGATTGCCTTCATCCGAACACCGACCGACTATGATTTGTTCAAATTACTGGATATTAGTCCAAAATTCTCTTTAAAGGACGACCCGTATTAGTGGAGGTCTAAATTGGATTTTTTTCAAGCATTAGGAAATATTGTCGTTCCGCGATGGGTAAAGTTGACAGTTATATTTGTGCTCCTCGCCCTACTGGCCATGAATCTCTCATTGGGCTTTCTTGGAATCACGGGAGATGAAAAACAAGAAAGCTGGATTGAGGCGGCAATCTATCTGTTCGGTGTACTGCTTCCTATTTGGTTGATCGCTTTCGTTGTCATGTACTCGGATGGCGGGCCGAACGCTTTGAAAGCCAAGACCTATGACTATATGACGAAAGTCATCCCCCAGACACTCAAGTCCCTCGTCGAGGAGCCAAGCGAATTTTACGATGCAGAGAAAAAAAGAGGTAAATCCGTCTCATCAAATGTTAGGGTTTTAAGCAATCAATATAAAGACAGCTGCATAGGTTCCTACATCCTGACCTTTCTGGAGAGGCCGTCAAACGTGATAGCCGCCGATAAGGCGTTCAAAGTCAAAGCAGAAGACAAGCTAGCGGACAAAACCGAAGGGGAGCAGCCACCCAAGCGCAGAAAGAAAGAGATTCGGTTTTCCTTGGAGCTAAACGTCCGAAAGGCAAATCTCATCATTTTTATACCTTGCGATGAAATCCGCGAGAAGCTTGAAAAGCCTTCGCCGGCCTCCGATGCTGGGGAACGGAAAGGTCTTTTGGATGATTTCAACTTCTCAGACATAAGCGGTCTTTTCCCCCACACGATCACGGGGAGTCAATCCGAAGGGTATCTGATCAATGAAAGCTTGGCGATAAACGAGTTCGACGGAAAATGTTACTACGGACTCGTCTTCTTCAAACGTCTCGAAAAGGGGTTTCTCACGCTCCCGCAGGAGAAGCTCTATTTTGCGCAGGACCTGATGTTTATGCTCAAGGCTTTTTATAATGAGCAGACCGACTTGTTTGATGCATATTCTCGGGCAGAGGATTAGATGATTTTACCGCATTTCGTGGCAATTATATAAAAGCCCACTTGCGATTTATTTTAACTCGCAATGCTTTTCGTTAGTTCGGCGGCAGATCGGCAAGACAATTGACTATGGGCACAGCTTTAAAGCGATGGTAAGTTAACGGATGAACGAGTGTGTACTTATAACAGGCGCGAGTAGAAGATTAGGACGTATCCTTGCAAAAACCGTGGCCGCCTCTGACCGCAAAGTTGTCTTACATTATAATAGATCTAAAGCAGATGCTGAAGACCTGCGCCGGGAAATTCAAAATCTTGGCGGGCAGGTGTCTCTGGTCCAAGCAGATCTTTCAGAACAGAGCGCAGCGACGTCTCTTATCAGCGAGGCTGAAAAGGCAGCGGGCCAAAAAATTACGGGCGTTGTCAATAATGCGTCTATCTTTGATTATGATACGCCCGCCGCGTTTAGTGCGGATGTTTTCGCTCAGGCTATCAGCGTCAATCTCGCCGCGCCCGTCACTATTTCCGCCCAATTTTTTGAGGCAGCTGACCCGGACAATAATAACATTGTTGTCAATATTTTGGATCAAAAGTTATGGAACCTCAATCCAGACTTCTATTCCTACACCTGCAGCAAAATGGGTTTACTGGCGGCGACGCAAATGATGGATATGGCCTTCGGGAACAGTGTTAGGGTGGCCGCCATAGCGCCGGGATTGCTGTTCCCAAGTTTCGACCAGACAGAAAAAGAACATCAAGAGGTGGCGTGTCAGAATTTGCTGCGGACCCCGATTGATCCTAACGAGGTTGCCAGGGCCCTTATCTATATCCTCGACTCGCAATTTCGGGGCCAAGTCTTGCACATTGACAATGGGCAGCGTTTCTTGGAAGCGGACCGAGATGTAATGTTTTCGAACAGGCCTGACGGTAATTTATAATGTCTTTTTATCAAATCTATTTGCGCGATCTGCGCGTTGAAGCCTCGATAGGCATTCATGATTTTGAGCGTGCCTCGAAGCAGGAACTGCTCATATCGGCGGTGATCCTGCTCAAAGAAAAAGTCCTATTAAGTGACACCATTGACGACGTTGTGGATTATGACTTCGTGAGAGATCTCATCATCAAGCAAGCGGCGCGTAAACATTGGGAGCTGCAAGAAAGTCTTTGCGCCGGAATTGCCGAGGCATGTGTCATGAAAGACGATGTTTTAGGGGCGATAATTCGCACAGAAAAAACGTCGGTTTACGCCGACGCTGCGGCTGTTGGTTGCCGAATTGCAAAATTGTCACCCGAACTGCCGAAAGACTTCAATTGGTGGGCGATCAACATTTAGGCTGCGGTTAAACATCTCGCATTTCGGCCCGCGTTTAGGGCAGCCCGTGTTTCTAATTTTAAGACGCTCCCAAGGCCGTCCGGCGCGGCTACATAATTTTTGCTTTCAATAAGCCGAACAGCTTGTCTCGCTGTGTCTTATTTTGCGAGCCAAAAAACAATGGCATCTATCTGATTGATGGCCTATTTGCAGGCGATGATTAATTGGCTTTACATAAATGGTTTCTCTACGGCTGATCGCTGCAAATCATCAGATAATTCCGCGCGTCCTTTTACTCCGTCGATAGCCCGTTAATGCCCGCGTCGATGACCAGCAAAACTGTGGGTTTGTTCCTTCTGGGCGGGACGCATCATATATTACATTTGATCCCGATGGCGGCAGAGCTCTCGAAGGATGAAGAAATTGACGTGGTCGTTCTCGTAACCTCCGCCGAAGAGCGGGATATTTGCGAGCGCCTCTTAAAGGGGATGGGATTGGTCGGGGCCGATATCCGTCTCTTGAAAGCCAATCCAATTCTGCGGTTGATATCCCCAAAACTGGCAGTCTTATTTTCCAATATGTTTCGCCTCAACCGCCTGGACGCGGTGGTCGTCGCGGAACGCACTTCGACGATATTGCGGTCTGCCTTGAAAATGATGCCGCTCTATATTCAAACCCAGCACGGCGCCGGGGGGCGCATCGGCGGCTACGACCAACGTCTGCGTCATTTCGATCATGTCCTGGTCCCGGGAGAGAAGGATAAGATCCGTTTAATTGATATGGGTTTGGTCAGCGCGGAGACCTGTCATGTGACGGGCCTTATGAAGCCCTATGTTTTGCGCAAGCTTAATCCGGACAGGCCTAAGCTCTTTGAGAGGGATCAGCCGACCGTTCTCTACACGCCGCATTTCACAGAGGCGCAATCCTCCTGGCCTGAATTTGGCCGAGAGCTTTTGGACAAATTCGCCGCAACGCCGCATATGAATTTCATTGTCGCGCCCCATATACGTTTGTTCAAAGATTCCCCGAAGGAAAGCCGTGCCCCGATTGAGGCCTACGGCGAGCATCCAAATATCTTGGTTGATTTGGGCAGCCCGTTGACGACGGATATGACCTATACGCTTGGGGCGGATATCTACTTGGGGGACGTGAGCAGTCAGGTTTACGAATTTTTGTGGAAACCTAAACCTTGTGTCTTTGTCGGGTCGGAGGATACGGATTGGCAGGGGAGTGCCGATTATACGCATTGGCGGTTCGGGCAGGTTTGCCACACGGCCGACGCCGTTATGATGGCCCTAGAATCCGCGCAAGCGGATCATGACCAATATATTGAGATGCAGAAATATGGATCGCTTGCCTCCGTAGGCCATCCGGATTGGAATCCGGTTAAGCGCGCCGCCGACGTTGTGCGTTCACTTTTGAGGTAGCTTTGCCGCCTTTTTAATGAGCCATGACGTCAGAGCGATGACAAGTATAACTTCGATAGCTGCGCCTATGATGGCCGCCCAGCCGATCGAAAACAGCCCAAACCGCTCTGCCAGAACGAAGAATAAAATGATGAAAGAGAGGGTGCCGGTAACGCGCACCCAAATCGCTGCCCCCGGCCGCATCAAAACATAAAATGCCGAATAAAACGGCGTCGCGATCCCGATCAACGATGTAGACACCAAGAGCATGACAGCGAGTAACGGCGCATTTTCAAAACTGTCATCAAAGGCGGTTTTGACCAGATCGACACCAAAGATGAGCACAATCGCCGAGAGTAAAAACCCGGCGACGCCTATACCCAGCGCCGCTTTAGCCGTCGTTTTTGTCAGGGCTTTGAGGTCAAGATCAGCCGCCATACGGCTTAACTCCGGGAACAAGACCTGATCAAATAACGCTATTCCGCGTAATAACAGACGCGATATTTCTTCAGCAATTTTGTAAACCGCAAACAGAACAGGGCCAAAAACCAGCATCACGGCGAGACTTGGAAAATTGAGTTTTAAAGAGTTTAGTGTCGAGTCGATATTGGTTTTAAGAAGGAAGGGATATAATTGCGGAAACTCTGCGGTGCGGCACAAAGTTGCCTTTCGAATAACGGGCCAAAGGCGCCTGTTGGCCAGTTCGAGTATCGCAAAAATTTGCAGGACCAGATAGCCGGCCAGCGAGGCGACAAACCAAATCATTAAAAATTCACGTAATCCCCAGCCTTGGGTAGAGGCGATTAAGACGCCAATAAGCCGAATAGCAGGCATAACCAGCGCGCGCGCCGCGAGAGCTAAAAACTTATCAAATAATCGAAACACGCCGACGGCTACATTTGTCTGGCGGAATAAAATGACGCTGCAATAGGCTATAATCATTGTCTTGAGAGCCTGAGGGTCAATCACTTTGGAATCGGGCGGCGCGTCATATCCAATGAGCGATCGTGCCCAGAGGAAAACGCCAAACAAACCAATGGCCAATCCGAAAGCGACAAAGGCCGCGATGAAATCTATCACCAGCCCCGTTTTTATCAACGCGCCCAATCGATTGCCATTATTGGCTTTAAGCTCGTCGGACCCAAATCTGATTAAGGCTTGCCAAATTTGGAAAGACACGATCTCGGCAAAGAACAACATATAGGCATGGATAAATAACAATGTTCCAAAGGCGACATTGTCAGAGAGAACGCGGGCGGTAATAATCAAGGTGACCACACCCATCAACGCCGCCAAAATCCTGGAGCCACCTAGAAGTCCGGTGTTGGAGAGCATCCGGCCCCGCAAATCCAATGTGGATTTCAGGGTTAAATCATAATCTGATTCAGGGAGATTCCGGTCGTTCATATCAGCGTCTTGCACATCTATGGCTTACATATCTACGGCAGAAATAACTATGCTCTAAATCTCTATGGTTCAGCAGACGAGTGCATAGCGGGGCGTCCGGCTGATTATGTCTTCGCCTCTATGGCTTTCACCGCTATTTTTGTTACCGAGACATAATCTAATTTGCCTGTACCCAGAACGGGAACGTCGCTGACGGTCAGAATTTTCTTCGGCACCGCAATTTCCGGCACGCCGTGGGTTTGCGCCCAGCGCATGAGTTCCGGCCTGTCAGGTTTCGGATGATCCGTGATGAGGATAATCTGCTCTCCGCGCCTTGGGTCGGGCACAATAGCAGCGGCATGCATATGGTTCGGCCAGAGGGCAGAGGCGCAGTTCTCGACAACCGTGAGCGACACCATCTCGCCGCCGATTTTGGCAAAACGTTTAATTCGGCCGCGAATGACATAATAACCTTCCGCGTCAACCGACACGACATCGCCGGTATTGTGCCAATCGTCGGATAGCGGCACAATATTCCCCGGACTGTCGGGAGAGATATAGCCTTTCATGATATTGGGCCCGCGTACCCAAAGACAGCCAGCATCTTCTAAACCCGGCACGGGCTCCAAGCGGGTCTCGATGCCCGGCAGCATCTTCCCAATCGTGCCGGACCGAATATCGCCAGGCTGATTGGCGGCCAAGACGGGCGCGCCTTCGGTGACGCCGTAGCCCTCCAGAACTTCAAAACCGAACCGCACTTCGGCGGTTTTGCGCGTTTCCTCGCGCACGCGTTCGGCGCCGCAGACCGCAATACGAATGGAGCTTAAACCGCCATCGACGCTGGCGCGCATATATTGTTGCAAGAACGTATCCGTCGCAAATAAAACCGTCGAGCGCGTTTCCATAATGCGTTTGGCAATCGTTTTCGTCTGAAGCGGGGACGGGTGGAGAACAACGGGATGACCGCTAAAGATAGGCCAAAGCGTGCCCGCCGTCAGGCCGTAACAATGAAAGGTCGGGAGCGGATTGAAAAAGATGTCCGTGTCTTCAAGCTGAACATGCTCTTCGATTTGTTCGATATTGGCGAGGATATTTCCGTGGGACAGCACAACACCTTTTGGCGCGCCTTCTGTGCCGGAGGTAAAGAGGATAATGGCAGCCTCATCATGATCGGCATTTGCCGCGAAAAATCCGGGCAGCAGAGGCCCTAAGATCGCTTTGACTTTCCCGCCCAATCCGATTTCCGTTTTAAGGTCTTCCAGATAAATAATAGTCACGACCTTTGACAGCTCTTCAATTAAGGTCTCAAGCCCGCCGATTTTAACGAATTTTCGCGCGGTGATGACGGTCTTAAACGGCGCTGTCTCGGCTGCCGCTTTCAGGTTTTTTATCCCGGCCGTAAAATTAAGCATCGCCGGAATTCGGCCTGCGGCATGAATGGCCAGTAGAGAAAAAACCGTCGCGGCGCCTGTGGGTAATAAAATTCCGATTGTCTCTCTCGGATTGCTTTTGCGTTTAAGGGGCGCGGAGAGCGCGAAAGCTGCGCGCATAATATCCGCGTAGCTATAGGTCTTATCATCGCCGTCCGTGATGATGATTTTAGATTTTCCATGCTCGCGGCTGGCATCTGAAAAGGCTTCAAACAAATTTCGCCGGATTCGGCGTTGCGCTCGTTTGGAGAGGTCCTTGGCTTTCAAAATTGCGGAGTCCACACCTGTCCCTTTTTTATCGGAGACTTTGTGCCTCTCTGAGACATCTGACTGTCATAGATATGCGGCCGTGTAAAATCCATGCAATTCATCCTACTCCACATTTGACCCGGCTGCATTTAAAACTGTTGCTTGCCTGACAGGTGAGGGCTGCCTAGGAAACAGATATGACTGTTTATGTCGATACAGCCCGCCATCCGTTTAAGGGTTATGTGATGTGCCATATGACGGCGGATAGTCTGGCGGAGCTGCATGCGATGGCGGCGCAAATCGGCATCGAGCGCCGCTGGTTCCAAGCGCCGCCCAAAGCCAGCCATCCCCATTATGACATTCCTGAGCATAAGCGCGACCGGGCTATATCTCTGGGTGCGCAAATTGTCTGTCAGCGGACGGGTTTGCACTTCGCGGCAAAGTTAGGCTTGGAATGGGCGGCCCTCGAAAGTGATAGCGTGCGTCAAAATAAATATATGCGTACAGTCTCGCGCACGCAGATCTATGCCAATCAATTGATGGAGACCCCAAAATGAGTCACCCCCAATGAGCTTACCTCTGCACGGTGTCCGAATAATTGAACTCGCCGGCATTGGCCCCGGGCCTTATGCGGGGCAACTGCTTGCGGATATGGGCGCGGAGGTGATCGTCATTAACCGGCCCGGACCGATGGGCGCGATCCCGAACCTTTCTAATCGCGGCAAGAAAATGCTGACCTTGGATTTGCGAAAGCCGGAAGGCGCGGCGGTTGTTTTGGATCTCGTCAAATCTGCCGATGTCTTATTTGAAGGCCTACGCCCCGGCGTGACGGAACGGCTCGGCGTAGGCCCGGAGGCATGCCACGCGATCAACCCAAAGCTGGTCTATGGCCGCATGACGGGCTGGGGTCAGACCGGGCCGTGGGCGAGCATGGCCGGTCATGATATTAATTATATTTCTATTACAGGCGCGCTTGGCGCAATGGGCCGCAAAGGCACGCCGCCGTCCCCGCCGCTAAATTTAGTCGGCGATTATGGCGGCGGCTCGCTCTTTCTCATCAGTGGTATTCTCGCCGCGCTGTTTCAGGCTGAACGCACGGGCAAAGGCGATGTTGTAGACGCCGCGATTATTGACGGTACGAATTCCATGATGAGCGTGCTCCATATGCTTTCAGGTTTGGGCCAATGGTCGCCGGAGCGGGGCACGAATATGCTCGATGGGGCGTGGCCCTTTTATAGCTGCTATGCGACGAAGGACGAAAAGTTCATGGCGGTCGGTCCGCTGGAACCTCAATTCTTTGCAGAGATGCTGCGTCTTCTTCAAATTGATCCGGCCGATTATGGCGGGCAAATGGATAAATCAAAATTCGCGGATCAACACGCGATGTTAGAAGCGAAATTTGCGTCTAAGTCACGGGAGGACTGGGCAAAGATTTTTGACGGAACCGACGCCTGCGTGACGCCGGTCCTGACATATGATGAAGCGCCGACTCACCCGCAAAACGCCGCGCGGGGCGGCCTGCGAAAGCAAGGCGCTTTCATCCATCCGCGTCCCGCGCCGGGGTTTGTGGACACGGAAACTGACCCCGAATTCACACTAGGCGGATCCAATGAGGCTGCGGCGGAAATTTTCGCGGAGTTGGGTTATGATGCGGAGAAAGTGGAGGCTTTGAAAGCGGCGAGTGTTACTGGTTAGCTTTTACAGCAGCTCGGACGGCAATAGTTCCAAGAAACTAATTAGGCCAATTACCGGACGACCGGAGATCTTTTACAATTGAGCTAAAAACTTCTTGGTTACTAGGGTTTGAAGACTCTAGGATTTTGTGTACTTCTATTTGGGCCGTTTTTAGATCGGGGAGTCTTAAAATTAAAACTCGAGCATTGTGACGGTCACTAGTCCAAAAAAAGAAAATTGCCGCCAAAATTTCCTTTGGTATATCTTTGCGAGATGATCTTACCATCTCGAGAAACTGTATCGCCTCATCCTTGTTTTCATCTGGATAAAGAGAAATTATGTGGTCAAGTAAATCGCCTTCGACTTTTTTACCTATGAACTCTTCTCCTAATCCCTCCTCACCTAGCAAAGCGTATTTCAATCCAATAGGAAGAATTGTTTTAAGACACTCGATAGCAGTTTTATCCTCTTGCATATATCCATGGAATAACTCCGCCGCCCGCTGGGCGCTTATACCACGATCTCGACTAAAATTTATATATTCCTGAAATATTCTATTGGCGGTAGGTGGAAGTTCTTTGGGGTTGCATCCAAGTTTCAGTAATTCTTTACCGAAAGATTGTGCATATCGAAATTGTTTGAACATATATTGCCTCTTTCGAGTGAGTAAAAATTTATTCCTGAATAAGCAATGAATTATAATAAGTTCGAATTTTAGCTACCTCAAACCTTCTTCTCTTTCGTCTTGAGCGCATCAGCGAGACGCATTTTCGCGCTTCCCGGTTTCAGGGGTTTTTGCTGGCTTTCATGCGGGGCCCAGCCCGTCATCCAGACGATCTCGAATGTCGCTTTTAGCTTTCCATCGTCTCTTGCAAAATGGGCCTTATAGCTGTCCGTCAAGGCGTCCAGCCATTGGCGAGACAGCGCCTTTTCGGATCGGGCCGCGAGGACATTCGTCAGGCCTAAATCCCTCAAATCAGAGACGAGGCTGCGAAGCTCTGCGTAATGAACCGTCAGTCGGTCCATATCTACGACGGGCAGGGCGAGCCCGGTTCGGCCCAATAGCATAGCGGCTTGGCTGTAATCGATCATCGGATAAATGCGCGCCGCCGCCCCGCCCAACATTTGTTGGTCTGCCGCGTAAAGACTTTGCCGTAATTCCGTCAGGGTCTCGCCGCCTAGAAAGGCAATGAGCAACATGCCGTCGGGCGCGAGATGTTTGCGGCACCGCATAAGCGTAGCCGGAACGTCATCATCGCTTTGCAGCTCAAACACGGAGAGGATCAAATCATAACTGCCCTCTAATGCGCCGGGCCTTTCGATGTGATCAAAAACCGCCGGATAGCGGTCCGTGCGAAGGCTGGATTTTATCTCGTCTCTTATGTCCGCTGCGCAAATTAGGGCCGCGCGGGTAAATGTCCGGTTTATATCTTCAAGCCGGGAGGCGGCGTCTTCCGCCGTTCGCTTGAGCAAGAATGACAGACCATCTCGCGCTTGACGTTTCGCGCCGCGGGCTTTCGCCAGCGCGCGGGCGTCTGCGTTAAATATTTTTGGGGGCGACGTATTCATTTCGCTCCGCTAGTCTCATTTCCATGCCCGACGTGCAAGATGATAGGCTGACAGAATTTGCGGCCCGGCGACTGAAATCTGCGGGCGGCGCGGTAATTGATACGCTCCTGCCGCCGCAAGATTTGCTGGGGCTTGCCGCTGATCCAATCTCGCGGCGCATGTGGGCGGATGTGACCTTCCTCGATGCGCCTTGGTGCGAGGCTTGCGGGTTCCCATTTGAATATACGGTGCAGGACGGCGGGCTTTGCGCGCGCTGTTCGGTGCGGCGTCCGGCCTATGACCGCGCGCGTGCGGCAATGGCCTATGACGACGGGTCTCGCGCTCTAATCCTGTCGTTTAAACATGGTGGCCGCACGGAAGGTCTCGCGAGTTTTGCCGCGCAAATGCGGCGCGCGGGCCGGGATGTTTTGCCCGGCGCAGATTTACTCATCCCCGTCCCGCTACATCCGACACGTCTGATCAAGCGGCGCTATAATCAGGCGGCGCTTCTGGCGCGGGCTTTGGCGCGGATTACGGATGTTACCTATGCGCCGGATTTTTTGTTCCGCACGAAACGCACGGACAGCCAAGGCCGGTTTAACGCGCGCGCCCGGGCGGAGAATGTGCGCGGCGCGTTTTCAGTAAAAATGCCGAATAGGCTTAACGGCCAAAATGTGATTTTGATCGATGATGTCTTCACGACAGGCGCAACCTTGGAAGCCTGCGCGCGGGCTTTAAAGAAGGCAGGCGCCGCGCGCGTAGATAGTATTTGTCTGGCGCGCGTGGCAAAAGCCGCCGCACTCCCTACATAAGCTCTGTAAAGAAGAAAGATTCTCATGGCCAAAATTGAAATGTACACCAAAGCGCTCTGCCCGTATTGTATTCGCGCGAAATCACTGCTCAAGAATAAGGGTGTTGATATCACCGATATTCCTGCCGCGATGGACAAGGACAAACGCCGGGAAATGAATGAGCGCTCGGGGCGTAATACGTTTCCGCAAATTTTTATCGATGGCAAACATATTGGCGGGTGTGACGATATTTTCGCCTTGGAAAACGCCGGAAATCTTGACCCGCTCTTGGGACTGTAAATTTTGAAATCCGCTGCCATCCAGATGCGCTCGTCGATCGACGTGGCCGAAAATATTGCCGCGGCGAGTAAGCTCGCGCGGGCGGCGGCAAAAGACGGCGCGGCGTTTATCGCGACACCTGAAATGACGCATCTCCTGCAACGGGACCCTGCTGCGCTGCGCGCGCGGGTTCGGTCTATGGATGAAGATCAGGGCGTAAAAGCGTTTTCGGATTTAGCTGCAGAATTATCGGTGCATCTGCTGATTGGGTCGCTGGCGATTTTGCGAAAAGACGGCAAGATTGCTAACCGCTCGCTTCTCTTTGCGCCGGACGGGCGTTTGGCGGCGCAATATGATAAAATCCATCTGTTCGAGGCGGCTTTGTCGAAATCAGAAACTTACCGCGAGGCCGATAGCTATGCGGCGGGCGAGCGGCCTGTGACGGCCTCTCTCGGCGAGCTGTCGATGGGGCTTTCCATTTGTTATGATCTGCGCTTTCCCGCGCTCTACGGTAGATATGCGCGAGGCGGCGTTGATCTCATCACCGCGCCCGCCGCCTTTACCGTCGCCACCGGAAAAGCCCACTGGGAGACATTGCTGCGGGCCCGCGCGATTGAAACGGGGGCCTATGTCATCGCGCCCGCTCAGGGCGGGCATCATGCGGATGGCCGCAAAACCTGGGGCCGCTCCATGATCGTCGGCCCTTGGGGAGATGTTCTTGCCAAAATAGAAGATGACACGCCCGGTTTCATTTCGGCTGAAATCGATAAAGCGAAAGTTACGCAGGCCCGCGCGCGCATTCCGGCGTGGCGGGGCAGCGCGTTATGATCTGCTATAATCTCGTCTGCGCCTCAGCCCATGAATTCGAAGGCTGGTTTTCCTCCTCAAAGGATTATGACGAACAGGCCCTGTCGGGCCTTTTATCATGCCCGGTCTGCGGAACCAAATCCGTTGAAAAAGCTATCATGGCACCCGCAGTAAAGACGGCGCGAAAAACCGAAGCGCGCAAAGAAACGCAGGCAAAGGTAGCCATAACGGCAGTCGCTGCGAAAATCCGCGAAGAGATCGGGAAAAATTGCGAAAATGTAGGCACCGATTTCGCAGAGGAAGCCCGCGCTATTCATTACGGCGAAAAACCGGAACGCGGCATTTACGGTTCAACCACGCCCGCAGAATCGGCAGAGCTGAAAGAAGAAGGTATCGCGGCGCATCCGCTGCCCGATATTTTGATCCCCGCTACAGATAAACCGAAGTTGAACTAATGGACCAGATGACAAACACCGCAAATGCAATCGTCTTAGGGGCCGGATCATGGGGGACTGCCCTTGCGCAGCTTTTGGCAAGCAACGGGCATAATGTAACGCTTTGGATGCGAGACAGCGCGCAGGCGGAAGCGATAAATTCTACCCGCGAAAATGCGCGATATCTCGCTGATGCCAGCCTGCATGAGAATATAACAGCGACAGCAGAGACACCTGATTTCATAACAGCTGACATATGCCTCTCGGTTATACCGGCCCAGCATACACGCGCACAGCTCATGCAATTCGCGCCGCATATGCCGGACGGTTTGCCGGTTGTGCTTTGCTCAAAAGGTATTGAGATCGCGACATTGGATTTTATGAATGAAGTGCTGGCGGAGTCCGTTCCTCAGGCGGCGCGCTTTGTCTTATCAGGGCCGAGCTTTGCACGGGACGTCGTGAAGGGTCTGCCCACGGCTGTGACATTGGCAGGCGATGATTTGGAAGCTGCGAACCGCCTTGCGCCGTTGATACGGGGTCTAACCTTTAGGCCTTACACGACGGATGATATGATTGGCGCGGAGGTCGGCGGCGCAGTCAAAAACGTTCTAGCTATTGCTTGCGGTATGTTGCTGGGTATGGGGTTGGGGCAAAGTGCCCATGCGGCGCTCATCGCGCGCGGCTTTGCCGAAATGAACCGATTGGGCGCGGCTCTGGGCGCGCGCCCGGAAACGCTTTCGGGCCTCTGCGGTTTGGGAGATTTGGTCCTGACCTGCAGCTCTGTGCAGTCGCGCAATATGTCCTGCGGGATGCAGCTGGGAAAAGGCGAGACCCTCGCAGATATTTTGGCGGCGCGGAATTCCGTGACCGAGGGCGTGGCAACAGCTCCCGCTCTGGTGAAATTGGCAGAACGCGAAGGCGTTGATATGCCGATTTGTGTGGCGACCAACCGCGTTTTGAGCGGCGAAATTACGCCGGCTCAAGCCATGGCAGAACTTCTCGCCCGGCCGCTAAAGGCAGAGGTGAGTTAGGCTGCGACGCGAAGGGGTATTTCGGTTTCGGGCCTATTGCGATAATCCAAAATCGCCTCTTCATCCGCAAAGGGACCCAGCGCCATAAATATCCGGTTCTGTAGCGCGTGACCGGGGAAGGCCGCATAGGCTCTCGCACTGCCGAAATTTATCACCCTGTTAAAAAACGCGCGGCGGATTTGGGGGGAAAGCCGCGATAAGGTTAGAATTTGTCTGATAATTTTGTTCGTCAAGAATAATTCTGATGCAATATGCGCGACATTTTGTGTCTCTCGAAACATGCTCACCACGGTGACGTAAAGGTCGCGATTAGACATAAGGGCGGGCGTCTGGTCCAAGGTATCGGGCAAATCTTGCACTTCGACATAGGGGATATTGACGAGCGAGCGGGGAAGGCGGCCCATAAACTCAAGACGTTTGATTGCCGCCAATCGCTTCCGTCCATCGACAATAACGAGCTGTCCATTGGCTTTGGATACGACAATGGGGGAGAGCAGGCCATATCTTAGGATAGACGCTTGCACTGTCTTGATGTCGTTCAGCAGATCGCCGACCAAAAGGCGAGGGCGCAGAGTTGTGAACATATTCACAGGGGCTGTTTTAAACTGGGACATGGGGGTGTCCTTTCGTAGTTAATTTAACGATAACTTACCTAAACAACTCTTACGCCATCCCATCCGTTCCATTAAAAATATGCAAAAGTGGTTAAGGCGCGTTAACGTTTTACCTTTCTGTTTTTATTACATTTTTTGATATAATTAAAATTGTCCCCTTAAACTCACGTCTTTGCGACCGCGGACTAAAATTTTAAGGATTTGTTAACTCATTAGGTTAAGCTGAATTGACGCCGACCGTCACGTAATTGATCGACTTATCCCCAGACATTGTCCACAGGTTGTTGAGGGGGTTTAGGTTCATTCCAATCTGCTCGGTGACCTCAAGCCCCGCATCGGTCATCCATCTGGTAAGCTCGGCCGGTTTGACCAATTTCGCATATTGATGCGTGCCGCGCGGCAGCCAGCGCAGGACATATTCGGCCCCGACAATTGCAAAAGCAAAGGCCTTCATTGTGCGGTTTATCGTGGAGCAAAGCATCACGCCGCCCGGACAAACCATCGCGCCGCAATCGGCCATAAAATCGGGCGGATTAGCGACATGCTCAATGACTTCCATATTCAGCACGACATCGAAAGGCGTTTCGCCGGCCTCGACCATTTGTTCAATCGTGCCGTGGCGGTAGTCAATCTCAAGACCGCTTTGCTCGGCATGGGTCTTGGCGGTTTTCAAATTACGCTCCAGGGCATCAACGCCGGTCACGCGGGCCCCTAAACGTGTCATGGGCTCACAAAGCAGTCCCCCGCCGCAGCCAATATCCAAAACTCTCAAGCCTTCGAGGGGGCGGTCTTTATTGGGGTCCAATCCAAAATGCTCACAAACGGTGTCTTTGATAAAATTCAGCCGCGCCCCGTTCATTATATGAAGGGGTTTAAACGGTCCCGCGGGGTCCCACCAATCCGCCGCCATGCGAGAGAAACTCGCCATTTCCGCAGGATCAACAGAGACGCTGGATAAACGTTCGGGTGTCTCTTCGCTATGGGCCATGTCTATACTTTCTTTGGAACCAAACCCGCTGCGCAGGTGTTACTTCAGTATATACGTTCACAACGACCAAAGGAGAAAAAAATGGAATCCGAACATATCAAAGGTGCCGCCAACAAATTAGCCGGCAAAGCTAAACAAGCCGTAGGCGATGCAATTGGCAACAAAGAAATGGGTGTTAAAGGTAAACTTCAGGAAATGAAGGGCCATGTCCAAGACGCCGTGGGTGATGCGAAAGATTCGCTCGAAGAAGAGTAGCCTTGCTACAATAGTCTATGATGCCGCGGATCGAAAGATTCGCGGCTTTTTTTATGGCCCGTTCTAAGGCCTCAAAATTCTTGCAGATTTGTGTTTTCAGCTCTAAGAGGCGGCTCCCAATGCGGACATGCCATTTGGTAAGTCCCGCAGCAGTTTACGGAGCGCCTCACTTTGGCCCGCATCGTCATGAAATTCGGCGGCACATCTGTCGCCAACTTGGAACGTATTCGCCACGTCGCCTCGCTTGTTGCCGAGGAAGCGAAGGGCGGCAATGAGGTGGCCGTTGTCGTGTCCGCCATGAGCGGAGAGACCAATCGGCTCGTCGCGCTCGTCGATGCGCTCGATGCGGATTCCGAACAAGGCACGGCGATTGAAGATGAATACGACTCTATCGTCGCGACGGGCGAGCAGGTTACATCAGGCCTTCTGGCGATTGCCCTTCGCCGCCGCGGGTTGAAAGCGCGGAGCTGGCTCGGCTGGCAAATCCCGCTGCGCACCGATATGGCCCATTCCAAAGCGCGTATCGACGAGATCGAAAGTTCTGCCATTGGTCCGTCTATGGCCGATGGGAATATCGCCGTCGTTGCCGGCTTCCAAGGCGTGAACGAAACGGGACGTATTTCGACTTTGGGTCGGGGTGGATCGGATACATCTGCTGTTGCGATGGCCGTCGCTCTCAAGGCAGACCGCTGCGATATTTATACGGACGTTGACGGCATCTACACAACGGACCCGCGCATCGCCAAAGACGCCCGCCGCCTGAACCGTATCGCGTTTGAAGAAATGCTGGAGCTCGCCTCTTTAGGGGCCAAAGTTCTGCAAACCCGCTCTGTTGAGTTGGCCTTAAATTATAACCTGCCTATCCGCGTGTTGACCAGCATGGCGGAACCGGGCGATGAAAACCCCGGCACACTGGTCTGCCACGAGGATGAAACCATGGAAGAACGTGTTGTCAGCGGCGTCGCCTATTCACGCGACGAAGCCCAAATCACATTGCTGCGCCTAAAAGATGCGCCCGGTATGGTCGCAAAAGTTTGCCGCGCGATGAGCCAAGCTAATGTTATTGTCGATATGATTGTTCAGGGGATTTCCCGGTCTGACAACACGGCCAACCTCACATTCACAGTCGGCAAACGCGATTTGGAAAAAGCGCTGAAAGCCTTGGAGACCGCAAAGTCCGAGATCGGATTTGAGGCCATTAAGTCTGATTCTGACGTGACGAAAGTTTCCGTTGTCGGCATCGGCATGCGCAGCCACACAGGTGTTGCGCAGACTATGTTCGAAGCTTTGGCAGAGCGGAATATCAATGTCGAAGTCATCGCGACATCCGAGATCAAAATCTCGGTTCTTATTGATAGCGAATATACGGAACTGGCCGTGCGCGCGCTGCATAGTGCTTTTGAGCTGCACGCCACGCCCGCACCGAAGGTCTCTGCGCCTTAAATTTTTTAGGACTCAGTTATTGTTTATTTCGGGTCCCTTGTGGCGGGAGAGCAGAAACGCGCCGAGTCCTATCCAAACCACTTCTATGCCGATTTCGACATAGGTTTGCGTCGGACCTGCGCCGTCCAATATGAGGCCTAAGATACGGCCCAGCATGAAGCAAAGCGTGATAAGCATGATAGCTTTGGTCAGGGCCACGCGATCAGATTTTAGCGCGCACACCACGCAGATGGCTCCCATGCCGATGAGGGCCATCCAGACAGCACGAATTTGATGCAAGCCCAGTAAATCAGGGGTCCATCCCATGACGTCGCGCGCCATCGTCTTCGGCATGAACACGCCGTAGAGACCATAAAAGATGTAGAAAAACCCATTCAAGAGACCGTAAATTTTCATCATCTAACTCCGCATCTGACTTTGTCTCTTTTGAAGCGCTCTATGGTCTCTGTCCAGTCTTGCGATTTGCGGCGTTCAATCTGTGCCGACTCGGCTTGCCAAAGGCGGCTTCGCGGACTATAGGCCCGCCTTCACGGCATAAGTTGTGACGCAGCGCGTTCGGTTAATTGGCATACCGCACCGCTCGAAAGGCAGGCCGGCATCTTTTCTTTTAGAGATCCGGCCCATTATATTGGAGACCGAAATGCCCAAAATGAAAACGAAGTCGAGCGCTAAAAAGCGTTTCAAGATTACCAAATCCGGTAAGGTAAAAGCAGGTCAGGCCGGTAAACAGCATGGCATGATCAAACGTACAAATGACCAAATCCGCAAATTGCGCGGCACAACAGTCCTGAAAGACTGCGATGCCAAAGTCATCAAAAAGAAGTACATGCCCTACGGCTAATCGCCGCCCTACCTTACATATCGGAGAATTATCATGGCACGAGTAAAACGCGGCGTAACCAAGTCGTCACGCCACAAGGAAATCATCAAAAAAGCTAAAGGCTATCGCGGCCGCCGGAAGAATACCTTTCGCATTGCGAACCAAGCTGTCGAAAAAGCGGGTCAATATGCTTATATTGGCCGGAAGCTAAAGAAACGTCAGTTCCGCGCCCTTTGGATTCAGCGTATCAATGCAGCGGCCCGCGCGCACGGCACGACTTATGGTCGTTTCATGGATGGCCTGAATAAAGCCGGCATTCAAATCGACCGGAAAATGCTGGCCGACATGGCCGCTAACGAGCCTGAAGCTTTTGCGGCCTTGGCCGAAACAGCCAAGAAAAACGCCTCTGCGCCGCATACTGTCAAAGCGTAAGCATTTTTCAAAAATTGATTGTGAAGGGCTCCCAATTGGGGGCCTTTTTTATTGGCTTGCCCGGCGTTTCTTCAAACGGTTGACAGCGCGCGCCGCAGGGCATAAACGCCCGTTCATTCGCGCAGTATTAACTCTGCGCTCCGCGCTGTGCAAGATGCAGACGGAGTACCGTGGTCGACGAGTTTCGTTCGCCGCGGGTTTTTGCGTTGTTTGATTATGAGGTGACTAAAGCTTGTTTGAAGCGCTTGGAGCTTTGAACGTTCACGAAGTGAAAATTTAGTCCGGGGGACTGAATTTAGAGAAAAGCGGATATCTTAAGATATCCGATGGAGATGGTAGAGATTTGTTTGAAGCCTTAGGCGATAAACTCAGTGGTGTATTCGACGGTTTGACCGGCCGCGGAGCGCTGTCCGAAGCGGACGTTAACAAAGCCATGCGCGAAATCCGCATCGCTTTGCTGGAAGCCGATGTTGCCTTGCCGGTTGTCAAAGCGTTTGTTGAAAAAGTCCGCGTCGAGGCCGTCGGCGAAAAAGTTATTAAATCCATCAAGCCCGGCCAGATGGTCATTAAGATCGTCAATGACAGGCTGATTGATATGCTCGGCGGCACGCTCTCCGACGATGACGCCGATAAAGCCGAAGCCGCCAAGGCCAGCGAGCTAAACCTCGCGGGACGCCCGCCCGTTGCCATTTTGATGGCCGGTCTTCAGGGCTCCGGTAAAACCACCACCACCGGTAAGCTCGGCCTTTATTTGCGCACAGCGCTCAAGAAGAAAGTCCTCTTCGCCTCGCTCGATACAAATCGCCCCGCCGCGATGGATCAGCTCGGCATGCTCGCGGAACAGGCGGGAACAGGGTTTTTGCCCATCGTCAAAGGCCAGTCGGCCCTGGAGATTGCGAAACGCGCGATGTCAGAAGGTGCCAAAGGCGGTTATGATGTTGTCTTCCTCGATACGGCAGGCCGGACCACCATCAACACAGAGTTGATGAATGAAGTCGAGGCGATTGCCAAAGCAACAAACCCCATTGAAACGCTGCTCGTGGCCGACTCTTTGACGGGCCAAGACGCCGTCGAGACAGCGAAACGCTTTAACGAACGCCTGCCGCTGACAGGTCTTGTCCTAACGCGGATTGACGGGGACGGACGCGGCGGCGCAGCGCTGTCTATGCGGGCAGTCACGGGCTTGCCGATTAAATTCCTTGGCACCGGCGAGAAGCTGGACGGCCTTGAAGCCTTTGATGCAGAACGTCTCGCTGGCCGTATTTTGGGGCAGGGCGACATTGTTTCGCTTGTCGAAAAAGCAGCTCAAGTCATTGATGAAAAAGACGCGGCAGCCGCCGCCGAGAAAATGCGCAAGGGTCAGTTTGACCTCGAAGATCTTGGCAAGCAGCTTGGCCAGATGCAGAAAATGGGCGGCATGGGCGGCCTCATGAAACTCATGCCGGGCATGGGTAAAATGAAGAAGCAGATAGATGCTGCAGGCGGCGTGGATGATCACTTACTGAAACAGCAACAAGCTATCATTTTATCGATGACGCCGGAAGAACGCCGCAATCCAAAACTTCTGAAAGCGTCGCGCAAGAAACGTATTGCGGCGGGCTCGGGCATGAGCGTGCAGGAAGTTAATAAGCTTTTGAAAATGCACCGCCAAATGGCCGATATGATGAAGAAAATGTCCAAGGGCGGCATGGCCGGTATGATGCAAGCGATGCAGGGCATGGGCGGCGGTCCGGGAGGCATGGCTGGCGGTATGCCGGGTATGCCAAAAATGCCTGGCGGTATGATGGCCGGCTCTAAAAAAGGCATGGGAGGGTTACCCGACCCGTCCAAAATGGACCCAGCCCAGCTCGAAGAACTCAAAAAACAAATGGGCAATATGCCCGGTCTTCCTAAGCTTCCGGGTTTAGGCGGCGCGAAATTACCCGGCTTAGGTGGCGGGCTACCAGGATTGGGCGGGAAAAATCCGTTCAAGAAGAAATAAGTAATTTAAAGAACGCCAACCACAAGGAAACTCTATCATGGCTGTTAAACTAAGACTGGCCCGTCACGGCGCCAAAAAACGTCCTTACTACCGCATCGTTGCGGCTGACGTCCGCGCACCTCGCGATGGCCGTTTCATCGAACAGGTCGGGGCCTATAACCCAATGCTGCCAAAAGACAGCGAAGACCGCGTCAAACTCGACGTCGAGAAAATCCAAGCGTGGCTCAAAAAAGGCGCCCGCCCGACAGAACGCGTCGCGCGCTTCCTCGGCGCTGCAGGTCTCTGGGAATGGAAAGCCGGCAATAATCCTGAAAAAGGTAAGCCGGGCGAGAAAGCCTTAGAGCGTATCGAAGAGCGTAAAGAAAAAGCCGAAGCGCGCAAGGCGGCGGAAGCCGAAGCCAAAGAAGCGGCGGCAGAAGCCAAGAAAGCAGCTGATGAAGCCGCTAAAGCGGCCGCTGAAGAAGCCAAGAATGCTCCTGCTGAAGAAAAGGTTGAGGAAGCCGCGCCTGAAGCTGCAGCCGAAGAAGCCCCTGCTGAGGCCCCTGCGGCAGAAGAAGCTGCTGCTGACGCCCCTGCTGCTGACGCTGGAGACAAGAAATACACAAAGACTGACCTCACAAAAATGCTCGAAGTTGATCTTGTCAAATTGGCAAATGAGATGGGCATTGAAGCGACGGTTGACGATCTCAAAGCCGATACCGTTCAAAAAGTTTTGGATAAGCAAGGCTAGTTTAACCCTCTATCCAAAGATTAAATTTCAAGCCGTTTCCTTCGGGAGGCGGCTTTTTTTTTGAAACCGTGTGCCTTGAGTTGACAGCGCTTTGAACCTACGCCCTTAATTCGAAAAACCCGACCGGGCCGATTTGCACATGGGGACTGTCTTGAAAACTATTGTGAAAATCATAAGCCTTACAATTTTTTTGGTCGCCGCCAGCTGTAAGCCGTCAATAAATTTTAATTCGACCTATTTGGTCAGAGTTGAAGCCTATGACACGAAGGCGGAAAATGTCGCCCTCGCGGCGAGTATTTTTTCATACAGCCCGGAATATGTGATGGGTAATATCAAAAGTTATAACCCTGAGAGAATGTCCAATGGGATAAAACTGGGTTATCATATTCCAACTGACGAGGACACCAATCCGACCTATCGCTATACGCTCAACCTCAAGAATGCAGATGTTCGAAAAAATGCCGATAAATTGCGGGCCGATTTTGATAGTTTTATCCCGCAACTCATTCAAACGCATGTCTCTAAAGAAGCCCTCTTTGAAGAGCAGACGAAACCCGCCGGAGATTGGCTGGCCCTTCTTTTAGACGGAGAGCTAGAGACGGCTTATTCTCAAAGCGGGTCGGCTATTAAGGACGGCGTAACATTAGAGCAGTTTTCAGAAACGATCGCGAATTTGAAAGCTAATTTCGGAGAATTGCAATCCAGTCGGTTTCTACGCGGACAATTCTATGAAGACTTTCAAGGTCAGGCAGAGTTGGTGAACATTGTATTTGAGCAAGATTTTTCAGATGACTCAACTTGGACCAATGCTGTTATGATGGGCCAAGAGGACGGGACATGGGTCCCGCAAGGCTTTTACTGGCAGCCATAAAGTCCCCGAAATTCCCTAACCAATAATCTTGCGAAACAAATCATCTGCCCGCGCCCGCGTGATTTTATGCGCGTCTAAATCCGGCTTTAAATCGGGCTGTTCTGCCGCGCGATCTATTTGCGCGGTAATAAACGCCTCCAAAACCGGAATACGGGCCCCTTGGCCTAATTCAGCTGACCGCGATTTAATCTCGAGTAAGTGGTCAATTTCTTTCGTGACCGCAGGCGGAACGTCGACGCCGGCCATCAGCTCTTGGAAGTTCATCGGCGGAAGGTCGTCCCGGCGTTCAATCCAACGCAAAGCCATGACGGCACGCAACGCATAGAAATAGCGTTTGAGTTTAATCTCTTCGCCCGCGCCGAGCTGTAAATCGGCCATCCGCATATAATGATAGCGGCAGGTTGTATTATGCGTGATGGTTTGCGTGAAACCTTGTATCTCTGCACAGACGGCTTCATCCCACATATATTGAATTGGGCTGGAGAGCCATTCAAGCAAAACGGGATTGGGCTTAAGCGCAAGGTTGAGCGCCTTTTTAATATCCCATCCATTAATATCGTCATCCCCGACCAGCGGCAGTTCAATAACGTCGCGTCCGGGCTTGAGCGACAAATACCACTCCCGCGGGCGGGCATAAACAAAGCGCACATCAAAATCACTATTCGGCGAGGCAAAGCCCCAAGCGCGCGAACCGGATTCAACCGCGAATAATATGCGCACGTCCTCGCGCGTTTCAATGCTGCGAAGTTCGGATTGAATGTGGTCCCATTGCGCGGGCGGGATGTTAGGATGGGCGTTCATCCGAGCGTTGTAGGCGAACCGGCCGGAGCTGTCATCTTTGGATAAAGAACAAAGTTATTGGCAGCACCTATTCGTTCGCCGATTTTCTTTGGCTATAATCTATAACCTCGTCGGCTTGAAACTCGACAGTTTCCATTTCAGCGGCAATCATAACGCGGCCTTTCATCACCACGGGCAGGCCGTCTGAAGGCCAGATAACCAACCGATCTAAACCGTCAGCTTTTACCTTCGCGCCCGTAAAACTATCCACGCGGGTTTTTTCTTTGGTAAACTCAAAGTCGACAAGCGTGAGTCTCTGGCTATTTTCAGAACTCGCCTTTGCCGCCTTGTCTTGGCCTATTGTATAAACCATGCGTCCCTTTCGCACGAACTCATCTCGCGAAATCGTTCCCGACGCGTCAATATCAAGGACCCGCAACAGGTCATCTCGCGCGCCCGAAACGTTCGACGCCCGGCCCAGTTCAACAAATTCCAACTCACCCGATTTATTTGAATCCCGGAATGAAAAAATTTCGTCGGCGTTTATTTCCGGCAGGGATTTCATAACTCCATAACTCCCGACAACTAACACGATTAAGACAGCAATGACTGCGAAGGCGGGCATGAGCTTTCGTTTCGCCGCGCCGCGCCAAGCGCTTGCCAGAACATCGCTATCCGACCGACGGACATAGCCGGATATAAACCGCCTGACAGCGCCGGATGGGGTGTCGCCTTGTGTATCGCAAGCGTCTGTGAAGTCTTGTTTTTCCTGATAGCCCAGCCGAACTTCCAGTCTTTCGCTCTTCTTTTCCATGTCTGTCTTCAATGTCTGTCTCCAATCTGAACGTTGGAAATCGTTTAACCAGAGCGGCGGCCTCCAACAATCTAAAGCCTGTCCGTACATTTCGATTTTCCTGTACGGGCGTCAGGCCTTTGTGACATCCAACCCGTAAATCCAATCCATGCGCCTATGGACAAGGGCGGGGGCTAATTTTCCGGCGAGCCACATGGGGCCGTAGGTTTTAAGCTGTCCGATTTTGCTGTGTTGATGAAATATTCTCATATTAGCGCGAGAGGCGGCTTGCACCGCGCTACACCTGTCAATCCGCCGGGCCTGATAAGCGGCGAGCGATGCCTCTACAGGCCGGGTCGGATCAGAGATGGCCTGCGCCAAGACCCAAGCGTCTTCGACAGCCATTGCCGCGCCCTGCGCGAGAAATGGTAACATGGGGTGCGCAGCATCGCCGAGCAAAGCGGCCCGTCCGTCCACCCATGTTGATAAGGGCGCACGGTCAAAGAGCGCCCATTTATAAAGCTGCTCCGGCCTAACAGCCTTCAGAATCGCCGTAATTGCCGGATGCCATTTCTCGAAGTCGCCGAGGATGTCTTCGCGGCGGCCCGGTATTGACCAACCCTCGTCGGTCCAATCGCTGCGCTCGACAACGCCGACGAAATTGACTAACTCTCCGCCGCGCAAATAATAAGTCACGCCGTGCCGCCCGCGCCCCATCCAGGCGCAGGCCGTGGGGTTCGGTCGATGCTCGCCAAGCGTCTCGACAGGCACGACAGCGCGCCAGGCCATGTTGCCGGTGAAGGCCGCTTTATCTGCGCCGTGCATCTGCGCGCGGACGGCTGATTTTATGCCGTCTGCGCCGATAAGCACATCGCCCGATATCTCTCGGCCATCCGCAAGGGTGAGGGTGATGTCATTTTTGGTTTGTCGATAGGCCGCGACGCGCCCGCCGAATTGCAAAGCTTCCGGCGCGGCTGTGCGGAGGGCTTGCGCCAGAACCCCAATGTAATCCGCGCGGTGAATATGCAGATAGGGCGCGCCCCATCTTTCTTCGGCTTTGGCCGCGAGGGGGATGGTGAAAATCGGCGCGCCGCTCTCGCCCATCCGTGTTTCAATAGCCTCTGGGCGGAACGCGCGCGCCGATATTTTTTCCGATAATCCGAGCGCGTCCAAAACATGCATCGCATTGGGCGGGATTTGAATGCCGGCCCCGACCTCGCCGATCTCGCGTGCTTGTTCAAAAACCGTCACCTCATATCCGAAATGCAAGCAGCAGAGCGCTGCGGTCAACCCGCCAATGCCGCCTCCTGCAATCAGAACTTTCATGTGCTGTTCTCTAAAATAGCGCGCCTTTAATGCCGTCCAAGACGAATTGCGACGCGAGTGTGCACAGCAAAACGCCTAGCACGCGGGTCAGGACATCCGTGAAACTCTTACCCATAAGTTTCATTAACGGGCCCGCAATCAAGAATGTTGCCAAGGTAATGATTAGCGTCAGGATAAGTGCGGCGAGAACGGCCAGCTGCGCCATCTGACCGGGCGCTTCACTCATCAGGATTAAGAGTGTGGCCATCGTTCCGGGACCGGCAATCATGGGAATTCCCATTGGGAACACGGAAATATCTTCCGGGTCATCCATCTCTTCCAAAACGCCTTCCGCGCGATCTTCGCGCGTCTCCGTGCGTTTTTCGAACACCATATTCAAACCAATGATAAAGAGCATAATGCCGCCCGCGATCCGCAGCGCATCGAGGCTGATGCCAAGTTTGGCGAAAAGCCATTCCCCGACATAAGCAAACCCGATCAGAATGAATGAGGCGATACCCACGGATTTAAACGCCATCGTGCGCTGATGTTTACGGCTCGTGCCTTTGGTCAGCGTCGCAAAAATTGGCGCGCAGCCCGGCGGATCGATAATCACGAAAAGGGTCGTGAACGCGCTTATGAAGAGAGCTGTTTCAAACATGGCGGCCCCATAGCGGATTGAACCTGTTTCGCCCAGTCTAAAATTATCGCAAGCGCCTAATCTTGACATTTATCGAAAAACGACTATATGATATGTAAATGATATCATATTCAAGGTTTATGCCGGACCTCGATGTCATTGCGCCTGTTAGCTTAAAAGGAGAGAGAAATGGCCGACATTAGAGAAAAAGAAGTGAAGTCTGTGAGCGGAATCCCGTTCCTATTTGTGTTGTTAGTCGCCGTGGCAGCGCTCGTTTTTGTCATGTTCGAGATTGAACCGAAAGCCCTGAAGTTTCTGTCAATTCTTGTTGGGGGCGTTGGCTCGCTAATCGGGTTTTCAGGATTATATAAGGTCGAGCCAAACCAATCCGCCGTGCTGTCCCTGTTTGGGAAATATATCGGCACAGTCCGCACGTCGGGGCTACGCTTTAACAATCCCTTTTACACAAAGAAAAAAATCAGTCTCCGCGTTCGAAATTTTGAAAGCGGTAAGCTGAAGGTTAATGAGCTAGATGGCTCGCCCATAGAAATTGCCGCCATTGTGGTCTGGGAAGTCAATGACAGCGCGGAAGCCGTCTTTAATGTCGATGACTATGAGAGCTTTGTGCAAATCCAGTC
>ENA-ORXR01001370-ORXR01001370.1-marine-metagenome-genome-assembly--contig:-NODE-1370-length-25866-cov-27.365660_pt1 | contig 25866 bp, 21 predicted proteins | sample MGYA00237866_ERZ511479 | MGnify/ENA metagenome assembly ERZ511479 | reverse complement strand
TGCTTTAGCTGTCAAGTGAGACAGAAAAATATATTTATAAATCATTGTTTTTATTTTAGTTAAAAATTAAAATAAAACGCACTTGAGAGCTAAAGCAGTCATTACGGTATTCGCGGTCAGCCTGTTTGGACAGAATGGGAATTGTAATTCCAAAGAATGATTCATTGACAGCATTCCATGAAGCCCAATCCAATTCACCAAAAATACGCCAAAATTGGCTGCAAGATATCGGGGCATGGGCAGTATATTGAATGGCAATACATAAATCTAAAAAGCGATTTTTTATGTATCTTTGTATCCCACTCGGAGTCGTGCGACCATTCATCAGGGCTATAATCGTACAGGTGCATACGAATGATAAATTGTGACGCTTGCCGCGCTTATCCCGATGGTCGGGCAGCCCTGCTTCCAACTGGCTAAAATAATTTTGATAATCTTTTGATTGCTGCATAACATATAGTTTGTAAATTATTGACTTTTACAAAGTTATGCAGCTTTTTTTGTCTTTATAATTTTTTTATGAAAAAGCCATTTTGCGCGGAGTTCTTCAAGGGCAAACGCACCAAATTATCACTTATTGCAAAATAATTTGGTGCGTTTGCCCTTGCTCGTATATACTCACCTGCCCGGGCGAAGAAGATATGATAACGGTTGGCATCAGCGACCCATGCTCCTGCGAAGTTGGAATAGGCACTTGTCCGGCTACGGGTACGCCTCCCGGCAATATCGACGTAGATGGCGACGGAGCAATCACGGATGTTGATTATGTGGCAGATGTGATCACAATTACCGTTTCGCCTCCCGTACCGGGGCAGGCATGGGAAATCGCCAATCCCGGTAGTGCATTAGATTGTACAGGTGCATCTATCGGTCCTGCCGGACTCACCGACCAAGGCGGCGGTATTTATACCATTACGGTATATTATCCGGCTGATGGTTCGGGCTTTGGAACGATGACTTTCGCCAGCGATGCAGGCGAAACCGTTAGTATAACCAATCCAAGCGCAGATTATATCGCTTGCGATTGTACACCGCCCACACCGCCAACTTGCGACTTGACCGTTCTGACCGACAGCTTCGTATGTGACCAAAACGGTACGCCAAACGATGCTACGGATGATATGGTCGGTGGTTTTAGCATTACAGTAAGCGATGTAAGTGGTGCAGCAGGTACAATGTGGACAGCAGACGACGGTATGGGTAATACCATCACCGGAGCTTACGGTGCGCCCGCAACGCTTACGCCAAGTACCATGTATCCGGCAGGTACGGTGCTTAGGGAAGACGAAAAAAATAATCTACCCGTCTGAATCGTTCTTTTTCTTATATGTTTCACTAAATTTTCCTTGCGTAGCCCAGCTATGCGCGTCAAATTTAGCCAAACATATAAAAAAAATAACTTCTTCATTTGGGGTAGATTATTTTCTTCCTCTTCCCTTACTTTAGTCATTACAGATGCTTCAAATTCGGATTGTAGCACGACATTAGGCGTGACCATTGGGAATTGTGCCGTCATAGAAAGCATCCCGACACTTGGTGAGTGGGGCTTGATGATACTGACATTACTCATGTCTATTATAGCAGTTCTCGGTATCAGACAACAGAGGATAGCGACAACTTCTAATAAAAAAATAGGAAGAACTCTACCCAAACCCTCACTTATGCTTGACTAGCAGCCTGCCTGACGACCCGTTGGGCAGGTTTTTTTTTGCCGTAGCGCGATACTTCCAGTTCGCCTCACTTTTGATTGGTGTGTAAACAAATTGTAAAGCGAAGTCTCGTCAGACGAATCCCTTTATTCGGAGCGAACATTTTAAATGACAAACCACCACATTTTACAACAACCTTCGTCAGACGAGTAAACATCGTAGGAAAAGTTAGCATCTATATGCTGGGCAAAGTTAGATGGGTAGCCGAACTTTGCGTCCTCTGCGTGAGATAGTTTGTGCAATTTGTTATACACACACGTTTGATAGGACGACATATATAATGCGATTTTTTTATTATTTTTGAGAAAAGTAGAACATAATAATCCAGAGTTATGGGTTATTTTTTTCGGATAAAGAAAACTCGCAACTCGCAACTATGCTAACAGTCACCACCGCACAATCTGACCAAGAATTAAAAGAAATCATTGCACTGCAAACCATCAATTTGCCAAAGAATATCAGTGCAGAAGAAGCTCAAAAACAAGGCTTTGTCACCGTAGTACACGATTTTGATATGTTGAAAAAAATGAACGAAGATGAAGCGCATATTATCGCCAAATTGGATGGAAAAGTCGTTGGTTACTGCCTTGCGATGACCCAAAAGTTTAAATGGGAAATTCCTGTACTCGTACCGATGTTTGATAAAATGGATGAGCAGACCTACAAAGGGAAATTGATTCGAGATTATAATTACATCACTTGCGGACAAGTCTGTGTAGCCAAAGAAGCGCGTGGACAAGGCGTTTTCGACCAACTATACCATCATTACCGCGATGTCTATTCCTCCAAATATGACCTTATACTTACCGAAATTGCTACCCGAAATCAACGCTCCATACGCGCACACTATCGCGTAGGATTTGAAACTTTGCTCTGCCATAATCCCGATGGCGAAGAATGGGAAATCGTTATTTGGGATTGGAAATAATGCGGCAATGTTTTCAATGAGTGAATGAGCGAATTTTGAATGAGTGAATACTTCTAACGTGTAATTTATCACTCATTCACTCATTCACTCATTCAAAATCCACTCATTATAGCACATTAATCTTCTTCCAGAGGAATGCAATTTACCGTGCCGTCATTGTCCGTACATGCCCCATCATTCTGCAAATCAAACCGCCAACGATGGCGCGGACACACCAAATATCGGTCATCCTCAATCCAACCTTGCGACAAATCCGCGCCTTGATGCGGACACCATTTATCCACCGAATACCGACAACCGCCTGCCTCTACCGTGATGCGTTCCGTCCGATTTTCAAGTACGAGAATATGGCTACAAAACGCCTCCAAATCCTCCGATTCCAAAATCAAAAAACCTTGCATAATCGTCTGATAGACATCAGGTTCACGATTGAGCTGCATCCTGAAGGTCAGCGAAAAATCTTCCCAAGTCAAATGCCCGTCCAGTACCCGTTCCAATTCATATGAAGGCACAAACAAACGATAAAAATCGCCGGACTCAAACGCACTCACCGCTTCCACTTTTTTCTTTTGAAAATCAACGCGAGTGATACATTTTTTTTCGTTAGAAAATTGAAAATATAATGGTCTATCAATTTGATTTGCAAGGGTAAAACGTACTAATTTATTATTTAATTCACCAATCAAACGCACCTGTATCTGTTTGTTTTTTTCTGTAGAAATATCTTTTTTTCGAGATAAAAAATAATCCTCGTATCGGCTCGCGTATTCCGCTAAATAAGTTTCAAAATTTTGCTCGCTTACGCGATTTTCGGCTTGGTGTTCTGTGGTTTTCGTTTGAATGTTGAGGCGGTCACCGGGCATTAGGTTTGGGGTGTACAGCCCGTCCTCCCCCCAGCCCCCTCCAGAGGGGGAGATTTTTTGTTTCGCAAAAAACTTCTCAGTACGTCTGTCTCCCCCTCTGGATGGGGCTGGGGGGAGGGTACGGTCGCTTGGGTTCAATCTTTTCCCCAAAAAATCAATCAACTGTGCATTACGCGGAAAAATATTTATCTCCTGAAAATTAATATGGAAAAGCTGCGGGTCGAGAAAACAAGGCGGTCCGGCAGAGGGCAAAAACACTTCGGGTTGTACAGCTTCTATTGCTCTTACAGTGGATTCAAATTTAGAAAACATCTTTTTACGGGAAATACGTTGATAGGTTTTTTCATCGTAATCATAACAGACAGGATGCCAGGTCGCGCCCGAAAATTGTGCAGCAAAAGCGTGAATCTTGCCTTCGTCCATACGTATGCGTGCGAGGCGGTCGTGGATTTTACAATCGTTGATATTCAAAAAATGTTTCCCTCCCGCACTCACCAAAATGCCTGAATCGCGGTTGAGTTCGCTGTCTTCGGCGTAAATTTTCAGGTAGCCATCGGGGATTTCTATTTGCGTATCAGATTCGCATAAGAGGATTTTTTTACAAGGAATTTTTAGGATTAAACCATGTAATACCGGACGACGAAATTTAGGAATGACAAATGTAAAATCCTCTGAATCAAGCCTATCAAGCGTCCATTGGCAAAAATGGTCTTTATGTTCGTGGCTGATATAGACATATTTTTCTTTGCCCTGCGTCTGCAATTTTTCCCGTACCAATTCCAATAAATGATGATTGCAAGGAAACTGAAACCACGCCGCATCAAATGCCCCCAAAGGTGACAACCACGCATCCATGATAATGATAGTCCGTGCCGTTTCGACCAAAAAACCTGCATGTCCGAGATAGGTGATTTTCATGGGGCTAAGTTAGGGAAAATGTAGGAAGGATAGAACGCGGATTTGGCGGATTGGACGGATTTTCGCGAATTTTTTTTGTTGTTGATAATAAACTGAAATTTACGAAGCCTCCATTTTACCTTTAGAAGTGATTTTGTAAGCGAAAGGACGACTTTCCCGAAGGGCAATTTTGTTCATTTGCTCCCAGTGCATGACCAATACCTTGACCATATCCCAGTATTTGAAACCTGTTTTGACCATACGGAGGTCTCGCTCTGCTTGATTATTATCAAAGGGCACCACAAAATCATAGACGAAGGCTAACATCCACTGCTGTTGCTGATGAAATCTATCCAAGAGGTTGCGCTGAGGGTGTTGTGGTGCTCTACCCCGATTACTTTTTCTGGGGGGATTGGGCGGTGCATTGCAATATCCTTGCCGGATAATTTGAAAATACCGCCGTCGATACAGTTCGATTTGGCGTTTAGAGAAACTTTGAGTGCCTTGCTCAATGAGTTGGTCGCGATGTCGCTTGACGCTTCGCAACCAAATCGTCATTTGATAAGCCCATACTGCCTGTTGTTTTTCATGAAAATAAATCAGTTCGCGCAAATGGTGAGCATGGCATAAGGCATGTTGACATTTATCATAAGTTTGGTAAGAGTAGTAGCCGTCATGTACCACAACTCTGGTAAATTCGGGCAATATTCCCGAGTCGTCTATGGCTTTTGAACCCCGACTGGGATGAACTTGATAAAGGGTCAGTAAACTGGTGCATAAAACATGCAACCAAGATTTTTTTCCGGTGACATAGCCCCCCGTTTCATCGCTATGTAGCACATTTTCGGCTAAGATTTTTTCCCGAACATGCTGCTCATAATCTGTCAGTTTCGCTTTGGCAGTTTGTAAACTACTATAAATCAGTCCATCACTAATGCGATGCCCCACCCAATCTTGAAAGAAAGTTTGGATGCGCTCGTGGCTCAAAAAATGTTGGATGTTTAAGTCAACAATCGCTGCTTTGACATGCGATCCGTATTGTACGGGGGCTTTCACATCCGCTGGAAAATCAGCTTTTACTTCACGACCACAATTCGTGCATAATATTGTCTGTGCCTGATGTTCTATGACAAATATGCATGGGGCTACCAAATCAAAAACCTGACGTTTTTCGGTCTTTACGACCTCTGCGTCAGACAAATCCGCTCCACATCCGTCACATACTTTCGGTGTGTGAGTGAGTTCCTCGTCCGGTTTTTTGACCTGATTTAAGGTTGCCCCCGCATTGCCTGCTTGAGCACCCGAGGGTTTGTCACTTGGCGCACGATTGTTTTTATTTTTCTTACGACCTTTGTCACTTGAAGGAGATTTACTGCTATTACGGCTGTTCTTTTTTTGTTTGGATTGGGTAGTGGGTTAAATCCGTTGATTTGGGAAGGTGAGGAAAATAGTCTGCCCGAAAATTAACCTAAACACGGCTGACATTTTGGAAATGCAAGGCGAGTTTTCGGACAAAAATTGAAGGTCGTATTATGATTTTAAATTTTTCTCATGTAGAGTAGGACTACATATTCAACTTGGGCTAAGTGGTTTGGTGCATGGCATAAAAAAAGCGACCCAAGATACCTTGAATCGCTTATACTCGTTGAATTGAATGTGTTATTAACCCTTTTAACTAACTTATAGAATGACAACGAGTTATCTTTATTTTAGAGTTCGAAAATATTATTGTGCTTGACATTTGTATGACAAAAAGCGCACCAAAATAACGCCGCATATGAGGCTTTGTTGTGTCCTTCTATGTTAAAAGACACGACTTTAACATTTTTGCCCCTACGGATTGATGAGCTAACGGGTTGACGAATGACGTTTTTCATCAACTCATCAACTCATCAACTCATCAACCCGTCAACCCGTCAACCCGTCAATTCATCAATTCATCAGTTCATCAATTCATCACCCCGTCAGCACATCAGCACGTACTCCTTTCGGATAGGTGGCTACAAATTGCGCGGCGGTTTCGTGTACCGTAGCTGCGATAGGTAGAAATTGGAAATCAAGGGCTTCACTGATTTTGGTGTTATCATAATAAATGGTGTGGGCAGAATTACGGACTGTTTCGCGGGTCAGTATGGGCTGTGTGCCGAGCAGACGGCTACGCAGCCATTCAACTCGCCAAAAAATCTCTAAGGGTAAACCTTGTATCAGTTGGGTAGGCGGGGCAACTTGCAATTGCGTAGCGGTCAGTACCATAAAATCTTGCCAAGTCATATTTTCGCTATTCAAAATAAAACGTTCACCGGAAATTTCGCTATTCATCAATCCAATAGATGCTTTTGCCACATCGCGTACATCCACGAAGCCTGTTCCACCTGCGGGGTAGTGTTTCATGCCTTTCTGGATAGTCTTAAATAGTGCCGTAGAACCTTTTTCCCAATAACCGCTCCCGACTATAATTGACGGATTGACCACGACCACATCCAAGCCTTCCGCCGCGCCGCGCCACACTTCACATTCTGCTTTGAATTTGCTGATAGCATAATTGGAATTGAGTGTGCTGTCCGACCATTTTACGGCTTCATTCACATAGGTCGTGTCAGCTTCGCGTCCGAGTGCTGCGACACTGCTTACATGCAATAATCGCCTGATATTCTGCGACAAACATAGATTGACCACATTTGCAGTACCTTCTATATTCACCTTCATCATACGTTCACGGTCACGCGGGTCGAATGATATCGTTGCGGCACAATGATACACACTATCCACGCCCTGCGTGGCAGCTTCAAGCGACGGCACATCCAAAATATCGCCTTCTACCCACTCCACTTTATCCGCGATTTCTGCCACCAAATCCATCGGGCTATCTGCGCGTTTCAAGGCACGTACATGCGCACCTTCCCGCACGAGATAGCGCAATAAATACGCGCCGACAAAGCCCGTTCCGCCTGTTACGAATGTTATTTTTTTCATAATCGAAGTAGCACAGGCTTCCAGCCTGCACTGCGTTAGTTTAGTTTTTTACAATGCCATCGTGCAGGCTCGAAGCCTGTGCTACATACACCGCGCCGCCCACCGTATCCATCTCCGCACCCGTCACCGAACTAAAGCAATTCGGCAAACCTTCCATACGCAGCACACCCATCAGTCCCATCAAAATGGCTTCTTTGTATTCGATGATTGCTGTTTCGGGCAATACAATTTCTATATTAAATAGCTTGCACTCCGCTTGTATTTGTTCCATTAAAAACTGATTAAACGCTCCGCCACCTGTTGCTAACATACGGTATTTTTTGTCGTCTGACACCTCAAAGGTGTCCGACGACTCTTGCTCAAATATACGTTTGATACTTTCCTTAATGTGCAAGGCGATAAAGCGCGTATAAGTGTGCAATTTATCAGCAATTTCAGAATTATTTTTTTGTATAATGGGGAAAATATGTTGTCGTATCCAATTATTATCCAGCGATTTAGGATATTTTTTTTGGAAATAATTTATCTCATCTAATTCATCAATTAATTCTTGAACCATATGCCCGCTACGGGCAATTTCTCCGTTCAAATCAAAGGGTAAGTCCATCTCATTTGCCAGTAAATTCAAAACCTGATTGGCGGGAGAAGTGTCGAAGGCAATGTATTTTCCATTGACATCACAAGTGATATTTGCAATACCGCCAATATTCAAATAAAAATCGTAACCGGAAAACAAATAGCGGTCAGCCGCCGGAGCGATGGGCGTTCCTTCCCCTGCCAACGCAATATCCTGTGTCCGAAAATCACAAACTGTCGTGATGCCTGTCAATGCAGCGAGGGCTGCCCCATCTCCGATTTGAGTGGTAAAATAGCGTTCGGGTTCATGAAAAATCGTGTGACCGTGAGAGGCAATCAGATTAGGAGTTATCTTGTTTTTTTTGATAAAATTATTCACCAACTCAGCCATGTATCTGCCGAAATAGGCATGTGTTTGTGCAAGGACTCGCGCACTTTGTGTAGGCAAATGTGCAAGTCGGGCAGTCCATTTTGGGTCAAACTTAAGCGTCTCTTTCTCAAGGAGTTTCCAAGTAATATCACCATCAATTACCTCGAAATTGCAGTATGCAATATCCAAACCATCCAACGAACTGCCGGACATCAAACCAATCACTTTATAATTATTATTATGCGTCATTTTCTTGAAAATTCCAAATCCCAATATGTTCTTAGAAAAAACTATGGGCTATCCGCCTAAGTTTGCCTAAATCGAAGTCTCGTCAGACGAATCCTTTTATTCGGAGCGAATATTTTATACAATAAACCACTACATTTTATAACAACATTCGTCAGACGAGTATGCCCCAACTTGAGTTGAGCAAACTTAGACGGGTAGTCAAACTATGCACTATCAACTGACAACTTACTTTCGTAATGTTTCAATGTATTTGGCAACCTCTTTAATTTCATTTTCTTTCAATACGCTTTTGTAAGGCATCATTGTATTTCTACCGTTGGTGATGACTTTGACACGCTCCTCTAAGGTCAATTTGGAAGTGGTCAAATCGAACGAACCATTCAAGCCCATATTGCCTTTTGCACCATGACATAATACGCAATTTTGCTTGTAAACCAATTTGCCAAGTGGAACATCAGAAAGTTGGGGAACGGTATTTTTCTTTATTTGGGGAGTTTCACTACCGCAAGCTGTCAATATAATTATGACAGTGAATAGCACAAATATTTTTCTCATATCAAAACGTAAAAGTAAGAAACGTAAAACGATTTTGTAAATCGTCGCGTACTACAGAGCGATTTAGAAAATCGCTTTAGGGCTATAATGAATCGAACCCCCAAAAAGTTCATCCGCAATTTGAGCGAAAAAGGCAGCAGAGAACCAAGAACAACAAACAAAGAACACATCAATAAAAAAACTTTGGAAACTTTTGAACCAAAAATTGTTTCCATCGTTTTATTCTCATATTTTTGCCCTCCAATTTATAAACAAATAATGTCGGTAGATACACAAGATAAAACAATTCAATACATTCAAAAGGCGAGCGATACATTTTTGCGTTATGGCTTTAAAAGCGTGACAATGAATGATATAGCACGCGAACTGGGCATTTCTAAAAAGACCTTATACCAATTCGTTGATAATAAAAACGACTTGATAATACGCTGTGTGGCAATGGCGATGAAAGAGGAACAAGAGTTCATCGTTTCAGTGAGACAACAAGAAAAGAACGCTATTGAAGAAATGTTGGACATCGCTGTTCATGTGAATCAAACACTAAAAAAAATCAATCCTGCTGCCTTATATGACCTGCAAAAATATTATCCTGATGGATGGAAAATTATTGAGGCATACACGCACGAATATATTTTTGCACATATCACAGAAAACCTCGAAAGGGGAAAAAAAGAAGGCGTGTATCGCCAGGATGTTCGAGAAGATATTATTGCAAGATTGTTTATCGGAAAAGCTCAATTATTACTTAACACGACACTTTTTCCCTATCCACAATACAAAACGTCTGAATTGCACTCAGAGCATGTGATTTATCACATCAGAGGAGTCGCTTCGAATAAAGGTTTGAAAATATTAGAACAACATATTCAAGATGCTGAGAATTAATATACTGCAAGTAGTTTCTATGCTACCGCTTTCGCTGTTTTTATCAATCAATGCTGTTGCACAAGAATCATTTACGCTCGAACAAGCAATAGACTACGGTATAAAAAACAGCACCGCCATGCGAAATATCGAACTCGACCAAGCGGATGCCGAATTTCAAATCAAAGAAACCGCAGCCATCGGCTATCCCCAACTCAATGGGCAAGTCGGTTTGTCTCGTTACCTTCAACTCCCTGCCAGCATTGTTGACGTAACGGCTTTCGGTCCTGTAATTGACCCCGTGACGATGATGCCGATTCCACCCGAAGATATTCCCGACGACGAGCGTTATCAAAAACTTGCCTTTGGTTTGAAAAATAGCCTGTCAGGACAACTGGATTTAAATATGCTGTTTTTTGATAGGTCGTATTTAATTGGTTTACAAGCAGCAAGGCAACTCCGTACTTTGGTTGGCAGCCGCGTAGCTGCTACGGAAGTAGAGATTACCAACAACATTCGCCAGGCATATGTAGCGACTTTGATTATTGATGAAACCAAGCAAACGCTACTCAATAATATTAAAAGCCTTGACAAAACATTTGCCGAAACCCGTGCTTTGTATGATGCGGGATTCGTAGAAAATTTGGATGTAGAACGGCTTGCACTTTCACGCTCCAATTTGGATGTGGAACTGGACAAATTGGAAGACCAACGCGGTTTGTTGTATAATGTATTGAAATATCAAATGAGCTATCCCGTTGATAAAGATATTATTCTAATGGATAATGTGAATACGCTACTATTGGATGCACTCGAAGTGGATATTAATCAGCCGGTTGATATAACGCAACGCCCTGAATTTCAAATATTTCAAGAGCGATACAAGATTAACGAATACAATTTGAAACGACTCGAAGCGGGCTATTATCCGAGTGTTGGTGGCTTTGCTTCATATGGATTGAATTATAATGCGGATAAATTATTCAGAACTAATGGTGTGGGCTGGATACCGAGTTTCTTGATAGGCTTGCAGGTCAATGTACCGATTTTTGATGGTTTTAGAACGAAAAATATGATAGAACGGGCGAAAATTACTGTCGATAAAATCGAAAATGAAGAAGTAGAACTCAAACGCGCCCTCGAACTTCAAGCCCACAATTCTAAAATCGAATACAAAACGGCTTTACAAAGCATTTCTACGGCTAAGAAAAATCTTGAATTGGCTCAAAAAATATATAATACAACGCTCATAAAATATCGCGAAGGCATCGGCAGCAGCATCGAAACCATTCAAGCCGAGCGCGATGTCTATGATGCACAAGCCAATTATAATAATGCGATTTATAATTTGGTAGTTGCCAAATCAGGCTTGGATAATGCTGTTGGGAAACGATAACGCAGCCAGATGAATCCAATGGAACATGTTCCATTGGAAAGTGCAAGTTCAATTTTGTGTCATTCAAAATTCATTCATTCAAAATTAAGTAATGAAAAAGATATTATTACCCTTAATCGTTTTATTCATGGTCTCCTGCGGTGGCGGAGAAAAAGAATTCAATATTGCTGAAACGCAAGATGTACAAGCCCTCAAAACTGAACTTTCTGTACAAAAAAAGGCATTGCGTGAAGCGGAAAAAAAGATAGAAGCCATCACGGAACGTATCGGCGTACTCGACCCCGCTTCTAAAATCAAAAAACGTCGTTTGGTCAAAGCAGCACCTTTACAACGCAAAGATTTTGAGCGGTTTATGGAGATGCAAGGCAATGTAGAAATCGACAAAACAGGCTACGCCAGCAGCGAAATGGGCGGACGCATCACCCAACTCACCGTGCGCGAGGGCGACTTCATCACAGAAGGTCAACTTATCGCTGTAACGGACGGAGAGACGATGAATCGCAACATCGAAGAGATACAAAAAGCACTCGAATTGGCGACCACCGTTTACCAAAAACGCCAACGATTGTGGGACCAAAGAATCGGTACAGAAATCGAATATTTGGCGGCAAAAAACGAAAAAGAACGCTTAGAAAAATCAATCCTTTCGGTACAATCTCAACTCGGCAAAGTCAACGTCTATTCACCAATGACGGGCATCGTGGATAGAGTCATGGTCAATCAGGGTGAAGTCACCGGACCGGGTACGCCCATCATCCAAATCTTGAAAACGGGGCGTGTAAAAGTCGTCGCTGACCTCCCGGAAATCTACTTGCGCTCGGTCAAAGTGGGTGATAGAGTCGAGATTCAATTTCCTGCATTGGGCATCACGCGCACTGCGCCAATTTCATCTCTCGGGCGTAGTATCAATGCCAATAACCGTACTTTTCAAGCAGAAGTTTACCTCAATAATTCAAGCGGCACACTCAAGCCCAACCTCATGGCACTCATGCTTATCAAAGAGTTTTCAGCCAAAAATGCTATCGTATTGCCCACCGAACTCATCCAACAAGACGTGAGTGGAAAGGATTATATTTATATCAAATCTACTTGTGGTACAGACGGTGATTGTGCCAAAAAAGTATTCATCGAAACAGGTGAAAATTACGAAGCCGAAACCCAAATCACGACAGGATTGGAAGGTTCGGAAATCATCATCACAGATGGTGCGCGGAGTGTGGCAGACGGGGAGTTGATTGAGATAATTGAAGGGTAAACGTAAGCGTAAATGTAAAATGTAAAATAATAAATGTAAATTTGTAGGACGTGAAATGAGCGTGAAACTATTTTTATTCTATTGATTTCTAAGTAATTAAAAAAAATAAAATTATAAATATTTATGTAGATTTTATCGACACTTTCTACATTTTAATAACGATTTTAAACGAATCACGAGCCAACGGATTACGAAATCAAGCACTCGCATACTCCGAATACTCACGCATACGCGGAGAGAGAAAAGCCAAAACAATGTCGGATTTTGGAACACCTTTTTCTTCCAAATCGCCGACAATATCGTAGTCAGACATATTGCGTTGTACCCATATTTTATTGTCAATGATTTCAAAGTGAAAAATGACCATAAAAATGCCTTGAATGTCTTCCCAACCAATTCGTAAGACTTGGTAACGCGAACGCTCATCGTCAAAAAACAGGCGAGTTTCGAGTTTTTCAGGGTCGTTGGGGTCTATTGCACCTTGCTCTGTGTAAGCTGTAAATACTTCTTTTATGATGTTTTGATATTTTAATAGTTTATCCATTTTGTAATAATGTTTTTAGCAAATTTAACAAAAAATACATACAAATCAAAAAATAGGTACGGTAGCACCGACCCCGTTTGTAGGAAGGACAAAACTCAAAATCAAACGAGGTGCGGTAGCACCGACCCCGTTTGTAGAAAAACACCCCAAACCAGATTTAAGGTACGTAGTACCGACACCATTCATCCACTAACAATCAACACACTATGGCAAATACATACACTCAGTTTTATGTCCAAATAGTTTTTGCTGTAAATGGCAGAGAAAATCTCATCCCCAAAGCGCATAAAGAAGATGTGCACCGATATATGACAGGTGTAATTCAAAAACGAAAACACAAGTTATTGGCAATTAATTGTATGCCTGACCACGTTCACATTTTTATCGGTTATCATCCGACACAAACAATACCCGATTTGGTGAGTGAGATAAAAACAGCATCTACCAAATACATAAAAAAGCAGCCGTGGATGCCGTTTGCATTTTCTTGGCAAGTTGGCTATGCCGCGTTTTCGTATTCGCGATCACATATTGATGCGGTGGTGAAATATATTTTGAATCAAGAAGAACACCATAAAAAAAGGGCATTTAGAGAAGAGTATTTGGATATGTTGCAAAAGTTTGACGTAGATTTCAATGAGCAATATTTGTTTGAGTTTTATGATTGAGCGTGGTACAAACGGGGTCGGTACTACGTACCTCAATCGGTTTTTTTTGCGTTTTTTCTACAAACGGGGTCGGTGCTCACGCACCTTACGGAAATTACTCTTGTTTCTTTCTACAAACGGTTCCGATGCTAGCGCACTTTGCAGAGTTTGTGAGATTGATTTTCTACAAACGGCTACTGTGCTAACGCACCTTTAATATAACCTCAAAATTAAGGAAAAATAAAGGTACGTAGTGCCGACACCGTTTATAGAGAACGAAACATAAAACTAAACAAGGTACGTAGTATCGCCCCCGTTTGTAGAAAAGCGCAAATCCCCATCCCAAAGGTGCGTTAGCACCGACACCGTTTGTAGAGAACGAGGCACAAAATTAAACAAGGTATAGAGTACCGACACCGTTTGTAGTCATGCCCCAAATCAACCAACACAAAAATCGACAAATACTATATTTAAGTCATGGATAAAGATAACAATACCAACCAAATACACCGCGAATTTAGCCTCACCACTTTTGCGGTGGACAATGCGACGAGCATCTTCTTGTTGGCATTTATGATACTCGTATTTGGGATGCAATCTTATAATAGTATGCCCAAGGAGGCCTACCCGGAGATTGTCATTCCGACCATTTCGGTGGTGGGTGTATATCCGGGCAACTCGGCGGTGGACATGGAAAACCTCGTCACGCGACCTATTGAGAAGGAAGTGAAATCGATTACGGGAATCAAGGATTTGACTTCGACTTCGCAGCAGGATTTTTCGAGTGTGATTGTCGAATTTGGGACGGATGTAGATATTGAAAAGGCATTGCAGGAGGTAAAAGACGCGGTGGATAAAGCCGAATTGCCCACCGATATGCCGAGCGATCCGGATGTATCAGACATCAATTTTTCCGAAATTCCGATTATGACGGTCAATATTTCGGGCGATTTGAGCGTAGATGAATTGCGAAATTACGCAGAGTTTTTGCAAGATGAAATCGAAAAACTTCCCGAAATATCCGAAGCCATCATCAAAGGCGCACTCGAACGTGAGGTACAGATTAATGTCGATTTACCGAAAATGCAAGCCCTCAAATTGAGTTTTAGAGACATCGAAAATGCGGTGATGCAGGAAAATATCACGATGTCGGGGGGGGAGTTGAATACTGGAAAATTCAGGCGTGCGCTGCGTATTGTAGGCGAATTTAAGGATGTAGAAGAAATCGAAAATATCATCATTAAAAGTGAAAATCGACAGCCGATTTATATTCGTGATGTGGCAAAGGTAAAAATGGGTTTTGAGGAACGCAGCAGCTATGCTCGCTCGGATGGATTGCCTGTTGTTTCCTTGGATGTCGTCAAAAGATCGGGCGAAAATTTGCTCGCTGCTTCCGACCAAATCAAGGAAATTATCGACGATGCCAAAGCCAATAAATTGCCCGAATCACTAAAAGTCAGCATATTCAACGACATCTCGATACAGACACGCGACTTGGTAGATAATCTTCAAAATAGCATCATTTCAGGGGTTATTTTGGTGGTCTTGGTTTTGTTGTTTTTCTTGGGTTTTCGCAACTCGCTTTTTGTGGGTATCGCTATTCCTTTGTCGATGCTGATGGGTATTTTGATTATCAATGTTTTGGGTTATACGCTCAATATGGTGGTACTGTTTTCGCTGATTCTCGCGCTTGGTATGCTCGTGGATAATGCGATTGTGGTGGTCGAAAATATCTATCGTTTTAGGCAAGAGGGCTTCTCCGGCAGTGAAGCGGCTAAAAAGGCAACGGGTGAGGTAGCTTGGCCCATTATCGCTTCTACGGCGACGACTTTGGCGGCATTTGTTCCTTTGGCATTTTGGCCCGGTATCATGGGTAGTTTTATGAGTTATTTGCCCATTACGCTTATCATTGTTTTGAGTTCGTCTTTGTTTGTGGCTTTGATTATCAATCCGGTTTTGACAGCAATGTTGATGCGTGTGGATGAAAAGGCAGATGATAAAAAATTAAGGCGACGTAAAATTCGTAATATTCTCATTTTTACGTTGTTAGCAGTCGCAGTCGCTGTAATGGCACACTTTTCAGGTACAGAATGGGCGCGAAATTTATTTGCAATTATAGCCATCGTTACCGTTGTCAATTTCTTCCTTTTGCGTCCTGCGAGTTTCTTTTTTCAAAATAAAATACTACCCCTGTTGGAAAAAGGATATGATGTATTTATTCGTGGTGCTTTATTCAAATTTGTGCCACATTTTGTTTTCTTGGGTACTTTTGGTTTGCTCATGGGAACCTTTATGTTGTTGGATGCCTTTCCACCTAAAACAGAACTTTTCCCACTTGCGGATCCATTATTTGTCAATGTTTTTGTAGAAACACCAATTGGTACAGACATCGAAACGACCAATACAATTATCCGTGAATTAGAAGGTAAAATCAATGAAACCATAGCGCCTTACGGCGAAGTCGTAGAGGCAGTACTCACCCAAATCGGAGAAGGTACGAGCGACCCTGCCGGACCCCCCGAATTTGGTGGTTCATCGCCACACAAGGCGCGGATTACGACCTCATTTGTAGTGGCACAAGACAGGGGCGATATTTCGACTATAAAGGTCATGGAAGAAATCCGCTCGGCATTGCAGGGCTATGCGGGCTTGTCTATCGTAGTAGACCAAAACCAAGACGGACCACCAACGGGTAAACCCATCAACCTCGAATTGACAGGCGAAGATATGACCGAACTGAGCCGACTTTCTTCGGATGTGATGCGCTACCTCAATGAACTTAATGTGGCTGGTGTCGAAGAACTCCGTGCCGATGTTTCCCTAGGTAAACCCGAATTGATGGTCAATGTCAATCGAGATGCAGCAAGGCGTTATGAGGTGTCCACACAGCAAGTCGCAGGCGCGATACGTACTTCAGTTTTTGGGCGCGAAGTATCGAAATTTAAGGCAGGCGAAGATGAATATCCGATACAAGTTCGTTTGGATGAAAAATATAGAAATGACATCAATTCTTTATTGAGTCAAAAAATTACTTTCCGTAGTCAAGCCTCGGGTTCGGTGCATCAAGTACCGATTTCGGCAGTGGCAGATATTCGATACTCTTCTACGTATAGTGCCGTGAAACGTAGAGATATGGAACGTGCAATTACAATTTATTCTAATGTATTGAAGGGCTATAATGCCAATGAAATCGTAGAAGAATTGGAATTTGCGATGGAAGATTACGAGATGCCACAGGGTTTTGAATACAACTTTACAGGCGAACAGCAAGAGGCAGCCGAAGCCCAAGCCTTTCTTTCGCGGGCTTTCGGAATCGCTTTATTTATGATTTTCTTGATACTTGTAACGTTGTTTAATTCGGTAGTAAAACCGTTTATCATTATCCTCTCAATTGTATTTAGCGTGATTGGTGTATTTTTGGGAATTGTGTTTACGGGGTCGGATTTTATTGTTGTAATGACGGGTGTAGGTATCATTTCCCTCGCCGGAATTGTGGTGAATAATGCCATCGTATTGGTCGATTATATCGACCTTACCCGCAAGCGTAAGCGCGAAGAGTTGGGTTTGAAAGACGATGAAGAATTGCCAAAAAAATACGTTAAAGACTGTCTCGTACACGCAGGTAAAACACGTTTGCGCCCCGTACTCCTGACGGCAATTACGACGGTTTTGGGCTTGATTCCTTTGGCGATTGGCTTTAATTTCAACTTCTTTACTTTCGTATCACGCCTTGACCCTCAATTCTTTATAGGCGGCGACAATGCCATTTTCTGGGGTCCGATGGCTTGGTCGGTGATTTATGGTCTGACCTTTTCGACCTTCCTTACATTGGTCGTTGTTCCGGTGATGTATTGGTTGGCATTTATTGGTACTCGCGCGATTCAGAAGCAGTTTAAAGTTGGTCCGAAAACATGGCAGGATAGTACACCACAACGTTATGAAGACGAGCAATTTGGAGGTGAAGAATATTGGTTGGCGTAGCGGACGTATTTGTTTTTATCTTGTGAAAAAAGATATTTAAATTGACCATTACAAAATATATCAACCTCAAAACGGGGTTTGTCGGTGGCGTCTTTTTGGGCAGTGTCGTATATTGGATCAATGCTGACTTTGGTTGGCAATTGGCGGGAATAGCGGCACTCAAACAGGGTATATACACCTTGTTCTTTGGTGGAGCTATCGTCAAACTCTGCGAAACCATCAGTACACGCGGTGAACGTAAGTGGTTGAGTATCATGAAAGGTGTAGCGGCTGCCAGCCTAATTGCTATTACTGCCATCCTAATTTTACACCATTTCAAAGGCACGCCACGTCCGTTTTACAGTAGCTTACCAGTGATGACGCTTGCGCCATTGAGTTTTACGGTTATCGGGTATCAGGCGAGACGCAAACTTGACAATTCAAATAACAAATAACAACTTTGAAATTTGCTTCCTGAATTTTTATTTTAAATTAAAAAAAATATGTAATTTTACACGCCCTAAAATGTATTGGCTTGGTTGATAACTAGTTGCAAAACGAATCACGAGTCACGAATCAACGAGTCAACGAATGTCGCCGTCCAAGTCTTTTCTTATCATCCAAACTGCCTTTATTGGCGATGTCATTTTGGCAATGCCAATTGTCGAAAAGCTGCATCAATATTACCCTGATGCCGATATAGATTTTTTAGTCAGAAAAGGAAATGAAAGCCTTTTGGAAGAACATCCGAAGCTGCGAGAAGTCTTAGTTTGGAATAAAAAACAACAGAAATATAAAAATTTATTAGGGCTGAAAAGCAAAATACGAAGCCAAAATTATGACGCAATTATCAATGCTCAACGCTTTGCTGCTTCCGGTTTTTTGACGGCATTTAGCGGAGCAAATGAAAAAATTGGTTTCGATAAAAATCCGTTTTCGTTTTTCTATCATAAAAAAATAAAACACAAAATAGGAGAAGATACACACGAAGTGAGTCGCAATCTCCAACTCATTGAGCATCTTACCGATGGTGATTTTGTACGTCCGGCATTGTATCCTTCAAATGATGACGTAGAAAGAATAAAACCTTATCAATCAGGTGATTACATCTGCATTGCGCCATCGTCTGTTTGGTTTACCAAACAATTTCCTGCCGAAAAATGGGTGCAATTTACCGAAGCATTGCCCTACGACCTCAATATTTTGCTTATTGGAAGCCCTGCCGACAGCTGCACTTGTGAAATGATAAAAACCACTTCGCATCACCCGAATGTCTATAACCTCGCCGGCAAACTCTCGCTCCTCCAATCAGCAGCACTCATACAAGATGCCCGCTTGACTTACACCAACGATTCTGCACCCATGCACCTTGCTTCGGCGATGAATGCGCCCGTAGCGGCTGTGTTCTGTTCTACTACACCCAAATTTGGCTTTGGACCGCTTTCGGAAGTATCACACATCATTCAAACGGAACAAAACCTACCTTGCCGCCCCTGCGGACTACACGGCAAAAAAAAATGCCCGAAAGGGCATTTTAAGTGTGCAAATACAATTGATGTGGAAAAAATGGCGGGGATAATGATTAATGATTAACGGTTAATGATTAATTTGGTTTCACTTCGTGAAACTTTGTATTATTTTTTCAAAAGTGGACACGTTTTATTGAGCAAAATTTCAACTTGGTTAAAAAGCAATAAAATTCTATAAATAAAAGTTCATAATACGCTGAAAATTAGAATTTTATGATTTTATTTTAGATATAAAGTTTTTATCGCCAACCAATTGTTCATTTGATTATCGTTTTATATAAAACGATAATTTTCTTAGTAAATCGTTGTTAAGTAAGTGGGTGTACGGTACTAAAGGATACTTGTTCACTTTGTAAGTAATTTAAAATCAGCAAGTTGTGATTAATGCATTCGACGTATAGTTTCATCCCCGACTTACCTACTCAAAGAGTCTGTCTTAAAATCTCTGAAAACGTGTCCACTCTTGAAATTATTTTTAATATAATAATTTTCATAAAATAGAAAACGCCTGTAAGATTTATAAATCTTACAGGCGTTTTCTTATTAACCATTAATCGTTAACCATTAACCATTAACCATTATTTATTCACCAATTTTGTAGCTGCTTCTCTATTCCCTCTAATCGTATATCCGATACCTAGGGAGAAACTCATTCCCGGATTGAAGGAAGCATAAATACGGTCAGTCGCGCCAAAGGCTTGATAGACTTGCTGACGGTTTTGATTAAGAATATTTTGTGCGTTGACACTTGCTCTCCAATTGCCGAATGTCTTTGACACTCTTGCATTTAAGCTATGGAACGGCACTTCAAATACATGCGGTATGCGAGCGATACCCACTACGCTCAATCGCTTGCCTTGCACGTTGTAGCTCGTATTAAAATTCCAACCGCTTTCAGGCGAATTATAATTGAGCGTCGCATTGACGATGTATGGCGATTGCCCTTGCATCTCGCGGGTACGGCTCACCTCTTCTCCCGACGCAGCGGTTATCAAAGCTGCTTCGTATTCTTGTTCACTTCGCTCCACTTCTGATTTGATAACAGAAACATTGGTCGCAAAAGTCAGGTTGCGTAAAGAAGGCGCAATGAAAGCGAAGTTTTTGCGTGTTTCAAATTCTACACCATATACAGTCGCACTACCTACGTTGCGTGGCGTAAAGTTGTCGGTAGAAAGTGCATCATAAGTCACTATCTCAATCGGGTCTTTAAAACCTTTGAAGAAACCACTCACAGAAACCATTTCGCCGGGTTGGAAGAAGTATTCCCAACGCAAGTCAGCGTTTTGGATGTAAGTCTGTTCGAGGTCGAGATTACCAATAAAGCGACGCTCTGTAATCGGGTCAAATATAGAAGCCGCAGATTTTTCTTTGAAAGAAGGACGCGCCAAAGTACGGCTGTATGCCGTGCGAACATTCATATTTTTTATTGGATTATAAACCAAACTAAAAGAAGGGAGAATATCCAATTCGTCCAATACATTCTCATAATCATAAGTAACACCATTGCTGTATCCATCGTAGAAAATATTGGTTTTTTCCAGTCGCGCACCATAGATAGTTTTCAATTTGGAAGTCAGTGGCAACTCATTCATCACATAAGCCGCAGCGACATTAGAAATGGCTTCGTAGCTATTATTCGGTGAAGATTGACCGGTGATAATCACACCACGATTTGCTACGGGGTCAAAAGCGTATTGGTCTTCAAAAATCTGGTTGGGGTTGCCCGTCAAGTCAATGGTATTTCCTTTATCTCTGAAATCATATTGTACCACCGCAAAATCACGATATTTGGTCGCCGTAGCCAATCCACCTTTGATTTTAGATTCCTGCCCGCGCCATTGGAATTTGTAGGTCGCATCTGCTTTGATGTTCATGCTACCTTCCATGAGGTTTCTGAAAATACGTGATACCCTTGCGCCCTCACCGTATTGTAGTGCGTAATCCATCGCTCTGCCCTGGTCGTCTTCCTGCACATCAAATGCCGTAAAGCGGATGTCCGGCTCATTATTGAGCGAAAGGCTTGGCGATACTTTTGTGTTAAATTCTAATTTTTTGTTGGGGCGGCTGATTTTATTTTCATAAACGAGGCTTGTGATGCTTTTTTGATTATAATACAAAACATCTCTTTGAAGTATCGTTCCTTCGGCAGAGAAGTAATTTTGTGAGCGCATTTCAGAGGCTTGTTTGATACCATTTTGAGTATGGAAAAGACTCAATGAATGACGCGCAAATTTATTTTTGACCGAACCACTGACCAGCGCGCTCAACAAGGCTTCATTGGTACTGTACGAGCCTGCGCTCAATTCTGTCGCTTGAAGTTCGTAGTTGTCCGCATCCGCTGATTTGAAATAACTATCAAAAATCGCATTGCTATAATAATTGCTTGAATTGCGATAATTCAAAGCGAAAATAAGTCCGCGTGTACGTCCGTTGTCGAGGTTAAATTGGTTGCCCCAGCTATATCCAAAACTCGCGTTGGGTCTTGCAGTTGCTCTATTGACAGCCATCACATCGCTAAAGCTGTTGACGATAGGTGCATTGCCCGTTTCGCCTGTGATAGCGGTAGGAATATCGAGACCATTTGCCGGATTGCTACGCGAAGCCGCACCCAAAGCAAAGGCATCAGCAGGGGAAGATTCGTAGGTCTGAAATTGCTTATTGAAAGTCGTATTCGTATTATAACCTAATGAACCTGAATAAGATACATTTTTTTCTTCGGGGAAATTTTTCAATTCAATATCTACCGTACCGCCCGTGAAATCGCCGGAGAGGTCAGGTGTAAAGGTTTTGTAAACGAGAATATTATTCAAGACATTCGCCGGAAAAACATCCACTTGTATAGTATTACGGTCGGGGTCGAGTCCGGGTACTTCCATGCCGTTTAGAATGGTTTTAGTATATCTGTCTCCGAGTCCGCGGACATATACGTTTTTGCCGTTTTCCACCGTAACGCCTGTGATGCGCTTCACGGCTGCTCCGGCGTCGCTGTCACCGGATTGGCTGATGGCTTGTACCGAAATACCATCCAATAAATTGACGGATTTCTTTTGAAGGGTCATCACTGAGTTGGCGGTATTTCTGGCGGCTTGTGCCGTTACGACGACCACTTCGAGTTCTTCGGCAGCACTTCCGAGTGTGACATCATTGATTACCGTGACTTCATCGGCTTTGACGACTACATCTGTTACTTTTGCATCTCCAAGTCCTACAAAAGAAATATTAAGTGAGTAAGTACCCGGAGCAAGGGAAAGCACAAAGCTACCTTCAAGGTCGGCGGTAGTTCCGGTGCTTTCGAGTTCGTTGACTTGTACGGTGGCAAAACTCGCCTCCATTCCTGCGTCATCGTATATTTTGCCGCGTACTGTTCCGTTTTGTGCTTGCACATTCCATGCAAATAATGACATTAAAGCCGTAATAAAAACAATAAAAATTCTCATATCGAATGATGTTTGAAACAAGTTTGGTGGATAGCGCAAATTCGTTTTTTTATTTCAGTGTTCTTAGCGCGAAATAGGCAGTAACACTTATTGTGCTACTGCCTGTTATATTATTTAAATATTGATAATTAGATAATTTGATACTGTTTTATGGATAATTATTTTTTTTAATGATTTTCATTTTTTTCGTTATACAAATTATCAATTATCAATTCAATTATTGAAATACAGATAGAAGACCTTTTGCATCAGCATAAGTCCAACCTGTGAAGGCATTGATACTTGCTCCGACGAGGGGTGTTGATGTAATTTCATTGCCCGTAGAAGCGGCAAAGATACCGTCGATGGTTGCCTCTAGTCCGTCTTGGTCTGTTGTAGAGATTTCTTCAAGTGTTCTGCTGCTGTTGAAGGCACAACCTGCGACTTCTAAAGCACTTGACTGGAAGTTGGCAGTCGCACCGCTACCAAGAATTTCTACGTTGCCGCTTTCAGGAAAATCGAAGTAGTAAAGGTTCTGGACATCGCCTTGTGCGTCACTTTTCAAGTGCATATAGTCATCAGCAAAACCAGTCAAAGAACCTTTGCGAACGATGAAAGCCCCTGTTGCATTTTCAGCACCTTCGGGTCCGTCAATCTCCAATGCGTTGTCAGAATCATTGGCTTCACTGCCGATGTAAATGATATTTTCTAATTTGCCTGCATAAGCTTGGTCAATGTCGAAAGCATCATCGCCTTGATATAATACCGCAGCATTGGTAACATTTACCGTACCACCGAAAAACTCAATACCATCATCGAAGTTGGAAACAACTTCAATATTAAAAATACTCGTACCCGAACCTACCCCACCAAGTGTCAGACCGTTGATTTCTTTGTCCGGCTCAAGTGCAATGCCCGCATGGCGAATAGAAACGTAATTGAAAGTACCTGAGCTGTGCGTAGGCTGGTCGCCACCGTACTCGGCTTCGACAACATTGGCAGGGATACCCTCTACTCTGGCGGTTGTACCTGCTTCGGGAGAGATAGGAGCTAATCCGAGAATAACTACACCGCCCCAAAGCCCTGTATCTGCCTCACCAAGATTGGTTCCGGTGATTTGACCGCTTTCGATATTGTCCACAATAGAGGTGAAAATAATAGGATTGGAAGCAGTACCATTCGCTTCGATTTTGCCATCAGTAGCAATCATAAGCACGGAGGCTTGGTCGTTTGGCAGGTCTTCTGCTTTGATGATTGTGCCCGGCTCAATGGTAAGGGTAGCACCATTAGTGACGATAACACGACCACTTAATGTATAGTCAGTATCAACAGTCCAAGTAACATCTTCTGTGATATTACCGGTAATGGTTTCTGTTTTGTCATCAATGACTTCGTCGTCTTTACAAGAGGAAAATGTAAATGTAACGACAATAGCTGCCGCAAATAGTAAAAGGAAATTTTTTGATGTGAAATTCATTTTTTTACCGTGTTATCTAAATAAATGTATTCTATTTGATTACGGTAACAAATGTATAGGCAGTGCTTAATCTTAACCTTAACCCTGTGTTAACTAATTGTTACGCCGCCCCGGAACAGGGTTAACTTTGTATGAATGAATGACAGCGTTATGAGTTTCAGTAAATTTTAATATACTGATAATCAGTTGCTTGTTGTGTTAAGTTGTTTGTATTGCGAAAAATGAAAATTGTACAGGCAAGATTGCCGAAGGTAGCTTTGGAAAGAGAGGTTATTGGTTTTATAGAGGCTTAATTGAGGAAGTAAAGATGCCATTTTAGTACACCCGGCAGGTAGTCGTAGCAAAAAATACCCAGTAAATAAAAAGCCAATGCCACTATAGCAAAAAGACCCTTTTCGGGCATTCGTTTTATTTCATAAAGATGCAAAATTGCTTTGCTGGTGACTCCTACGGGCAAGCGCACGAGTAACATATATGCGACAAAATATACTACCCATTTCAGCATATTATGATGTGTTATATCGGCAGCAATTCTACCCATAGTAGTACCGACAAATGCCCAAATCAGTAAGCCACTCACGACAAAAATTGTATAGCTGAAATTTCGGGCAGTCAATGCCTGTGATTCACAAATGGCTTTTTCATCATCCCAATCTTCATTAAATTCGTCGCAAGTAAATTCGCTTAACCGCTTGAACGTACCAAACCAATGATAGGCATAACCGCCAATTAGCAATGTACTGATAACATAAGCTGTTTTAATGATGAAAGTCATGTATAAATTGGTTACGGGTTACGAGTTGCGGGTTACGGGTTGCGAGTTTTTATGAAAAATCTTAATTCGCAATCCGTAACTCGTAACCCGTAACTACTTTTTACGAAGCAAAATACTTAGGATTCGTGGAAGCGTTGCACGATCCTTATTATCAAAATGCTCATTTAGGGTAATTAGTTCAAAATTAGAGCGAAAAGCTGCTTCTAAAAAATCAGAAAGATGATGGTCAAAAGCGGTCAACACCTGTGTTCCTGCCTTCGTCTCAAACCTTGCTTTCGACCCCGAATATTGCTTAAATGGATGCAATTCGCCTACATAAACATGGCTTCCGGAATGTGTCACCGTCGCCACTTTCTCAAATACCACATCCAAATCCTCAATATGCTCCAAGACCAAACTAAAGGTGACTAAATCATATATTCCTGTTGCAAAATCCCATGTACCCAGCACATCTGCTTGTACAAAATGCACCTTATCTGATGCGATTTTCGATTGAGCTTTCGTCAACATATTTTCCGAAAAATCTACGGCTGTTATCTCGTCCGCACAAGTCATCAACCAAGCCGTATTTTTGCCCGTTCCACAACCGATTTCCAACACCCGTCCGAATGACAACTCACCCAACATCTCGCGCAAAGCCATACCTTCTAAATCGCGTGTTGGGTTCACATTCGTGTCATATTGTACCGACCAATCGTTATATGCTTCTTTTACATTCATAGTGATTCGTGATTCGTTTATTCGTGATTCGCCCTCAAAAGTCATAAATTAGCCCCGAAAAAACTTATCGCTCAATTTCGACAGCTGGTAGTGTTCGACAAAAATAGGGTAAGGAATTATACGCGAGTCGCAAGGCGAATTCCTTTGTTCAACGTAGGTATTT